>Ga0214472_10005400_pt1 | contig 13448 bp, 11 predicted proteins | sample RVTome_6_FD_207662 | JGI IMG/M metagenome (GOLD analysis project Ga0214472, IMG submission 207662) | Soil microbial communities from uranium-contaminated site in the Upper Colorado River Basin, Wyoming, United States - RVT140D175 | ecosystem: Environmental > Terrestrial > Soil > Contaminated >... | reverse complement strand
GGCGACCCCAGAACCAGTACCCGTTGTAGATCCTGTGGATCTGCAGGTCGGGCTCGAGCACGAACGTGTACGGGATCATCGGATCGTGCTTGGGGTCGGTGTACTCGGCGATATCGAGGTCCCGCTGGACGACCCGCTCCGGGTCGCACAGGAAGAGCCAGTGCGCCCCAAGCGAGTCACGCCATTCGCTCGTCTCCTCGAGCGTCGACGTCGAGATCGTTACCAACTGCGTATACGCGACGGCGATTTGGTCGGCGAAGTCGACCATTAGCCGGTGCTGCTGGAAGTCCTTCGGGCAGTAGTGACCGCGCGACAAGATCAGGATCATCGGATCGCGGCGCTGCACCGTGCTCAACCGGTGACGCCGCCGATCGTGGCCAACCAACTCATAATCCGGGAAGGTGGATCCCGGGGCTATGTCGGACCTCATGTCTGACCTCCTCGTTCGCCGGGCACGTGTCAGATGACGCCGGCGTCCCGCAGCGCATCGCACTCGGACTCGGACAGTCCCAACAGACCGCCGTAGACATCGTGGTTCGCGCTTCCCATCGGCGGAGCGGGTGAGCGGATGGAGCCCGGAGTCATTGCGAGCTTCGGGAGGACCCCGGGCATGCGAACGAGCCCCAGCTCCGGCGTGCTCACCGACGTCACGGCCTCCCGGTCGAGGAGGTGCGGATCGACGGCGAGCTGAGCCATGTCGGTCACCGGAGCCACGGGCACTTCAGCGGCGATGAGCAGATCCACCACTTCGGCCGCCGCGTGGCGCGACGTCCAGCCGGCGACGATGTCGTCCAGCTCGTCGACGTGCTCGAGACGACCCTCGTGCGTCGCAAACTTCGGGTCGTGGATCAGCTGTGGCTGGCCGATCGCCTGGAAGAAGCGCTGGACGATGCTCTTCGTCGGAGCGGCGATCGCGATCCATGCGCCGTCCGCCGTCGGATAGAGGTTGCGCGGCGCGGACGTGGGGGCTCGGTTGCCGTTGCGACGTGCCACGACGCCGAGCTGATCGAACTCGATCAACTGGTTGGCGAGAAGACTGAACAGCGACTCGAGGAGGCTCGCATCGACGATCTGGCCCCGGCCGGCGGGATCGCGTTCCCGCCGGCGTACGGCGAGTAGCGTGCCGACCGTCGCGTACAGCGCGGCCACGGAATCGGCGAGCGCAATGGACGGGAGGGTAGGGGGTCCGTCGGCCTCGCCGGTCACCTCGGCAAACCCGCTCATCGCCTCTGCCAGCGTGCCGAAACCCGGCCGCCGCCGGTAGGGGCCGGTCTGGCCGAATCCAGAGATCCGGACCAGGACGAGGCCGGGATCGAGCGCCTGGAGCGTGTCGTAGTCGAGACCCCACCGCTCGAGCGTTCCCGGTCGGAACGACTCGACGACGACATCGGCCCGCGTGACGGCCACGAGCCGGCGGAAGAGCTCCTGCCCGCGCTCGGTGTTGAGCGCTAGGGTGATCGACCGCTTGTTCCGACCGAGGAACTGCCAGAACAGGGGAACGTCGTCGCGCGACCTCCCGAAAGCGCGCACGGGATCGCCGCCCACGGGATGCTCGACCTTGATCACGTCGGCCCCGAAGTCACCCAGCAGCATCGCCACCATCGGTCCGGCGACCACCTGGCCGCAGTCGATAACCGTCAGACCCGCCAGCGGAAGCCGAGGCGCTCTCGAGGCCGTCATGCCGAACTACCTTGCTTCTTCGTACAGCCGTGCGCCGAAAAGCTGTGCACCTCACGCCGCTGCATGGCGCCGCTTCGCTAGCGACAACCAATCGATTGTGCATCATAGGCTAGGCGGGCTACAGTTGTCTCGTCCACGCTAGGAACAAGGCCCGAGGGACGTATGACCCACACGATCGAGACCCGGGACGGCATGGTCGTCGAGTGGGACGTCCCCATCAAGATGGACGACGGACTGGAGCTAAGGGCCGACGTCTTCCGGCCACCCGGCGAGGGCCGCCACCCGGTCATCATGACCCACGGTCCGTACGGCAAGGGTCTGGCCTACCAGGACGGCTACCCGACCGTCTGGGCCCAGTTCTCGACCGACCACCCCGAGGCGATCGCCGGATCGTCCAACCTCTACCAAAACTGGGAGACCGTCGATCCCGAGAAGTGGGTTCCGGACGGCTACGCATGCGTCCGGGTCGACTCCCGGGGTGCCGGTCGCTCACCCGGTCGCCTTGATGTGTGGTCCCCTCGCGAGACGAAGGACTTCCACGACTGCATCGAGTGGGCCGGCACGCAGCCCTGGTCGAACGGCAAGGTCGGCCTCAACGGGATCTCGTACTTCGCGATGAACCAGTGGCAGGTGGCGGCCCTCCAACCGCCGCACCTGGCCGCCATGTGCGCCTGGGAGGGGGCCTCGGACTGGTACCGCGAGGTCACCCATCACGGTGGCATCTACACGACCTTCACCCGGGACTGGTTCGAAACCCAGGTCCGATCGGTACAGCACGGACTCGGCGAGCGCGGACTTCGCAGCCGGGTGACCGGCGAGCTCGTGTGCGGCCCGGAGACGTTATCGGACGAGGAACTCGCGGCGAATATCGCCGACTTCGGCGAGGACGCATTCGCGCACCCCTTCGACGACAATCACTGGAAGGCGCGGACGCCCGATTACACGAAGATCACCGTCCCTCTGATCTCATCGGCCAACTGGGGCGGCAACGGACTCCACGGTCGCGGCAACTTCGAGGCGTACCTCCGTTCCGCCTCCGACAGGAAGTGGCTCGAGGCGCACGGGCTGCAACATTGGACGCACTTCTACACACCTTACGGGGAGGGGCTGCAGAAGCGATTCTTCGGTCACTTCCTCAAGGGCGAGGCGACGGGCTGGGACGATCAGCCGCCGCTGCTCCTCCAGATCCGACACGTCGACGGGACGTTCGTCGAGCGGGCTGAGGGGGAGTGGCCGATCGGAAGAACTGCTTGGACGAGGCTGTACCTCGATCCCGAGCGCCTGAGCCTCGCGCGGACGAGCCCACGAGCGCCCGGCCGGGTTTCGTACGACGGCATGGGTTCCGGCGTGACGTTCCTGACATCACCGTTCGAGTCGGACACGGAAATAACTGGCCCGCTGGCCACGAAGCTGTGGATCTCGTCTGAGACCCAAGACGCTGACTTCTTCCTCGTGGTCCGGGTGTTCGCGCCCGATCTCGCGGAGGTGACCTTTCCGGGCAACATCGATCCCCACACGCCGGTCGCCCAGGGATGGCTTCGGGCGTCACACCGCAGGCTGGACCCTGACCTGACGCTCCCGTATCGGCCCTATCACGTTCACAACGGGCGCCAGATGCTCGAGCCGGGTGAAGTAGTCGAGCTGGACGTTGAGATCTGGCCGACATGTGTCGTCGTGCCGGCCGGATATCGTCTTGGGCTTTCGATCCGGGGCACCGATTACGAGTACCCGGGTGAGCCCGTCTACCTGTCCAACGTGAAGAGGCCCCTGACCGGTTGCGGGCCGTACCGCCATGACGACCCGCGCGACAGGCCTGCCGACGCGTTCGGTGGGCGTGTCACGCTCCACATGGATCCTGCTCATCCTGCGCACCTCTTGATACCCATTGTGCCGACGGCGTGAGGGAGTCGAGCGGTGCCCGGTCGCTCGCCCGGCCTGAAGTCGGCTAACGTTTGCCGTAGAGGCATGTTCTCGGCTCAAGATTGAACGTTGCTCGCAACGGCGAGCAACGTTCAGGGCTCTCGCGAGCCAGGCGTTGATGGCGCGTAGGAGACGCCGGAGAGTCCGACCTTGGCAGTGCTCCAGGCGGTTGGTTTCCTGCCCATCCAATGCACTCGTGGAGGTCACGGATCTCGCATGGCGAGAAGTGGTCCAGGTAGCGGGACATCGGCCCTCCCGCGGGCATCGACGCGGACGCAGGCATAGCCTTCCGGCACCCAGCGCTCCGGATCGGGGACCTCCCAGTTCTAGTACGCGCTGGTCGTGCCCCGCGTCACGTCCGGGTGCGCCTCGCTCGTGCGTCGCCATGGATCTGGATATCTCACCTCGAAGGGCAGCCCCTTCGCGTACGGCCCGAGTCCCAGGAGGACGATGGCCGGGCGTTCATCGTCGGGCCTGAAGGCATCGGCGCGCAGGGTAAGACCGTCGCTCATCTCGATGGCGACGTCCCACTCGATGATCGCGCTGACCTCCGTGTGCTGATCGTCGACGGCGTCATCCGGCCGTGGATAACCCCCTTGCACAGACGATGCACAATGTACCAGCCGTTTTTGCTTCGCCGAGTGCAGCGGCCATCGCTGCGAAACGAGGAGGACCCGAGATGCGCCGACGCGCGCTGCTCCTGCCATCGCTCTCGGTCGCGCTCATTATCGGAGCCTGTTCGAGTACGACGACCCCACCGGCGTCGTCGGCGCCCTCGACTCAGGCATCGCCATCCGCGGCCGCCTCGGGGGCGGCGTCTCCGTCGGGGGCCGCGACCGGTCCGCTGATGGCAGCCAAGCCTGAGGACTGCCCGCCCGTCGACACGACCTCGCCGGTCACCATCACGATGTGGAGCAACACCGAGGCTCCAGGCCAGGCGGTCGAAGAGGCGATGATCGACGAGTACAAGGCAGCGAATCCAAACGTCACGATTACGTACACCGGCGGCATGGACCTGTTCGACTCGTTCGACAGGTTCCAGGCAGCGGCGCCGGCTGGCTCGGGTCCGACGATTTACGGCGCGTATATGCCGTGGATCCCGATTCTCCAGGAGAACAACCTGCTCGCGTCGGCCGTGCCGGCCGCGATGTGCGCGACGAGTCAGCAACAGATCGTCGATCGATATGTCCAAGGCACGATCGACTCGTACGTCGTCGACGGCAACGTCGTGGCCCTGCCAGTCCAGCAGAACGGTTGGAGCCTCCTCGTCAACGAGCGGCTGTTCCAGGAGGCGGGACTTACCGACGCCGATATCCCGTCGACGTGGGATGAAGCAGCGGCCCTCCAGGAGAAGCTCAAGAAGACAGATGCCAACGGGCGGCTGACGCAGAAGGGATTCGAGTTCAGGTACACGGGTCCGCAGTGGTACGGGAACACGTTCGCCGGGATGATGTGGAACCTGGGGGGCGAGTTCTTCGACGCGAATGGGCAGCCGATCTTCAACTCGGACGAGGGCGTCGAAGCGCTCCGTCAATGGAAGGCGAACGTCGTCGACCCCACCGTAACGTCAAATGTGCAGAACTCGCCGTACCAGGACTTCGCGAACGAGCAGGACGCCTTGTCGTTCGGCGGGCCGAACGCCCTCTCGTTCGTGGAGCAGCTCAATCCGGCCATGAAGGGCAACATCACCGTGGCGCCGCTGCCGAAGGCGGGCCCTGGGCCGAACCTGCTGTACGGCTTCCCGTACATCGTGAGCGCCAAGGCCACCGAAGCGGAGCAGGCGGCAGCCTGGAACTTCCTCAACTATATGTTCAGTGACCCGAACCGGTGGTTCGCGAACACGGGCCTCCTCCAGCCGATCATCGGCTGGTACGAGCAGCCCGCCGCTGAGTCCTTCGTCGGACTCGATGTGTTCATCAGCGACATCACCGGCGCGCGAGCGCTCCCGCAGACGACCCATTACGGACAGCTTCAGACGGCGATCAAGAACGCGATCGATCGCGTCGTTCTGGAGGACGCGGACCCCAAGGCGAGCCTCGATCAGGCCATTCAGGAATACAACACGACGATCGCTCAATAGCGATCTGCGTATCCCCGCACGCGACAGACTCGAGGCTCCGTCACCGATGGAGCCTCGAGAGTCTCGGGTCGCCATGCGGCTCCCGACACCCGTCCTACGATGGCAAGCTTCCTGTGACGTCCGACTGACGTGAGGGCCGTGACGACGATGCTGGCCGACACGCTGCCTCGCCGCCGCTCGATCACCGTCTCCGGCCGGTGCGCGTGGGCTGCCAGGGCATGATCGTCGCGCCCGCTGACACGCGCTCACGGCGGCGAGTGTCACGACTGGTTCGGACGTGGCGGGGATCCGGGCAGGGATACTGGGGATTCCTGTTCGTCCTGCCGATCCTCATTCTGTTCGTCGTCTTCAAGTTCCAGCCCATCGCTCGGGCCGCCTACCTCAGCCTGACCGATGCGAATCCCTTCAATCCTGAACACGCACTCGTCGGGGCGGCGAACTACGCTCAGCTGTTGGGCGACCCCAGATTCATCAATTCGGTCGCCGTCACCGCCTACTACGTCACCGGCTCCGTTATACCGGTTGTGGTGTTGTCCCTTGCCCTGGCGCTCATGCTGAATGAGGCGATCAGGGGCATCCGGATCTACCGCGTGTTGACGTTCCTCCCGGCCATCATCCCGATCATCGTCGTGCCCATCCTCTGGCAGTTCCTGTACCACCGGTACGGCCTGGTGAACACCGGGCTCGAGGCCATCGGGCTCGAAGGGGTCAGATGGCTGTTCGACAAGGCCGCTGTGATCCCAGCATTCATCCTCGCCACCGACTGGCGGATCGTCCCCCTGTTCGCGATCATCTACCTCGCTGGCCTGCAATCGATCCCCGAGGATCTCTACGACGCCTCGAAGGTCGATGGTGCGTCGATGGTCCAGAGGTTCCGGTGGATCACTCTGCCGTTGCTTCGGCCGACGATGCTCGTGGTCATCGTCATCTCGACACTCTTCTGCGCTCGCAGCTTCGTCATCGCATTCGTTCTGACTGGCGGCGGGCCCGACAACGCGAGCCAGACGCTGTCGGTCTTCATCTACCAGGCGGCCTTCCAGTTCTTCCGGGTCGGTTACGCCAGCGCCGCGTCGATGCTTCTGCTGGTCGGGATGGTGACCGTGACGTTGCTGTTCCTGCGGATCTTCCGGTCGGACGACTGACGCGATGGCGTTCCGACGATGACCATGCGACTACCACTCAGGAAGGGGTTCCTCTACGTTGCCCTGACGATCGTCACGTTCTTCCTGCTCCTGCCCGTGTTGTGGATGGTGTCGACGTCGCTGAAGACGCTGGGGTCCGAGTTCGACTTGCCGATCCAATGGATCCCGAGCGATCCTCGCTGGGAGAACTACGCAGAGGCCTGGAACAACCCGCTCACGAAGTCGGACTTCGCCAGGTATACGCTCAACAGCGTCATCGTCACCGGGCTCGTGACGACGATCAACGTCCTGCTCACCACGATGGCTGGATACGGGCTGGCGAAGTATCGGTTCGCTGGCGGGAACGTCATCTTTCTGGTGATCGTGGTCACTCTGATCCTGCCGCTCGAAGTGATCATGGTCCCGCTGTTCCTGACGGTGAGAGACCTCGGCTGGATCGATACGTATCAGGGCCTGATCGTCCCAGTCATCGCCGATGCGTTCGGGGTGTTCCTGACGCGCCAGTGGTTCCGGTCTCTGCCGAGCCCTCTCATCGACGCCGCCCGGATCGACGGTGCCGGCCATCTCCGGGTCTTCTTCACCATCGCCGTCCCGCTGTCGTGGCCCGCCATCCTCACGGTGGCGATCTTCACGTTCCGGGAGACCTGGGACGACTACATCTGGCCATTCCTCATCGTCCAATCCGACTCGATGCGGACGATCCCTCTCGGCGTGAGGACCTTCCAGCAGGCTGAGCTCTCCAACTTCCCGCACATCATGGCCCTGTCGACCATGGCGACGATCCCGCTGGTGATCCTGTATTTCCTGTTCCAGCGATATTTCGTCCGCGGGATCGCCGGTACCGGGCTCAAGGACTGAGGTCAAATGCGAGTCGTGACCGCGACCTTTGGTACCGAGGTGTCGTTCTATGGCTCAACTACAAGGAGCTGACCATCCTGAACCCACGAGCGGCTCCGCCGCGGGACTTCGACCGGGCGATTGCCCTTGCGCTCGCCGGTAAGGTAAGGCTCGATAGACTGTTGACCGGGTCTTACCCGCTCGAGGATCAGCAGGCGGCTTTCGATCGCCTCGCGGCCGAGTCGACGGCGTTAAAGGTCATGCTCGATGTCTGAGAGGTCATCGAGGATGCCCATGACAGAGGGGTACCGCATCGCGGCCTGGGGTTCCGATCCCGTGTGGGAGACCTTCGAGCGGCCGCGACCATCCGAGGGCGAGGCACTCGTCCGGGTTGATGCATGCAGCATCGGACTGACCGTTCTGAACATGATCCGCGGCGATCTGGCCGATGAGCGGGCGACTCTGCCGCGCGTCCCGGGACACGAGCTCGTCGGGACCGTAGTCGACGTCGGGAGCGAGCATGACCGTAACCGCGTCGGCGAGCGTGTCACCGACTACATCTATCTGTTCTGCGGATCGTGCACCGAGTGCGTCGCCGGCCGGGAAGATCGCTGTCTTCGCCTGGCCGGATACATCGGCGTGCACCGCGATGGCGGCTACTCCCGGTACACCGTCCTGCCGATGCGCAACCTCATCCGACTGCCCGACGACCTCGATCCGGTCACCGCGACCGTCATACCGGATGCCGTATCGACCTCGGTCCACGTGTGCCGCAGTCGCGCCAAGGTCAGGCCATACGATACGGTCGCGGTGATTGGCGCCGGCGGTGGCGTCGGCGCACACCTCATCCAGGTCGCCCGCCTCCACGGCGCTGAGGTCATCGGTCTCGAGGTCGAGGACGACAAGCTGGCGATGGTCGCGGACCTCGGCGCTCGCGCGGTGAAGTCGGATGACTTCGCCGCGCTTGATCCGCGCCTCGGTGGTCAATCGGCTCCGACCGTCGTCATCGACCTCGTCGGCAGCGCGCCCAGCCTCGGCTGGGCGCTCGGTGCTCTGGGCCCAGGGGGACGGCTCGTCGTCCTCACGACGTTTCGGGACATCCGGGCGGAGCTGGATCCGAGGCAGCTTGTCATGTCCGAGAGTCAGGTGCTGGGCTCGCGCTATGCGACGCGCTACGAAGTTGGCCTCGCCGTCGACCTCGTGGCCACCGGACGGGTGCGACCGATCATCGGTGAAACGACCGGCCCGGCAGGCGTCCTACGGGTCCACGAGCTCTTGCGGAGCCGCCGGCTGGTCGGGCGCGGCGTTCTCGATTGGACCTAGACGAGTCTCGGCGACACTCTCCTGGCGGTCGGCTCGGAGTCCGAGCAACGTGTGGGTCGTCAGCGTCGCGGCGATGATCACCCCGCTTACGATGGTCGTGGGTGCTGGGACCTCCCCGATGATGACCCATAGCCACAGCGGTCCAAGGACAAGCTCGCCGCGTGAGATCAGGCTCACCTCGGGTGCCGGGAGGTAGCGAAGGGCCGTCGTCAGAAGGGCCGCCGCGGCGGCGACTAGGACCGCACCGTGGAAGGACAGCAGCGCGAGGTCGCCGCTCGGAGGGACCGTCGCTCCGAGGAAGCCGGCCAGGACGCAGACAACAGCGGCTGCGAGCACGGCGGCGGGGACCATGTTGACCGCCTTCGCCCGCCGAACGCATGTGATCGCCGCGGCGGAGCAGACCGCGCCGAGCAATGCGACCAGATCGCCGAATAGCGCTGCCTGAGGGCGGGTTCCTGTGAAGATCAGGCCGACGCCACCGATCACGCACGCGATGGCGACCCACGTCCTCGGAGGCACCGGCTCGCCAAGAAAGGCACGGCTGAGGAGCGCAGCGAACAGTGGCACCGCCCCGAAGATCACGAGGACGTTGGCGGCAGTGGTATGGCTCACTGCCACGACGAACGACACATTCGACGCGCCATGAAGACCCGCCACGAGGGCTCCGAGCGGGAGGATCGACAGGAACGCTCGTCGCAGATCGCCGCGGAACATGACCGTGACAATGACGAGCAGCGACAGGGTCGAGAACAGCCCCCTCCAGAAGAGGACGGTGGATGGGCTCTCGTCGACCAGACGGATGATCAGGGCGTCCGGGCTGAGTGCGACTACGCCGCTGAGAGCTAGCAGAAGCCCGAAGACTCGCGTCGGTCGGTCGAGCCGCGCGCGATCAGCGGACCCCATCTCCTCGCCCTATCCTCTCGACAGAATCGACAATCGATCACGCGTCATACTAGACGAGGACCTGCGGCTGCACCGCATCATCCGTCGCTCGAGGCGCCCATGCGACCGAAGATCCTCGTTCCACAGCCGATCCATGAAGCCGGGCTTCGCCTTCTCCGCGAGGTCGGCGACGTGGAGGTCATCGAGACCGACCGGATGCTGAACCGGGAGGAGCTCAAGGCTGCCCTGGCGCGCTGCGAATACTTCCTCTCGATCGGGGATCTGCCGCTTGACGCCGACATCCTGGACGCGAACCCGGGCCTGCGGGGCATTTCGGCGGTTGCGGCGCACCCGGACGAATGGATGGATATCGAGGCGGCGACCGCCCGAGGCATTCCGGTGACCGGACTTACTCGCGGACCGGTCATCAACACGACCGCCGACCTCACGATCGCGTTCGTGCTGGCGCTCGCCTGGCGCCTGATGGAGGCCGACCGGTGGGTCCGCGAAGGCCGATTCCGACAGGAGCAGTCGGTCCACTTCATGGGTCGTTCGCTCGAGGGCAAGACCCTGGGTCTCGTCGGCCTCGGGCAGGTCGCCCGGGCGGTCGTGCGGCGAGCGCGGCCACTCGAGCTGTCGATTACCTACACCAAGCCCACCCGTCTCGAGCCGTCGGAGGAGGAGGATCTCGGCGTCACGTGGGTCGCGAGCCTCGACGAGCTGCTCGGCCGAAGCGACTTCGTCAGTCTCCATGCCGCCTACGACGAGTCGACGCACATGCTGATCGGCGAGCGTGAGCTGCACCTGATGAAGCCCACCGCCTACCTCATCAACACGGCGCGCGGTCGGATCGTCGACGAGAAGGCATTGATCGCCGCGCTTCGGGACCGAGTCATCGCGGGTGCGGGGCTCGACGTCTACTGGGGCGAGCCGCCGGTGACCTACTCGCCGGACGTCGATCCGGCTCTGTTCGACCTCGACAACGTGCTCCTGACCCCGCACCTGGGAGGTCAGACCGAGGAGACCCTGGCTGAGCTCGCTCGACTCGGCGCCGCCAACCTAGTGGCCCTCGTCAACGGCGAGCGACCGGCATCGCTCGTCAATCCCGAAGCGGTCGACCGGGGCGGCGCACGCAGATGACGTTCCGACTGGCACTCGTCCAACCGAACCTCGCCATCAAGGCGACACGCAGAACCTCTTCGACCTAGCAGAATCGGCGTGGCGATGGTCGCGAGGCACGCGACGGCGGGCATACTGATGCAGTCCGTGCCACAGGCGATCGTCAACGCCGTCCTCGATGCGTTCTCGCCGTGGGGCGTCGAGGATCTCGACACGCCGCTCCAGCCGGCGCGCGTCTGGGAGGCGATCCAGCGGGCCGGGCTCCGTGAGAGCCGTCGCTGACGCGGAGGTCACGGCTGCGCGCAGCGATCAACCCCCGACGCGGATCGGCTCCACGACGGCGCCCTTGCGCCTCCACGCGACGGCGATGGTCGTCGCCATGAGCAGGACTGCAACGACGACGGTGAACCCCGCGTCGTAGTCGCCGGTGAGGTCCACCAGGTATCCGAAGACGAGCGGACCGACCATAAAGCCGAGACCGAACCCGACGAGGACGACGCCGGACGCCGTGCCGGTCGTCTCGCGCGCCGCGAACGCCATCACGGCGAGCATGAGGACGACCATGAATGAGAGCTGACTCGCACCCCACCCCATGGCGCCGAGGAACAGGAGGCCGACGCCCCACGCGCTTGCCGCCCAGATGGCCAGTACGGATGCCAAGGCGATCCCGGAGAGAATGACGAGGCGGCCCTGGTATGCGCCGGTCCGCTCGGCGTAGCGGCCCCAGAGGATGCGGCCAGGAATCGCCACGAGGCCGATGATGCTGAAGGCCAGCCCGGCCGTTGTCGCGCTCGCACCGACGGCCTCTTGCGCATAGAGCGGCAGATATGGCGAGATGGCGCCGCCCGAGACGCCCATGGCCGTCGCGTAGGCGGTCGCCCACCAGAGGTCGCGCGAGGACCGAGCGACGATCGTCGCGCCCGACGAGTTGACCTCGCGGGGCGTCGACGGCCGCAGGAGCGCGATCGTCACGACGACCGCGGCCGCAGGGACGATCGCGACCAGCCCGACCGCGGCGCGCCAACCGAGCATCTCGGCCAGCGTCGGGATCGCCAGCCCGATGCCGACGATCGCGAGCATCTCACCCGCCTGCTTGATCCCAATCGCGTTCCCGCGCCGCTCCCGCGGCAACGAGTCGAGGACGACGCGGTTGGTGGACGGCATCGCGGCACCGAGGCACAGTCCGCCGACCGCCGCGCCGACCACGATGATCCACAGGGACTGGGCGATCGCGAGGAGCAGGAGCGCCGTGACGCCAAGACCGAAGACGGCCACAAGCAGCGCGCCACCGCCGCGACGGTCCGCAGCGCCGCCCAGCCAGACTGAGGAGAGCGCCCCGACGCCCGATCCCACCGCTGCGGTCAGCCCGAGCTCGGCGCGACTCAGATTCAGGTCTGCTATCACGGGGACCGCAAGGACCCCGAGCGCGAAGCTCGGGAGGATCGAAACGGCCATCGCGACCCCGAGCACGGCGATGACGATGGCCTCCCGGCCGCTATCCCGCGCGGGCGCGATCACGTCGCAGGAGTCCTGGCAGCGGAGCGGCGAGTGAGCCCTCGAGCGGTGTCCACGGGTACATGATGCACAACCGGCACTGCCGCCCCGACCCACGGGCCATCATGCCGTCCGCCGGACGCGAGGTCGCCGCTCGGTCGATGCCACGCTATGTCCCCGAAGGACTCCCGAACATCGAGGACGCGGTCGCCGCCATCGTCGGGGCTCAGTGGTAGCACGCCGCCGACGCTCAGGAGCAGCCCGAGGCTCCGCCCGGAACGCGGGACGGCGCGCCCGATCACCACCACGCGGCTCACTGCCGGCTCGCAGTGATCACGCGCCGCCGTTCATCGATGCGCCAGGCGAAGGTCGTGAGAAGGGCGGCAATCAGGGCTCCCGCCACGGCGGACATCCCAGCGTCATGGCCAGCCGTTGCGTCCGTGAGGAATCCGTACAGGGGCGGACCGACCATGAGACCTGTGCCGAAGCCGGTCAAGACGATGCCGGAGGATCGACCGGCAGCGGTCGAGGCGGACAGCGCCATGACTGCCAGCATCGCGACCGCGCCGAACGAGAGGAGGCTCGCGCCCCAGCCGATAACCGCGACCCAGAGTACGACGGCCGCATCGAGAAGGCTCGATGCCCACAGCAGCGTCGCCGACGCCAGCGCCAGGCCGGCGTTCACAGCCAGGATCCGGCTGAAGTCGCCCGACCGCTCGGCAACCTGGGCCCACACGATCCGTCCGCCGATCGCCACGAGGCCGGTCACGGCGATGGCCAATCCCGCGAGCTCGAGCTCGAAGCCCAGGGCCTCCTGCGCGTACAGCGGCAGATACGTCGAAATAGAGCCGCCCGCGACACCCATGAACGCGGCGTAGACGGCGAGCCAGAGGACGCCCGGCGCGACTGGAGCGGGAGCCCTTCGTGGCCCGTTCGACACGTAGAGGCGGGGACGCGGGCCGGCCGGCAGC
>Ga0214472_10005399_pt1 | contig 13449 bp, 10 predicted proteins | sample RVTome_6_FD_207662 | JGI IMG/M metagenome (GOLD analysis project Ga0214472, IMG submission 207662) | Soil microbial communities from uranium-contaminated site in the Upper Colorado River Basin, Wyoming, United States - RVT140D175 | ecosystem: Environmental > Terrestrial > Soil > Contaminated >... | reverse complement strand
ACTGGAAGTGAGCGATGACGGGCCCGGATTCCCCAACGACATGGTCAGCCGCATCTTCGAGCCGTATGTCACCTCGAAGAGCAAGGGCAGCGGGCTCGGGCTCGCGATCGTGAGGAAGATCGCCGAAGAGCACGGCGGCAGTGTCAGCGCCGCGAACCGCGCAGGCGGCGGCGCCCGCGTGATCGTCTCCCTCCCGGCGGCGACGGCGACAGACCGGCAACGCATCCACCGTGAGGCAGTATGAGCGCACCCCACATCCTGGTCGTAGATGACGAGCCGGACATCCGCGACCTGGTCAAGGAGATTCTCGATGACGAGGGTTTCGAGGTTGCGACCGCCGAACACGCGCAGGCCGCGCGCGATGCCCGCCGCGCGCGCAAGCCCGACCTGATCCTGCTCGATATCTGGATGCCCGATACCGATGGCATCACGCTGCTGCGCGAATGGAGCAGCGGCGAGGAGCTGGCAACGCCCGTCGTGATGATGTCGGGCCATGGCACCGTGGAAACGGCGGTCGAGGCGACGCGGCTCGGTGCGTACGACTTCCTCGAAAAACCGCTGTCGATGGCAAAACTCCTGCTCACCGTGCGCCATGGGCTGGAACACGCGAAGCTGCGGGCGGAGAACGTGGGCCTGCGCCGGGAGACCATCAGCCACGGACAGCCGCTCGGACGCAGTACGCTCATGACCACCTTGCGCGAGCAGGCGCGCCGCATCGCACAACACGACACCGCAGTCCTGATCAACGGCGAATCCGGCAGCGGCAAAGCCGTGCTCGCGCGCTACATCCATGAAAACAGCCGGCGACGCAACTTTCCGTTCGTGCGCGTCCCCGTCTCGGGGCTGACCAATGCGCGCTCAGCCGCCGAGCTGTTCGGCGTGGAGGACGCCGACAAGGTGCACTTCGGCTCGATGGAGCAATCCAGCGGCGGCACCCTGTTCCTGGAAGACATCATCGACATGGATCTGGAGGTACAGGCACGCCTGCTCAGCGCGTTGACGCAAGGGGCCTTCCTGCGCGTCGGCGGGCTCGATCCGGTCCCCATCGACGTGCGGATCATCGCCGCGACCAGTCACGACGCCGCGCGCTCGGTACGCAGCGGGCGGCTGCGCGAGGATCTGTACTATCACCTGAACGTGGTGCCGCTCGACGTGCCGGCGCTGCGCGAGCATCGCGAGGACATCCCGGAACTCGTCGAACACTTCGTCGACCAGTTCGTCCAGCTGCAGAATCTGCCGTACCGTCGCTTCGGGGTCGCGGCGCAGAACCGGCTGCGGCACTACGCCTGGCCGGGCAACGTACGCGAGTTGCAGAACGTCGTGCAGCGGCTGCTCATCCTGGCCAGCGGCGAGGAGGTACAGGCACATGAGGTGGATCTGGCACTGGGCGCGCCTGCGGCGTCGCCGCAGGCGATGACCGACACCGACTTCGACCTTCCGCTCAAGGAGGCGCGCGAGCGCTTCGAGCGACGCTACCTGGAGCAGAAGATCCGCGAGGAGCAAGGTAACATCAGCCGCGTCGCCGAGCGCGTCGGCGTGGAGCGCACCCACCTGTATCGCAAGTTCAAGTCACTGCGCCTCGATCCCAAGCGGGTACTCGGCACCGAGGACTGACGCGCGAACGAGCGCGCCCGTATTCCATCACGGCAACATCGAACATGAAGATCATCATCCTCGGCGCTGGACAGGTCGGCAGCTCGGTCGCCCACAGTCTCGCGAGCGAAGCCAACGACATCACGCTCGTGGATCTGGACGCCGACCGGCTGCGCACGATGCAGGACCACCTCGACCTGCGCACGGTCGTCGGACATGCCGCCCACCCGGCGATCCTCAAGCGCGCCGGCGCCGAGGACGCAGACATGATCCTCGCGGTGACCAATTCGGACGAGACCAACATGGTGGCTTGCCAGGTGGCCTACACCCTGTTCCACACGCCGACCAAGATCGCTCGCGTACGCTCTCCGGAGTACCTGGCGGTGCCGGGACTGTTCGCGCAGGACGCCTTGCCCATCGACGTACTGATCAGTCCCGAGAAGCTGGTGGTGGAATACATCGAGCGGCTGATCCGCACCCCTGGCGCGTTGCAGGTCATGGACTTCGCGCAAGGCAAGGTGCGGCTGGTCGGCGTCAAGAGCACCATGGACGGACCGCTGGCGGGTCACTCGCTCAAGGAGTTGCCGACCATCTTTCCCGAGCTGAAGACCCGTGTCGCGGCGATCTTCAGACGTGGGCGCGGCATCGCGCCGGAAGGCGACACCGTGATCGAACCCGAGGACGAGGTCTTTTTCGTGGCCTCCGCGCGCGACACGATCAAGCTGATGAGCGAGATCAGCCTGCGTGACGGACCGTCGCGGCGCATCATCATCGCCGGCGGCGGCAATATCGGGCTACGCCTGGCACAAAAGCTCGAGCGCGACTTCAATGTCAAGCTCATCGAATGGAGCCCGCGCCGCGCCGAGGAACTCTCGCGCCAGTTGAACAAGGTGATCGTGCTGCGCGGCGACGCCGCCGACGAGGACCTGTTGCGCGAGGAGAACATCGACAACACCGACGTATTCTGCGCCGTGACCAACGATGACCAGGTGAACATCCTGTCCGCGATGCTCGCCAAGCGCATGGGCGCGCACAAGGTGATGGCGCTCATCAATCGCGGCGCATACGTGGACCTGGTGCAGAGCAGCGTCATCGATATCGCCATATCGCCGCAGCAGGCGACGATCGGCAGCCTGCTCGCGCACGTGCGCCGCGGCGATGTGGCCGCCGTGCACAGCCTTCGGCGCGGCGCGGCCGAGGCCATCGAGGCGGTGGCGCACGGCGATCGCCGCACGTCGAAGGTGGTAGGCCGTCGCGTGGAGGAGATCAAGCTTCCCCACGGCACGACCATCGATGCGATCGTGCGCGGCGACAAGGTGCTGATCGCGCATCACGACACGTTGATCGAGGCCAACGATCACGTCATCCTTTTTCTCAGCGACAAGTCCCGGATCGGCGAGGTGGAAAAGCTGTTCCAGGTCGGGGTCACGTTCCTGTGATGGAGCGCATCGGAGCCGCACGGCGATGCCTGCCGGCGCGGATGCCCGCAACGGCGCACCGCCGGGCTCGTCCGCGTCCTGCCGGTATGCGCTGAACCGGCATGGGTTTCGCGTCGATACAGCGGCTGGTCGGCATCCTGCTGGCCCTGTTCAGCCTGTGCATGGTGCCGCCGATCGCCGTGTCGGTGATCTACGCCGACGGCGCAGCCACCCCCTTCATCGCCACCCTGGTGCTGCTGTTCGCGGGCGGGCTGTCGTTGTGGTGGCCGGTGCGCAAGGTGCGCCGCGAGATGCGGCTGCGCGACGGCTTCGTCATCGTGGTGCTGTTCTGGACCGCGCTCGGCGTGTCGGGCGGGCTGCCGCTGTTCCTGGCGCACCACCCCGAGATGTCGCTCACGGACGCCGTATTCGAGTCCATGTCCGGTCTGACCACCACTGGCGCCACGGTGCTCACCGGCCTGGATACCATGCCCAAGTCGATACTGTTCTATCGCCAGATGCTGCAGTGGCTCGGCGGCATGGGCATCATCGTGCTGGCCGTCGCGATCATGCCCATGCTCGGTATCGGCGGCATGCAGCTGTTTCGCGCCGAGACCCCCGGCCCGATGAAGGACGACAAGCTGACCCCGCGCATCACCGAGACGGCGCGCGCACTGTGGTACATCTATTTCACGCTGACCGGGCTGTGTACGCTCGGCTACTGGCTTGCCGGGATGAGCGTGTTCGATGCCGTCGGGCACGCCTTCTCCACTATCTCCACCGGCGGATTCTCCACGCACGACGCGAGCATGGCCTACTTCGAAAGCGCGGCGGTCGAGGCCGTGTGCATCGTGTTCATGGCAGTGTCCGCGATGAACTTCGCGCTGCATTTCGCGGCCTGGCGCGGTCGCAGGGTGGATCACTACCTGCAGAACGAGGAGTGGCGCTTCTTCCTGTTCGTGCTCGTCTTCGTCACCGTCGTCACGTCGCTGGTGCTGTATCTCGCCGAGGCCTACGAGAGCCTGGGCCAGTCCGTGCGCTACGCCGTGTTCCAGACGGTGTCGATCAGCACGAGCACGGGCTTGACGACCACCAGCTTCGTGACCTGGCCGACTTTTGCTCCGGTCCTGCTGCTGTTCGCGAGCTTCATCGGCGGCTGCGCGTTCTCCACCGGCGGCGGGCTGAAGGTGATCCGTGTGCTGCTGCTGCTCAAGCAGGGCGTGCGTGAGATCACCCGCCTGGTGCACCCCAGCGCGCAGGTCGCGATCAAGGTTGGCGGCAGCTTCATGCCGGATCGGGTGATGGATTCGGTGTGGGGCTTCTTCGCGGCCTACGTGGGCGTGTTCGTGATCCTGATGCTGTCGGTGATGGCGACCGGCCTGGACCAGGTGACAGCCTTCTCCGGGGTCGCAGCCTGCTTGAACAACCTGGGGCCCGGGCTGGGCGATGTACACTTCAACTACGGTGACATCAACAGCACCGCGAAGTGGCTGCTCACCGCCGCCATGCTGCTCGGCCGCCTGGAGGTGTTCACAGTGCTGGTCATCCTCTCGCCCGCTTTCTGGCGTCGATGAGCAGTCTGGTCGAACGCCTCGAAGCGATGCTGGCCGGCGGCCGGGACGGCGCCCTGCTGCGCTTCGGTCTGGGACAGGCGCTGCACAACGACGGCCGCGCCGGGGAAGCGCTCGGCCACCTGGAGCGGGCGGTGCAACTGGACCCCGCCTATTCCGCAGCGTGGAAACTGCTCGGCCGCGCGCGCGCGGACAGCGGCGATCGCACGGGTGCCGCCACCGCCTGGCGCGAGGGGGTCGCGGCCGCGACCGCACGCGGCGACAAACAGGCCGCGCGTGAGATGCAGGTTTTCCTCAAACGCCTCGAACGCGCCTGAACGTCCGGCACATGGCCGGGATTGCTCCTGCAATCCTTCGGCATTCCCGCCATCCATGGCGGTCAGATGTGCCGGCATCGATCAAGCACGCAAGTGCCTGATCGATGGAGCAAGCTGACGACCGCGCCTCCGGCGCAGCGAGGCGACAATGCACATGGATGTGCTTTGTCACCAGCCTGTTCGCCCGTTCAGGCCGCCCAGCCCTCGGCGCCGGCATTGCCTTGCAGCGTGCCGACCAGTTGCTGCACGCGCTCGATGTTGTGGCGGCGCATGTAGTCCACCAGGCCGGCATTGATCTTCTTGCACACCAGCGGATCGTAGAAAAGCGCCGTGCCGATCCCGACCGCGGCGGCCCCGGCGATGATGAACTCGAGCGCATCTTCGGCGCTGGCGATGCCGCCCTGGCCGATGATCGGCACCGCATGGCGCCGGGCCACCTGGTACACCTGATGCACCTTGAGCAGCGCCATGGGCTTGATCGCCGGACCCGACAGTCCGCCCTGGTTCGCACCGATGACCGGCCGCCGGCGCTCGATGTCGATCGCCATGCCCATGAAGGTGTTGACCACCGACAATGCGTCGGCTCCCGCGTCGATGCAGCGGCGGGCGTTCTCGGCGATGTCGGTCTGGTTCGGCGAGAGCTTGGCGATGATCGGCTTGCGCGTCGCTGCGCGGCAGGCCTGCACGACACGCGCCGACATGTCCGGATCGTTGCCGAACTGCACGCCCCCCTCGCGTACGTTGGGACACGAGATGTTGATCTCCATCGCGTCGATCGGCGAATCGTCGAACACGCGGGTGACGGCCACGTACTCCTCGATGCTCGCGCCCGACAGATTGGCGATGAAGCGGGTCTGGGTGAAGTCGAGCCCCGGAAGGATGCGCTGCACCACCGCCCGGCTGCCCGGATTCTGCAGCCCGATGGAATTGAGCATGCCGTGCGCCGTCTCCATCACGCGGTGCGCGGCGTTGCCCAGGCGCGGCTCGAGCGTCGTGCCCTTCAGGCACACCGCGCCGGCGTCGGCGTTGGAAAAGCCCTCGACGCGTGTGTACTCTTCGCCGAAGCCCACGCAGCCCGAGAGCAGCACCAGCGGCGTCGCGAACGGCAGCCCGCAGAAATCCATTCGCAGGCGCCGTGCGTCATCGGGGTTCAAACCGTGTTCCACGTGGTGCTCTTCCAGCCCGAGATTCCGCCCAATACCGGAAACATTATCAGACTTTGCGCCAACACGGGCGCGGCCCTGCACCTCGTCGGGCCGTGCGGCTTCACGCTCGACGAACCGCGCCTGCGGCGCGCGGGGCTCGACTACCGGGAGTGGGTCGACGTGGCAAGCTGGCCCGACCTCGCTGCCTTCAACGCCGGCATCGCGCCGCCGCGGCTGTTCGCATTCAGCAGCCGCGCCGCGCGCCCGCACACCGACGTGCGCTTCCGTGGCGGTGACGCATTCCTGTTCGGACCCGAGACGCGCGGCCTGCCGGCCGGCGTGTTCGACGCACTGCCGGCGCAGCACCGGCTGCGCATCCCGATGCGGCCGGGCAATCGCAGCCTCAACCTGTCGAACGCGGTGGCGGTGGTGTGTTACGAGGCATGGCGCCAGCACGGCTTTGCCGGCGCGCAGGGCCAGTGAACGGGACGCCCGCTGCCAGGCGCCGGTCCGTCTCAGTCGTCGACGTCCTCGTCGGCGATCTTGATGATCATCTCCTTGAGTGCCGAGCGGTGCGGCTCGGTCAGGTTCGCCCAGGCTTTGGCTGTCTCGATGGCTTCCGGTTCCAGCCCGTCCATCACCTCGGCGCCGTACATCAGCCATGCCGGACTGACCTCGAGCACGTCGGCGATGCGGTCGATGTTGCGCGGGTGACGGCACTTGCCGGTCTCGATGCGCTGCACCACGGCCTGGCTGGTGCCGACGTGGCGAGCCAGTTCATGCTGGGTCCAGCCGCGGCGCAAGCGACTGCGCGTCAGGCGTGCGCCGAGGTTGTCGGAATCGATTCGCTCACGCGGAAATCGGCTGATCATGGCTCACCTCGGAATGGTTGTCGCGAAGCATTGCAGCACATGCGCCGCGGAATTTTCTTGAACTGGTCCACATTTGGCGGCACGGCCCTGCGACCCCGATGACCCCCACCACGTTGTTCGCGACCAGCCCCGCGCCGCTGGCAACGCTGCTGGCGGCGGAGCTCACGCAACTGGGCGCTGCGCGCGTGCGCGTGCGCGGCGCCGGGGTCGAGTTCGCCGGCGATCTCGCGCTCGCCTACCGCGCGTGCCTGTGGAGCCGGCTTGCCAGCCGCGTGCTGCTGCCGCTGGCCCGATTCGAGGCCGCAGACGGCGATGCGCTGTACGCGGCGGCGCGCGCGTTCGCCTGGGAGGATCACCTGCGGCTGGACACCTCGTTCGCGGTCGACTGCACCGTGCGCCGGGCGCATATCGGGCACAGCCATTACGCGGCCCTGCGCGTGAAGGACGCCATCGTGGACCGGTTCCGCGAGCGCCAGGTTGCGCGCCCGGACGTGGACACGCGCAGCCCCGACATCCGCGTGCACCTGCACCTGCGCGGTAGCGAGGGGCGGCTTGCACTGGACCTGTCCGGCGACAGCCTGCACCGGCGCGGCTACCGCACCGACACGGGTCCGGCACCGGTGCGCGAGACGCTGGCCGCGGCGGTGCTGGCGATGGCCGGCTGGCCGCAGCGCGGGCCCGGCACGCAGTTCCTGGATCCGCTGTGCGGCTCGGGCACGCTGCTCATCGAGGCCGCGATGATGGCGGGCGACATCGCGCCGGGCCTGGCGCGCGAGCGCTTCGGATTCCTCGCCTGGGGCGGCCATGACCGGACGATCTGGGCGCGGCTGCTGGAGGAGGCGCACGCGCGGCGCGCGCGCGGCCTGGCCGGCTGCGCGCCGCTGCGCGGCAGCGACCGCGATGCGGCCGCGGTCGAGGCCGCGCGGCGCAACGCGGCACGCGCGGGCCTCACCGATCACGTGCACGTCGAGGTGCGCGATCTGGCGAGCTATCTGTCCTGCGCCGCGCCCGCTGCACGCGGGCTGCTCGCCACCAACCCGCCGTACGGCACACGCCTGGAGGATGCCGACGCACGGCATTGCCGCGAGTTGCTGCGCGCGCTGTCGCTGGGCCCGTTGCGCGACTGGGCGATGGCCTTGCTGCTGCCCGAGGATGCCCCCTGGCCGGCCCCTGAGCTCGGCCGATCCGTGGCCGTCACGAACGGCGCGCTGCCATGCCGCATCCACGTCCTGGGCGCGCGCGACGAGCGGCGCGCCGGCGACGAGCCCGCGGCAGCGGCCGTGCCGGCGGTGGACACCCGCGCGCCGGCGGTGGACACCCGCGCGCCGGCGGTGGACACCCGCGCGCTGGCGAACCGGATCGCGAAGAACCAGCGCCGGCTCGCGTCCTGGTTGCGCCGCGAGGCCGTCAGCAGCTATCGCGTCTACGACGCCGACCTGCCCGATTTCGCGCTCGCGGTGGACCTCTACGACTGCGGCGCTGACGGCCGCTGGGCGCACGTGCAGGAATACGCGCCGCCGCCGCAGATCGATCCCATGCTCGCGGCCGCGCGCCGCGATGCCGCGCTGGCGGCATTACCCGCGATTCTGGACGTGCCGCACGCCCAGGTGGTGTTCAAGACCCGCCAGCGCCAGCGCGGTGCACGGCAGTACCCGCGCCAGGCGCGGCGCGAGCAGTTTCTCGAGGTGAACGAGCACGGCGCCCGCCTGCTCATCAACCTGCACGATCACCTGGACACCGGGCTGTTCCTGGACCACCGTCCGCTGCGGCGCTGGCTGCGTGAGCATGCGCGCGGCGCAAGCTTCCTGAACCTGTTCGCTTACACCGGCGCGGCCACCGTGCAAGCGGCGCTCGGCGGCGCGAGACAGAGTGTGAGCGTGGATCTGTCCGCACCGTACCTGGCGTGGGCCGAACGCAATCTGGCGTTGAACGGATTCGCCGCGCCGCTGCATCGGGTCGCACGCGGCGATTGCCTGCAGTGGCTGCTGGACGCCCGTGCGCGCGCGGCAGGCAGCTTCGATCTGGTGTTCGTGGATCCGCCCACCTTCTCGAACTCCAAACGCATGGCGGGCACGTTCGACGTGCAACGCGATCACGTGGCGCTGCTCGATGCGGCCGCGGCACTGCTGTCGGCCGATGGCACGCTGGTGTTCTCCACCAACCGGCGCGGCTTCCGACTCGATGTGCCGGCACTGGCGCCGCTGCAGGTACGCGACTGGACCGCTGCGAGCATCCCGCCAGACTTCTCACGGCCCGCCGCCCCGCACCGTTGCTGGATGCTGCGCCATCGCACGGCGTGAGCGCGCACGGGGCGGACGCGTCACACCGGCCCGCGCGCCGCCATCTCCCCGAGCACGTCGCGCGTCACCAGATCCGGCTCCGCGATCGCCGCCAGCATGCGCTCGCGCGCGGCCGTGCGCAGCGCCACCGCGGCCGACCAGCGCGAGCGATCGGCATCCACGCGCGGCGCCTCGATCGCATCCAGAAAACGCACTGCGATCGGGTGACGCCGCGGGTAGAACTCATCGCCGCTCAGGACATGACGGGTACCGGTGATCGCGACCGGGAACACCGGCACCGCACCCGCCACGGCCGCCTCGAAGGCGCCGAGCTGGAACGGCAGCAGCCCGGCCATGCGGTGGAACGTGCCCTCGGGGAAGAACACCGCCGGGCCGGCCGTGCCGAGCGTGCCGGTGACGCGGCGCGCGTCCTGCGCGCCGCGCTCGCGATCGAAGCGCTCCACGTAGTGCACGCCCAGCGCATCGAGAAACAGGCGCGCGAACGCGTTGCGCGTGAGCTCGCGCTTGGCGACGAAGGTCACGGGATTGGGCAATACCGCGGCCAGCACCACGCCGTCGAGGTAACTCTGGTGGTTGGCGATGATCACCCCCGCCGCACCCTCGGCAGGCGCACGGCCCGACACGCCGAGTCGGATACCCGCGAGTTTCAGGAATGCACGCGCCGCCGCATGCGCGCAGCGCCAGCGCCGCCCGCGCCCGCGCAGCAGCACCACCGCGGGCCAGCACCAGGCCACGCTCAACCCCAGCACGAACGCGAACCAGGCCGCGTACAGCGCGCCGCGCAGGCGTCGCAACGCGCGGCGCAGGATCGGCAGCAGCGACTGCGCGGCGAGTCGCAGCACCTGCACCCACGGCGCGACCGTGCCTCGCACCAGCGCCCCGCGGGCGTGCAGCTCGGCGAGCGCGGCGCGTCGGATCTTGCCGCTCGAGGTCTTGAGCACGGTCTGCGGCGGGGCCAGCACCACCTCGTCAGGGGTCAGCTCCAGGTGCTCCAGCGACAGCGCTTCGATGCGTTCGCGTATCGCCGCGCGCGCCTGCGGATCCTGTTCGCGCGTCTCGGCCAGGACCACCACGCGCTCGGTGCCGTTGACCGCATCCGCACTGCCGAACACCGCCACGCAGCCGCGGCGCACGCCCGGCACCTCGCCCACTGCCTGCTCCAGCGCGTGCGGATGCAGGTTGCGTCCGGCGCGGATCACCACGTCCTTGTCCCGCCCGGTGATATAGAGCTCGCCGTCCGCGACGTAGCCGCGGTCCCCGGAGCGCACCCAGTCGTCGTGAAACAACGCGCGCGTGGCTTCGGGGTTGCCGTGATAGCCGCCCGTCACCGCGGGGCCGCGAAACTCGACCTCGCCCTCGATCCGCTCGGGCATCTCGCGTCCGGCGCGATCCACCACCCGCACGTCGAACTGCGGGATGGGCACGCCGCAGGACACCAGCCGCAGCGCGCCTTCACCGTGCAGCGGCCGCGCTTCACCATCGCGGTACAGCGCGTCGCGCGACACGCTGTCGACGCGCGCGCCGCGCCCCCGCGGCGTGAACGCGACCCCCAGGGTCGCCTCGGCGAGCCCGTACACCGGCATCATCGACGCCGGGGCGAATCCCCATTGCGCGAAGCGCTCGGCGAAGCGCTCGACGGTATCCGCGCTGACCGGCTCGGCGCCGTTGAAGGCAAGGCGCCAGGTGGACAGGTCCACGCCCCGCATCGACTCGTCCGCGATGCGGCGCAGGCACAGTTCGTAGGCGAAGTTGGGCGCGCCGGAAATGGTGCCGCCGAAGCGGTGAATCGCCTGTGGCCAGCGCTCCGGGCGGGCCAGGAAGGCCAGCGGCGACATCAGCACCAGCGGCGAACCCACCACCAGCGATCCCAGCCAGGCGCCGATCAGTCCCATGTCGTGATACAGCGGCAGCCAGCTCACGAACACGTCATCGGGCCCGACCTCCAGCGCGACGCGCATCGCGCGCAGGCTCGCGAGGATGTTGGCGTGCGTGAGCACGACCCCCTTGGGGTCGCCGGTACTGCCCGATGTGAACTGCAGCAGCGCCACCTGCCCGGGAACGATGCGTGGGCGCGCCGCGAGCGGCGCGTGCGTGGCCAGCTCTGCCGGCGTCACCAGGCGGTCCAGGCCTGCGACGCGCGCCGTGAGCAGGCGCGACACGCGTTTGACCTCGTCGAAGGTGATCAGCATGCGGGTGCCCGCAGTGGACAGGATGCGCGCGTGGCGGCGGAAGTGTTCCTCGATCTGCTTCGCGCGCGCCGGCGGGTAGATCGGCACCGGAGTGGCGCCGGCGAGCAGGATGGCCAGGAAGCTCTCCAGATACTCGACCCCGGTGGGCAGCATGATGGCGACGCTGTCGCCCGGCGCCAGCCCGCTGGCCGCCAGCCCGCCGGCAAGCCGCGAGGCGCGTTCGAACAGCGCGCCGTAGGTGATCGGGGTCACCTGGTCCTGCTCGTCGCACAGGTGCACGTGCACGCGCTCGGGGTGCGCGCGCACATGCCACTCGAGCGCATCGACCAGGGTTGCAGTGTCTTCTGGCGCCGCCTCGCCAGGCGCGGCCTCGGCCCATTCCACAGGCGGGCCCGCAGGCGGGCTCGCGGCGGGGGGCCGCACCGCCTGGCCGCCCGCGGCCGCGCGCAGCGCCCGCAGCAGGTCGCGGAGCGTTTCCGCCTGCGCGATGATCGACTCGCTCAGGCGCAGCGCGAATGCCGCTTCCACGCGCGCGAGCAATTCCATCCGGCTCAGGCTGTCGAGGCCCAGGTCCTCGTCGAGCCGGCTGTCCAGCGTGAGGCGGCCGGCTGCGGACTCGCGCCCGAGTTCCACCAGCACGCTGCGCACGCATTCGAGCAGGCGTTGCGGATCCACGCCGCCTCGGGCGTGCCCGGGCTCGGCCCTGGTACTCATGGCGCGCCCCGCACGGCGAGCCGGCATGCGCGCGGCGTGCGATCGGCGCGTCTGCTACGTGCCGCGCGGATCCCCGGCGCCCGGCCTGACACGGCGACCGGGCGCGCACGCCCCATCGGACACGGGCTCCGGCAGGCGGGTCGGTGGTGCGGCGTGCAGCAGGACACGGTTTGTCAGCCTGGCGGCGGGCTCGGATACTTCCATTATCGACCATGTGTTGGGAAATGGCAGTGTACGAACCCGGCTCGAACCGCTGCGGCGGGCAATGTGTCATCGCGTGCGTGGGCGGCGCGGTGACGCGCCTGGAATTGCGTCCCTTGCCCTGCCCCGATGCAGGCGAGCTGCTGCTCAGGCTGCGCGCGGTCGGGCTGTGCGGCACTGATTTGTTCAAGCTGGCGACCGGTGCCGTGTCGCCCGGCCTGGTCCTGGGGCACGAACTGGTGGGCGAAGTGTGTGCGCTGGGCAGCGGCGTGCACGGCTTCGGCATCGGCGATCGGGTCGCCGTGCCCCATCACGTGCCCTGCGGCCGCTGCGAGGCGTGCCGGCGCGGCAACGAGACGCTGTGTGCGACTTTCAGGGAGAACCTGCTCGAGCCCGGCGGATTCGCGCACTTCGTGCTGGTCCGCGCGCCTGCGGTGCGCGCCGCGGCGCGCCTGGTGCCGCCCTGGATGCACGACGATACCGCGGTATGGATGGAGCCGGCCGCGTGCGTGCTGCGCGGCGTGTGGCGGGCCGCACCAGCCGCTTCGGCGGTGGCGGTGGTGCTGGGCGCCGGCGGCATGGGGCTGCTGCATCTGATGGTGCTCAAGGCGGAGCGGCCGGACATGCGCGTGCTGATGGTGGATCCGATCGCATCGCGCCTGGCACTGGCGCGCCAGCACGGTGCCGATGCATGCACGGATCCGGCAGCGGCGCCGGACACGCTGCGCACGCTCGGCGACGGCCGGGGCGCCGATGTGGTGTTCGATACCGTGGGCGGCGCGGCGGCCCTGGACACGGCGCTCGCGCTGACGCGCGAGGGCGGCAGCGTGGTGCTGTTCGCCCACGCCGGCGACGGCGAACGCGCCCGCTTCGACATCAATTTCCTGTTCAAGTACGAACGCCGCGTGCTGGGCAGCTACTCCGGCGGGCCCGCGGAGCAGGCGCGCGTGTTCGATCTCATGTGTGCGCGGCAGCTGGATCCGGCAGCGCTGGTCACCCACAGGCTGCCGCTGGCGTGCTTCGACGAGGGAGTCCGCCTCGCGCGTGCCCGCGAAGCCATCAAGGTGGTGTTCACCGGGCCGGGGGCTGCGTCGTGACGCGCGCACCCGGTGCGCACATGCAGGCTGCG
>Ga0214472_10005398_pt1 | contig 13449 bp, 11 predicted proteins | sample RVTome_6_FD_207662 | JGI IMG/M metagenome (GOLD analysis project Ga0214472, IMG submission 207662) | Soil microbial communities from uranium-contaminated site in the Upper Colorado River Basin, Wyoming, United States - RVT140D175 | ecosystem: Environmental > Terrestrial > Soil > Contaminated >... | reverse complement strand
GTCCCTTTGGCAGGGGTCTGGGGGTGTCCCCCAGATACAATTTCTACCCCCTTCCTGGTCAGGAAGGGGGTAGGGGGATGGTCGAAAAGGGTTTTTCATCAACCAGCTAGACCGGCATTAAAGGCTCGTCCCTTTTGGGCAGCAGATCAGTGTCAAAGGCGTTGATGGCCAGGGCAATCATGGCGTAGTTGCCAATGAGCATGGTCAACTCGATCAGGCCCCGCTGGCCGAACTGTTCCAGTGCCGCCTGGAAGGCTCCCCGGCTGGCGTAGTGGTTGCGGAGGACTGACCGAGCGTAGTTGACTACCGCCTCTTCGTCCGGGGCCAGGTCAGTCAGATCATTCTCCTCCCGCAAATCGTCCACAATTTCGTCACGCATGCCGGCTTTCCGGGCCGAAGCAGCGTGGGCGTTCCAGATATGCTGGCAGTCCATCTCCCGGGCGGTGACCAGCATGGTAAACTCCTGAATCTTCTTGGGCAGGCTGGAATGGTCCCGCAGGTAGTTGTTCAGGGACGTCGCTCTCTTGGAAAGTTCGGGGACATGGGCCAGGACTGAACCCGGCCCGTACTCGGGTGCCGCGCCACCGCTCCCGAAGAGTTCATCAAAGACCGCCTGCTGGCCGGTGGGTACCGTATCCCTGGTTGCTCTAGGTATTCGCGCCATGATTCCCTCCAAATATTAGTTGGGTAAAGATTGAAATTCGATTTATTTTGTTCGGCGTCATCTCGACGGAACGCTCTAGTGATTGACCTTCTTGCCGGTCTTTTCCTCAAACAGCTGCCAGGTCAGGTCATTGAACGGATAATACTTTCCGGGCGAGCACTGCTCGACCTCAAGCTGGGCTTTGATGACACTTTCTACCTCTTCCCGCTGGTGCGCTATTTCAATGACCTCGTCTACTATCGCTCGGGGCACCACCACCACGCCATCGTCATCGCCCACAATCGCATCCCCGGGCCGCACCAGCACGCCGCCGCATTGGACTGCATCGTTAACCTGCCAGGGCCAGAACTCGGCCGGGCCTTGTTTGGCGGTGCAGGCAGCCGAATACACCGGGAAGCCGTACGCCTTCAGCGAGTTGGTGTCACGTACCGCTCCGTCGGTTACCAGCCCGCCGACCTGGCGCTGGAAGAGCCGGAAAAACTTGATGTCGCCGCCAATGGAACTGTACTTCCAACCCATCGCGTCAATGACCAGCACTTCGCCCGGGCCGCACAACTCAAAGGCGACGTACTCGGCGGAAAGCTCCCGCTTGGGCTTATCCTGCACCAGGTCAGGCCGATGCGGGACAAACCGCAACGTCACCGCCCGACCGGCCATGCTCTGGCCCGGCTGGAGCGGCAATGCGCCTTCGATCATGCTCATGGGCCAGTTCTTGACCCAGAGGGCGTCGATCAGGGTCTGGGTGGGAATTTTGCGCAGGACTGCCAGAGTTTCCTGAGAAATCGCGGTTGGATTGGTCATGGTGCACCTCGGGTAACAGGTCTGCCGCGGCGGTATTATAGGACACAATCGAGGATTTATGAAGGAGGGTGACCCTGTCGGGATTCCCGCCTACCGTTTTCCCTCCTGGCATTGATAGTGTAAGATAAGCTGACTCGGCTTTCATTTAACCTGCCGTCTCGTAACCTGCCGTCTCGGAGGCAATCATGCCAAAAATAGCAATCATCGGCACCGGTCTCATCGGCACATCCCTGGGCATGGCGCTGAAGCAATCGCAACTCAAAGACCTCCGGATAGTAGGAACTGACTCTGAGCACGAATCCCGGTCCGGTGCCCAGAAGATGGGGGCCTTCGACAAGATTGAAAATCGGCTTTTTCCCACGGTGGAGGATGCCGATATTGTTGTGCTGGCCACCCCGGTCATGGCCATGAAAGGCCTGATGGAGGTTATGGGAAGAGAATTGAAGGAGGGTTGCGTGGTGACCGACGTGGGCAGTTCCAAGGGCGTCGTGTTGGAATGGGCTGACCAATATCTGCCGGATACGGTGGATTTCGTCGGCGGCCATCCGATGGCCGGCAAGGAAGCCCCCGGGCCGGGAGGGGCGGAAGCCGGCCTGTTTATGGGCAAAACCTACTGCATCATACCCAGCCAACGGGCTACCCAGGAGTCGGTTGCTGAGGTAGCCACCATGGTTGAAGCCGTGGGCGCCAAGCCTTACTTTATCAGCATTGATGAGCATGACAGCTTCGTGGCGGCGGCCAGCCACCTGCCTTTTTTGCTGTCGATGGCGCTGGTGGGCTGCACTTCGAAAAGCGCCAACTGGGAAGACATCGCCCAACTGGCTTCCACCGGCTATCGGGACGTCAGCCGCCTGGCTGCGGGTGACCCGGTGATGCACCGGGACATCTGCGTCACCAATACCCAACCCATTGTCGCCTGGATTGACGCATTCATCCGGGAGTTGCATGATTTCCGGCAATTCTTGGATACCGAGGCCGGACCAGACGCTGATGCCGTCAAGACGATCTTTGAGCAGGCCAACGAGGCCCGCGCCAAGTGGCTGGCGGGAGCGGTAACCCTGGAGTCTCGGACCTATAGCCCGCATCAAGAGTTACCTACCTTCGCCGAGAGCATGGGTGAGATGTTTATGGGACGCGGAGCGATTGAAGCCAGGAAGAAGTTCACCCGATTACTGGGTGGCAAGGGCAAGGCCAAGTAATGCCGGCGATGCGAATTCAGGTGCTTTAGTTGGTGAATATTCCGGAGGTTAATCCCGCGCCCCCGCTGTTGGTGGTCCTGTCAGGCCCGTCTGGCGTGGGGAAAGACGCTGCCCTGTCCGGCCTGAAGGAATTGGCCCGTCCCTGGCACTTTGTGATCACCGCCACTACCCGACCTCCCCGTTCCGGCGAACGGGATGGAGTCGATTACAACTTTATTGACACCGAAACTTTTCTCAAGATGAAACAGCGCGACCAATTTCTGGAATGCGCTCAGGTGTACGGGAATTGGTACGGTGTGCCCCGGTCTTCGGTACGGCGGGCCCTCAAAAATGGGAAGGACGTCATTCTGAAGATTGATGTTCAAGGAGCGGCGACGGTACGCCGTTTGGCGCCAGAGGCGTTATTTATCATGTTGCTCCCGGCATCTTACGCGGAATTACGCCAGCGGCTGGCCAAGCGTATGAGCGATGCCGCATCTGATTTAGAACTACGCTTGCAAACCGCTCAACAAGAGCTGGCGGCGGTTAGCAAGTTCGATTACCGAGTAATAAACCGTGATGGCGAGCTTGACCGGGCGATTACCGATATTGATGCCATCATCGCCGCGGAGAAGTGCCGCGTAGTACCCCGAGTGGTGCAGTTTTGGTGAGAACGGCTAGACGGAATAAGAATAGTAGATGTCAGAAGAGCAGACTGGCGGGTTAAACTCCGACGCCGGCGCCGGCAAGCCGCTGGTGCGGCCGAGGTTGCCGGAATGGCTGAAAGTGAAGATGCCCGGCAGCCCCCGCTACATCGAGCTAAGGCAACTGATGCGCGGCCAACAGTTGCACACCGTGTGCGAAGAGGCCCATTGTCCCAATATTGGCGAGTGCTGGGACCGGGGGGCAGCCACCTTCATGATTCTGGGTGACATCTGCACGCGGGCCTGCCGTTACTGTGCCGTAACCAGCGGCCGGCCAACGGGACTGGACCTCCAGGAGCCGGCCCGTTTGGCTGCAACGGTCAAGGTGATGGGGCTGCGCTACTGCGTAATCACCTCGGTGAATCGGGATGACCTGCCCGATGGCGGGGCCTTTATCTTCGCCGCCTGCATCAATCAGATCCGCGCCCAGGTGGCCGCCTGCAAGGTGGAAGTGCTCATCCCCGACTTTGCGGGCGCGTGGCCGGCACTGCTGAAGGTAACCAAAGCCAGACCCGATGTGCTGAACCACAATATCGAGACCACCCGGCGGGTGTTCCCTTCAGTGCGTCCCCGAGGCAATTATCAGCTTTCGCTGGACTTGCTAGGCAAAGTAAAGGAGAACGATCCGAACCTGGTAACCAAGTCGGGCATCATCGTGGGTATGGGCGAGTCCAGGGCTGAACTGATCGCGACCATGCGGGACCTGCGAGCGGTAAACTGCGATTTGCTGACCATCGGCCAGTACCTGCGCCCATCGATCAAACACCTCCCGTTGGCCCGGTACTACACTCCGGCTGAGTTCGGCGAGCTTCGGGAGATCGGGGAAGGATTGGGATTCAAACATGTCGCCTCCGGGCCGCTGGTCCGCAGCTCCTACCATGCCGACGAACAGCACCTGGCGGCAATGGCGTCACAATCGAACCACTAGCCGGTCCTCCCGGCGAACCCACCGGAAAACTCAACGCAGAGGGCATCCAACCTTGACCGCCGACCTGATGCTGACCAACGCCCGGGTGTTGACGCTGAATCCCCGGCAACCAATGGCCCATGCCGTAGCCGTGAACGGTGAAACCATCCTGGCCGTCGGCGCTGCTACCGATCTGCAAAAATTGAGCGGCCCCGATACTCAGTTGATCGACTGTCAGGGACTGACTCTACTGCCCGGGTTTGTCGACGCCCACTGTCACCTGCTGGCGCTGGCCAGTTCTCTGACTGGAATCGGCTGCGGCGAAGAATCCGTGAAAGGCATTGGCGACTTGATGCGGGTTATCGGCCGGCAGGCCGGCCAGACGCCCCCCGGAGAATGGATTCGCGGTTACGGCTATGACCATCTCTCATTGCGGGAAATGCGGCATCCCACCCGATGGGACCTGGATGAGGCGACACTCCAGCACCCGGTGCGGCTCAACCACCGCAGCGGTCACGCGGTGGTCTTGAACAGCCAGGGTCTGGCATTGGCCGGAATCGGCCGGGATACACCTGACCCGGTTGGCGGCGTAATCCAGCGAGATCCAAACTCCGGCGAACCCACCGGCGTGTTGTTTGAAATGGCCGGCTTCCTGCGGGAGCGTCTGGCCCCGGTACCTGACCGGCGAGATCAGAGTATCCGCCGGCTCAACCGGAAACTGCTGGAGTGCGGCATAACTTCGGTGCAAGACGCCGGGCCCAATAATGACCCGGCCCGCTGGTCGGTGTTTCGGGATCTGGTTGACTCGGGAAGCCTGGTCAGTCGGGTGACGATGATGGCCGGCGCCACCCATCTGCAGGAATTCACCGCCGCTGGTATGATTTGGGGATCGGGCGACCATCGACTGAGGCTGGGTCACGCCAAAATCATGCTGACCTTGACCACCGGGGAATTGCATCCCTCTTTGCCTGAGCTGAAAGAACTGGTTTCGCGGTGCCACCGCAGCGGATTTCCCGTCGCCATCCACGCTGTCGAGAGTGACGCAGTGGCGGCGGCAGCGGCAGTACTGGGCGGCAGTGATCGGGTCTGGGCCAATACGGGCAGCCAGACCAACCGGTATGACCGTATTGAGCACTGCTCCGAGTGTCCGGTCCAGGTGCTCGGCCTGGTACGAACTAGCGGGGCGGTGGTAGTGACGCAGCCAGGTTTTGTTTACTGGAATGGTGACGGATACCTGGACCGTGTTCCGTCGGAACTGCTGCCCCATCTGTACGGGATCGATTCGCTGCATGGTGCTGGTATCTCAGTGGCTTTCAGTTCGGATGCTCCGGTGATTGCCCCTGACCCCTGGCCCGGAATATGCGCCGCGGTTACCGGGTACACCAGGCTGAAAGCCCGCTTCCCGAGACCTGAAGCTACCGGCCGCAACAGTGAAACTTCAGTTTTGGCCGCCTTGCGGCAGTACACCATCGGCGGAGCGCTGGCTGAAGGGACGCAACAGGCTAAAGGCAGCATTCAACCGGGGAAGCTGGCTGATTTGATTCTAGTAGACGCCGACCCGACCCGGGTCGCTAAATCGGCGTTGGATGGCATTAAAACGGTGGTGACGGTAGTCGGCGGTAGAGTGGCCTGGGAGCGGGACCCGTAGGAACAAGTCTAGCGAGTCCGTTCCCAAATGTAGTCCGTCATGTTTCTCAGGGAATCTCGGGCGTCACAGTCGGGAAGGCACTCCAGAGCCTGGGCGGCTTTGGCGCAATAACCGCGGATCTCGGTGTAGCAGTCGCGCACTATGGTGGAATTATTAATCATATCCAGGGCCTGCTGAAGGTGCCCATCCTGGTTTCGTTCCCGGAACAGCGCTTCGATGGGGTTATCTTTGGGGTACCGCTCCAGAAGCATGATGCTGGGTAGGGTCAGGACCCCCTGGAGCAGGTCGTTGCCCACGGGTTTCCCCAGCTCGCTGGCGTCGCCCTGCACGTCCAGCAAATCATCCACTATCTGGAAGGCCATCCCCATGTTATAGCCGTAATCGCTAAGGGCCTGGACCTGAAGTTCTGGCGCGTTGCCTAAAAGCGCTCCGGTTTCGGCGGCGGTGCGGAAGAGGGAAGCGGTTTTTCGATAGATACGGTCCTGGTACAGGTCCCGGGCCTGCTGGGGATTGTAGCAGTTGAAATACTCGATAATCTCGCCGCTGGCCAGCTCCATGATGGTCTCGGAAAACCGTCGGATCACCCGCACATTTTCGGTATCGCAGACGAAGGTCGCCGAAGCCGCAAATACGTAATCCCCGAAAAGGACGGCAATGTGCTTGCCCCACCGATTGCTGACGGTTGCCTTGCCTCGGCGCAGGTTCGAATTGTCTACAGTATCATCATGGATCAACGTAGCCAGATGCAGCAGTTCGATCGCTACCGACATAATGATCGGCTTTTCATCATCGTGAGGGTAGAAGTCCGAGGCTAACAATGTTATCGCCGGCCTGATGCGCTTGCCCCCGCTGCTCAGGGCGTGGTCCAGCAGAGCATGCAAATCTGGGATAGCCTGGTCGTCGAGACTGCGCAGCAGTTCCTCTACCCGGTTGAGACGGGCCTGGATTGGCGCATAGATGGCAGCGGCCCTCTGGTCTATTCCCGTGAGCAAAGTCCCACCTACGACACCGGCCCGCCGAGCCGCCGAGTCTGCTGATCCCCCACTTCGAGGTCAAGCTTGGTATACAGCGGCTTCGGCTCCCCCAGGGGATTGCCGGCCTTGATGCCCTCGATGGCCTGATGGAAGTCCCAGCCTTCGTCCTCAATCCGGCCCGGTAAGCCGAGATACTGGTGCAGGCTCTGCGAGCTAAAGGGAAGGAAGGGGGCCAGCACCATCTTCAAACAATTGAGCACCCGAAGGGCGTTCCACAGGGTGGTGGCGGCATCCCCACGGTCGGTCCTTATTGACCTCCAGGGCGCCCGGTTATCCAGATAGCGATTGGTCTCTTGGGCCAGACTGAACGCCTGAGCGATGGCTGCTTTAAACCGGGTGTGATACAGATGTTCGGCCACTCGCTCCATGCTGGCCCGGGCGGTATCGATCAGCTGCTGGTCAATCTCAGACAGCGTACCCGGCGACGGGATTTTTCCGTCAAAGTTCCGGTAGGTGAACGTCAATACCCGATTGACCAGGTTGCCGTAGGTGGCCACCAGCTCTTCATTGTTGCGGCGGACAAACTCGGACCAGGAAAAGTCGGTGTCGCCGGTCTCGGGCATGTTGATCGACAGCAGGTACCGCAGCGGATCAGGATCATAACGGTCCAGATAATCGGGTACCCAGAGGGCCCAGTTCTGGCTGGTGGAGAACTTCCGGTTTTCCAGACTCAGGAACTCATTCGCAGGTATGTCATAGGGCAGATTCAAGCCATGCCCGTAGGCCATCAATATAGCTGGCCAGATGATGCTGTGGAAGGGAATATTGTCCTTGCCAATGAAGTAATAAGACCTGGTGTCCGGGTCTTTCCAGAAATCTTGCCACTGGTCCGGATTGCCCGATTCCTGCGCCCACTGCATGGCCGCGGAAAGATAGCCGATGACCGCCTCGAACCAGACGTAGATGCGCTTACCGTCGTATCCGTCCAGCGGGATCGGCACACCCCAGGTCAAGTCGCGAGTGATGGCCCGGTCTTTCAGGCCGCCTTCCAGAAAGCTGATGGTGGAGTTGGACACGTTGGCGCGCCAGTGGGTCTGCCGCCTCACCCACTCCAGCAGCCGCTCTTGAAAGGCCGAAAGCTTCAGGAAGAAGTGCTCCGACTCTCGGAATTCCGGTGTTTCACCACTCAAAATGCAGCGGGGTTCCACCAGGTCCCTGGGGTCCAGGGTGCGACCGCAGTTGTCGCACTGGTCACCCCGGGCTCGTTCATGGCTACAATGGGGACAGACACCCTCGACGTACCGGTCGGGAAGGAACCGCTGGCAGCCGGCACAGTATGCCAGGAGGGTCACATCGGGATAAATGAAGCCTTTCCTGTACAAGTCACTAAACACCGCCTGGGCCACCTTCTGGTGGTTCTCAGTGTGGGTGGTGGTGAACAGATCGAAGCTGATACCCAAACGTCGCCAGGTGTCCAGGAACTGAGGATGGTAACGCCCCAGGACCTGCTCCGGGCTGATTCCTTCCTGCTCCGCCCGAACGGTGATGGGCGTGCCGTGAGCATCGCTGCCGGAGACCATCAGCACGTCGTTGCCCAGCATCCGGTGGAAACGGGCGAAGATATCGGCGGCCAGATAGCAACCGGCAATGTGACCCAGGTGCAGGGGGCCGTTGGCATAAGGCCAGGCGACGCCGATAAATATACGTTCGGACAAAGGGCGTGTCCTTTAATATTCGCTAGTACTATTGCCGCGGGTCAGCCCGCACGCTGCTCCCGGATCGTGTCAACCCGGGACCGGCAGGCATCAATCCAGCCTGGCTTGAACCCTGCTCTCTTGACGGGAGTAGGATGGAACGAGGGTGGGACCCCTCCCTCCTGCTTCCCGCTTCCCTGGAACGGCTGCCACCAACCAGAACACGGCTGACACGGAGCTAGCCATGCGAGATGTGAACCCGGGTATTCTAGCACACCCCGTCGAGCGATGGGGAGTTAGCTTCATCGCCTGGCAGCGGGCTGGGACTGCTGGGACACGGCGGGTTAAGGCCTAGAGATTAGCCACATAGTGGGGCCCAGACTCCCGAAAGCCAGCCTCGGTCTGACGAACGAACCGGGCGTTCTGCCACATCTCATCAATGGTGCTGGCGTTGCAGTAGCTCATGCCGGAGCGCAGTCCGCCCAGCAGGTGCTGCAACACCTCGCGCGCGCTACCTCGATAGGCCACCGGCGCCTGGATGCCCTCCGCCGGAACGTCACCTTCGGTCGATTCCCAATTGGCGCGCCCGTGCTCCGGGTCTTCGCGAATGTTCCGGTCCAGAGCCGCTTCCATCGATGCCATGCCTCTGGCTACCTTCATTTTCTGGCCGTTGCGGGAGATGATCAGGCCGGGGCTTTCGTCGGTGCCGGCCAGAAGATTGCCCAACATCACCGTCGACGCTCCGGCAGCGATGGCCTTGGCCACATCTCCGGCGTAGCGGATGCCCCCGTCGGCGATGATGGGTACGCCCAATGTTTGCGCGACTTGCGCGCTTTCCAACACTGCGGTCAGCTGCGGCACGCCCACTCCGGCGACCTGGCGGGTGATGCACATCGAACCAGGCCCGACACCAACCTTGACAGCATCGGCCCCAGCTTCAATCATCCGCCGGGTCGCCTCGGCGGTGGCCACATTGCCGGCCACCAGCGGCACTTCGCCGAGGCGCTCACGAAGTTGGCCGATGGCCGCTAACATCATGGCCGAATCTCCGTGCGCAATGTCAATAACCAGGGCATCGACCCCAGCCTCGACCAGTTGCCGACCTCGTTCCAGGTAGTCACCCACCACACCCACCGCGGCGGCGACCCTCAGCCGGCCCTTGTCATCGCGAGTTGACCAACCAGCGGACGGATTGCGGGCCAGGTCCTTGGCGGTGATCAGCCCAACCAACCGATTCTCCGAGTCCACCAGGGGCAGCTTTTCCAGGCGACGTTCCGCCAGCACCTGCAGAGCCTCAACGGTAGATACAGCAGGAGAGGCAACCACCAGCCGTTCTCGAGGGGTCATCCGCTGGGCTATTGGGATTGAATCGTCGGTGAACTGCACGTCCCGGCGGGTCAGAATACCCAGCAATTGGCGGTTCTGGTCCACCACCGGTAGGCCACTGATGCCCAGCCGGCGCATCAGGTCCCTGGCTTGACCCACCGTTTCTGTCGCCGAAATGGTATAAGGGTCTTCAATTACCTGGCTCTGGTAGCGTTTGACCCGGGCAATCTCCGCGACCTGCACCGGCACCGGCAGGAACCGGTGAATCACGCCAATGCCGCCGAATTCAGCCACCGCAATCGCCATGCTGGCTTCGGTCACGGTGTCCATGTTGGCGCTGACCAGCGGGGCTTTCAGTGAGATCTGGCGAGTAAACCTGGTGGTGGTTTCGACCACTCGCCGGGTCTGCACTGAAGAAAAGCGGGGAACCAACAGTACATCGTCGTAGGTCAGAGCCAGGGGAATGGTGTCCATACAATCTCACTCTGGTTAATCTCACCCCTGGGTGTCGCCTTATCGGGGTGACTTCTTCTGGATGGTAGCATATTTGGGAGAAGGACATATAGGGATAAATTGGGAATCGGACAAAGTAATTACTTTCATCTAACCGTATCAGGTGACTGCACTATATTTGACTAACCGTTGTTCCCGTATCCTGACTCTAGCCCACCATCGATTTTTTCCGGTTCCTTTTCCCCTTGGTCCACGTGGTCAGGGGCTGGAATCATCCATCCGCCGGTTTTCGACCCGGTCGCCAGAACAATCAGGAAACGGCAACATGACCAAGCCAATGATAGACCTGGACACCGCTAGCCTGGACACGATGGGATCTTTCCTAGCCGATCGCCTGGTTGGGTTGAGACGGCAGCTCAACCAACGCATTCCGGAACACCTGGCCCGAACCCAGGAATGCCAGTGCCAACCTTCCTGCTGCAAGGGCTTCGACCGGGACTGGACTCCGGCGGAACCCCACATCGAAACTCTGTTGGAGGCGATGTGTCAGGCCGGGTACGGGTACCTGACCCCACTGCCATCGGAACAGCGCCGCCCCGGCTACTACTGGCAGTTCGGGCGACCGGAGGCCGCCGAAGTTTATTCAGGGTTCGATGCCATCAGCCCCTTGCTGGCCGCCTATCGGGCCGGAGTGAGGGCAATGCTGGCTACGGAAAATTAGCTTTATGCTTGACAACGCTGGTCGCTACGAGTAGTTTTAGTAAAATCGCGGAAAATGCTGTTTTGAGGTCGTATCCATTTCAGCCTGCGATTGATATTATCCAGATTCTACTCGAGGAGGGAGAATACCATGTCTAGAGTATCTCCAGCTACCAGGGAAAGCGTACCCCAGAATCAACGGGCGGCCTATGACGAGATAATTGGCGCCCGGGGGGGCCCGGTACGGACTGGGCCAGTGTCGGTGCTGATCAACAGCCCGGAAATGGCGAAACGGGCCAGTCACCTGTCCTCGTACCTGCGACAGGAATCGTCCTTGTCAGCTAAAGTTCAGGAATTGGCGATGCTTACCACCGCCCGGGAATTGGACTGTCAGTACATCTGGAACGCCCATGCCGCCTCTGGCCGCCGGGCGGGTCTCAGTGACGCGCTGGTTGACGCCATACGGGACAGGCGGGACTTGCCGACCATGGCCGCCGACGAGGCCCCGGTGGTGAACCTGGGACGTGAGTTCTTCCGAACACACCAGGTCAGTGATGCCACCTTTCAAGCCGTGTTGCGGCAGTTCGGCCGCCAGGGATTGACTGAACTCACCACTTTAATGGGCTACTACGGGCTGCTGGCCTTTAATGCCAACACTTGCGCCATCGACCTTCCCGCCGAGAGGACCGAGTCGGTCTTACCGATATAGGGTTGGCGAATTGCCAGGCTGCCGCCCACCCCTGATCCACCATCAAAGTAGCAACTAGAAGCTCGTTGGCACCCAGTTTGTAGCTGGGTTAAGATGGATGTCGACCAACAAACCATCACCAACGAGGTGAAACGCGGCTGTTGGTGGCCGGCGCCAGGCTCCAGGCGGTGGATTATGGCCCACAACAGCCGTTGACAATGTTTGGGGGGACTGATAGTATCAGACTTGCTGATAATTCCCGCTATGAATGGGAGTAGTAGGAGCAACTCTGTCGCAGAGAGCCGGCGGTTGGTGAAAGACCGGTTACAGCAGGGCTCTGAACTCGCCCAGGAGCGGCCCACCTGAACTGGAGTAGGGTGTGGCGGATCGACCCCGATACTGGTCGTTGAGTTGTTCCGAGCCTTGCTGAACTCCACCACAATAATCGGCTCGGGAAAGAAGGGTGGTACCGCGGGTCGTTAAAACCCCGTCCCTTCAGCGGGACGGGCATTTTTTTGCCAAAAGTGTGGGGGCTATATTGAATGCGGGGGCTATATTAATGGAATTGACCGGGGCCGAAATAGTCTGCGAAAGCCTCCTGAAAGAGGGAGTCGAACTTGTCTTCGGCCTGCCCGGTGGAGCAGTCCTGCCTTTGTACGGAGCCCTCGGCAAATATCCCCAACTAAGGCATATTCTGGTGCGTCACGAGCAGGCGGCGGCAATGGCTGCCGACGGCTACGCCCGCGCTACCGGAAAAGTGGGTGTTTGCACCGCCACCTCGGGTCCCGGAGCCACCAACCTGGCCACCGGCATCGCCGCCGCCCAGATGGATTCGGTGCCCATGGTGATTATCACCGGGCAGGTGCCCCGGGCGGCCATTGGCCGGGACGCTTTTCAAGAGACCGACGTTACCGGTTTGACCCTGCCAATCACCAAGCACAATTATCTGGTGATGGATGTGACCGACATCGCTACGGCAATTAAAGAGGCTTTCCACATCGCTCGTACCGGACGTCCCGGGCCCGTGCTGGTGGACATTCCCAAGGACGTTCTTCTGGGAGACCGCATCCCGTTCGTCTGGCCCGAACAGGTCAACCTGCCGGGATACAATCCTCCCGGTGAAGCTGATCCCAACCAGATTGCCCGGGCGGCCCGATTGATCAACCAGGCCCAACGTCCGGTGATTCTGGCGGGGCATGGGGTTATCCTATCCCATGCCTATGACGAACTGCGGGAACTGGCCGAGAAGTCCCAGATCCCCGTGATCACCACGCTGCTTGGCATCAGTTCCTTCCCCACCGACCACATCCTATACGTGGGCATGCCCGGAATGCACGGCATGGCTTACGCCAGCCTGACCATTGACCGGGCCGATTTGTTGATCGCCCTGGGCATGCGATTTGACGATCGAGTTACCGGGCGGCTATCCGACTTCGCGCCTGACGCCAGAATCGTCCACTTCGACATTGATGCCTCCGAATTCAGCAAGAATGTGAAGGTCGATGTGCCGGTGTTGGGAGACCTCAAGTTGGCCCTGCGGCAGTTAAGTCCCCTGGTGGAGCACAAGGTTCGGGTGGACTGGTTACAGCAAATCGATACTCTGCGGACGGAGCACCCTTCCCTGTACATTCGGGATGATCCGGAAATCCTGCCCCAGTTCGTGATACAGCAACTGTCCCAGGTCACCAGGGGGGAGGCCCTGGTAGTGACCGG
>Ga0214472_10005397_pt1 | contig 13453 bp, 10 predicted proteins | sample RVTome_6_FD_207662 | JGI IMG/M metagenome (GOLD analysis project Ga0214472, IMG submission 207662) | Soil microbial communities from uranium-contaminated site in the Upper Colorado River Basin, Wyoming, United States - RVT140D175 | ecosystem: Environmental > Terrestrial > Soil > Contaminated >... | reverse complement strand
CCCCGGCCCGTGGCACAATCCGAGCTCGAGGGCGGGACCGCGGGAACGACCGCACCCGGCCCGGAGCCTGCGCCAGGGTCTACGGCGGCATCGTCGACCACCCAGCGCGCCGGCGACACCGGTCCCGCTGCCGACGCCGGCGTCGACTCGACCTCCGCGACCTCCTCCGACCCGGGCGCAGCCCCGGCCGGCGGGACGGGACCGAGTGAGCGCGATCTCGACGCGCTGGCCGGTCGGCTGTTCGATCGGATCGAGCGCTCGCTGCGCACCGAGCTGCTCGTCGACCGCGAGCGTGCCGGGACGCTCGTCGACATCGGACGCTGAGCGAGGATGGGAGTGCAAGGATGAGCGGCACCGGCGTCGCCACCCGGTTCAGGGTCGAGATCACCGGAACCGAAGAGGACTGGTCGCTCGGCGACTGGAACAAGGTCGAGGGCCTGAGCGTCGAGCGCGACGTCCACGAGCAGCGCGAGGGCGGCCAGAACGAGTTCGTCCACCGCCTGCCCGGCCGGGCCAAGTACCAGAACGTCAAGCTCAGCCGGCCGATCACGAAGGCGACCGCCGACGTCGCGGCCTGGGTCTCGAAGGTGAAGTCGGTCCAGCGCACCTCGACGGCGACGATCACCGTCCTCGACTCGGACGGCGAGGAGGTCACCGCCTGGACCCTGCAGGCCGTGTTCCCGGCGCGCTGGACCGGGCCGACCCTCGAGAGCGGCGCCAACCAGGTCGCGATCGAGACGCTCGAGCTCGCCCACCACGGTTTCCTCGAGGGCGCCTGACATGGCCGACACCGCCCTCGAGCGCGCGTTCCTGCGGGTCGTCGACGGCGACGTCGACGTGACCGAGATCGAGTTCTCGTTCAACCCGACCGAGTACACGATCGCCAAGAGCTCGAACTGGACCCGGCCGCAGATGAAGGGCGGCAAGAAGACCGGCAAGCCGGAGTTCAACGGCTCGAACCCGCAGACCCTCCAGATGGAGATCTTCCTCGACCAGTCGGCCGGCGGTGTCGACAGCGTCCATGCCGCCGTCGCCACGCTCATCACGTGGGTCCAGCCGACCGACTCGTCCGTCGCCAAGAAGAAGCCGCAGCCCCCGATCCTCGTCTTCGAATGGGGCCTCAACGACGCGCTGGCCGAGTTCCGCGCTTACCTCAAGCAGGTCAACGCGAAGTACCTCATGTTCGACCAGGCGGGCAACCCGACCCGCGCGACGGCGAACATCACGCTCGAGGAGGCCCCCGTCGCACCGGCCAAGCAGAACCCGACGTCCGGCGCGATCCACGGCCGCCGCAGCCATGTCCTGATCGAGGGCGAGAACCTCGCCGCCCTCGCGTGGCGCGAGTTCGACGACCCGCAGCTGTGGCGGGCGCTCGCCGCGTTCAACGGGATCGACGACCCGCTCCGGGTTCGGCCGGGCACGCGGATCCTCATCCCGACCGCCGATGAAGCCCGTCGGATCGCGTAGGTCGACGGACATGGCCGAGGCGTTCTCGCAGCAGGCGACGGTCGAGATCGACGGGACGCCCCTCGACGACGCGGTCGAGGGACTGCTCGAGTCGATGACCGTGGCCGTCGACGCCGGGATGCCGGACGCGGCGACCCTGTCGTTCCGCGACGTCGAGCGCACGGTGCTCGACGACGCCCGGATCCGGATCGGAACGCGGATCGTGATCAAGGCTGCGCGTGCCGGCGAGAACGAGCAGACACAGATTGTCAGTGGTGAGGTGGTCGCGCTCGAGGCGACCGTGTCCGAGTCGGGATCCGTCGCGATCGTTCGCGCGTTCGATCACTCGCACCGCCTGAACCGCGGTCGGCGGACGAAGTCGTACTCCGGCATGAAGGACTCCGACATCGCCCGCGAGATCGCCGAGCGGGTAGGCCTCGAGGTCGGAACGATCGACGACAGCGGCCCGGTCCACGATCACCTCTCGCAGCACAACCAGACCGACATGGAGTTCCTCCGCGCCCGGGCGGTCGAGCTGGGCTTCGAGGTTGGCGTGCGCGACGGGAAGTTCGACTTCCGCAAGCCCGCCGAGTCGTCGTCAGGGCCGGCCGAGGGCGACTATGACTCCGACAACCCACTCCAGCTCGTCTACGGCGCGGACCTGCTCGAGTTCCGCCCGCGACTGTCATCGAACGGGCAGGTCGGCCGGGTCCAGGTCCGCGGCTGGGATCCGGTCAAGAAGGAGGCCCTCGTAGGCGAAGCCCCCGCCGCGACCTCGTCGACGGACGTTCCGATCAAACCGGCCGACCTCGCCTCCGTGTTCGGCGAGGCCGTACTCGTGGCGACCGATCGGCCCCACCGTTCGCAGGCGGCGGTTGACGCGGCGGCGCGCTCGGCAGCCGAACGTGTCGGCAACGCGTCGGTCACGGCCGAGGGCGCCACGCTCGGCAACCCGCGGATCAGGCCTGGCTCGATCCTGAGCATCTCGGTCGTCGGCGTCCCGTTCAACGGCCGCTACGTCGTGACCTCGGTCGCCCACCGGTTCGGCGCCCAGGGCTTCCGCTCGTTGTTCGTGGTGACCGGCCAGCTCGATCACTCGCTGCTGGCGCTGGCCGGCGGGAACGGGCGCGGACCGGGTCGGGACGATCGGATCGCCGGGGTCGTCGTCGCGCTCGTGACCAACAACGACGACCCGGAGAGCCTCGGACGGGTCAAGCTCAAGTTCCCGTGGCTGGCCGACGAGTACGAGTCGGACTGGGCGCGCATCGCCTCGCCCGGCGCGGGCCCGGACTCGGGGCTGATCATGCTGCCGGAGGTGAACGACGAGGTCCTCGTCGCGTTCGAGCACGGCGACGTGCGCCGGCCGTACGTCCTCGGCGGGATGTGGAACGGTCGCGACACGCCGCGCCTGGGCGATGGCCTGTTCGACAACGGGGCGGTCAAGCGCCGCGGCATCGTGTCGCGCGGCGGCCACCGACTCATCTTCTTCGACGCCGACGGCGACGCAGGGATCGCCCTGCTCAGCTCGAACGACGCGCTGAAGATCGCGCTCAAGGAGACGGCCACGGAGATCCACGTGAAGTCGGACGGGACGATCGTCATCGAGGCGACCGGCGACATCAGCCTCAAGGGATCGGCCAATGTGACCGTGGAGGCTTCGGCCGGCCTGACCCTCAAGGGTGCGACGGTGACGATCTCCTCGAGCGGCCCCGTCGACATCGACGGCACGCCGATCCAGCTGAACTGACGGGACGCGAAGATGGGAGCCCCGGCCATCGTCATGAACGACCGGATCACCGGCACGTGCGCGATCCACCAGGTTCCGAACCCGGCCTCCGGCGCCCCGCAGCCAGGTCCGCCGATGCCGTTCAGTGCGCCGATCACGATCGGGACCGTCGCGAACGTGCTCATCGGCGGCAAGCCGGCCGCCGTGATCGGGTGCTCCGGCCTCAACACGCCGCCGCACGTGGGGCTACACGTGTCCGACCCGTTCGTCGCGCCGCCCGCCCAAATCGGTCGGATCGTGTCGGGCAGCCCGACCGTGCTCTTCGGCGGGCAGCCGGCGGCGACCGCGTCGTCGAGCGCGACGTGCTGCCTGACGCCGGGCAGCCTCGTCCCGACCGTCACGACGGTCCTGATCGGCTAGGAGGGTGCGATGAGCGAGGAGTTCGTCGGCTCCGGCTGGGGGTTCCCGGTCAGCGTCGACACGACGGGCGGGATCCGGCTCGTCTCGAAGGAGGTCGAGATCGAGCAGAGCATCCGGCTCATCCTGTCGACCGCGCCGGGCGAGCGGCCGATGCGGCCGGAGTTCGGCTGCTCGATCCACGATCACGTGTTCGACAGCGTCGACGGGCGCACGACGGGCCGGATCGTGTTCGCCGTGCGCGAAGCGCTCCGGCGCTGGGAGCCACGCGTCGACGTCCTCGACATCGCCGTGAACCGTCACCCGAGCGAGCCCGACGCCCTCCTGCTCGACATCCGCTACACGACGAGCGACACGAACGACCCGCGCAATCTCGTCTTCCCGTTCTACGTCATCCCGGGCGAGGCATGAGCCGAGCCGACCGCAACGGAGCGCAGTGACGATGGCCCTGCCGGCACCGAACCTCGACGACCGCCGCTTCCAGGACCTGGTCGACGATGCCAAGCGCCTCATCGCCCGGAAGTGCCCGGAGTGGACGGACCACAACGTGCACGACCCCGGCGTGACCCTCATCGAGCTGTTCGCGTACATGACGGACCAGCTCCTCTACCGCCTCAACCGCGTCCCGGATCGCCAGTACATGGCCTTCCTCGACCTGCTCGGCGTCCAGCTCTTCCCGCCGACCGCGGCGGGGGCTCCGCTGACGTTCTGGCTGTCCGCGCCCCAGCCCGACACGGTCCGCATCCCGGCCGGCACGCAGGCGGCCACCGTCCGGACGGAGACCGACGAGGCGATCGTATTCGAGACCACGGACGACCTCGCCATCGTCCGGACGGAGCTCGCCACGCTCGTCTCGAGCATCGACGGAAAGACCTACCGCAATCACGCCGAGGCGCTCGCCAAGCGCGCCCGCTTCTATTGCTTCGCGGACGTGCCGAAGCCCGGCGACGCACTGTACGTGGGGCTGTCCGAAGCTGCGCCGTCGTGCGCGGCCATGCTCCGCTTCAAGTGCGACATCGAGGGCGTCGGCGTGGATCCCGAGAACCCGCCCCTAGCCTGGGAGGCCTGGGACGGCGACGAGTGGATCGCGTGCGACCTCGAGCGCGACGAGACGGGTGGCCTGAACCGCGACGGTGACGTCGTCGTCCACGTGCCGGCCGGCCACGTCACGTCGGTCATCGACCGGCAGCGCGCCGGCTGGATTCGGGCGCGGGTCACGGAGCCGCTCGCGGATCAGCCCACCTACAGCGCCTCGCCGTCGATCGGCGGGCTGACCGCCGCGACGGTCGGTGGAACGGTGACCGCGGTCAATGCGCAGCTCGTGTCCATGGACGAACTCGGCTCCTCCGAGGGGGTACCCGGTCAGCGCTTCGACGTCCGGCGCCGACCCGTCGTCCCGGGCGGCAGCGCGCCCGTGCTCGAGGTGATCGCCGACGACGCCGAGCCCGAGGAGTGGACCCTCGTCGATGACTTCGCGTCGTCCGGTCCGGCGGATCGCCACTTTACCCTCGACGCGGTCAGTGGCGAAGTGCGCCTCGGTCCGGCCGTGCGCGACGCGAACGGCGCGATCGTGGTCTTCGGGGCGATCCCGCCCAAGGGCGCAATCCTGCGCCTGCGCGGCTACCGGAGCGGCGGCGGCGAGCGCGGCAACGTCGCGTCGCGTGCGATCTCCGTGCTGCGCTCGTCGATCCCGTACGTCGCACGGGTCGAGAACCGGCGCCCCGCGGTCGGCGGCGTCGAGGGCGAGAGGATCGACAACGCCAAGGCCCGCGGACCGATGCTCCTGCGCACCAGAGGGCGCGCGGTGACGGCAGAGGACTTCGAGCACCTCGCCCGGAGCGCCGCCCCGGAGGTCGCCCGGGTCAAGGCCGTGCCGGCCCAGGGCACGGGCGAGTCCGGCGCCGTGCGGGTGCTCGTCGTGCCGTCCGTGTCGGCGCCCGGCGGGCGGCTCGAGTTCGGCCAGCTCGTGCCGCCGGACGCGACGATGCAGCGGATCACGGACCGTCTCGAGGAGGCCCGCGTGATCGGCACCCGGGTGGTCGTCGAGCCGCCGGTCTACCGTGGCGTGACGGTCGTGGCGAGGCTGCGCGCTCGTCCTCGGTCGAACCCCGCGCGGCTGTCGGAGCAGGCGCTCGAGGCGCTCTACCGCTACCTCCATCCGATCGAGGGCGGACCGGACGGCGACGGGTGGCCGTTCGGCCGGCCGGTGGCTTCCGGCGAGCTCCACGCCGTGCTCCAGAAGCTGCGCGGCACAGAGCTCGTCGATGACCTCCGCATCTTCGGCGCGGACCCGGTGACCGGCCAGCGCGGCCAGGCGACCAACCGGCTGGAGCTCGAACCGACCGCGCTCGTCTTCTCGTACGAGCACCAGGTCCTCGTCGAGGCCGGCTGATCCGATGCGCGGGCTCGTCGCCGGCCTGGTCAATCCGCACCCGCTCGGGCGCGGGCTGCCCGGCGTGTACCAGGAGGAGGACCTGTTCACGATGCGCCTCACCGAGGCGTTCGACGAGATCCTCGCCCCGGTGATTTCCACGCTCGACAACCTGCCGGCGTACTTCGATCCGGCCATCACGCCGGAGGACTTCCTGACCTGGCTGTCGGGGTGGGTCGCGTTCGACCTCGACGAGACATGGGACCTCGGCGTCCGCCGGCGAGCGGTCTCGCGCGCGGTCGACCTGCTTCGCCGACGCGGTACGGCTTCCGGACTGGCCGACGAGGTCACGCTCGTGACGGGTGGCGAAGTCGAGGTCGTCGAGAACGGCGGAACGGCCTGGTCGCTCGACCCGTCCAGCCCGATGGCGGGATCACCATCGCCGGCGCTCGTCGTCCGGATCCGGGTCGACGACCCATCGGGGCTCGATCTCGAGCGCCTCGATCGAGTCGTCGCGGCGGCCAAGCCGGCGCACGTTCCGCATCGGATCGAGGTCGTTGGAGGCGGCGGAGGAAAGGCGAAGCGTCCGCGCAGTCCCGCGCCCGGCGGTGCGCCCGCCGCGTCGGGCGGCACGTCGCGTTCGCCGGCCGCCGCTGCGGGAGCGAGCGCCGGCGATGCCGGTGAGACCGGCGAGGCCGATGCGGGCCAGACTGATGCCGGATCCCCGACCGCCGACCCCGACGGCGGGGCGACCGACGGCTGAGCCGGCGCGGGCCGAGCGGATGGCGCTCCGGCGCCGCGTCGCGGCTCTATCCTTGGCCTCGGACAAGCTCGGAGGGGATCGGCCGGCGTGATCGTCTGCTCGAACTGCGGCCATCGGAACGAGGACACGGACGCGTTCTGCGGGAACTGCGGCCAGTTCCTCGAGTGGGTCGGACGCCGGGTCGAGCCGGGCGCGGCGCCCGAACCTGAGCCGCTGTCCGAACCTGAGCCCGAGCCCGAACCGCCGGCGCCCGAGCCGGAACCTCCCGCGCCCGAGCCGGAACCTCCCGCGCCCGAGCCCGAGCCCGAACCTGAGCCCGAGCCCGAACCGCCGGCGCCCGAGCCCGAACCTGAGCCGCCCGAGCCCGAACCTGAGCCCGAGCCCGAATCGCCGGCGCCCGAGCCCGAACCTGAGCCCGAGCCCGAACCTCCGATGCCCGAGCCCGAACCGCCGCCGCCAGCACCCGAACCGGAACCCGAACCGCCTGCGCCGCCCACGCCGCCGGCTCGGCGTGGCGGACCGACGCGAACCGCATCGATCCTCATCGACTCGACCGCCCCCGACGCCCCCGCCAGCGCGCTTCCGACGTCGGCCGGCGCACGTCCCGGATTGGACAGCCCGGCCCTGCCCGTGACATCGCCGGGTCCGGTCGCGCCGACGACCGCATCGATCCCGCCCCCGGCCCTGCCCGGGCCCGACCAGCCTCGGCCGATCCAGCCGGCCCAGCCGGCGGCCGTCCGACCGATCGCACGGCCACCGGTGGCCCGACCGCCGCAGCCGGCTGACCAGCCGATCGCGCGTCAGCCCACCGGGCAGACCGCGCAGCCCAAGGCGAGACCCGTCTCGACCGTCCCGCCCCGGGTTGCCCAGCCGGGGGATCGGATCTGCACCGTGTGCACCGAGCCGAACGACCCGACGAGGCGGTTTTGCCGTCGCTGTGGTACGAACCTCGACTCGGCCGCAGCCGTTCCGGCGAAGCGGCCGCCGTGGTGGCGTCGGATATTCCGGCGTCGCAAACGCGAGCTGGCCGCTGGCGAGCGGCCCACGACGATGTCGCCCGCCAAGAGGACGAGGCCGACGCTTTCCCGTGCCGCGTTCATCATCCGCTGGGCGCTGACCGGGCTGGTCGCGCTTGGCCTTATCGGTGTCGTCGCCATTCCGAGCCTGCGCAGCAGCGCCATCGAGATCGCGACCGGCGGGCTCGACCAGATCCGACGGATCGTGGCGCCTCGCCTCGCCCCGGAGACGCCGGCCGCGGTGACCTCGACCGACGAGTTGCCAGACCACCCGGTTGCCCGCCTGTTCGATCGCCGGCGCCCCACCGCCTGGCAGGCCGGTGGGCCGAATCCGAGCGCGACCGCGACGTTCGAGCACCCGGTGGACCTCGGCGCCGTCATCATCCACCCCGGCATCGAGGACGGCTTCCTCGAGTTCCGCCGGCCGTCACGGGTGGCGTTCGCATTCGAGGACGGCTCGAGCGCGGAATTCGACCTCGAGGACGTGCCGGACCCCCAGACCTTTGATCTGAACGCATCCGCTGTCGACACCGTCGAGATCAGGGTTCTCGAGACGAAGGGACCGGCCGGCGCACCGCTGGCCTTTGCCGAGATCGAGTTCTTCACACGGAACTGACGGCCGTCCTCGTGACGCCCAGCGCGGCCAGCATCGCCTGGTACTCGCGCCGGTCGCGGTTGGCCGCGCCAACGTCCCCGGCCCGGTCGCGGGCCTGGATGAGCAGCCGCCAGAGCGGATCGTGATAGCGGTCGATCCGCAGGCCGACCTGGCACGCCCGGATGGCGCGGTCCGCCTCGTCCTCGGTGAGTGAGGCTACCGCCAGGTCGCGGGCCACGTCGAGGGCGAGGGCACGCAGCCGCTCTCGCCGCTCCACGATCCACTCCGCCGGCCCGTCCTCCGGTAGCAGATCGCCGCCGTACGCATCGAGGGCGCGTTCGAGCGCGTCGAGACCGTCCCGGCCGTCGGCCCGCGCGTCGCGCGCCTCGAGCGCAGCCCGCTCGAAACGGCCGATGTCGATCGCCCCGCCGGGAACCGCCAGCCGGTAGGCCTCTCCCTCGCGAACGAGCAGACGGGCGCCTTCTGACCCGAGCGCAGCGACGAACAAGCCGCGCAGGCTGGATACGGCGACGTGCAGGCTGCGCGCACCTGCCCCGTTGACGGATGCCGGCCAGAGCGCCTCGGCGATGACCTCGCGGTGGACCGGCTGGCCGCCATGCGCGGCGAGCAGGCGGAGCACGGCCCTGGCGCGCGGCTTGACGTCGTCGAGCGGCAGTACCCGGCCGTCGATCTCGATCGCAAACCCGCCCAGGGTGCGGACCCGGAGCGGTCGGCCGGGGTGACCCGCGGCGTCGACCGAGGTCCCGCCGCCGGCCGGGTTCGCGCCGTGCACGGTCGGCAGGATCGGCTGCCCTGCCGAGCCCAACGCTCGAGTCGCCGATGGAGGTGGCACGAGGCCGGTCTGGCGTGCGACCGCAGCGGCCAGCTCGCCGAACTCGGGCGCCCGATCCGGATCGGCGACGGCGAGGCCGAGGTATGCGACGAGCCTGATCCCCGGCGCCCCGCTCGATCGGGCTGAGCGCTCGGAGGCGAGGAGCGCCTCGCGCGTGTCCGGGCCGCCGCTTTCGGCGGCCCCGAGTGCGGCCAGCGCACGGGCCCAGGCCTCGAGCACGCCGCCCCCGAGCCGATGGAACGCGTCGGCCGCCTCAGCCGCCGCCTGCGTCCGACCGTCCGACCCGATCGGACCGGGCGACCAGGCCAGCGCGAGGCGGACGAGTGCCGGGCCCCAGGGATCAGCGGCGTCGAAGGTCGCCGCATCCGCGCCGGCGCCGGCCCGGCGATCGGGTGCCAGCCCGGCAAGCGCCCGTGCGAGGCGCGCCAGCCATGGCGATCCAAGGCGCTCCGCCGCCTCGACCGCCGCCTCGATCTCCGCGAGTCCGGACCCGTCGCCCTCGAGCTCCGCGGCGACACCGCCGGCGAGGCGCGCCGCGGTCGCGAGGACAGGATCGAGGGCGGGCTCCGCAGCCGCCGCGAGGAGCTCGCGCCGCGCGGCGGCGACCTCGCCGGCGGCGAGCAGGAGCAGTCCCCGGCACAGGCCTGACGATGCGTCCGCGGACGAGGCCACCTCCCGTGCCGCGGCCAGCGGCTCGCGGGCGATCCCGGCGCGCAGGACGCGCGTCCAGTCGGTCGGCGCGGTGGCGACCGGGTCGAGCCAGGCGCGCACGGCGAGGCGCTCCCGTCGCGCGACCAGCGACGTCGAGGAGGCCCCGAACGCGACTTCCGCGCGCGTGTACGCATCGATCGCCTCGCTCCAGCGGCCCTCCGCCCGTAACCGGCGGGCGACGGCGAGCTCGAGCCAGGGCTCGTGGCGGACGACCGCCGCGGGCAACGAGTCGAGCCACGCAGGCGCGTCGCCGGCCAGCCGCTCGCCCGCCCCGCCGAGCAGGCGCCGGACCGCCGGCCAGTCCTCCGCCCGGGCATACGCCGCGAGCGCCTCCTCGGACGCCCCGGCCTCGTCGAGGAGGACGCCGGCTCGCCGATGGGACTCTCGGGCGGCGCTCTCGCCGATCGCCTCCACGAGCATCCGATCGAGGTGTGAACGGAGGACCTCGTGATAGCGATACGAGCCGTCCGCCTCGTCGACCTCGACGGTGAAGATCTGGCGTCGAAGGAGCTCCTCGAGGAGCGCCGCGCTGCCCGTCCGTCCGAGCAATCGGTCGCACAGCGGACCGGTCAGCCGCCCCAGCACGCACGTCGCGACGAGGAAATCGCGGAGCTCGTCGGGGAGCGCCCGCATGACGTTCCAGGTGAGGTACTCGCGAACGAGCCGGCTGCTCGATCCTGCCGCCCTGAGGATCCGCCTGCGCTCCTCGATTGATCGGCCGCGCGTCGCGAGATGGAACAGCTGCAGCCCGGCCGCCCAGCCCTCCGTCCGTCGGGCGAGGATCGCCAGGTCCGTCGGCGGCACCGGCTCGCGGTAGAAGTCCCGGAACAGCCGTTCCACCTCCCAGGCGCGGAAGCGGAGCGCGTCCTGGCCGATCTCGAGCAGGTCACCCGCGACCCGCAGGCGCGACAGGTTGATCGCCGGAGCAACGCGCGTGCCGATCGCGATCGCCAGCCAGCGAGGGGCGTACTCGACGAACCGTCCGAGTGCCCGCTCTGCCGGCGTCGCCTCGAGGGCGTGGGCGTCGTCGACGACGAGGAGGGCGGGGCCGCCCGACCATCCCTCGAGCGCAGCGGCGGCCTCCTCGACCGACCCCCAGCCGCCGCCAAGACGGGGCAGGGCGGCCGCAAGCGCGGCCTCGAGGTGGCGCAGCACGGCCGGTTCGTCGGCGTCCCATGTTTCGGCCCGGTACCACGCGACGGGGACCCCCGCGCCGGCGGCGAAGCGCGCCAGGAGCGTCGTCTTGCCGGATCCGGCCGGTGCGACGACGAGGCCCAGGCGAAATCGCCAGATCGTCGCAAGGAGCGTCTCGAGCCGCTCCCGCGGGAGGGCATCCGACGGCGGGACACGCACCTTCGCCGGGATCACGAGCTCCGCCCGGCCCGGTCCGTCCGTTGCGCGTCGCGCGCCCGTCATGTCGCTCGCGTCGGGCAATCCCATCCCCACGGACGTCGACGGCCCGAGGCCGACCGTCGAGACTGCCTATGGTGCCACCCAACCGGGGGCGGGTCTACCCGAATCGGCCACTGAATCGCGGTCAATCGGGCGACACTCGCCAGCCGATCGTCCCGGTTCCGCGTGGCGCAGGCGTTACTTCCAGGCGGGAAACGAGGCACTCCCGCCCGGTTCCCCGAACCGGGCGATCTCGGTCCCCTCCTCCGCGTCGACGACGACGATCGACCCGCCGGAGGCGAGCGCGAGGAACCGGCCGTCCGGCGACCAGACGCCGTCGTGCTCCACCTCCGTCCCGGTCGTGAGCCGGCGGACGCCGGACCCGTCGGCATTCATGATGTACATCAAGAACGTCCCGTCGCGGTCGCTCGCGAACGCGATCCGCGCCCCGTCCGGCGACCATGCCGGGTCGTCCTCCTGGCCCTCATCGCCGGTCAGCCGGACGAGCCCGGTGCCGTTGCTGCGCATGAGCCAGATGTCGCGCGTCCCGTCACGGGCGGAGACGAACGCGATCCGGTCCGACACGGCCGACCAGGACGGGTCGTAGTCGTCGACGCCGTTGTCGGTGAGCCGGACGAGCGCCCCGCCGGCCACGTCGACGAGCCACAGCTCGTAGTCGCCGTCCTCGCGGCTGGCGAACACGATGGTCGAGTCGTCCGGCGACCAGTCCGGCTTGCGGTACGTCGCGCCGGCGTCGCTGAGGCGGACGGGATTCGACCCGTCGGCCCCGGCGACCCAGATCCCGTTCTCGCTGGCGTAGGCGAGGCGCTGCCCGTCGCGCGACCAGCCCGGCTGCCATTGGTTGCCGGGCACGACGATGAGCCGGGCCAGTCCGGACCCGTCCGCAGCCGCGGCGACCATGTCGGAGTCGCCGGCCACCGAGCTCGCCCACGCGATCTGCCCGGCCGGGCCGGCGGGCGCGCTCGGCGTCGACGGCGGATCGGTCACGGCGACGGACGGCGGAGGCGACGGTTCGGTGGTCGGCCCAGCGCTGCTCGATGGGATGGCCGACGACGGCTTCGCGCTCCCACCATCGAGGAATCCGCCGAGCAGGACGAAACCGATGACGGCGGCCAACGCGACGCCCCCGATCGCGAGGAGCGGAGCCACGGGCAGGGGCGACGGCGTCGGCGTCGGCGTCGGCGGGATCGGGGCGGCCGTCGGAGCGAGCTCCGCGGCGCAGCGCCGGCAATACACGCGCTCGGGCTCGTTGACCGTGCCGCAGGCGGGACAGGCACGACCCGCCGGGCTGTCCGGGGTTGCGGTGTCCGGTCCCCCCGACGGCCCGACCGGGACGCCGTCCGGCCGGCCGGCCCCGCCTTCCGGGGCGCCGGACGCGTCGCCGCCAGAAGCGGCGCCGCCGGCCCCGGTCGTCGGCTCCGAGGACTCGTCGGCGGGGCCTCGGTCGACCGTCGCGCCGGACCACTCGAGGAAGGCGCCGCACGAGCCGCAGAACTGGGCGCCGGCCTCGTTGCCATGGCCGCACACCGTGCAGACGATCAACGCTTCTCCAACTCTGCCGCCGCGCGCGCTACGCAACCCGGACCGCGAAGGGCAGTCTAGCGCGCGGTAGACTCGGCGCCGTGGCCACGTTCGCAACCATCGAACCCTCGAAGCTCTCGATCGATCCCGGCGCATCGGCTGCCGTGCTCGTCCGCATCCGCAACGGCGGCGCGATCGTCGACCGCTTCGACGTCACGGTCGTCGGCCCGCTCGCCGCCTGGGCCCACGCCGAGCCGGCGAGCCTGTCGCTCTTCCCGGGCCAGGAAGGGGAAGCCCGGGTCGTCTTCGCGCCGCCGCGCGAGTCCTTCCCGCGGGCGGGAACGCTGCCGTTCGCCGTGCGCGTTGCCCCGGGCGCCGATCCGGCGGGCTCGACGGTCGAGGAGGGCCGGATCACGATCGGGGCGTTTCACGACCTCGCGGCAGAACTCGTCCCGCAGACCTCGCGCGCCAGCCGCGTCGGGCGCCACGACGTCCTCGTCGAGAACCGCGGCAACGCGCCGGTCGAGATCGCGGTCGGCGCGTCGGACCCGGATCGTCTCGTTGCCTTCGAGGTCGAGCCGGAGCGCCAGCTGGTCGGACCGGGCGACCGGGCCGGCACCC
>Ga0214472_10005396_pt1 | contig 13455 bp, 12 predicted proteins | sample RVTome_6_FD_207662 | JGI IMG/M metagenome (GOLD analysis project Ga0214472, IMG submission 207662) | Soil microbial communities from uranium-contaminated site in the Upper Colorado River Basin, Wyoming, United States - RVT140D175 | ecosystem: Environmental > Terrestrial > Soil > Contaminated >... | reverse complement strand
GGCGGGCTCAGCTTTGCCGAGTCGTCCTTCTTTCCGATCCCGCCGGACGTGATGCTGGCGCCGATGAGTCTTGCCAATCCGGCGCGCGCGTGGCGCTTCGCGCTGCTCACCACCCTCGCCTCGGTGGCCGGCGGATTGTTCGGGTACTTCATCGGCGCCTTCGCGTTCGACGTCATCGAGCCGCTGATCCGCGACGGCCGCTACTGGAACTACTATCTCCAGGCGCAGGACTGGTTCGCCCGCTGGGGCTTCTGGGCGATGTTCGTGGCGGGGTTTTCGCCCATTCCGTACAAGGTATTCACCATTGCGGCGGGGGCTGCCGCGATGCCCTTGCTGCCCTTTACGGTCGCCTCGCTGATCGGGCGCGGCGCGCGCTTCTTCCTGGTGGCCGGGCTCATGGCGTGGGGCGGGGCGCGCATGGAGGCGGTGCTGCGCCGCTACATCGACCGCCTCGGCTGGGCCACGGTGGCGGTGGTGGTGGTGGGCGTGCTGGTGTTTAGCCGCTGAGGCCGCCGCCGCTTACTGCCCGCGCATGAAGAAGCGGTCCAGCTCGGCCATGCCGAGCTGGGTCCACGTGGGGCGGCCGTGGTTGCACTGGTCGGCGCGCTCGGTCGCCTCCATGTCGCGCAGCAGCGCGTTCATCTCCGGCAGCGTGAGGCTGCGGTGGGCGCGCACCGCGCCATGGCAGGCCATGGTCGCGAGCAGTTCGTTACGCCGCGCGGTCACCACCTCGGAAGCGGGAAATTCGGCCAGTTCGGCGAGCAGCTTGCGCAGCAACTCGGCGACCGGTGCGTTGGCGAGCAGCGCCGGGACGCTACGCACGGCCAGTTCCTGCGGCCCGGCAGGGGCGATCTCGAAGCCCATCGCGGCCAGCACCTCGGCACATTCCTCGGCCACCGCCATCTCCCTCGCCCCGACCGAAAACACCGCGGGAATGAGCAGGCGCTGCACCGAGGGCCTGCCGTCGAGCACCGTCTTGAGCTTTTCGTAGAGGATGCGCTCGTGCGCCGCGTGCATATCGACCAGCACCAGGCCGGCGGCGTTCTGCGCCAGGATGTAAATGCCGTGGAGCTGGGCGAGGGCGTAGCCGAGCGGCGCGTTGCCATCCGCGCCGGCGGGCGGGAGCGGCGTCCTCGCGCCGCGCTCGGGCGGGCGCGCGGACGACGGGGCGAAGGCGGCGGGACGAAACGCGGCCTCGCCCGGCGCGGGCGCCGTGGCGGATTCGGGGCGCGCGGCCGCGGCGAAATCGTAATAGCTGCGGCTCGCCCCCTCCATGGCGAGGTGCCCCTGGATCGGCGCCGCATGCAGGTAGGGCGCGGCGGCCCGTGCGCCGTCCGGCTCGCCCGCCGGGCTGGACGCGACGGGCGGTGCGCCCAGGCGCGCACCCGATTCGGCCAGTGTGCGCGACAGCACATGAAAGATGAATTGGTGGACGCCGCGCCCCTCGCGAAAGCGCACCTCGATCTTGGCCGGATGCACGTTCACGTCCAGCGCGGCCGGATCGAGCTCCAGGAACAGCACGTAGGCCGGGTAGCGGCTGCCGTGCAGGATGTCGGCATAGGCTTGGCTCACCGCGTGCGCGAGCAGCTTGTCGCGCACGTAGCGGCCATTGACGAAAAAGTACTGCGCGTCGCGACTGGCCCGCGCGTAGGCCGGTAGCGAAGCGTAGCCGGTGAGGCGCAAGGGCCCCGCGTCGGCGTCGACCGCGCGCGCCTGGCGCACGAAGTCGTCGCCCATCAGCGCGCTCACGCGGTGCAGCGCGTCGCCGGCGGGCAGGCGATGCACCACGCGTGCGTTGTGCGCGAGCTGCAGCCCGATGTCGGGCCGGGCCAGCGCCACGCGGCGGAACACGTCGTCGCAGTGGGCGAATTCGGTGGCTTCGGACTTGAGGAATTTGCGCCGCGCCGGGGTGTTGTAATAGAGGTCGGCGACATCGACCACCGTGCCCGCGCCCAGCGCCGCCGGGGCGGGGGTGCGCTCGGCCCCGTCGATGCGCCACGCGTGCGCGCTGCCGGCGGCGCGGCTGGTGAGGGTGGTGCGCGCCACCGCCGCGATGGCGGCCAGCGCCTCGCCGCGAAAGCCCATGGTCCCGACCCGCTCGAGGTCGTCGAGGGTGGCAATCTTGCTCGTGGCGTGGCGCTCGAGGGCCAGCGCGAGCTCGTCACGCGCGATGCCGCAGCCGTCGTCAGCCACCCGGATGCGCCGCACCCCGCCCTGTTCGAGCTGCACCTCGATGGCGCACGCGCCCGCATCCACCGCGTTCTCGAGCACCTCCTTGAGCACCGAGGCGGGGCGCTCGACCACTTCGCCGGCGGCGATCTGGTTGATGAGTAGATCCGAGAGGGGGCGGATGGCGGGCATGGCGGGGCAGGGTTGCGCGAGAGTGTCGATTATACGGAGTTCGCCGCGCGCCACGCCGGCGTGGAAGCGGCGAGCGCTTTCGAGCACCGCGGCGCAATGCGGCGCGGGCCTTCCGGTATCATGTGGGCCCTGTATTCATTGTGGCGCCTCGCGACGCGGCGTCCACCCCGATCGGCGGCTGTGGCGCGTGCCCCTTCGGCGGTGGCGTCGGTCACCGCCACCGCTCTCCCAACCCAAGAATTTCGAGCATGAAGTCGATCGTCATCCTTATCTCCGGCCGCGGCAGCAACATGGAAGCCATCGTGCGGGCCGCCATTGCCGGCGCGCGGATAGGCGCCGTGATCAGCAACCGGGCCGACGCCGCCGGTCTGGAATTCGCCGCCGCGCATGGCATCCCCACCGCGGTGGTGGATCACAAGGCCTTTGCCGGCCGCGCGGCATTCGACGCGGCGCTTGCCGAGGCGATCGATGCGCATCGGCCCGACCTGGTGGTGCTGGCCGGCTTCATGCGGGTGCTCGGCGACGACTTCGTGCGCCATTACGAAGGGCGCCTGCTCAACATCCATCCCTCGCTGCTGCCGGCCTTCCCCGGCCTGCATACGCACCGCCGGGCGCTCGAAGCCGGCGTACGGGTGCATGGGGCGACCGTGCATTTCGTCACGCCGACGCTCGACTGCGGGCCGGTCGTGATCCAGGCGGTGGTGCCGGTGCTGCCCGGGGACGACGAGGCGACGCTTGCCGCACGCGTCCTCGCGCAGGAGCACCGCATTTATCCGCAGGCGGTGCGCTGGTTCGCGGCCGGGCGCCTGACGCTCGACGGCGGGCAGGTGCGCGTGCACGGGGAAACCGTGGCGCAGGCGGGCTGGACCGTGCCGGTGGTCGAAGCGCCGGCCGATCGCGCGAGCTGATGCGAGCGCGTCGCCTGCTCCCGCTGTGGCTCGTGTCGTGCTGGGCGCTGGCCTGCCTCGCCGCGCCAGCCCTCGCGCAGGCGCCGGGCGAGCGAATGCCGGCGGCCGCCGCGAACGCGTGGCCGGGCGAGGGGCGCATCACCTATCGCGTGCTGCACGGCAGGAACGGCGTGCAACTGGGCGAGGCGCGCCACCAGTGGTCACACGACGGCGCGCGCTACCGCATGGAGACGGTGGTGGAAACCACCGGCGTGGCGGCCATGCTGTACCACTTTCACTACACCCAGCGCAGCGAGGGGCGGGTCCTCGCGCGCGGCTTGCAGCCGGAGCGGTTCGCCGTGGAGCGCGCGGGCCGCGCGCCGGAACTGGCCGAGTTCGACTGGGGCGCGCAGCGCGTGGACATCCACCGCAAGGGCAGGCTGCGCAGCGCCGCTTTGCGGCCGGGCGACCAGGATGTGCTCAGCCTGTGGCATCAGATCGGGGTGGCCGGCGGCGGTCCGCAGGCGCGCGAACTTACCGTGGTGAGCGGCAAGGTGGCGGCGCCGTCGGCGCTCGAAGTGGTCGGGCGCGAGAGGCTGCGCCTGCCGCTCGGGGCGGTCGACACGGTCCGCCTGAAGGCGCGCGCAAAGGACGGTAGCCTCGTGCTGGACATCTGGCTCGCCGAGAAACAGCACCTGCTGCCGGTGCGCGTGGTGATGACCGACGACAAGGGCGAGGTCCTCGACCAGCAGGCGCAGACGATTGAACTGGGCGCCCCGGGCGGGGCGGGCCCGACGCCGGCCAAACGGACCGAATAACGGGTGCGGCATGCCGCACCGGAGCTGGATTGGAACAACGATGACGAAGAACAACAGGGACAAGCGGGTCGAAGCGGTCGCGGATGAACCGTACTCGCGCCCGCTGCTGGTGCAGGCGGCGCAGGTGCTGGGCACCGTATTGACGTTCGAGCAGCCGGCCGATGTGGTGCTGTCGCAGCACTTTCGCGAGCACCGCGAGATCGGCCATCGCGACCGCGGTTTCATTGCCGAGACGGTGTACGGCATCGTGCGCCGGCTGCGCTGGCTGCGCCGCCTGACCGGCCCCGAGGCGCGCCCGCGCGCCCTGTTGCTGGCGTGGCTCGCGCGCGGCGAAGGCTGGCCGATGCGCCAGTTCGAGACGCTCGCCTCGGCCACCGAGCGGGACTGGATCTCGTCGCTCAAGGCGCAGGAACTGGCCGAGGGGACGCTCGCGGAGCGCACCGACCTGCCCGACTGGCTGGCCGAGCGGCTGCTCGCCACGCATGACGAGGCGGCGCTGCTGGAGCTCGCCCACAGCCTGAACCGTCCGGCACCGCTCGACCTGCGCGTGAACATCTTCAAGGCCGATCGCGACGAGGTGCGCGCGCAATTGGCCGCCGCGGGGATCGCGGCCAGCCCCACGCCGTTTTCGCCGCACGGCCTGCGCCTCGCGGGCAAGCCGGCGCTGCAGAAGCATCCGCTCTTTCTGGGCGGCGCGTTCGAGGTGCAGGACGAGGGCAGTCAGGTGCTGGGCTTCCTGGTGCAGCCCAAGCGCGGGGAGCTGGTGGTGGATTTTTGCGCCGGCGCCGGCGGCAAGACCCTGCAGTTGGGCGCTATGATGCGCTCGACCGGGCGCCTTTACGCCTTCGACGTGTCCGAGCGGCGCCTCGCCAAGCTCAAGCCGCGCATGGCGCGCGCCGGGCTGTCGAACGTCCACCCGGTGCTCATCGCCCACGAGCGCGACGCGAAGGTCAAGCGCCTGGCGGGCAAGGCCGACCGGGTACTGGTCGATGCGCCGTGCAGCGGGCTCGGCACGCTGCGCCGCAATCCCGACCTCAAGTGGCGCCAGAGCCCGCAATCGGTGGCGGAAATGGTCGCCAAGCAGAACGCCATCCTCGAGTCGGCGGCGCGCCTGGTGAAGCCCGGTGGCCGCCTGGTGTACGCGACATGCAGCCTGCTCGGCGAGGAGAACGACGGGGTGGTCGACGCGTTCCTCGCCGCGCATCCGGAATTTCGCCCGGTCAATGCGGGCGAAGTGCTGAGCCGGCAGGGCATCGCGCTCGATACCGGCGAGCGGCTGCGCCTGTCGCCGCGCACCCACGACACCGACGGCTTCTTCGCCGCGGTGCTCGAACGGGCGAGCGCCGATGCGTGAGGCGCGTCGCGCCGGCGTGCGGTTCGCGCTGGCCGTGTTGGCCACGCTGACGGGGCTGCCCGTCGCGGCGAGCCGCAGCCTGCCCGCGCAGGGCACGCTGGAGGTGGCATTTTCCCCCGCGGATGACGCCGAAGCGGTGCTGCTGCGGGTGATCGCGGCCACACGCGAGACGCTGCACGTGCAGGCCTACGCGTTCACGAGCCGCCGCATCGCCGATGCACTGGTGGCGGCGCACCGGCGCGGGGTGCGCGTGGCGGTGCTGGCCGATGCCGGGATGAATGCGCGCGGGGCCAAGGGGGCCCTGTCGCGCCTGCTCGCCGCGGGTGTGCCCGTGGCGCTCGAAACGCGCTATGCGGCAGCCCATAACAAGCTGCTCATCGCCGATGCGGGCGGGCCCGCCTGCGCGGTGGCGACGGGGTCGTACAACTTCACTTGGTCGGCGCGCAATCGCAATGCCGAGAACCTGCTGGTGCTGCGCGACAACTGTCCGCTCGCGGCGGTCTATCTCGATAACTGGAAGCGCCACCGCGCCGAGGCCACCGCGATCACCGAGCTGCCCTGGAAGCCCTGATCATGCCCGATGAGACCGAGTTTGCCGTGCTGCTGACGGATACCTGGCGCGACCTGCAAAGTCCCGACGTACTCTGGCAACTGGGCACGCTCGCGCTATGCCTGGGATTGGGCTGGCTATTCCAGCGCTTCCTGCTGCGCCGCGTGCCGGCCGGCGGCGAGGCCGACCGCGGGGCGCGCCGCTTCGGGCGGCGCGGCCTGCAACGGGTGCTGTTTCCGGTCTCGGCGCTGATCCTGCTCGTCGCCGCGCGCGCGGTGCTGGACGACTTCCACACCGTCAATCTGCTCAATCTGGCGGTGCCGCTGCTGGTCTCGCTGGCGCTGATCCGCTTCGTGGTGTTCGCGGTGCGCCAGGCGATCGGGGTGTCGAGCTGGCTGGCGAGCCTCGAGCGGCTCTTCGCCATCCTGGTGTGGGCGGTGGTGGCCTTGCACATCGTCGGCTGGCTGCCCGAAGCGGTGGCCGGGCTGAAGGGGGTCTCGATCAATTTCGGCAGCCAGCGACTGTCACTGTGGACCCTGCTGCAAGGGGCCGCGATGGTGCTGTTCACGCTTCTCGTGGCGCTGTGGGTGGCGGGCGCGCTGGAGCGCCGGCTGGCCGGCACGGTCGGGCTCGACGAGAGCGTGCGGCTGGTGCTCATGCGGGTGGCCAAGGCCGGGCTGATGCTGGTGGCGGTGCTGGTGGCGCTGCCGATGGTGGGGATCGATCTCACCACGCTGTCGGTGTTCGGCGGCGCGCTGGGGGTGGGGCTGGGCTTCGGCCTGCAGAAGATCGCGGCCAATTACGTGTCCGGCTTCATCATCCTGCTCGACCGCTCCATCCGCATCGGCAACATGATCACAGTGGGCACCGATCGCGGCGTGGTCACCCAGATCACCACCCGCTACACGGTGATCCGCGCGCCCAACGGCATGGAATCGCTGGTGCCCAACGAGACGCTGGTCGGCTCGGTGGTCCAGAACGAGACCTATAGCGATACCAGAATGGCGGTACCCTTGAACTTCCAGGTGAGTTACGGCTCTGAGCTTGAACGCGCATTGGCGGTGCTGGTCGAGATTGCCGCCGCCCACGAGTGCGTGATCCCCGATCCGCCCCCCAAGGCCTTCGTGGTCGCGTTTGCCGACAGCGGCATCAACCTGCGCCTCACGGTGTGGATCGCTGACTCGCGCGAGGGTACGCTGGGAGTGAGTTCGGACATCAATCTCGCGGTGTGGCGGCGCTTTCGCGCCGAGGGGATCGAGTTCCCCTTTCCGCAGCGGGAAGTGCGCCTGTTGCCGCCGCTGCCAGCGGCGACGCTGGGCGACCCTGCGCCGGACGTCATCGGCGTTGCACAAGACGCACCGGCGTCCCGTTGAGGGTGCCTGGGCGGGCAAGAGGGCGGGGCATTGCCTCGCAAAGAAACATGTTTTTTTCTTGAAGGATTTTGACTTTGTCGCAGCTGTTTCTCGGATTGATTGATCTTCCCTGGTGGGGCTACGTCGTCGTAGCCCTGTCGCTTACGCATGTCACCATCGCATCGGTCACCATCTTCCTGCATCGCCACCAGGCGCACCGCGCGCTGGAGCTGCACCCCGTCCCCAGTCATTTCTTCCGATTCTGGCTATGGCTCACCACGGGCATGGTGACCCGGGAATGGGCGGCAATCCACCGCAAGCACCACGCCAAGTGCGAAACGGCGGAAGACCCGCACAGCCCGCAGACGCGCGGCATCCGCACCGTCCTGCTGCAGGGCGCAGAGCTCTACCGTGCCGAGGCGAAGAACGCGGAAACCATCAGCCGCTACGGCCACGGCACCCCGGACGACTGGCTCGAACGCCACGTGTTTCACCGCTCGGTGCTCGGTATCTCGCTCATGCTGGTGATCGATGTGGTGCTGTTCGGCGCGCTCGGGCTCACCATCTGGGCCGTGCAGATGCTGTGGATTCCCGTATGGGCGGCCGGCGTGGTGAATGGCCTGGGCCACTACTGGGGCTATCGCAATTTCGATTGCGCCGATGCCTCCACCAATCTCGTGCCGTGGGGAATCCTCATTGGCGGCGAGGAACTGCACAACAACCACCACAGTTTCGCCACCTCGGCCAAGTTGTCGGCCCGGTGGTACGAATTCGACATCGGCTGGATGTATATCCGTACGCTCGAGATCCTCGGCCTGGCCACGGTCAAGAAGGTAATCCCGCGACCGAAGTTCGGCGCCGCCAAGAGCGTTCCCGATTTCGATACGCTGCAGGCCATCATCACCCACCGCTATGACGTGATGCGGCGCTACATGGGCTCGCTCAGGCGCCTGTGCGGCAAAGAGATCGACCGCCTGGCCGCCAGTCACGCAGGCAAGTTCGATCCGCGCGCGCTACGCCGCTGGGTGCTGTCGGGCGAGGATCGCCATCTTGGCGAGGACGAGCGGCTGCGCCTGGAAGGAGTGCTCAGGGACAGCACGGCGCTTGCGACCGTGGTGGCGATGCGCCAGGAGCTGGTCGCGATCTGGGGACGCTCGACCGCTTCGCGCGAACAGCTCCTCAATCAGCTCCACGACTGGATCGCACGCGCTGAGCGCAGTGGGATCCGGCAACTGGAAGAGTTCTCGATGCGCCTGCGCCGCTACGCCCGGTGATTCGAGGCCGCGCGCAGGGCGGGTGTCACGTCTCGTCGCGCGCGGCGTCGGCCCAGCAGTTGGGCGTCTCGTACAGGCGCACGCGCTCGAGCCGCAGGTGGTTGCCGTAGGTGTCGCGATACACTGGGTCGAGAATGCGGAACGCTTCACGGGCGAGATTCTCGGCCGTCGGAATGGTGTCGAGCACGACCGTCTTGTGGTCCGGCATGCCGGCGAGAAACTCCACCACCGCGGTGTCGCCGCGATACACCAAGAAGGCGTGATCCCAGCGGTCGACCACATGCTCGCGGGCGATCGTCTTCATGTCGCCGAAGTCCATCACCATCCCGTTGACCGGCTTCCCGGCGGCGTCGATGATTTCACCCGACAAGGTGACCTCGATCGCATAGCGGTGCCCGTGCAGGTGACGGCACTGGCTGGCATGGTCCGGAATCCGGTGCCCTGCGTCGAATTCCAGACGGCGGGTGATACGCATGATTTACCTCGGGTGAGCGTGGTGGAGATTATATCATCCGTCCCGAAACGCCCCTTTTTGCATGCCTGAACGGGCCGGCCACGATGACTTCCAGCGAACCGCTCTCCATCCGTAACCACGATCGCGATCTGGCCGGGCTCACCTACGTCTATCCGGTGCTGTCACGGCGCGCGGGTGGCGTGTCGGTGGGCATCAATCTCAATCCCAACAACGCCTGCAACTGGCACTGTGCATACTGCCAGGTGCCGGACCTGGTGCGCGGGCGGGCGCCCGACATCGATGCGGGGCAACTCGAGGCCGAGCTGTCCGGCTTCCTGGAGGCACTGGTGCATGGCGACTGGCTGCAACGCTATGCGCCCGACGGGCTGCGCTCCATCCGCGACATCGCCTTTTCCGGCAACGGCGAGCCCACCAGCGCCGCCGCGTTTCCCGACGCGGTGGCGCTGGCCGCCCGCCTGCGCGGCGAATTCGGACTGGGTCGCGAGGTGCCGCTGCGGCTCATCACCAATGGCAGTCTGATGGGGCAGGCCCGCGTGCAGGAAGGCGTCCGGCGACTGGCCGGCGCCGGCGGGGAGGTCTGGTTCAAGGTCGATGCGGGAACGCGCGAGGCGATGGAGCGCATCAACGGCATCGCGCTCGAACCGGCGGCGGTCCGGCGCAACCTGTCGCGTTGCTGCGAGTTGTGCCCGACCTGGGTTCAGACCTGCATGTTCCGCTGGGACGGCGTGCCGCCGTCGGACGACGAGATCGACGCCTACCTGGAGCTGCTGGCCGGGGTGGAGGGGGGGCGCGTGGCTGGCGTGCTGCTTTACGGTATCGCCCGTCCGTCGATGCAGCCGGAGGCTATCCATCTGACACCGCTTCGCGAAGAGGAACTGGAAGCGATCGCGGCGCGCATGCGAAAACAGGGGCTGACGGTTCGCGTCAGCCCCTGACAGGCCCCTTCCCGGAAATCGGGTCGCATTCAGCGCGTGGTACGTTCCTTGCGCTTGGCACGCGCTTCCTTCTTCAAGGTCTTGTACAGCTCCGGATTGGATGCCTTGAGAAATTCGGCTACTTCGACATCTTCTTTCTTGACCTTGTTGATGTCGATCTGCTCGATGTGCACCAGACGCAGCAGCGCCTGCACCGGGCGCGGGATGTTGCGTCCGCTCTCGTAGCGCGACCCGCCGCTTTGGGTAACGCCGATCTTCGACCAGAACTGGGACTGATTCAGCCCAAGCTTGCGGCGAATTTCACGAACGTCAATGTTTTCAGTGCTTTTCATTTTGTCATCCTGTGTAGGGAAGTCAGCTGTGCTATGAGACGCACTTGATAGTTGCTGCACTCCTACGACTTAGGTCGTAGGATAGACAAAGTATAGAACACTATTCCTTCCACATACAATGAGAAACTCCATGGACCTAGCGCTAGCCACAATGGATACAGGTGACTGCGGCCCGGGGGTACACCGACGCGCTGCAAAAGTCCGCCGCATTCGATAGAATCCAACCCTTTATCCACGAGCATTTGGATACGACGATGGCACTGATAGTTCAGAAGTACGGCGGCACTTCGGTGGGGAACCCGGAGCGCATCAAGAACGTCGCGCGAAAGGTCGCGAAGTTCCAGGCGCAGGGGCACCAGGTGGTGGTGGTGGTGTCGGCGATGAGCGGCGAGACGAACCGCCTGATCGGGCTCACCCGGGAGGTGGCGGCGCATCCCGACCCGCGCGAGCTCGACGTGGTGGTGTCGACCGGCGAGCAGGTCACGATCGGCCTGCTGTGCATGGCGCTGCACGATATCGGCGTGAAGGCCAAGAGCTATACGGGAGCCCAGGTGCGTATCCTCACCGACAGCGCCCACACCAAGGCACGCATCCTGAACATCGACGAGGCGCCAATCAAGAAGGATCTCGACGACGGCAACATTGTGGTGGTGGCCGGCTTCCAGGGGGTCGATGAGCACGGCAACATCACCACCCTGGGCCGCGGCGGTTCGGATACCACCGGGGTGGCGCTGGCCGCCGCACTGAAGGCCGACGAATGCCAGATCTACACGGATGTCGACGGGGTGTACACCACCGACCCGCGCATCGTGCCGGAAGCCCGCAAACTCGACGCCATCACCTTTGAGGAGATGCTGGAACTTGCCAGCCTCGGCTCCAAGGTGCTGCAGATTCGTTCGGTTGAATTCGCCGGCAAGTACAAGGTCAAGCTGCGCGTCCTCTCCAGCTTCGAGGAGGAGGGGGAGGGCACGCTCATCACTGTTGAGGAAGATCAGAAAATGGAACAACCCGTCATCTCCGGCATCGCCTTCAATCGCGACGAAGCCAAGATCACCGTGCTCGGGGTGCCCGACAAGCCGGGTATCGCCTACCAGATCCTCGGCCCGATCGCCGACGCCAACCTCGATGTCGACATGATCATCCAGAACGTGGGGCATGACGGCACCACCGATTTCTCGTTTACCGTGAGCCGCGGCGACCTCGACAAGGCGGTGAAGGTCCTCGATGGCGTCAAGGATCACATCGGTGCGCGCGCCCTCACGAGCGACAGGACCATGGCCAAGGTGTCGGTGGTCGGGGTGGGCATGCGCTCGCACCCGGGTGTCGCCTCGAAGATGTTCCGCACACTCGCCGAGGAGGGCATCAACATCCAGATGATCACCACCTCGGAGATCAAGATCTCGGTGGCGATCGAGGAAAAGTATCTTGAACTGGCGGTGCGCGTCCTGCACAAGGCGTTCGGCCTCGAAACCGCCACCTGAGTTTGACCCGGGGGCGCAGAGTCGCTATGATCGCGGCCTCGAAGGTTGGAGAGTTGGCCGAGAGGTCGAAGGCACTCCCCTGCTAAGGGAGCATACGGGCTAAAACTCGTATCGAGGGTTCGAATCCCTCACTCTCCGCCAGCCTTGCAAATAACCCGCTGAATTTAGCGGGTTTTTGTTTTTGAGGTGGCCTTCGCATGGGGGGCGCCGGCGCCGTTCACACCTGTCCCAGCCACGCCACGACCCGCGCACCTCCCGCTTCGTTGCGCTCGATGCGCAGCTCGCCGCGATACGCCAGGGCGATGTCCTGCGCGATGGCGAGGCCGATGCCGTGCCCCGGCATGCGCTCGTCACCGCGCTGGCCGCGGCGTAGCAGCCGCTCGGGCTCGTCAATGCCGGGCCCGTCGTCGTCCACCACCAGCCACAGGCCGCCGCCACGTCGTTCGGCATGCACCCGGACCCGATGCGTTGCCCACTTGCAGGCGTTGTCGATGACATTGCCCAGCAGCTCCATGGCGTCGCCTTCGTCGAGGCGGACCGCCAGCCCGGCGTCGATGTCATGGTCGAGTTGCAGCGCGCGCGCGGCGTATACCTTCGCCATGGTGGCGAACAGGCGCTCGACTAGCGTCGCCACGGGCAGCGGCGCACCGCTCTGGCTCGCGCCGGCTGTGGCGGCGCGCTGCAGCTGGTAGTTCACGATCTGGTCCATGCGGCCGATCTGTTCGGCGACCACGGTCGGCAGGTGCGCGTCGGTGGGGGCCCCGCGCAACACCGCGAGCGGCGTCTTGAGGCTGTGCGCGAGATCGCCCAAGGCTGCGCGATAGCGCTCGAGCTGGGTGCGCTCACGCACGAGCAGGCGATTGAGATTGGCCACCAGCGGCGCCAGTTCAGCCGGGTGTGCGCCCGGCACCTCGCGCGTCTCGCCCGCTTCCATGCGCGCCAGTTGCCGCGCCAGGCGGCGCAGGGGGCGCAGGCCCCAGCGTTGCACGACGACGAGGGCGAGCAGCAGCAGCGCGGCCATGACGGCGAGCGCGCCCCACAGGCTGCGGCGGTAGGCATCGATCTCGGCGCCTTGCGCGGCGAGGGGCGCGGCCACGCTGAAGGTGAGGAGCGACGGCGAGCTGCCGATTGCCCAGCGCACGCCTTGGCTGACCACGCGGTAGGGCGTGCCGTCGGCCCCCGTGCGGATCTCGCTGCGCTGGGCGCCCGGTTCGATCCGGCGGTCGAAGGGAATATCCAGACCGAGCGTGGATTCGGATCGCCACTGCTGTGGGCGATCATTGCGGGTGACTGCGGCGTACAGGCCCGAGCCGGGCACGGACAGGCGCGCTTCGGGCAGTTGCTGCGGCATCGCGGGCGCCCCGTCGGACCCGCTTTCCAGGGTGCCCATCAGCAGATAGAGCAGCGCTTCGAGCCGCAGCCCCTGCGCCGTATCGGCGCTCGCGCGGAAGGCCCGGTCGAGGGCGGCACCGGTGAGGACGACGAAGCCGAGCAGAATGCACGCGGACACGAGCAGCAGGCGCGCGCGCAGCGACAGCGGCTCCCGCCTCAAGTCACGCCCCCGTCGGCGCGAAGCGGTAACCGCGCCCGCGCACCGTCTCGATCGGCGTCCACTGCCGGTTCGGATCGAGTTTGC
>Ga0214472_10005395_pt1 | contig 13455 bp, 9 predicted proteins | sample RVTome_6_FD_207662 | JGI IMG/M metagenome (GOLD analysis project Ga0214472, IMG submission 207662) | Soil microbial communities from uranium-contaminated site in the Upper Colorado River Basin, Wyoming, United States - RVT140D175 | ecosystem: Environmental > Terrestrial > Soil > Contaminated >... | reverse complement strand
GCCGTCGACTACGCTGCACCCCCGAATCGTCTTCATGCGCCCCAGGCCAGTCGTCCCCGGGAAAGCTAACGCGCGGCCCGGCCGCTCCAAGCGTGAAGCACGGACCGTCAGCTCGCGGCCCGCGTGGCGACGCCGCTCGCGGAGAACTCGCCGGTGCCCACCTCGAAGAGGACGATGAGGTTCTCGCCGTTGGGAACCAGCGCCACCGAGACGTCGAAGACCTGCCCCTGCGCGTCGGCCTCGAACTCGAGCATGAGGCTCTCGCCTGAGCGCGTGATGTCGGTGACGGGCTGGGTGCCGCCCATCTCGGGCGAGCCGATGCTCGCCGCCACCTTGCCGGCCTGGTCGGCGAGGTCGAGGTCCATCTGGAAGGGCCCGAAGTCCGTCTGCATCGAGATGACCCACTTGCCCATGAATGCCTGCGCCTCAGCTACGTCGAGCTCCGACTGCGCCGCCGCGTGGCTCGGAAACATGGCCGCGCACAGCGCGGTGGCGACCACCAATCCCAGCGTCTCCGCTCTTGACCGCTTCATCGCTCAGTCCTCCCGTGAGGGTTCGATGGCCTCGAAGTTCGTCGGACGACGTTTCTCCGAGGTGTTGTGCGTGTTACAGATTGTTGCGTGGCGGCCGCGTGGGCGCGGCGGGCCACGTGGAGCGTCGGGTGGCTTCCGCCCCGCCACCGCGAAACATTCGGTAACCGGGGCGACACACTGCGGCAAGGCGCGCGGGCGAGGCTCACCACATGCGGGCACGCGTTCTGGTCATCGACGACGACAGGAAGCTCTGCAGCCTCCTGTCCGAGTACCTGGGGAGCGTCGGCCTCGAGGTGCTTACGGCCCAGAGCGCCGACACGGGCCTGCCCCTTCTCCGCGCGGAGCAGCCGGATATCGTCGTGCTCGACGTGATGCTCCCGGGGATGGACGGCTTCGAGATCTGCCGCGCGATCAGGCGCTCCTCGAGCGTCCCGGTCATCATGCTGACGGCGCGGGGCGAGGTCACGGACCGGGTGGTCGGCCTGGAGCTCGGTGCGGACGACTACATGCCAAAGCCCTTCGAGCCGCGTGAGTTGGTCGCGAGGATCCAGGCGATCCTGCGCCGGGGACGCGCGGGCGAGGAGGTCTGGTCGTTCGGCGCGCTGCGCGTGGATCCGCAGCGGCGGGCGGCCTTCCTGGGCGACGAGCCCGTGCCGCTGACGACGGCCGAGTTCGACCTGCTGGAGCTGCTCATCCGGGGCCGGGGCCGGGTGCTGTCCCGCGGCAGCATTCTCGACGGCGTGAAGGGCGAGTCTTGGGATGCCTTCGACCGTTCGATCGACGTACTCGTCAGCCGCCTGCGCCAGAAGCTCGAGGACGATCCCAAGCAGCCACGCTACGTGCGCACGGTGCGGGGCGCCGGCTACGCGTTCGTGGGGGTGCCGGACGAATGAGGCTCGAGCTGCTGGGGCGCATCCGGAGGGCCCTGTTCCTGAAGATCCTGCTCGTCTTCGTGGGCGCGTTCACGGCGATGGGCGCGTACTTCATGGTCACCTTCTGGTTCTTCGACTGGGAGCGCGAGCGCGCCTCCGTGCAGGCCACGGCCGCGAACTACGCGCGCCTGCTGCTTGCCGAGCTCGCCGACCCTCCTGACACCGCGGCCGCGCGCGCGCTGTCCGACAGCCTCGGCGTCGGCATGAGAATCGAGGGACCGGGGATCGCCTGGGCGAGCACCGTGGATTTCCCGGCATTCGACGACGTGGACCTGCCCCTGGTCGGGGGCCAGGGCGCCACCCGCGCGGGAATCGAGCACGGCCTCGGCGTGAGCGCCCTGCTCGCGCGTGGCGACTACCGCTACCTGATGTCCCTTCAGGCGGGACGCACCGCGCTCGGGACCGGGGGCAGCACGGAGGACGTGGTCGACGCGCTCTTCATGGTCGCGATCCTGGTGGGCGTCTACCTGCTCATGCACAGGCTGCTGCGGCCCGTGCGCGTGCTGAGCGAGGGGGTGGAGCGGCTCCGGCTCGGTGACTTGGAGGTCGAGATGCCCACGCACGGCACCGATGAGTTGGGCCGGCTCATCGTCTCGTTCAACGAGATGGCACGGGCCGTCCGGGAGCGCATCCGCGCTCGCGATCAGCTCCTCCTCGACGTTAGCCACGAGCTTCGATCGCCGCTGACGCGCATGAGGGTGGCGCTCGAGATGCTCCCCGCCTCGGCGGCCAAGGAAAGCGTCGTGGAGGACGTCACGGAGGTCGAGGCGATGGTCACGGAGCTGCTCGAGACGGAACGCCTCGACAGCCCTCACGGCGAGCTCTCGCGGTCCAGGGCGGACATGAGCGCGCTCGTGCGCGACGCGGTCGCATCCGCCGCGGAGGCGAATCCTGGAGTCCACCTGGTCGGGGCCGACGCTCCGCTGCATGCCGACGTGGACGTGGAGCGTATCCGCATCGTGGTCACCAATGTTCTCTCGAATGCGCTCAAGTACTCCGATCCCGATGGTGCGCCTGTGCGTGTCGTGGTCGACGCTTCGGACGGCGCGATCATGATCTCCGTCCATGATCGCGGCGTCGGGATCGCGGGAGACGACCTCGCCTTCGTGTTCGAGCCCTTCTACCGAGGGGATCGCTCCCGCACGAAGGCGACCGGTGGCTACGGGATCGGCCTCAGCCTGGCGAAGCGGATCGTGGAGGCGCACGGGGGCGTCATCGAGGTCAGCAGCGAGCTGGGGGAGGGGACCTCCGTGCTCGTGACCCTCCCGGCGGCGACGAATGGGAGCGCGAAGGCCCGTCCGCGCTGGTAGGCGCGAGCCGGCTCGATCTCGTCCGCGCCTATCGGAGTAGGTCGACTCTCTCCGCGACGTAGCCACGTCCGGGGATCTCGACCCGCAGCACGCGTCCGACCCGATCGAACCAGGCGATCCTCCGGTCGTCACCGGATGAGAACTGCACGCGCCGGGCGCCGACGGGCGTCTGCCCCAGGCGAAGCTCCTCGTCGCTTGCGGTTTCCGCGACGAGCTCGGCGCTCTCCCGCATGCGGGGCTCGAGCACCGGCGTGACCGAGCCCTCCCGGACGTCCCTCAGGAAGTAATAGTGATGCGCCACGTCGACTTCGAGGATGCGCGTCTGGGGCTCTGCCAGGAACTCTCGCTGCTCTTCGCCCACCTCCGACTGGATCACGGCGACGTAGCGGCCCTGGGCGAGCCTGAGGCGAAGGGCGAGCGCGTCGACGCCGGAGACGACGACCTGATATTGGCTCACCACGCCGTCGGGGGGGACCGCTCGGAGCAACGGGCTGATCTGCTGCTCACCGCCGTCGCGCGTGAGGGTGATCGTGCCGTTCGCGAAGATGGCCGCGTCCCCGCCCAGTCCGGCACGTCTGATGGTGAACTCCTCCGTGCCCGCCGCGCGCCCGCCGATGCTGACCGTGAAGCTGCCCTGGTCGACGACCACGCCCTGGGCCGAGCCCGGGGGGGGCGTCGCCAGCGCGACCGCGAGGAGGGCAGTGAGGCCGAGCGATCTCATGGGCTTTCCTACACCGGGCGGCTGTGGCTGTTCGGGAGTCGTGCGGTCCGCCGTTCCTCCGCGGCGCTCGGGGGGACCTTGGCGCGCCGGATGCCGTATCTTTGAGCACGGCTGCCTTTCCACTACGAGATCCCAACCTTCGGGGATGAGGCCGTGCCTCCATCCGGCGCCCAGGAAGACCGAGACGACATCGGCACGGACGTCACCGGAACGGTGACGCGCACCCTCGCCGCGGCGGGCTGGCTCGGACCATGGCTCGCGATCGCGGCGCTCGGGCTCTGGACCTCCTCTCCGGCCGCCATCTCCCTCCTCGTGGCAGCGTTGGGCGTGACGGCGTCGGTGCTCTGGGGGCCGAGAGGGCGCGGACCCGCGTGGGCGGTCGGCTCAGTCCTCCTCGTGGGTGCGATCGCCATCGGCTTCGCGGCCCATCGGGACGTGGAACGGGTGCTTCGCGACTTCGACGCGTACTGGGCCGAGCGCGATACGGCCGTGGGCGGTATTCTGAGCCTCGAGTTGGACCGCCGGCTGCAAGCGAGCCTGGCGGCGGACTCGCAGCTCGTCGTGGCCTGGACCGCCTCCGACGGCGCGCTCGACGTCTCCGTCGTCCGTGATCTCCGCGCCCGACACGGGGCCTCCGCGCTGGCGCTGTATGGACCGGCTGGCGAGCTGCTCCTCTGGGACGGTGTGCACCGCGGCCGGGTCCCCGAGAGCGTCCAATCCGGGGCGCTCGAGCACTCGTACCACGACCTGCCCCTCTTCGGATACCTGTACACGACGGCGATCGCCGAGGACGGTGCCGTGGCCGTCGCAGCGCATCTCCTGCGCTCGGCGCTCCCGGAGAGCCTCGGGGCGGAGATGGGCGACTTCGCCACGGCGTTCCATCGGCGGACGGGCGAGCGGATCAGGATCGCGGAAGAAGACCCCGCTCCCTGGGACGGCGTCGTGTGGGACCTGGTCCAGGAGGAGGACCGGATCCTCAGCGTGGTGGTCGACCGCCCGGGACGGGAGGAGCGCGCCCAGCAGATCATGGATCGGTGGAGCGCGGGCCTCGCCGCTCTCGTTCTCGTGGCGTGGCTCCTGGTGGCGCTGGGGGGACCGCGGCGCCGAGCCGCCGCCACGATGGCGGCCGCGACGCTCCTCCTGCTCGCCGCGTGGGTTCCGCTCGATCACATCGAGACGTTCGCGGCCGTGTTCGATCCGGGCATGTTCAAGCTCCCGGGTCCGGTCCCGATGTCCCTCGGGCGCTTCATCCTGGTCGGTATCGCCGCGTTCACGCTGGTGAGCGTGCTCCCGCGGCCCCGCTTCTCGCTCCACCCGTGGAGCGCGGGCTTGACGGCGGCGCTCGTGTTTCCGCTGCTGCTCGCATGGGCGTCCGCCGGTGCGCGACCGGGTGCCCTCGCCGCGAGCGGAATGGTCTTCGTCGCCTACCAGTTGGGGGTGGCGGCGCTCCTCTCCATCGTAGCGGGCGGGCTGGTGGCGCTGTCGCGCCCGCCGCGCAGATCCGGATGGGCTGCTCTGGGCTCGGTCGCCCTGGCGCTGGTGCTGGGCGTCAGCGGTGCGGAGTGGGTGCGGCGCACGGCGGAGCACCCGCTCTGGTGGGCTGCGCTCTGGGGGCTGCCCGTGGCCCTCGCGACGCTGGGTGCCGCGGCCTGGCACGGATGGCGTCGGTCGCTCGTGGCCTGGGGCCTCGGGATCGCGCTCGGGAGCTCGGTGGCCATCCCCGTGACGTGGAGTCACCGCATGGGGGCTCGCATGCACGTGGGCGAGGAGCGCCTGCTCGCGCTCGCCGCGCCCGACGATCCCGAGCTCGAGCGCGCGCTGGTCCGTTTCGCCGCGCTCGCCGACTCGCTCGACCAGGCGGGAAGTGACGACGTCAGCCTCATCTACCACGGGTGGCGACTGAGCGGCCTCGCGGATCTCGGCCACCCGGTCTGGCTCCAGATTTGGCGGAGGGACGGCTCGCCCGGCGAAGCCCTCAGAGTGGGCGTGGAAGGGGAGCCGGCGCCGCTGGGCGCGCTGCTGAGGGAGGCGTGGGCCACGGGCGGCTCGCGGCTGACGCAGCTGGACCGGGACGACGCGCGCTACATCCTCACGGTGAGCCTCTCGAACGAGGAGGTGGCGTCCGTGGTGGCGCCCCCGTTCGTGGAGAGCACCACGCGTACCGGCCTCGGCCCGCTGCTCCAGGCCGCCGGCGGAGGCACGGGCGACCTCCTCACGGTCATCCCCCTCTTCATGGGCGAGCTGCACGAGACGCCCGACCTCATTTGGCTCAGAACGGGCGAGGGGTGGCAGGCGGAGATGGCGCTCGAGTTCGCCAATGCCACCTCGTACCACGCGCACTACCTGGTGACGCTTCCGGGAGCGGTGCTGGCGGCTGCGCGGGCGACGCTCCTGCTCGTGCTCAACCTCGTGCTGTTCGTCGCCTTGTGGCTCCTCGGTCAGGCGCTCGTGCGGGACATGGGGCGGAGGACGCTCAAGCTCTCCGGCTTCACGATCTCCTTCCGCGCAAGGGTCACGCTCGCGCTGTTCGGCTTTTTCACGATCGCGAACGCCATCTTCGGAACGGTCGCGTACCGCACGCTCAACCAGGCGACGCGCCGGTCGGCGCAGGTGATCGCCGAGCGCGTGGGGGAGGACGCAGTGGGGTGGTACCGGACTCTCGGCGGCCAGATGGAGCGGCTCGCCCGGCAGGTGGGCGCCGAGCTGCTCGAGTACCGCGAAGGGGAGTTGCGCGAGGGTTCGGTGCCCGAGCTCGTGGAGCTCGGGCTCTACGAGGGATGGGTCCCTTATCCCGTTCACGAGGTGCTGAGCGGGCGCGAGGAGGTGTCCCAGCTGACCGAGACGACCGTCGGGAGCTGGGAGTACGTCACGGCTTATAGGCGTCTCACGGACGGGGACATCCTCGGGGCGCAGGTCCCCCTCCAGGCGGGGACGACGGCGCTGCAGACGACGGACCTCTTCGAGCTGCTCGGCTTCGTCGTGTTGCTCGGGGCGCTGCTCTCGGCGGGTCTCGCCATGCTCGCGGGGCGGGCGTTGACACGACCCATCCAGGCGCTGCTGATCGCCTCCGAGAGCGTCGGCGCCGGCGATCTCGGTCAACGCCTCCCCTCCGACCGGGGCGACGAGTTCGGCGCGGTCTTCCGAGCCTTCAACCGCATGGTGGGCCGCGTGCGGCGTGCGCGCCGGCAGCTCGTGCGCACCTCCATGCGGACGCAGCTCATCATGGACGAGGCGGCGGTGGGCATGGTCGCGCTCGACGGGGGCGGGCGGATCACGCTCGCCAACCCACGCGCCGAGGAGTTGCTCGGCGGCGAGGTCGTGGTGGGTAAGAGGCTGCCGGAGGGCGGCCCGCTCTCCGACGCGCTCGCACCCTGGCTCACCGACTTCCTCGAGAATACGCACGAGGAGGCCGACGTGGAGTTCCAGGCCGGCGACAGGCGCGTGCGCGTGCGCGTGCGACGGCTGGGGAGCTCCGGCACGAGCCGCGGCGTGGTGCTCGCACTGGACGACGTGACGGATGAGCTGAGGGCCGAGCGCGTGCTCGCGTGGGGCCAGATGGCGCGGCAGGTCGCGCACGAGGTGAAGAACCCCCTCACGCCGATCAAGCTGAGCATCCAACACGTGCGCCGAGCGTGGGAGGATCGACACCCGGACTTCGAGGCGATTCTCATCCGCAACGCGGACGCGATGCTCTCGGAGATCGAGCGGCTGGCTGCCATCGCCCAGAGCTTCTCACGGTTCGGGGCGCCAGGTGAGAACGTCGCCCCGCTCGCGGAGGTTTCCGTCGCGGAGGTCATCGACGAGGTGATGGCGCTCTACGGAGGATCGGTGGCCCGGGTCCGCTTCGAGCAGCACATCGAGCCCGGACTCCCCTCGGTCGTGGCGAGGAGCGCCGAGCTCAAGGAGGTCCTCGTGAACCTTCTCGAGAACGCCCGCTTGGCCGGTGGCGAAGGAACCCGGGTGGCCATCGAGGCCCGCCGGGGCGAGGGCGACACGGTCGTCGTCGCCGTGGTCGACGACGGTGCGGGGATTCCGGCCGCCGTCCTCCCACGGATCTTCGAGCCGCAGTTCAGCACGCGCTCCACCGGGACCGGGCTCGGGCTCGCGATCGTCCAACGCCTGGTCGGTTCCTGGGGTGGAACCGTGTCGGTCGAGAGCGTGCATGGCGAGGGGACCTCCGTGTCGGTCGCGCTGCGCAGCTGGGCCCGGCGCCGCAGAGAGGGTGCTGGCTCCTGGGCCCCACTCGAAGCATCTTAGAGGTGCGATGTCGAATCATCCTTCCGATCAACGCAGGCCCGGGGCCGACCAAACGGTTCCCCGTCCTCGTCGGAGCGCGGGTCGCGAAGAGTTCGGGACGGAGCTGGCCGACTGGCTAAAGGGCCGAGTCCTGGGGCTCGCAGAGGAGTGGGCCGCGGAGATCAGGGTACGCGGGATGGGGCATGCGACCGTCGTCGACGAGATCGTGGCACGGCAGGTACTGCAGCTCTCCTCCATGATGCCAGGACTCCTCGGCCGGCACGCGACGCAGCTGCAGTCCCTCTGGAGCCGCGCCTGCGAGCTCTTCGGGACCGTGGCGGCGAAGCGAGGGCTCGCGGCCGGCGAGGTGGTCGAGGAGTTTCAGATCCTTCGGGTGCTCATCATCCGCGAGCTCTACCAGAATCCACTCGTTGGAGGGGCGCCCACCCTCCGCGAGGCGCTCAGGGTCAACGGGATCGTCGATCGCGGCGTGACCCACGCGAGCGTCGGTCACACGGACGCGATGTTCTTCCAGCTCCTCGAGGACAGCGACGCACCCGTCGGCCTCTCCGCCGACCAGATCGCGCGCGAGGCCCAGGCTCAGCTCGAGCTGATCCGCGAGGAGGTCGACGCGATCGTGGGGTCGGATGAGATCGCCCCGGACGCAGTCGTCGAGTCTTGGAGCGTGGGTGGGCCCGGGGCGGACGCCTAGCTGCCCGTGGCAGAAAGGGGTTCGTTCACGGAACCGCTACGCGGTGAGGACTCAGTGGGGATGGAGCCGAGAAGCGGTCGAGGGTCAGATGGAAGGCGCTGCGAAGGAGTGGGGAAGGTCTATGGAGACCGCAGAGCCGTGAAAAGACGTCGAATAGGGAGGTCAGGAGTCGCTTCGTCGCCCACACCGCCTGGTGCGTCGACAGCCAGTACAGGCGCCTCGTCCGCGACACCGTCGAGTGGTCCTGTGTCCTCTCGTCCAGACCGTACCCGAGTTCAGCCGGTCGTAGAACGCGTGGCCGGGGGTCTCCACGATCGACCCCGTGGCGATCCAAAGTCCCTCTTGCCGCTCCCGTTTACCCGCGCTTACCCCCTAGAGCACCTCGCTCCGGATCGTCCCGTCCCCCCCGATCTCGATCCACGAGTGGCCGTCGACCGCGTCCCAGCACGCACCCGGTTCGGGAGCCTCGGAGACGAGTACGACTCCGTCGGGTGCGAACGGGGGCCGCTTCGCCACGTAGAGCGAGTTCGTTAGCAGCACGGTTCCGGCCCGGATCGCTGCGAGGCGCGCGCCGTCCGAGAGCACCATGTTGAGCTGCGCCTCCTCCTTGCCCACGCGCTTGCACACGGCTTGCACCGTCGCCTCGAGCGCCTCGACCATCGACGCGCCCCCACGCAGCGCAGCGACGGTCATCAGGAAGAGCGTCTCGGCGTCGGAGACGCCGTGGAGCTCGGCGTACAGCTCGTCGGGCAGCGTGCTTCGAAGGGCGCGCATATGCCGCCGCCTGAAGTCGGGTACGAAGCCGTTCAGCACGAACGCCCAGCGGTCGAGCACGAGCGGGAGCACCGCGGAGCGGTCGACGGGGAGGCCAGGCGTGGAGTTGCGCAGCGCGGCGATGGCGCACCCGGCTGAGATCGCCGAGAGCGTCCGGGCGAGCTCGTCATCGTACCACACCGGTCTGGCCTCTGCGATGCGCGCGGGCCGGCCGTCTGCGTACCACACGACGCCGTAACCGTCCGCGTTGACCGAGCCCGACAGGAGCTCCCGTGGCGCCCAGCTCTGCTCGTAGAGTGGGTGCTCGCCCGCGAAGACGAGGTGGGCGGGGCTGATCGGCTCCCCGAGATAGGCGACGAGGCGACACATGCCGCCCATCATGTCGTGGGAGGAGGCCGTCCGCCACGGCATGCGACGTAAGGAAGGGGGCCGGTGGGCCACGTAAGGCGGGCCCGCGAGCGCGCCGAGTCGCGGCCGAATCGCTACGTACCGAAAGGGTTTGCCCACCCACGAAACGCAGCACTACGTTTGCCGTACCCCTCCCCGGTCTCTTCGGCCCTTCATCGAAATGCGAGGCTCGCAGATGTGTACGGGATTCTTGAGGCACCTCGCCGTCGCCCTCGTTGCGGCGGCCACGCTCTCCATCCCTCTCCAGGCACAGCAGGGGACGCTCAGCGGGAGGGTGACCGACGCATCGACCCAGGCACCTCTCGCCGGAGTGGAGGTCTTCGTCGGGGACGCGGCGACGCAGACGACGGGCTCTGGGGGCTTCACGCTTTCCGTGTCGGCCGGCTCCGTGTCCGTCAGGGTGAGGGCGCTCGGGTACAGGACCATGACACAGGAGGCCACGGTGGGCGCCGGGGAGACGGTCACGCTCCAATTCACGCTGGAGCCCGATCCCTTCCTCCTCGATGCGATCACGGTCACCGGAGGTCGGACCACGGCTCGGCGCGACCCGGCTCCGCAGACGAACGACGTGAGCTTCGTAACGCAGGAGCGCATCGAGGTTCAGGCGTCCACGACTGCGATCGACTATGTGAGGGACGTCCGCGGACTCGACATGTCGCAGTCGGGTATCACCCAGAACAACGTGGTCACGCGCGGATTCAACAACGTCTTCTCGGGCTCGCTCTTGGTACTCAGCGACAACCGTTACGCGCGCGTCCCGTCACTGCGGCTCAACGCCTACAACATGATTCCGGCGACGCCGCTCGACGTGGAGCGCATCGAGGTCGTTCTCGGCCCTGCCTCGGCGCTCTACGGGCCGAACTCGGCGAACGGCATCATGCACATCATCACGACCTCGCCGATCGATCGCCCCGGCACGTCCGTCAGCGTTACGGGGGGGAACCGGAGCATCTTCTCGGGCGCGTTCCGTCAGGCGTTCAGGTTCAGCGAGAAGGTCGGCCTCAAAGCCTCGGGCCAGTACTTCCGGGGGGACGACTTCGTATACCGGGATCCCGCCGAGGTGCCGTCGGGCTCGAATCCACTCATCGCCAACCGGATTTTCGACGCGGAGCGGTACGGTGGTGAGGCTCGCCTCGATCTGCGGCCGTGGGAGGGCTCGAACGACGGCGTTTCCTTCACGTACGGCGTCAACCAGCTCGTCAACTCCATCGAGCTGACCGGCATCGGCGCCGGCCAGGCCAAAGACTGGAGGTACCAGTTCGGCCAGGTGCAGCTGAGGCGTGCCGGGCTTTTCGCGCAGGCGTTCCTGAATACGTCCGACGCTGGAGACACGTACCTGCTGCGTACGGGGCAGTCGATCGTGGACAACTCGACGATGCTCGCCGCGCAGGCCCAATACGCCTTCACGCCCCTCGATGGGCTCGACTTGATCGCGGGCGCCGATTACAGCAAGACGACGCCGAAGACGGAGGGGACGATCACGGGGTCCAACGAGAACTCCGACGAGACCACCGAGCTCGGAGGCTACCTCAGCGCCACGTTCGCGCTCACGGAGACGCTCGATCTCGTGGGTGCGCTCCGGGTGGACGACCACGAGCACCTCGAGAACCAGGTCTGGTCTCCCCGCGCGGGGCTGGTGTTCGAGCCGGTCGAAGGGCAGTCGTTCCGGGCCGCCTACAATCGGGCGTTCAGCACGCCGACCACGAACAACCTCTTCCTCGACATCGTGGCGGGCAGGATTCCCGTCGGTCCGGTCGGCTACGACCTCCGCACGCTGGGCGTGTCCTCGACCGGGTTCACCTGGACCAACCAGTGCGCGGGCGGCGTGAGCAGCTACTGCATGTACTCACCGTTCGCGCCCGGCGCCGAGCTTCCGGCCACGGGCACTGTGCTCTGGGACGGCGTCGTGGTGCCGACGCTGCTCTCGAATCCCGACGTTCAGGCCGGACTCGCGGCCATGGGCATCACGCCTGCGGAGTGGGCCGCGATGGTCGCGACTCCGACTCCCGCTGACGTGGCCTCCGTGCTCCGACGCTTCAACCACGAGACGTTGAGCTTTGGAGCCGATCCGGGTCCCACGGCCCTGGAGCCGATCAAGCCGACCATCACGACGACGTTCGAGGTCGGGTACGACGGGTTCATCGGTGACGTGGTCCGGCTGTCGACATCGATCTATCGGAGTCAGATCAAGGACTTCGTGGGTCCGCTCAGAGTCGAGACTCCGACGGTCCTCCTCGATGGGACGTCGGTGGCGAGCTTCGTCGCGACACGTATGGTGGACAACGGCGTGCCCGCCGCCAACGCCGCAGCTTTCGCCGGTAGTGTGGCGCCGGGTGCGGCGATGATCCCGCTCGGCACCGTCGTGCCGGACCAGAGGACGAACTCCGACATGATCCTCACATACCGGAACTTCGGAGACGTGAACCTCTGGGGGGCCGATGTCGGCGTGGAGGTCGCGGCCACGCCGGAGCTCTTCCTCACGGGAACGTACTCGTGGGTGAGCGAGGAGTGCTTCGATTTCAACGACGACGGCAGCTGCGCCAGCAGCGCGGACATCGCGCTGAACGCACCGACGAACAAGGGCACCGTCGGGTTCCGCTTCGACGATCGGAGCTCGGGCGTCGTGTTCGGGGCCCGCGCTCGCTACAGCGATGGCTTCCCGATGAACTCGGGCGTCTATGTGGGCGACGTAGAGAGTTACACAGTCGTGGATGCCAACGTGGCCTACAGAGTGCCGCAGGTCCCGGGCTTCATCGCTTCTCTGACGGTCAACAACGTGTTGGACAACAAGCACCGTGAGTTCATCGGAGCGCCGGAGATCGGCATGATCGCCCTGGTGAAGCTCCAGTACGAGTTCGGCGGGCGCTGAGGAGTTGCCGGCACGGCGTCGGGACCCGGGTGGCATCGAGTCCGCCCGGGGCCGCCGACTTGGAGGCACCTCGGGTGGGCGGGAACCCCGCACGTGGGACGGGTAAGCGTCTCTCGACCTACAGCGAGGACCCGAGCCCGAGGTGAGCAGGTGCCCGTCGCCGAGGCGAACAGCCCCGTAACGATCCGCTGCGGCTTCTGCCTGAAGCTCAATCGCGTGAACCTGGCCCGTGCCTCCGCCCGCCCGACGTGTGGTGAGTGCGGCAAGCCGATGCTGCTCGACCGCCCCATCAAGGTGGCCGAGGAGGACTTCGACAAGACGGTCCTCGGGGCCGACGCTCCCGTGCTGGTGGACTTCTACGCGGACTGGTGTGCGCCGTGTCGCATGGTGGCGCCGTTCGTCGACGAGTTGGCGGGGGAGAACGTCGGCAAGCTGCTGGTGGCGAAGGTGGATACCGACAAGGCTCCCGACGTCGCCATGAGGTACGGGATCAGGAGCATCCCGACGCTGATCGTCTTCTCGGAGGGTCGGGAGGTGGAGCGCAGCGTCGGCTTCGAGCCCGAGCGCGTGAAGGGCCTCGTCCAGCGGGTCGTCGCGTGAGCAAGCGCGAGCGGCACGCTCAGATCCTCGAGGTGCTCAAGGAGCACCGGGTCACGAGCCAGGAGGCGCTGCGCGAGCTGCTCCTCCAGCAGGGCACCGAGGTGACCCAGGCCACGCTGTCCAGGGACATCCGCGAGCTCCGGCTCGTGAAGATTCCCGGTGCGGACGGCGCCGCGTACTACTCGCTCCCCGACGAGTGGGAGAGCACTCCGCCGCTCGAGTCCCTCCTCCCGACCCTCTTCCACAGCGTCGATGGCGTGGATCGGATGCTCGTGATCCACACGATGAAGGGGGCCGCCCAGACCGTGGCGGCCGCGATCGATTGGGAGGAGTGGCCCGAGATCGTGGGCACCCTGGCCG
>Ga0214472_10005393_pt1 | contig 13456 bp, 12 predicted proteins | sample RVTome_6_FD_207662 | JGI IMG/M metagenome (GOLD analysis project Ga0214472, IMG submission 207662) | Soil microbial communities from uranium-contaminated site in the Upper Colorado River Basin, Wyoming, United States - RVT140D175 | ecosystem: Environmental > Terrestrial > Soil > Contaminated >... | reverse complement strand
GATTGTGGTCAGGGCTTAAGCCGGATGATAAGCTACGAATTATTCAGGAGATGCAACAAAATAATGCCAGGGTTATCTTTGTCGGCGACGGTATAAACGATGCCCCGGCTCTGGCTATTGCCGATACGGGGATTGCCATGGGAGGCAAGGGTACCGAAGTAGCCCTTGAAACCGCCGATATCGCCCTGATGGGAGATGACATCGGCAAATTGCCATTTTTAATTTCGCTGGGTCGCAGGATGCTCTTTATCATTAAACTCAATATTGCTTTCGGTCTTGTTTTCAATCTGGTCGCGGTTCTGGCTGGAGCAAGCGGAATGATAACGCCCATAATGGGTGCAGTGGTACATAATATCGGTTCGGTCCTGGTGGTTCTTTCTTCTGCGAGCATCGGTTTTTTCAAAGAGCAATGAACGAGCAATTTTTAATTTTTGCTATCCTCCTCCTGACGTTAGGCATGTTTCTCTGGGGGCGCTGGCGCCATGACATGGTAGCGATGGGGGCTTTGCTCGCTTGCGTATTGGGAGGGCTTATTGAACCGGCCGATGCGTTTTCCGGTTTTGGTCATCCTGCCGTCATTACCGTTGCATGTGTTCTGGTGCTCAGCAGGGGACTGCAAACCTCAGGGGCCGTCGATATTCTCACCCGTTTTGTTTTGCCCACCCAAGCAGGGCCCTTGCGCAGTCTTGCTGCTCTTGTGGGTCTTGGTGCGTTCCTTTCAGGGTTCATGAATAACGTTGGTGCTATGGCGCTGCTGATGCCTGTGGCAGTTCAACTGGCCGGGCGACTAGACCTTCCCCCGGGACGGGTGCTCATGCCACTTGCCTTCGGCACGATCCTGGGAGGAATGACTACCATGATAGGCACTCCGCCAAATCTTATTGTTTCCGGATTTCGAGCTCAACTGGGACAGGGCGGATTCGGTATGTTTGATTTTGCTCCAGTGGGGCTTTCAGTGGCTTTTGTAGGTGTGCTTTTTATTATTACTGTCGGCTGGCGTTTGGTGCCGGTTCGGAAGCGCCAGGGTACCCTTGAATTTGAGACTGGGGCCTACATGACAGAAGCACTTGTACCTCCGAAAAGCAAAGCTGCCGGAATGCGTCTAGGTGAAATCGAGGCTGCCCTCGAAGAGGTGGACGTTCAAATCATAGGGCTTATTCGTAATGAAGTTCGGATTAATGCGCCCCCTCCCTGGCGTCAAGTTCTTGGCGGTGACATACTCGTCATTGAAGCGGAGGCCGATGCCCTTGCCCAGGTCCTTGCCAATCTTGGCTTAAAATTAGCCGAGGCGAAACCGCCGAGTGTGGATGCAATTCCAGAAAAAGAAAAATCGGAACCAGCTTCACAAGAAGAAAACGAGACGGAAGAGACGGAAAAACAGAAAAAGCAGGAGGAGCAGGAAGAGAAGGAGAAGCCTTCTGATGAAGTAGCGCTTATGGAATTGGTAGTCCGTCCGGAAGGCACCATCGTTGGCCGTTCCGCGAGCGATATATCGCTTCGTTCCAGGTATGGTATTAACATGCTTGCAATTTCAAGGGAAGGGGCGCGTTCACGATTCCGTTTGAGGACGATAAAAATTCGTCCGGGCGATCTGCTTCTCATGCAGGGACCAGGGGAGGCGATCAGTGCGTTCGCAACAGACAATGGCTGCGTGCCCCTGGCGGAGCGGGAGCTGCGTATTCCCGATAAGAGACAGGCTCTACTGGCAGGCGGTATTATGCTAGGCGCGGTCGGTGGCGCGGCTTTGGGCCTTCTCCCGGCCGCGATCTCATTTGCCATCGGGGTACTTGCCTCCATGGCTTTTCGTACCGTGCCGCCGCTCTCAGTCTACAAAGCCATCGACTGGTCTGTAGTGGTCCTCCTCGCCGCCTTGATACCTGTAGCTACTGCTGCGGAAACATCTGGCACTGCCGCTCTGATCGCCCGTTTTTTAATGGACTATATTGCCCAGGGAAATTCCATTGTAGCTCTCGCTCTTATACTGATCATTTCAATGTTTTTATCAGACCTTATGAACAATGCAGCCACGGCGGCGGTCATGTGTCCCATAGCGCTCGGTACGGCCGCCGCCCTTAGCTTGAATGCCGACGCCTTTCTCATGGCCGTAGCAATTGGATCGTCCTGTGCCTTCCTTACCCCCATTGGTCACCAAAACAATACTCTCATCCTTGGTCCCGGTGGATTCAAATTTGGTGATTACTGGCGTATGGGCCTTCCTCTCGAAATTCTTGTGCTGGCTGTTAGCATCCCTGTTCTTTTATTCTTCTGGCCGTTATGATCCTGCCGGAAAATCTGTCTCATCGGTGGCATTTATGTTGAAAATGATTTTCTGTCTGGAAATTTTGGCTTAACAGCCGTATGTTATGACGCTTGATAATGGCATCCTAAGATGCTTCTTTTTTGCGCGCATCGAACATGATGTTTTCTGCTTACCCAGCTAACATCATGAGTTTTTACTATTGTCAGGAAAAGTCACTATGATTAAGGCATTTTGCCAACGTTCGAGATTGGAGTAAAAGAGAGATATGAACATTAAAAAAGTGGTGGACGATATTTATCGTCTTTCCGTAAACATTGAAGACAAAAATTATCTGTTTGAAGGTATTTGGCCAATTCCCCATGGCATTTCCATAAACGGCTACCTGATCAAGGGAGAAAAAAATGTCATCATTGATCTAACTCAGGATATTTTTAATTTTCCACAGGAGATTACTCATCAGATGGCAGGAGTGACGCTGGGTGTTGAGGATATCGACATCATTGTGATAAATCACATGGAGCCCGATCATACCGGCTGGCTTCGGGAGTTTTGCAAAAAAAACAGCAAAGGGGTTATTTATTGCACAAAAAAAGCGATCCCGTTGCTGGAGGCTTTTGCCGGAGTGCCCCCTGAAAGGGCTATTGCCATCACCGACGGCATGGTTCTTGAGGTAGGAGATTATGAGTTGCAGTTCTTCGATACTCCCAATATCCATTGGCCCGAGACTATGATGACCTTTGAGCGCAAACGTGGCATCCTCTTTTCTTGCGATGCTTTCGGCTCATACGGCAGCATTGATGAAGACGCGATTTTTGACAATCAGATTTCCCAGGAAAAACACCAGTTTTTTGAAGAGGAGGCCCTTCGCTATTATGCAAACATCGTGGCTACATTTTCCGCCTTTGTCCTAAAAGGGCTGGAGAAACTCAAGGGACTGGAGGTGAAGATGATATGCCCTTCCCACGGCATTATCTGGCGGGACAATCCCGCAGTGATCTTAGAACACTACAAGCGTTACGCCGAATATAGCAAAGGTCCGGCAGAACGCGAGGTGACCGTTATCTGGAGCAGCATGTACGGCAACACCAAGCAGGTCTTGAATATGGTCGTCGAAGTTCTGCGTAAACGGGATATTCCCGTACATGTTTTCCAGGTCCCCGGCGATGAAATCGGATCTGTTCTGGCCAGTGCCTGGAAATCGGCCGGTTTGATATTCGGCATGCCTACCTATGAATACAAGATGTTTCCTCCGATGGCCCATGCCATTGAGGAGTTGATGGTGAAAAAAGTCACCAACAGAAAGGTGTTTCGCTTTGGATCTTATGGATGGGTGGGCGGCGCGCAGAGGGATTTTGAGGCTAAAACTGAAAAATCGGGATGGGATATTCTCGGTCATTATGAATGGCAGGGGGCTCCCACCGACGAGGACCAGGAAGCAATGAAAAAGGCTATTGAATCCTACTGTGACACACTGATTGAATTTACCAGGTAAATCGACAGAAATCTGAATCAATTCGAGGACAGACGGTGGGATAACTTCATTATGCCACCGTCTGCCTCCTGTTTTATTAAGCTTTGTTCTACCGGTAATGATCTCTATTTTTGCTTTGCCTAGAAAAAAGATCCTAAATTTCCGGAAATCCTTATGAATCATGCAAATGGCGGTTTTTTGTTTTAAGTGAAACAAAAAGAACTTGTCCGTTTGCTGTTTACATTTGTAGTTCCAGAATGTTATAAACCTACCCCCTAATGGTAGATTATAGCTCCTGTGTTTGTCTTCATAGATGGTGTTATCATTGGCGATGGCGTCGGAGAATCCTCGATAACAGAATTATGCCAGGAAACATTGCTTTTGGCGTTAGCTGTGTGCTTTGAATATGCTGCCTGGCGGCACGTGAATTCCAGAGGTCTTTTCGTGCTTATGGCAGGGTTCTTTAGTTGTATGCTGGTACGCGAATTAGACAGCATTTTTGACAAAGTATGGCATGGCTTTTGGTTTTGGCCGGCTCTTCTAATCGCTTTTATCTCTATTTCCTACGTAATGTTTTATTGTCGGGATACAGCGTTGGAATCCATAGCGGATTTTATTGATACCAAGCCCTATCTCTACATAGTGTTCGGGTTGATTATTGTCCTCGTTTTTAGTCGGGTATTTGGGAGCGGAGAAATTTTTTGGAAAAATCTGATGACTTCACATTATGAAAATCTTTACAAGAGAGCTCTGCAAGAGGGTTTGGAACTATTTGGTTATATATTTATAGCTTATGGTTCATGGTTGATGCTTTGGTTGAAAAGAAAGAGTGAACCTCCGCTAAAAAACAGTTGATACTCCTCGCTTCATTGCCTTGGCAGTTTCTGAAGTTTAATTTCCCGAATCAATGCATGAGATTTCTTTATCTCTTATGAAAATAATTGCAGAAAAAGGTTTAAAAATAACTTACTTTTTAGAAGCAAAGCTGCTATAGCATTGGCACCTGCTTTGGCAGGGCACCGGTCGCAGACCTACCCGGGTTACTAAAACAAGGACAAAGATCATGAAAACAGTAGTTATCTGTTCCGGCGGACTGGATTCCGTTACCCTCGCCTATAAAGTGGCCGCTGAAAATAAGCTGATAGCGCTCATTTCCTTTGATTACGGCCAACGCCATAAAAAAGAAATCACCTTTGCCGAAATATGTGCAAAAAATCTCGGAACCAAACATCAGGTTATCGATATTTCTCACATCGGTACTTTACTCAGCGGATCTGCCCTTACAGATGAAATAGATGTTCCGGATGGCCATTATGCGGAAGAGACCATGAAAGTCACGGTCGTACCGAACCGTAATGCCATCATGCTTGCAATTGCCTATGGCATCGCCTCGGCTCGTGGAGCCGAGGCGGTTGCCGCCGCGGTACATGGCGGCGACCATTTTATCTATCCCGATTGTCGTCCTGCTTTTATCGATGCATTTCAAACTATGCAGAACTATGCCCTGGAGGGCTTGGCGAAGATTCAACTCTACACCCCCTTTTTGAATGTTGCCAAAGCAGATATCGTTGCAACGGGACACGAATTGGCCGTGCCATTTGCCACGACCTGGTCGTGTTACAAAGGTGGTGAGCGACATTGCGGTCGATGCGGAACCTGTGTTGAGCGTCTTGAGGCGTTCGCCATTGCCGGTGTTGCCGACCCGACGGAATATTCGGATCGTGAATTCTGGAAAATAGCCGTCAAGAACGCCAGTCAATAAAAGAGTTTTAATAAATGAGTTTTGAAATGTTTAGAATTGCAAAAGAATTTTCCTTCTCGGCGTCGCATCAATTGCTGAGTTTGCCTGCCGATCATCCCTGCTCCCGACTTCATGGCCATAATTATTTGGTTGAAATCGAACTCACAGCAGGAAAGCTGAACTCTCATGGTTTTGTTCGCGATTATCGTGAGTTGAGCAGGTTTAAGAAATATCTCGATGAGAATATCGATCATCGGCATTTAAATGACGTTTTTGATAATGATGCGGTTACCGCGGAATATCTGGCAAAGCAGTTCTATGACTGGTGTAAAGCACTTTGGCCCGAAGTAAGTGCCGTACGGGTCAGCGAAACTCCCCGAACCTGGGCGGAATATCGGCTATGAGCAATCCCGAAACCGTCTGCATCAGTGAGATTTTTGGTCCGACCATACAGGGCGAAGGCGCATGTATCGGCCAGCCGACGGTGTTTGTCCGCACAGGCGGATGCGATTATCACTGTTCGTGGTGTGACACTCTGCACGCTGTTGAGGGAGTTTATCGCAGGAATTGGCGGGAGATGACGACGGAAGAAATTTTTACGCAAGTCGTTATATTATCGGGCGGTCGTCCCCTTATGATTTCACTCTCCGGCGGTAACCCTGCAATTCAGCCTCTTGGAGAATTGCTTAAACTTGGTAAAGCAGAGGGTTATACCTTCGGATTGGAAACCCAGGGAAGTATTGCTAAAGAGTGGTTTGCCGAGCTGGATCTCCTGACATTGAGTCCTAAACCACCATCCAGCGGCATGACAACCGACTGGCAGAAGTTGAAGGAATGCATTGACGCTGCCGAAAAAACCCAAGTGATCCTGAAGCTGGTTGTTCTTGACGAGGCGGATTTTAGTTTTGCCCAACAGGTATCTGGATGTTTCCCGCACCTGCCGGTCTATCTGCAACCCTGCAATCCTGCCTTTTCGGTAAAAGAAGGCGACGTCGAAACGAATCTTCAGTCGATGGCTTTTCAGCTTCGCTGGCTTGTTGATAAGGTGCTGGTGGCCAAGTGGTACAAAGCAAGTGTTTTGCCCCAACTACATGTACTGTTATGGGGACAAAAACGGGGTGTATAAAAAATGCAGTGTGAATATCAAAGGTTTTATAAAAGAGTTATAAGAAGACATAGGATCTGTAAAAGGGGAGAGCAGTAATGAGTACAGAGACAATATATAACAATCTTACCCAGCTTGGCGCTAAAACCTCCCTACCGGAAAGTCCGGAAAAAGCGGTTTTGGAGAGGGTATCCAACCCTCAAAAAGGGATCTCTTATGTGGTTCGCTTTACCGCGCCGGAATTCACATCACTCTGTCCAATAACCGGCCAACCGGATTTTGCCCATATCATGATCGATTACCTGCCGGGAGACTGGCTGGTGGAGAGTAAGTCATTAAAACTTTATCTTGGCTCGTTTCGCAACCACGGTTCTTTTCATGAGGACTGTACAATTTCCATTGCGCGCCGTCTGATCGAGTTCATCCAACCGCAGTGGCTGCGAATCGGCGGCTACTGGTATCCACGCGGCGGAATGCCTATCGATATCTTTTATCAGACCGGAGAGCCACCGCAAGGTCTTTGGCTCCCTGAACAGGGAGTGGCCAATTATCGTGGCCGCGGGTAAATCACCGTTTTTAACTGATAATATTATCGGCATTCTTTTTAATCAATTGCCCAATGTCTGCAATAATGGCAATTTCTTTCTATCTGCCAGCAGCAGTTCATGGAAAATTCCGGATGGTAGCGGTTTAGCAAAGAGGTATCCCTGAGCTTGGGTACAACCTATTTCCTGTAATGTTCTTTGTTGGTCTTTAGTTTCAACTCCCTCAGCCACGACTTTGATTTTCATCGCACATGCGATAGAGATAATTATTTTAACCAGCTCAAGAGTGCCGGAATTTTCATCACAGATGTGATCGATAAAGCTCTTATCAATTTTTAAAGTCTGTATTGGTAAGCTATGAAGATAATTCAAAGAAGAATACCCGGTCCCGAAATCGTCCAGAGAAATTGCAACACCTAATTTCCTCAACCTCGCAAGACATGAAGTAGCTTGATCAAAATCCTTCATCATCGCGGTTTCTGTAACCTCAAGTTCAAGGTATGATGAAGGAAGTCCGGTTTCTTTCAGGATTTCCTCTACCTGTGCAACAAAATCACCACTACGGAAATGCTTGGTAGAAATATTAACTGAAATAATCAGCGGTCCCAAACCATCCCTGAGCCATTGGGCAGTTTGGCTGCAGGCTTTTTTAAGGACAAAAAGATCAATAGGAATAATCAGCCCATTTGCTTCGGCAAAAGGAACGAATTCACCTGGTGGTATTATGCCTCCATCGGCATTTTTCCCTCGAACGAGCGCTTCCATACCATAAATTTTTCCATTATCAAGAATAACTTTAGGCTGATAAAAGACTTCAAAATTATCGGTGGCAATCGCCTGGCGAAGATCCCTGTCCAGTATCAATCGGCGTTGAGCTTGTTCATTGAGAGTATGAGTGTAAAGATTATATCTGTTTTTTCCTTGTTGCTTCGATTCATACATTGCAAGATCTGCATTTTTCAGGAGAATCTCAGCTGTCTCGCCCGTTTCGGGATATACGGTGATTCCGATGCTGACACCTAAATGAAATTCTGCGCCTTCAAGAGCATAAGGAGTCATAAAATCGGCTATTATTTTGTCCGCAATAATGCAAAGATTATTAATATCTTGTGGAGCTTCAACAATGATGACAAATTCATCGCCACCAAGTCTTGCCAGGGTATCCGATTTACGAATACTTTTGCTTATTCTCTCGGCAACAAACTGCAAAATTCGATCGCCTGCCTGATGGCCGAGACTATCGTTGACATCTTTAAATTCATCTATATCAAGGAGCAGAACGCCTACAATGGTATTATTTCGATTTGCATTGTCGATCGCGTGCTTCAGGCGATCATTAAAAAGCTGTCTATTGGGTAAACCTGTAAGGGAATCGGTAAAAGCTTTTTTTCTGAGTTCTTCTTCTGCATTTTTTTGATCGGTGATATCCAGAAGAGAACATGAGCTGTTGGTGGTGCCGGGAATTAGAGCCACTGTCAAAATAGCGTAACGGGTCCGGCCATTGTTATCTATATAACGTGTTTCGTATGATCTGGGTGCCAGTGTCTCCTTTTGTCGTCTTAAGTAATGCCATTTGTTCATACGCTCAAGTTCTTCAGGATGAATAAAATCTGTAAATGATCGATTTGCAATGGTCTCTCCCTCGGGGATATCCATTATCTTATAAAATTCCTGATTAACTAGCTGGATAGTTTTATCTTCGGCAATAACCACACAGGGATTGCCGGTATTCATAAACAGCGCCTTGTATCTTTCTTCAGAAGCGGAAAGAAACAGCTGCATCTTCTGGAGTTCTGAAAAATTCTTCCGTAAAACGAGCAGCATATTCAGAATACTTTGGGATAAATTACCAATCTCGTCGTTACCTTTCAAAACACTGAAGTTGGAGGAGTCGGTATTTTGAACGGAATTAACCTGCTCATTAAGGTTGGCAATCCTTTTAAGGACTTTGTTTTCGAGAAGCAAAAGAAGCAACAGCCCGGTAAGAGCACCTGTGGACAATATGATCATCAGAAGAGTCCGCGAGACTTCCATTCCGGAATTGTAAATATTTCTGGGTGAGGTGACGATCATGAAGGCAACGGTATTCCCTTTCAAGTCGTATAGTTGCCCGGTGCATCGGATACTCTCGCTTGTCCTCTCTATAAGGGGGAATGTTTTACCGGCCGGATAGCTTTTCATCTTTTTAAGATTATCGGGCAATGATGGCGAGCCGGCATTAATCAATCGAAGATTGAGTTCAGTGCGCAATTGCAACTCCACGACGGTATTTGCATCAATCGCTTTTGCCATGATTATCCATCCTGTGGACGGACCTGCATAATTACTGGTCAGGACGGGCTTGCAGGAGAGAATAAAAGGATGTTCATGCAGTGAGACAACTCCACTGAATCCTTTTCCATCTCTATTGAGAGCACGATCTTCAATGAGAGAACCAAAAAGAATTGCTGTCTCAGGGCGGAGGGGTCTGAGATTTTCTTCTCCAGGTGGAAGATATTGGCCCCAGACAAGCTTTTTATTGATATCCAGCAATGCGATTATATTGTTTTGCTGAGAGATGAATGTGCCAATCGGCAGATTAGATACAATATATTCCTGGTTTCCATCCTGTAAAAAATGATATGTGTCATCCCAATTTGCCCAATCCGCAACCAGGAGATTAAGGCTTGAGGTAATACCGGTGATGGCGTTTAAGCTTCGTCGCAGGTTGGAATTGATTAAATTTTCTTCAAGATCATTAAATTTTTGATCGGTTAGAGTTCGTGTCGTCACGAAAAGAACAGTGATAAGCAACCCGAAGCAGACCACTACAAGGAGGAAAATTGATCTACGTAACTTCATATTGAATTCTAAATACCTGTGTATAGTTATCCCTTTATCTCAAACACCCCACAAGGGGGTATTCTTTTCAATCCCCCATGCTTTGTAGGGGACTCTTTACAGTGCCCGTGTTTTGCGGGTACTCTGTTCAGTGCCCCCTTGAGGGGTATAAGTGCCTTGGAGGAGCTTTTAAGATCCTAATTTTAAAGTATTCTCCAGATTTCTTGTTTTTTATCCCCCTCAAAGCATAGGGACTGAACTGAGTAACAGGTTTTCTGGAGTAAGGCACTAAAGGGTGCGTTGTGAAACAAGATAATTATGAATGCGCATTTCAATCATAGCATTTTTTTACCCTTTGAAGAAATTCAATTTTTCCTAAGAATTAAACCGGGCAGTATGGAGTAAAGTTTTTGTGTTTTTTTTGCATGTATCGGGATTACTGCATATTATTTCAATGAGCGTCTGCCATATAAAAAAAATGCGATAAACTCTTGTCTTCTATGTCGGGTAATCGCCATAACTATAACAACATCAAGCTTTACGATACCGGCAAAGCTTTTGGATTCTGCTATAAAGCACATGCTTATCCTGGTGGACGCTTATCCTTTAGTTATCCTGTAGTTATCCATTAGGTAAGGGAGGTTTTCCGATGTCGCCATCCAGAACGCAGCTACCAGAAAAATTTCTAACCCTGGCCGAAATGATGAATATCGGTGACCAGGACCTCGCTCGGCGCAAAGAATTCCTTGAGTTCGGCCCGGATGACGAGGAACGGTTACACAAGCTGGCCCCGCTCGCTGTGAATTACGCCGAAGATGTTATCGAAGCCTTTTATGAACATTTGCTGAAATTCGAGGAAATGAAAGCTTTCTTCCCCGACAATGCCACACTTGCCCGGGTAAAGGCAAAGCAGAAAGCATACTTCATTCGCTTGACTCAGGGCAAATACGATCTCGACTATGTGGAAGAGAGGCTCAAAATCGGCTCCGTACATGAGCAGATCGACCTTCCTGTGAAATCCTATCTCGGCATGTATAGTTTTTATCTGCGAGAGGCATGGAAACATATATTCGAATCGGACAGAGCCCAACCGGACGAGCTTATAACAACGTTTTTTTCCCTGATGAAACTTGTCTTTATGGACATCTCGCTGACGATCGATACCTATATCGACTCCCGCGAGAGAACTATTAAATCTCTCCAACAGGAGGCAATCCGGGAACTCTCCACGCCGGTTCTGCCGTTTCGCGAGGGAATGCTCCTTCTTCCCATAATCGGCCAGATCGATTCACAGCGGGCGCGGCAACTGACTGAACACCTGTTGGAATCGATCCGTGCTAACCGGGCCAGGGTCATTGTTATAGATATTACCGGCGTCGCCACCGTCGACTCGCGGGTGGCCAATCATCTTGTGCAAACTGTTGAGGCTGCCCGGCTGATGGGAGCCGAGGTTGTCATTTCAGGAATCTCCCCGGAAATAGCCCTGACCATGGTAACACTGGGGATAGATTTAGGCTCCGTCCACACTGTAGGCGATCTTCAGAACGGTATCGAACATGCCGAACAACTCATGGGATACAAAGTGAAGCAGTTCGGGGAAGTCAATGATAAAAACTATGGGGATGGCGCATAATGAAGGTTCCTATCTTGAAGCAGGGTGATTTTCTTATCGCGTCAATTCAGGGTGCCCTGACTGATACCGATCTGACCAGCCTGCAGGAGAATCTGGTGAGTGCCGTCCGTAAAAACCGGTCTAAAGGAGTTGTGGTCGACGTGACGGTGCTCGATGTCATGGATTCATTTGCTGCCCGAACGCTACGTTCCATCAGCCTGATGACCCGTTTGATGGGTGCTAACCTGGTGATTGTCGGTATTCAGCCGGATGTCGCCTTTGCCATGGTCCAGCTGGGCCTAAAACTGGAGGGAACCATGACAGGGCTTGATCTCGAGAGCGGTATAGCCATGCTGAAGGCAGCTGACCAAAAGCAAGAGCGTGGCCATAATGAACGATAAATATATCACTATCATCTCCGATGCGAGCGTTATGGCAGCTCGCCAGAAGGGGCGTGAGCTGGCAATGGCCGTTGGTATTGCAGGAAGCGATCTGACACTTCTGGCGACAGCCATTTCCGAAATCGCCCGCAATATTGTGCAGTATGCCGGCCAGGGCCAAATTGAATTTCACTATGTCATACGGGGAAGTAAGCGTGGGCTGATGGTCATCGCCCGCGATAATGGTCCGGGGATAGCGGATATTCGCCAGGCGATGCAGGACGGTTTCTCAACTTCGCGGGGAATGGGATTGGGGCTGCCCGGAGCACGGCGGCTAATGGATGATTTCGATATTGTTTCCGAAATTGGCAAGGGCACAACGATATCGATGACAAAATGGGAGTATTAGTAATGCAATCTCCTGAAAAAGAAGCATTGAAATGGGGCGTAGCGACACGGGCATTACCCGGTGAAACCGAATGCGGCGACTGCCACGTCGTTGCCAAAACAGCGAGTGGCTGGTTGCTTGCAGTCGCAGACGGATTGGGGCATGGATCGGAGGCGGCTTTTGCCAGTTCAATCTTTCAGGATGTGCTTGTCAGGCATAAAAACGAAACACCCGAGAAATTGATCAGGCTCAGTCATGATGCGTTGAAAAATACCAGGGGCATAGCCTGCACCATCATGACCATCAACAGTCAACAGAGCCTGCTTAGCTGGATTGCGGTCGGCAATGTTGAGGGAATAGTTCGTCATTGCAATCCTGCGGCGTCGTCAATCGAATATGTCACCATGCGCGGCGGTATCGTCGGATATCGGCTTCCTGAATTGAAACCATCGTATTTACGGCTGATTGACGGCGATATCCTTGCACTGGCTACCGACGGCATCAATGGTGATTTTGTCAGCACCGTCTCATCTGTCCATCTACCCGATGAACTTGCAGGCCGGATTCTCGATCATTATGCCAAACCTGCCGACGACGCCCTGATACTGATCGCCCGCTGGAAGGCTCGGCAAGATATGGAGTAAAAACGTTGTGACTATCTCTGCAGATCTCTCCACCACCTTCATGTATTCCTATCGACTGGCATTGGAAGAGTTTGTCAAGGCCGGTGCGGGGGAAGAGGGGCTGATGAATGCCTATGAGTTGGGGCGGCAAGCTGTTGTCGAGCAACTCAATATTCTGGATCTGGTGGCGACACATCAAAACATTGTGATGAATACCATTGCCGCGGATGTCACCGAAAAGCAGAGAAAAATTTCCCTCAGACGCAGCGAAGAGTTTCTGGCAGAAGTGATGGCTCCTTTCGAGATGATGCATCGTGGGTTCGATGACGCCATCCGTCAGCTGCAGGAAGTAAATATGAGGCTGGAACAACGGGTGGAGGAACGGACTCGGGCTTTACAGGACAGTCAGCGCAGAAGTGCCGATCTGGCTCGCCTCTATTTGATTCTCAGCAATATCAATTCTGCAATTGTGCGTCTGCGCACCCGTGAAGAATTATTCAAGGAGGCCTGC
>Ga0214472_10005391_pt1 | contig 13457 bp, 10 predicted proteins | sample RVTome_6_FD_207662 | JGI IMG/M metagenome (GOLD analysis project Ga0214472, IMG submission 207662) | Soil microbial communities from uranium-contaminated site in the Upper Colorado River Basin, Wyoming, United States - RVT140D175 | ecosystem: Environmental > Terrestrial > Soil > Contaminated >... | reverse complement strand
CGTGCAGGCGCCGCGCGCGGAACGCGCCCCAGAGGGCCGCGCCGAGCGCGCCAGCCAGAATCGAGTCCGGATGCGCGCGCACGTCGACCGCGAGGCCCTGCTTCGCGACCCCCTCCCGCATCGCCGCCCTGAGACCCTCGTCACCGGCCAGACCGCCCGTCATCAGCAGCACCTCCGGCGATCCGATCGACACGATGAGTTTGACGGCGCGTCCGGCCATCGACACGTGGATGCCCTTGAGGATGTCCGGCAGGCTGATGCCGCGCGACACCATGTTGATCACGTCGGTCTCGGCCAGCACCGCGCAGATCGACGAACAGGCTTCCGGCTGCGTCGCCTGGCGGGAGAGCGTGCCGATCTCGTCGAACGACACGCCGAGGTACCGCGCGATGTTCTCCAGAAACTGCCCCGACCCCGACGCGCACTGGCTCGTCATCCGGTAGCCGAGCACCCGGCTCCGCCCGTCCATCGCAACGGCGCGCGTGTGCAGCGCGCCCATGTCGATGATGCCGCGCGCCTGCGGATCCAGGAACAGGCCGCCGCGCGCGTGCGTCGTCATGCCGTAGAAATGCCCGGTCCGGAACGGGACCGCCTCCGCTTCCCCGGTCGTCGCGATGTAGGCCAGATCGACGGGCGACACACCGGCCTCGCGGAGCACCTCGGCGTACAGCCCGGACGCGACGCTGCCGAGATCGCGCCGCCGGATGCGCTCGGCCCGACCCGCGACGAGCCCTTCCCCTCCCGCAGCGTCCGTTTCCATGACGACGACCTTCACGACGGCCGAGCCAACGTCGATGCCGGCCGTGAGCAGGCGATCCGCGGAGGACATGGCTGGCATCAGCAGGCTCCCGGCATCAATGGACGACGGCCTCCCCACTGCGGCCGTTGCGCAGCGCGAACAGGGCGGCGCCGAGCGCGCCCGTGTAAATCGAGTCGTCCGAGATGTTCATCGTCACGCCTCCGTAGTTCTCGTCGAGCAGCTTGCGGAGCGCGGCCACGGCCGCCGGGTTCTTGGCCACGCCGCCCGTGAAGGTGAACTCGTCGGTCACGCCGCCCGATCGCGCGATGAGCGACAGCGCGCGCAGGATGATCGCGCGGTGCAGGCCGGCAAGGATGTCCTCCCGCCGCTCCCCGAGCGCCAGGCGTTCGCGCAGCTCGGCGCCGGCGAAGACGGTGCACGTCGAGTTGATCCGGACCGGCTGCGAGGACTCGCAGGCGAGCGGCCCCAGCTCGTGGAGCCCGAGGTTCATCTCGTCTGCGATGTAGCCCAGGTACCGGCCGCACCCGGCCGCGCACCGGTCGTTCATCTGAAACGACGTCACGATGCCGCGCGCGTCCACCTGAATCGCCTTGGTGTCCTGGCCGCCGATGTCGAGTACGGTGCGCGTCGCCGGGAACAGCGCGTGCGCGCCGAGGCCGTGGCAGAGAATCTCGGACTTGATGCTGCCGTCCGGGAACGGCAGGCGCGCCCGGCCGTAGCCGGTGCCCACCGACGCGAGCTGGCGCAACTCGAGGCCGGCGACGCGCGTGACCGCGTCGGCCAGCGCGCGCCCGGTCTCGCCGATCGCCTCCGTGGCAGCCCGCATGTGGTCCTCGAACCGCCCGGCAGCCTCGGCCGAGTTCTCGACGTCCAGAATCGCCTTGTCGAACAGGCCCAGCAGTCGATCGAAGCTGACCTTCGACCGTCGCGCCTCCGTCTCGGCCAGCTGCATGTAGCGGCTGCCGGCCAGGTCCCGGAAGAAGTCGCTCTTCCGGCGCGAGCCGTCGGCGAAGAGCGCCGGCACTTCCTCGCGCATGCGCGTGATGATGGTCGTTACCGCCGGCCGGAGCCCGGGGCCTCCGGTGATCAGCCGCCCGGCGAACCGGTTGAGCTCGCGCGCCAGCACCACGAGCTGCGATCGGTACTGCTCGGCCCGGAAGGCCCGTTCGAGCTTCTCGACCCGCCGGACGAGCTCGGCCGGTTCGAGCCCTTTGCGCTCGAGCCCCTGCCGGATGAGCGAGAAGCGCGTGTTGATCAGCGCCTCGCCGAGCGACACCTGGCACGCCACCTCGTAGTTGCTGCGGCTGTTCGTGATGCCGCGCCCGAGCACCTGCCCGTCCTCGCCGAGCACGACGGCCTTGGTGGTCGTCGATCCGAGGTCGATGCCGACGGCGTAGTTCATGCGGCCCCGCCGAGCCGCTTCTGCTCGAGCATCTGGAAGTACGACTCGAGCCGGTTCTTGATGTTGGCCGGCGAGAAATACCGCGGATCGACCAGGTCGCTCTCGATGAAACCGCCGGGCCGGCCCGAGCGCGCCTCGACCTCCCGCAGGATGTGCAGCTGCCCGGCGCTGAACGAGTTGCAGCTCTTCACCGAGTTGATCAGGAATCCGTCGGCGGCATACTCCTTCACGTAGCGCGTGAGCAGGTCGATGCGGGTCGGCAGCCCGAGGTTCGTGTAGCAGCCCAGGCAGTACTCGGCGAGCGTCTCGAGCGGGCGCTCGGGATCGTGGCGGAACCCCAGATCGTAGACGCCGCCCACCTTCGTGTACGTCGAGGCCACCGCGACGGCGCCCTCGGCGGCGAACATCTGCCAGAACTGGCGGAAGTTGGTCCAGTTCGGCGGCCCCTCGACGACGATACGGTACCGCTCCTGGTCGATGTCGCCGTCGGGCGTCACCGGCCCCTTGCCCTGACGCATTCGCTCGGCGATCTCCGCCCGCAGCGCGCGGTAGTAGCCGACGGCCTCGTCGGTGCCCCGAAACGCGCTGAAGATCGGCCCGACGTAGTAGACGGCCCCGAAGTACGCGTCAATCGGCGACGGGCGGTGCTTCGCCGACTGCAGGACCCACACCAGGTCCTCCTCCGCCTGCGCCGATCGCGCCAGGTGCTGGCGCAGCCGATCCTCGTCGAACGCGCGGCCGCTCACGCGCTCGAGCAGCGGGATAATCGCCTCGCGGAGCTGGCGCACGACGTAGTCGAGCATCGCCGGCGTGATCCGCCCGTCGGACTGGTAGGGGACGTGCAGCATCCCGACCGGCGCGTGGTACTCCTCGCGCAGCAGCTCGAACCACTTCATGAACGTGAAGCAGCCGGTGTAGGACAGCAGCAGGACGTCCGGATCGGGCAGCCGCTGGCCGGTCGGCCCGATGTTGCCCGACTTGAGCATCCCGATGTCGCTCTTGACGTACGTGCAGACGTCCTCCGAATGGCCGAGCTTCTCCGCGATGGAAATGTACTCCGCCGTCTTGCCCCGCATCGCCGACTGCAGCGAGTTGATCTCAGGCAGCACCGGCAGGAGGTCGAAGCTCAGAAGCAGCTCCGTGAGATTGCCCGGCACGAACGTGTACGCGGTCTTCGCGCCCGTCTCGGGCGCCGCCGCCAGCTCGTCGAAGTGGCGGGCGATCATCGCCTTCTGCCGGACCTGGCTCTCGTCCTTGTTCGCGTGACTGATCGCCCGGGATGGCTGGGTCATGCTCCGCTCCAGAGCTTGATCGAGTCCGCGAAGGTGCCCGCTTGCTCGCGAATGACCTGAAACTGACCGGTGTTCTCGGAGTACTTGAACGCCGTCCACGGCACGCCGCGCTTCTCGATCGCGGCCACCATCATGGGTTGGTCGAGCAGCGCCGGGTCGCAGAAGCTGGGCGCGCAGAAGATGACGCCGTCGGCCCGCCGCGCGCGCACGCGCTCGGCCAGCTCGCCGCCCTTCTCGCCCGCGACGTGATACCGCGTCGGGCTCGCGATCGCGTCGGTGAGAAACGCGCGGACGAGGTTCTCGAGCGGGTCGCCCCCGACCGGCACGTCCGACTTGATCCAGCGGCTGATCTGCACGAAGTCGTCGTCCACGACGTAGCAGCCCGAGCGCTCGAGCGTGCGAATGAGGCCGATCGGCGGCTGCTCGCAGAACGACCCGGTCACGAGCACGCGGGCCTGGTCCATCGGCTGCCGGTCCTCCGTCGCCATCGCGGCGTCGCGATAGGCCGCGACGAGACGCGTGGCGTCGTCCACCGGTAGCACCTGCGTCGCCCGAAGCATCACGTAGAGCTCGGACGTCGGCACTCTCCAGGGCTGTTCCTGCCTCACGTCGTAGAGCTCCCGCACGATTCTGCGGTAGCAGTTGTAGCGGTCGATCGACGCGCGCAGGGCGTCGGCGTCGTAGGGCCGCGCCCCGCGGGCGGCAAGATCGGCGGACAGCGACTCCAGCTCCTGCCGGTAGAACCGGCCGCCGATGTCCGGATCGAAGTTCTGCGGGACGTCGAGGTATTTGATGTACTTGTCGGGAAACAGCATCGTCCACATGCCCGACAGGTTGCGGATGACGTCGCAGATCGCCGGAAAGAGCACCCCGTCGAGGCAATCGAGGCTGCCGTTGAGGCCGAGCTCGATCGTGCTGCGCGGAATGTGGCAGATGTACGACTGGTAATAGGCGTCGCCGCGGATGATCTCCAGGTCGTCGCGCGCGCCCATCAGGCCCACCGGCAGCACGCCCTGCGCGTCCAGCAGCTCGCACGGCACGTAGATGGGCATGTAGCCGATGGCCAGCCCGCCGGTCTGCTCCTTCCACGCCCGCACGCTCCCGAGGCGGTAGTCGCGATAGAGGGCCTCGGCGCGCTCGACGAGATCCGGCAGGGCCGCCGCCGCGCTCATCGATCCCTCCAGACAGGCGGCCGCTTGGCCAGGAACGCTTCGAGCCCCTCGACCGCGTCCGCGGTCCGCATGAGGTCGTCCAGGTACTGCCGTTCGAGCGCCGGCAGGTCGGTGCGCAGGCGTCTCGTCAGCCCGGCGCGCACCGCGCGGACGGCGTGCCGAAGGCTCGAGGCGGACTTCGACGCCAGGTGCGCCCTCGCCCACGCGAGGGCGGCGTCCGCCGGATCGCCCGCAACAACCTCGTCCACCAGCCCGATCGCCTTCGCCTCGTCGGCGCCAATCACGCGGCCGGTCAGGCAGAGATCATCCGCGTGCGCGCGGCCAATCCGCTCGGGAAGCAGCACGGACGCGGCCGGCGGAAACACGCCGAGTGTGATCTCCGGCTGGCCGAATCTCGCGTCGGCGGCCGCGAAGATCCGGTGCGCGAGCGAGACCAGTTCGAGCCCGCCCCCCAGGCACTGCCCGCGCACCGCACCGAGCACGACCACGCCGCTCTCGAGAACGACGTGCAGGAGCGAGCCGAACCGCCGGAGCATCCGGGCGACCTCGCCCGGCAGGTGCTCCTCGACGCTCGCGCCGTACGAAAAATGTCCGCCGGAACCGTCAAGCACCACGGCCTTGACCGACGGCGCGCGCGCGGCCTCGGCGAACACGCCGGCCAGCGCCTCGGTCAGCGCCGCGTCGAGGATGTTGCCCTTCCGCCCGCCCAGCGTGACCCGCCAGAACGCGCCGTTGTCTTCACGTCCAACCGTCAGGGGTTCAGGCATCCGGCTTTCCGTTTCCGCCATCGCGCGCATCCGGGTCGCTCAGCGACAGCTCCAGCTGCACGTAGGGTCCACCGGCGAATCCGTTCGTGCGGAAGAACGTCAGCATGGGCACGTCGTTCCGGCGGACCATCGTCCGCGCCGTCGTGACCCCGCGTGCGCGAAGGCGGCGGCCGGCCTCGGCCAGCAGCAGGCTCGCGACGCCCTGCCGCGCGACGCGCGGCTCGACGCCGATCTCGAGAATCCAGCCGCACGGCTCCGACCCGAATTCAAAGGCGCGCACGTCGGCCAGCACGAACCCGGCCACCTCACCCTCCGACTCGGCGACGAGACCGACATGGACCTGCTGGCCGGACGGCTCGACGAACGCGCGGACGACCCGCCGCCAGTAGTCCGGCTTCGGCAAGCCCGTGTGGAGCGCGTCGAGGCGGACGATCGCTGCGACGTCGGTGGCACCGAGCGCCCGAATCGATACGGCCGGCCGGGTCTCGACCGTCACCGCGGCCTCCCGGCCCCCGCGCCCGCATGCGCCTGAGCGAGGATTTCGGCGGTCAGCCCGTCATCCCAGACCGCGCCCTCGGCCAGACGCCGTCGAAGAAGCAGGAAGTCGGCCTCCCGGCACGCCTTCGTGCCTTCGTGGAACGCGCGGAACCCCGCCCGCGCCTCCGTCATCATGTTCAGCGCCAGCCAGGCGCGGTTCGTTTCCCGGTTGCGGTCCCAGTGCTCGAGCTTGTGCTTGCGCACGCTCTCGACGGTCTTCGACAGGCAGCCCGGCATCGTGTGCGCCAGCTTCCACACGAGCGCGTCCACAGCGCGATCGAGCCCGGAGAGATCGACCTCGCCCGAGGCCAGCACCTCCTTCGCCGCCGCCCGGTCGGCACCCGCCTTGAACTCGCCAAACACGATTCGGCCGTCGTCAATCCACCGGTCGGTCACGACCATCGGGTTGCTCACGAAGCGATCGCCGATCCGCAGCGCCGGGACGACCCTGGTGACGAGGCCCAACCGCTGCGCCTTGTGCGCGCTCCAGGGCTCGCACAGCGTGCAGCTCTCCATCGCGGCCTCGATCCCGACGAACAGGGGCAGGAAGTCCGTGCTGCCGCCATCGGGCGCCGAGCCGTGCCGCGGCCCGGCCTGCCCGAACACGGCGAGATCCTGGGCGACGGTGAAGTCGCAGGCCATGCCGATCTCCTGCCCGCCGGCGATGCGCATCCCGTTGACGCGACAGATCACCGGCTTGTCGCAGACAAGGATGGCGCTGACCATGTCGTTGAAGAGCCGCATGTACTGCCGGTACTCGTCAGGGCGCCCGGCGTAGTACTCCGCATACTCGGCGGTGTTGCCGCCCGTGCAGAAGGCGCGCGTCCCGGAGCCCGTGAAGACGACCGCCACCGCGCCGCGATCGTTCGAGGCACGGCGCATGCCGAGGATGACGCCCTTGATCATCTCCGTCGTGTAGGAGTTGAGCTGGGCGGGGTTGTCGAGCGTGATGTGGACCGTGTGCAGGCCGGGCACAACGCCACCATCCTCGTCGCGCAGGTTGTGCTCCTCGTAGTGAAGGCCCGGCACGTTGCAGGGATAAGCCACGTTGTGGTCCTTGAACTCCATGTCTCAGGCCTCCGGAATCAGCACGAGCCGGTTCGCAACGCCGCCGTCGTGCAGCTCGGCGAAGACGTCGTTGATCGTCGCCATGGGCCGGCGCTCGATGAACGGTGCCAGCGCGATCTGCCCCGTGAGCGCCAGCTTCACGACAGCCGGGTAGTACTCGGGCAGGCAGCCCCAATTGCCCTGCGCGGTGGCGTCGAACGCCATCAGATTGGACAGGCGGATTTCGACAGGCCTCGGCGTGTAGCCGACGACGGACAGGTACGCGCCGTGCGCAAGCAGCCCGAAGGCGAGGGCCTGCCCCGCCGGCTGGCCCGACGCTTCGAAGATCCGCATGCGCCACGTCGGGACGCCGCGCGCCTCGGCAAACTGGCGCACCTGCCTGCGGACGGCCTTCGCGTCGTGCGCCGTCGCGTTGATCGTGAGTGCCGCTCCGTGCGCCGAGAGCCGCGCCAGTCGCGCGTCGTTCACATCGACTGCCACGACCGTCGCGCCGGCCGCCGCAGACACCTGCACGCCGAATCCGCCGACGCCGCCCGTGCCGACCCACACGGCCAGATCGCCCGCGCCGAGACCGCTGCGCGCGACCGCCTGGTAGGGCGTCGAGACCGCGTCGGCAATCACCGAAAGCGCTGCCAAGTCGAGCCCGGCCCGGTTGACCCGTGCGTCGCTGAGATCGGGCACCGGGCACAGGCCGCGGGCCGGCACCGTCACGTGCGAGCCGAAACCGCCGTGCACGTCGTTGCCCGGGAAGACCTGTTTCGGACAGACCTGTCCGCGACCGGCGCGGCAGGCGTCGCACGCCCCGCACGGCAGCACGGCCGGCACAACAACAGATTGCCCCTGCCAGCGTTCGGCCCCCGCGCCCGTGGCGACGACGCGACCGCTGATTTCGTGGCCCAGCGTGAGTGGAAAGGGATGACGGGTGGGAACGCCGTCGTAGAAGAAGCCGATGTCGGTGTGGCACACCCCGCACCCGGCAACTTCGATCAGCACCTCACCCGAGGCCGGGCGCTCGTCGCGGGTCTCCCGGACCATCGGCTGTCCCGGTGTCCTGACGACCCACGAAGTGACCTTCACTGGCAGCCTCCGGTAAATAGGTAAAACAATATCTATTTGCCTATATACGCTCGTGTGCAGTGAAAATCAAGGCTTTTCGCCGCCGTCGCCCGGGTCTCGAATCCGACCGGCGACGGCGGCGGTTGGTTCGTGGCTGCAGACCTATCGCATGAGATAGGCGAGCAGGTTCTCGAGCACTGTTACGTCGTAGGTCGGAACTGTCCGGGAGCCGAAGACGACGCGCCGGCCGTCGGGACTGACATCGAAGTTGGCGATGTTCGCCACTTCATAGGTCGGCAGCGGAACGGTGCCTGCGAAGTTCGCCGAGTCCAAGCCGTCGAAGACCGCCGTTCCGCCTGTGGCCGGGATCCGCATCATCCGCCAGGTCCCACTGCCCTCGATGAACAGCAGTGACTGTCCGTCTGGTGTCCAGCGCACGGCATCGAGCCGCGCGAGTCGGTTGTCGGTGTGGATCTCCCGCCAGTTGGATCCATCTATGCCAACGGTAATGAGTCGCCATTGGGCGGGATGGACGTGGTTCAGCGCGAGTGTCTGCCCGTCCGGGCTGAGCGCCATGCCAACCGTGCCCGCCAAGAATCCTCCCCCGGGGAACGTCATGAGCGGCCGCTCGGCGCCGGTCGCGAGATCGATGGCGACCATGCCGGTCCAGAGCATCCGAGTTGCAAACCCGGGAGTCGGAGGATCGAAAGGTACCCGCGAACCCACCAGCATATAGAGCGACCTGCCGTCGGCCGAGACCAGGGATCCCGCGCTGCGGCGATGATCTGCCGTGTCCTTCGCGAACAGGCGGACGAGGTTGCCGGAGGCAAGATCGAGGCGGTAGAAGGCCGGCCCTTCCGGATCGACGTTGGCATTCAGGGAAACGATGAGCCCCGAGTCGTCGGGGAGCCAGCTCGGAGACTGGGCGGCGAAGCCGCCGGGCCTGCGATAGGTGCGCTCTTCGCCCGTGCTCATGTCGCGGACGATCATGTCCGCCACGTCGCCACCGCCGCGGCGTATGAACGCCAGCTTGTTGCCGCGCGACCAGATGCCGCTCTGCCCGAGGAAGGTCTGGATGATGGGCGACCCGGCGGGGTTGCGTTCGGCCACCGACTCGACGAAGCCGGCGTACTGCTGGCGGACGCTGTAGAGGTCACCTGTCACCGACATGTCGATGGGGCTGCCCTGGAAATCGGCCAGCACCAGTCTCGGGTCGCCGTCGGCTGTCCCGCCCCTGACGCCAACGACCCAAAGGGCTCGACGTCCGGACTGCTCGTTGACGAAGAACAGCTGAGAACCATCGGGCGACCACGTCGGCCGCACGTTCACGCCAGCCATCGTGACGACAGGCCTTTGCTCCCGAGTCACCGTGTTGAGGGTGTAGATGTACCGGTCCTGGGATCCCGGTCGATCGGAGACCGAGTAGGCCAGCGTCTGTCCGTCCGGGGAGAGCTTGAGGCCGTCGATGCCGGAGACATCGATACCCGGTTCCGCAAAGCCCTGGTACTGCTCGAATGACGCCAGGTGCTGAATCTCGCCGTTGGCGACCGACACACGCAGCAATTGCGGGCCGGCTCCAGGCTGCTGGCGCTTGACGAGGATCGATTGGCCGTCCGACGACCACGCAAACGGAACATCGAACGGCGGCCGCGGAGTGGGACCGATCAGGGTTCGTGGTTGGGCCCCCGGCTGAGCCGCGATCACGCGAAGAGATGCCGAGGCTTGCCCGCCGGGTGCCGCGCGGCCAGTGGTGTGCCACTCGTACACGACCTGTCGGCCGTCGGGCGAAAAGACGGGATTCTCCGGCCACGCATCAAGCCTTGTACCGTCGGCGGTTCGCACCGTTTGAACGAGCACGGTCAACTCCCCGGTAGCCACGTTCTGAACGGCCAACGACCCCGGGGACGGGAACCGGCTGGGTGTGTCAGGCACCAGCATGAGGGCCCGCTGCCCGTCGAAGCTGAAGGCTCTCGGAAAGTTGATGTCGTTCCGAATCAGCCTCGGTATCAGGCCGGGAGCCTGGGTCGACTCCTCTGCCAACCGGGCGGACGCCGCGCGGCCAGCCGGCAGGTCGCCATACGTCCGCGCCACGGCCGCAAGGGCCTCGCGAGCTTCCGGCATGCCCTGCCGTTCAAGAACCAGCGCGGCACGCAGCTCGGCCTCTGACGCCAAAGGACGATCGGTCCCGGCTTCAGCCGCTGCCTGCCGGTACAACTCCAGCGCGCGTCCGAGCGTTCGCACGTTCTCTTCGGCGAGCCGCGCGCGCTCGAATAGATCGCGCGGGCCCTGCTCGGCCCGGGCCGTCATGACCGCGGCTCCCACGAGCATCAGCGCCAGAAGGCGCCGAGCGAGCGGCATTCTCACTGGTTTCATCACTGTCTCCCTCCAAGCGGCCGACATTGGCTGCTGTGCGGGATTCTCGCGAGAGGCATGGTCAGGAGCATGGCGATGCCGTCAAGGTTCGGCCAAGGTTGCCTCGAACCGATAGCCGACACCGCGAACGCCGACAATGTGGGTTGGCGAGTCGGGGTCCGGCTCGATCTTGCGGCGCAGTGACGACAGGTGCGTGTCGACGGTGCGGAGCGTGACGTGGACATCCGCGCCCCAGACTTCGTCGAGGAACTCGTTCCGCGAGATCACCTCGCCGGGCCTCGAGACGAGCAGCGCGAGCAGGTCGAACTCGGTGGGCGTGAGATCGACCAGCCCGTCGCCGCGGAAGACGCGCCGTCCGGCCAGATCCACGTCGACGTCTCCGAACCGGACCCGCTTTGGCATCGGCCCCCGGCCGCCCCTGCGAAGACCTACCCTGACGCGTCCGACGAGCTCGCGCAGCGAGAAAGGCTTCGTAACGTAGTCGTCGGCGCCAGCCTCGAAGCCCGTGATCCGGTCCGCCTCCTGTCCGCGAACCGTTAGCATGATGATCCAGAGGTCCGTTCGCTCTGACCGGAGCGTGCGGCAGACGTCGTAGCCGTTCTGGCCCGGCAGCATCAGATCGAGGAGCAGGACGTCGGGCGAAACGGCCCGCGCCGTCGCCACCGCCTCCGGCCCGCTGCCGGCCGTATGGACCTCGAACCCCTCGAACTCGAGTTCGTCCTTCACAGCCATCACAATTGCCGGCTCATCGTCTGCAATCAGTACGCGTGGCATGGCGTTCACCTCCGGCTGGTCCCCGCCGCCGGGCTGATCGGCCCGGCCGCATCGGGCGCTGGGCTCGATTCCATGTGCGGGGCTCGTTCGGCGATCGGCACCGCGAGCACGAACCGGCTGCCACGCACTCCGTCACTCTGGACGGTCACGGTGCCACCGTGCGCCTCGGCCGTCGCCTTCACGAGCGACAGGCCAAGGCCCGTGCCGTGCACGTTCGCGTGGTCGCCCCGCCGGCTCCGGAAAAACGGTTCGAAGATGCGCTGAGCATCGGCCGGCTGGACGCCGACTCCTTCATCGGCGACCGTCACCCGCACATCTCCTCCACTGCGCTCGACAGAGATGGCCACGGACGAGCCCTCTGGCGAGTACTTGATGGCGTTGTCGATGAGATTGGTAATGGCATCGAGCATCGATTCCGTATCGATGTCGAGCCGCGGGAGGCTCGGCGCGACCGTCACCGCTATCGACATCCGCTTCGCGGCGGCCTGCGGTTGCAGGCGCCTGACGGCATCGCCCACAAGGGCCTCGATGGGTCCCGCCTGAAAACGGTACTCTCGCTGTCCATCCTGCAGCTTCCGGGCCTCGAGCAGCCGGTTGACCAGCCCTTCGAGCCGATCAGTCTCGGCGCCAATCGCAGCCAGATAGCGATCCGGCGAGTCACGGGCGCCCAGGCGCCCGCTCGTGATCCGCTCGATGAGCAGGCGAATGCTCGTGATCGGGCTCTTGAACTCGTGCGTCACGGCCGCCACGAACTCCGATTGCAGCGAGGTCAGCGCCATCTCGCGCCTGACGACCCACACGGTCATCAACAGACCGAACCCGAGCACCACGATGGGCAGGACGACCCGGCCGTAGTTGAGAACCCGGCGCTGGAACGCCACCGGCGGCGTGACGTCGGTGACAAGGAGCGACCAGCCTGCCACCGCATCGAGCGCGTACCTCGTGGCACCCGCGTCAGCATCGCGGCCCCAGATCATGAAGGACCGATCGTGAATCGCCAGCCGCACGGGCTCCTGGCCGACAAGCGGTTCAAGAGCCGCCTCGAACGCGGTATCCGCAGACGGACCGGGCACGGCGACGCCATGCCAGCCAGCCGACGGCTCGACCGGACGCGTCCACACGATCAGGAATCGACTCGAGCCGGCGCCCGCCATCTCGGCGCGATCGCGCGCGCCCGGCGTCTCAGTCATCACCTGGCGAATGAGCGGCGCTGCCTGCGTGATGGCCTCGAGGCGAACATCGCCGCGGTCGCCCGCCTCGACGCCTGCCTCAGCCAGCCAGCGGTCGAACTCCGCCCCGTACGCCCGTCGCTGGTCGAGGCTGAGCCACCATCGCCCGGCCTGCAGACTGGCCCGTGCTTCGGCGAGGAAGTGCGCGAAAGCACGCCGTCCCCCTGGCGTCATGGCGTCGCTCAGCCCGGCCGCGACGATGGCCAGCGGGATTCCACCCGGCGAGGAGGCATCAGACCGCGCGAGTTCGTCACGCGGGAGCCGTGCTACGGCGCTCCCGTCGAGTACCTCGACGTCCAGAAGCGCCTGCTGGAACCCTATCCACGGTCGAAGTGGTGCGTACGCGCGCAGCTGTTCATAGAGGGTCTTCGCCTCGGCGGTGCGCCCCTGGGCCTCGGCAGCCCGGGCTTCCTCTACGAGTGCTGCCGCTGCCCGCGGAAGGTTCGGTCGTGCCTCACGTGGCGGCCCGGACTCGCCTCCCACGACGGTGCGGTCGTCGGGAAACAGGAGCCGGCCGTCTGCGCTCAGCTCGAAGCGGATCGAATCTGTCGGTGACGGGCCGACGTCCGACGGCGGGTCGGCCATGCTCTGGTCTGGCCGCGTGCCAGACGATACGTGGTCGAGAACGTTCCCGAGCGCCGCATCGACGAGCCGCACCAGTTGCGCTTCCCGATCGCGCCGCCGGTTCTCGCGCTCGAGGTCATCGGCGCGCAGGCCGCCGATGCCAAGCAGAGCCAGCGCCACGGCCGGCATGGCGATGCACAAGCCGAACACCCACCACCACGATCGGCGGACGAGCGCGTGAGGGACCCGAAGGCGCATCCGTGCCGCCTATTGTCGACGGTCCGGCCCGATGAAGCGTCAGGATTCTGTGAAGATTCTCAGCCGAGGCAGGCGGCCTCGACCTCGGCGATGGTCTTTGGAATTGGCGGGCCGAGGACGCGCCCGCCGGTCTCGATGACCAGCACGTCGTCTTCGATGCGGCACCCGCGCGCGTCGCGGAACTTCTCGACCTCGGCGTAGTTGA
>Ga0214472_10005390_pt1 | contig 13457 bp, 11 predicted proteins | sample RVTome_6_FD_207662 | JGI IMG/M metagenome (GOLD analysis project Ga0214472, IMG submission 207662) | Soil microbial communities from uranium-contaminated site in the Upper Colorado River Basin, Wyoming, United States - RVT140D175 | ecosystem: Environmental > Terrestrial > Soil > Contaminated >... | reverse complement strand
GTAGTGGAACTGTTTATTATAATGTCCTCCGAAAGTTGATGCCAGATGCTGCTGGTACATTATATACACAAGACTGGAATACCGGAGGATCAGCAACATTTGATTTGACCTGGCCAATAGACGTGAAAATATCTGATGCCACAAAACTGGCGGTAATCACATTTATTCAAAACCGGGCGACGAGGGAGATATATCAAACCATTATTACTCAACTCGGTGATAAGATGCCGCCGCTAATTGTTGGTTTGGAGGAAGACATAAAATCCAGGTTGAACCAAGCGAATATTTATCCAAATCCGGTTGACCAGTATTTGAATGTTGAAATTCCAAATCCCGGGCCTTATAATTACACGTATAAGATTGTGGATCAGAGAGGTGTTACCATCAACCAGGGTGATGTAGAATTGAAAGGAAACCTGTTTGAGATGGAGGTATCAGAAATTAACAATGGAATCTATTTCCTTGTAATTGGCGTTGAAAACCGCCCATTTACCTACAAGAAAATAGCAGTTATGCACAGGTAGAATTACCTAATTGTGTCAAGTTCAATTAACGCTTTCCTGATTTCTTTAAGAAAATCCAACACCATTTGATTATAACCGGAAGGGAGCGGAGCAGCTTTAGTATTTTCTATTTCACTCACTCCTTGCAATGCAGATTGTATGCCCATAAATGAGATCGATGGTTTTATTTTATGGGCAATTTTAGAAACAGTTATGATATCATCTTGTGACAATGCAGATTCCATTTGATCAAGGAGTTCCGGAGTCGAATTTCGGAATGTGGTGATCATTTCTTTCAGGAATGATTCATCATTATTACAAACCGTCCTCAAATAGGTCAAATCAATAACCGAATCACTGCTTGCCTTTGTAATTTCAGAATGACCAGGGCGTTTAACCCATCTTAAAATTTTTTTCTTTAAGTTTTCTGGTGTGAAGGGTTTAGAAAGATAATCATTCATTCCAGCAGCAATACATTTTTCATTGTCACCTTTTATCGCGTTTGCAGTGAGAGCAATGATGGTTATTTCTTTCTTTGGATTAGGGAGTTTTTCCCTGATTATTTTGGTGGCCTCAAAGCCATCCATTATTGGCATCTGAAGGTCCATCAGAACTAAATCGAAGTTATTTTTCTCCAGAAGATCAACGCAATCTTTGCCATTTTCAACCGTTTCAACCTTACAATTTAACCCGGATAAAACCTTGGTTGTGTAGAGTTTGTTTATTTCGTTGTCTTCAGCCAACAATACCCGTAACCCATCCAGACTCGTTTCATCAGATTTTTTTTCTTTCTTTTCAGTAACCAAATCAGATACATTACCGGGTTCAAATGGAATTTCAAAACAAAATGTGCTTCCCTGATCAACTTCACTTTCAAACCATATCCGGCCACCCTGAATATTTACAATATGCTTGCTAATAGCAAGACCGAGCCCTGTACCTCCAAATCTTCTGTTAATCGAGGTATCTGCCTGCGAAAATGATTCGAACAGGTTCATTCTTTTATTATGCGGAATTCCAATTCCCGTGTCCTTTACACAATAAGTGGCCAAATACTTTTCACCTTGCTTACTAATTTTTACACTTAGATTAACTCCTCCCTGAGGAGTAAATTTTATCGCGTTGTTTATTAAATTAACCAGAACCTGATTTAACCTTACAGGGTCCCCCTTCACTATTAAATCTTTTTCTCCATCAAAACTGAAATCAATTTCAAGTCCCTTATCTTTTAGGTTATATTCAAAGGAGTTCACCACATTCCCGGCTTGCTCATAAGGTCTGAAACCAATATTTTCAAAGGTTAATTTTCCTGCTTCTATGGCTGCAAAATCCAAAATATCATTTATAATGATTTTAAGATGCTCGGCTGAATGCTTAATCGCATTTAAATATTTCATTTCCTCCGGGTTCCTGTCAAATTGTTCCAATAAAGTTACCATGCCTGCAATCCCGCTGATTGGCGTGCGAATTTCGTGACTCATGTTAGCAAGAAATAATTCTTTTGCCTTTTGAGCTTTAATAAGTTCTTCCGCGTCTTTCTTCCTTTGTGAAATATCCCTGCAATCAAGCAGCAAGGCATCTATCTGGTCCTTATGGTGAAGATTTATGGAATTGAATTCGAGGTATGTATATTCACCGTTCTTCTTTCTAAAATAAAATTCTATATTGTCCGCATATTTCTCTTTTGAAATTTCTTTGAACGTCTTCGTTAATCTGGACCTGTACTCAGGATGATTTTGCTCAATAAAGTTCTTGTCAATTAATTCCCCATCACTGTATCCTAAAAAATTTTTTACGGATGGATTGTGATAATAAATAATGCCCTCGTAATCTACTATGAAAATTATATCTGCACCATCTTCAACTACTGCCCGGTAGAAACTACCCTTATTAATATAATTCCGGATTGAAATGCTATCAGCCTTCATAAATTATCATTGTTCATTATTGAGGTAACGGTAAATACTTGATTTTCCAATACCCAGTTTATCGGCAACAAGTTTTACGTTGCTGTCATATTTTTCAAGATAATATTTAATCACTTTAATATTGAGCTCCCTAAGAGTGAGTTCCTCAGTGAGTAATTTTTCCAGACGCGCCAGGTTGCCAAATTTAAGATCATCAGAATTTATGGATTCCCCATTACACATAACTGCGGCTAACTCAATAATTGATTTCAGTTCGCGTACATTTCCCGGAAAAGAATATTGCATCAATTTTTCCTGTGCCGCCACGCTAATTTGGATCTCGGGAATCCTGTTTTCTTTACAGAAATTTCTCAGCAATGATTTTGCAATAAGAATTATATCATTATCGCGTTCCCGCAGGGGAGGTAAATGTACAGGAAGGCCAAGGAGTCTGTAAAATAAGTCTTCCCGAAAATTGCCTTTACTAACTTCCTCCGGGAGATCCTTGTGGGTTGCCACTATCACTCTTACATCAAGTTTAATCACTTCATTCCCGCCAATCCTGGAAATTTCCTTTTCCTGCAAAACTCTCAATAGCTTTGCTTGAAGATTAATATCCATTTCTCCAATTTCATCCAGAAAAATTGTACCTCGATTGGCATCTTCAAATCTCCCCAGCCTGCGCGACGCCGCACCTGTAAAGGCTCCCTTTTCATGTCCAAATAATTCACTTTCAATTAATTCTTTTGGTATGGCAGCAATATTTACGGCAACAAATTTCTTGTTCTTCCTGGCTGAATTGTAATGAATCGCCTTGGCCACCAATTCCTTTCCGGTTCCGGTTTCTCCATCGATGGAAACAGTGATGTTGGTGGAAACAGCTTTTTCCAATAACTTAAAAACATCTTTAATTGCCTTACTATTTCCGATAATACTTTTGCTGAACTCATATTTCTCAGATATCTCTCTTCTTAAACTGACTATTTCGGTGATCAGGGAAATATTTCTTCGAGCGTTATTTATTGTGTTAAGTAGTTTGTCTTTCGTTTCATCATCCTTTACAATGTAATCAAAAGCGCCAAGTTTGAGAAGACTCACTGCTGTTCCAATCTTCTCCTGTGCAGAAATTACTATCACAGGTATATCAGGATTGTATTTTTTTATATAAGATAGTACATCCTCCCCTTTAATATCCGGAAGGGAGTAGTCCAGGGTTACCAGGCTGGGATTCTTATCAAGGCTTTCTATGAAACTTTTACCATTCTCAAACGTGCTAACCTCGAAGTCCGGATTTAAACTCAAAACGTACTCCAAAAACTTTCGATAGGTTGGATCATCTTCGATTACAAAAATCTTAAACGGTAATGGCTCTTCCATAAGAATAATGTTACCCTAATTTATTGGTTAATTCCTTGAAAACTGTTCAAAAAAAAAGATAAAATTGTTCAAAATTCATTACAAACAACGTATTTTATTACTTTGAAGTAAACTTACCTGATTATGATTCCTGAATTTGAGAAACTTAATAATGATGAGGTTGACCTGATGTTTAAAGCCCCATTGCTCACTGCCATATTAGTAGCCGGAGCTGACGATACAGTTGACAGGTCCGAGCTGAAGGAAGCGGTAAATATTATAACGCTGAGACCTCAGAAATCAAGGAAGGAATTGGTTGATTATTACACTCTTGTTGCTGAAGACGTTGAAGACAAATTGAAGGTCTTGCTGCATGAGTTTCCTTCAAATACTATTAAGCGTACGGATATGATTACCGATGAATTGAAGAAGTTGAATTCAATCTTTCCAAAGCTGGATAAGAATTTTAGCATAAGATTTTATGAGAGCCTGATAGAAATCGCGTTAAGGATCGCGGAGTCATCTGGCGGCGTTTTCGGCTTTATGTCCGTTGGATATGAGGAATCAAGAGTGATTGATCTCAAAATGATTAAAGACCCATCGCAGCTATAGAATGGGGGAAGCTACCATTAGTAAAGCAATTATCGTCCCTTCCCGCATGGTTTTCTTCATGTGGCTTATTTATACCGGAGAGAAATATGTCAACTTTGATTTAGGAATCTTTGGGATTTACCCAAGAACCTGGTTTGGTTTGATAGGAGTTATTACCGGTCCTCTGATTCATGGAAATCTTATGCATCTTGCCTCAAATACCTTTCCGCTACTGTTTCTTGGCACAACTTTATATTTCTTCTATTCAAGAATCGCGGGCAAAGTTTTCATCCAATGTTACCTTGGAACCGGAGTACTGGTTTGGATTTTTGGCCGTGAATCCTTCCATATTGGGGCCAGCGGAGTTATATACGCGCTGGCCGGTTTCCTGGTTTTCTTTGGACTGTTCAGGAAAGATCTGAAATCTATATTTATAAGCATTGTGATTTTATCCGTGTACTGGACTCTTGTATATGGGATTTTCCCCGGACAATATGGAATAAGTTGGGAATCTCACCTTTTTGGTGCCCTGGTGGGCGGAGCTACCGCTTTTGTCTACAGTAAGTTCAGTAAAGTTTCCTAGAAGTCAAGGGTCAATTGACTGGGAGAATTTGCGCTATCTTCTTTATTACCTCCGGGTTTGGTCACTCCAAGTCCCAATAACCGTACACCTTTTTCAATTTGAATATGATCCAACATTGACTCACCAAGTTCTCTGATTTGTTGTTCATCAGCAATCAAATTATCCCCTGTCTTACTTCTGTTAATTATCTTGAAATCAGAAAATTTAATCTTTAGAGTTAAAGTTTTACTTATAAATTGATTTCGATGGATCCTTTTGGCTAATACATAAGCTAACTTTCTTAATTCATAATGGATGTCTTCTGTGATCGTCAGATCCTCGGCAAAAGTATTTTCAACGCTAACCGATTTCCGCTCCCTTGCCGGGCTCACCTCTCTGTTGTCTATTCCTTGTGCAATCTGGAAGAAAAACTTCCCGTTCTTGCCGAAATTTTTCAACATAAATTCTTCCCCGGAATGGATAATGTCTATTCCCTTCGATATTCCAAAATTTCTCATCCTTCGCGCAGTGACTTTTCCGATTCCATGAAATTTTTCTATTTTCAGTTGCTTTAGGAATTCTAAAGCTTTGTTTGGGTGAATTAGGGTTAGTCCGTCCGGCTTATTCATGTCCGACGCTATTTTTGCCAGAAACTTGTTGATTGAAATACCGGCTGAAGCAGTTAAATGGGTTTGGTTCTTGATTTTTCTTTTGATTTCTCTTGCAATGATTGTGGCACTACGCAGATTTAGCTTATTGTTAGTTACATCCAGATACGCCTCGTCAAGGGATAGGGGTTCAACCAGATCTGTATATTCTGCAAAGATGGACCGAATCTGGACAGAAACATTTTTATAAGCATCCATTCTTGGTTCAACAATTATCAATTCCGGGCAGAGTTTTTTACCGGCGGAAACTAGCATCGCGGATCGAACCCCAAATTTTCGTGCTTCATAACTTGCCGTTGCAATAACGCCTCTGGATGAATCCCAGCCCACTGCAACCGGCAAATTGGCAAGGTTGGGGTTGTCCCGTTGTTCCACCGATGCATAGAATGCATCCATGTCAATATGGATGATTTTCTTAAACATTGTTAAAAACTAACTGAACAGCCTGTTATGACGCCGTTTATAAAAGATTAATTTGTCATTGAGATCCGCTTAAACTAACTTAAATCTTGCAAAATAATAGAAATCAAGACTCATTTTTACGAATAGGTCTAAAATCAAACTAAACACTAAGAATCTTGAAACGCAGAGAATTTATTCAATGGACAGGACTTGGAGTTGGTGCTGCAATGCTACCTATACCCATACTCGGCACTCCTGTATCAGAAGAGGTATTGCTGACACCATTTTTGGATGTCACAGCCAAAAAAAAGCTGGCCGATATTGCCCTGAATTCCGCAAAGGCGTTAGGGGCAACTTATGTTGACACACGGATTGGTCGCTACTTAAACCAATTCGTATTTACACGTGAAGACAAAGTTCAGAACGTGGTAAGCACCGAATCCTTTGGAATAGGAGTGCGGGTAATTGCCAATGGAACCTGGGGATTTGCATCCACTCATGATGTTTCTCCCGAATCCATCAAGAAAGCTGCTGAATTGGCGGTTTCTATTGCAAAAGCGAATAGTAGAATTCAAAAGGAACCTGTTATTTTGGCGCCTGCTCAAAGTCATGGTGAGGTTGCCTGGAAAACTCCCATTGAGAAAAACTGCTTCGAAGTCCCGGTTTCAGAAAAAGTAGAACTACTTCTTTCTGCAAATGCTTCCGCTATGGAAAATGGGGCGAGTTTTGTTAACTCCGGGCTTTTCATGGTAAATGAGCAAAAATATTTCGCCTCTTCAGACGGTTCTTATATTGATCAGGATGTTCACCGCATCTGGCCGACATTTAATGTAACTGCTGTTGACAGGGCTGCCGGTAAATTTAAGACAAGACAGTCGCTGAGTGCTCCCATGGGAATGGGTTATGAATACATGAGTGGCGATGCTTCAGGCAAAGTGGAGGGACCCGGCGGCTTAATTCATTACAGTAAATACTATGATATAATTGAAGACGCCACAGCAGCCGCTAAACAGGCAAAAGAAATGCTTACTGCCAAGTCGGTCGAAGCAGGGAAGTTTGATTTGGTTCTGGATCCCAACCATCTCGGGTTAACCATCCACGAAAGTGTAGGTCATCCGCTGGAATTGGATCGTGTCCTTGGCTATGAAGCGAATTACGCGGGAACAAGTTTTGCTACCATGGAAAAATGGGAATCAAAATCATTTAACTACGGAAGTAAATTAGTGAATTTCATAGCTGATAAAACCCAGGTAGGAAGTCTGGGTGCCGTAGGATATGATGACGAGGGAGTTAAGTGCAAGGAATGGGATCTGGTAAAGGAAGGCATCCTGGTCAATTATCAGGCCATTCGGGATCAAGTTCATATTCTGGGTGAAAAATCGTCGCATGGTTGCTGCTATGCACAAAGCTGGAATGATGTACAATTCCAAAGAATGCCCAACGTGTCCCTGAAATCAGGAAGCGAGAAGTATTCTTCTATGGATATGGTTAAGGATGTAGAGAAAGGTATTTACATCATTGGCCGCGGTTCTTACAGTATTGACCAGCAGCGGTATAATTTCCAGTTTGGTGGAACTTTATTCTACGAAATTGAAAATGGCGAAATAAAAGGCATGTTGAATGATGTAGCTTATCAATCTAATACACAGGAGTTTTGGAATTCCTGCGTGAAGATTTGTGATGAAAGTGATTATCGTTTCTTTGGCAGCTTCTTCGATGGTAAAGGACAGCCTTCTCAGGTTAGCGCGGTTTCCCATGGCTGTTCAACTTCCAGATTTAACGGTGTTAATGTCATAAATACCGGTAGGACCATTTAATCAAATTATCAAATTTAAGAATAAAAAAAATGGCAATATTAACAAAAGACGAAGCACAACAGATTCTGCAAAAAGCGTTAAGCTTTTCTAAGGCGGATGAATGTGAAGTAAATCTCGGTTCTACCGATGAAGGCAATATAAGGTATGCGAGAAATACAGTAAGCACGAGCGGATATCAATCCAATATTCAATTGGTGGCAGGGTCCAGTTTTGGAAAGAAAACCGGAATCGCAACCATTAATGAGTTGGATGATGCATCCCTGGAGAAAGTAATCCGAAGGTCGGAGGAACTGGCTCAATTATCTCCGGAAAATCCTGAATTCGTACCTATTTTAGGTCCGCAGGAATTCGCTGAGAGTAAATCCTTTGTTGAATCCACTGCAAAAATATCCGCTGAGTACCGAACGAAAGTGGCTGAATCAAGTATTGGTCCGGCGCGAACAAGTGACATAACAGCGGCGGGTTTTTTCAATGATTCTGTAAGCATGAATTCCATGATGAATTCGAAAGGTTTATTCGCGTATAACCGGAGAACAAACATAGATTTTACAGTAACAATGCGATCCAATGACGGAACAGGTTCAGGATGGGTAACCAGAGATTATAATGATGTAAATAAATTTAATTCTGAAGAAGCCTCAAAGATTGCTATTGACAAGGCATTACTTTCAAAAGAAGCTCAGGCAATCGAACCAGGTAAATATACGGTTATCCTGGAACCCGCCGCCGCACATGATCTGCTACAGAATATGCTTTTCAATTTCAATGCCCGGAATGCGGATGAAGGCAGAAGTTTTCTCGCTAAAGAAGGAGGAGGAACAAAAAAAGGTGAGAAAATTGTGGATGAGCGGGTAACCATATACAGCGATCCACTGCATCCTGAAGTGCCCGCTGCCACCTGGAATGGAAATGGAGAACCACTGAATAAAACGATGTGGCTTGAAAACGGAATAGTGAAGAATCTCTTCTATAGCCGATACTGGGCCGAACAAAAAGGTGTTGAGCCGGTACCAGGGCCAAGTAATGGAATAATGGTTGGTGGAGATGCATCCCTGGAGGATCTTATCAAAGATACAACACGGGGAATTCTTGTGACCCGGTTTTGGTATATCCGTACTGTTGATCCACAAACTTTGCTATATACGGGATTGACAAGAGATGGAACTTTCTTTATCGAAAATGGTAAAATTAAACATCCCATTAAGAACTTCAGATTTAACGAAAGTCCTGTCATTATGCTTAATAACCTGGAAGCCCTGGGTAAGCAGCAACGAGTAAACGGAAATCTCATTCCTGCCATGAAGGTACGTGACTTTACCTTTACAAGTTTGTCGGATGCAGTTTAGAATTTGATTTAGGAATTGTTTTTGATGAAATATCCTCCTTTATTTTGGAGGATATTTTTTTAGAAACGACCGTTCATGTAATCCGGCTTTCTGCAAATTACCAGGTAAATCAATTTTGATTCGAATTGAAAATAATAGGGCTGAGGAAGAAGTTTTTTTTCACCAGACTTCAATATGAGTCAGGTGATTGGGATACGGATCAAAGAATGCCGTCGAATATTCTGAATTCATTAATAGAGTATACAACTCTTGAAGTTGATACCGAAGAGAAAGTAATTCCCTTGTCAAGTGATGAAATTTTCTATTCTCCGTTTTGTTACTTAAGCGGTCACAAATTAGTACAGTTTACTGACAAGGAATCGAAAAATTTTAAACGATACGTTGAAAATGGAGGATTTATTTTTGCAGACGACTGCAATCATGATATTGACGGACTCTTCGCCAAATCATTTGAGGAACAAATGCTTCGAATATTTGGTAAAGGCATATTGAGAAAGCTGCCTGATAATCATCAAATATATAATTGCTTTTTTAGGTTTGAAAAGGGACCACCCACTACTTCCCAGGAATTAAATGGTTGGGGCGATGACCTGGTTCATGATTATTTGAAAGCAGTGGAAATCAATACAAGAATTGGCGTACTTTATAGCAACAAAGACTACGGATGCGAATGGGATTACGATTTCAGAAACAAAAAATGGTATAAGAACGATAATACAAAATTTGGCGTGAATCTGGTTATTTATGCCTTGACATCATAAAAATGGAAGAGACAAAAGAAAGAGTGCTGGCTTTGATTAATAAATTGCCGCAATTAAAAAAGGAAATTGGGAAAGTTATTATTGGTCAGGAAGAAACCATTGACCACCTTCTTATTACATTTATGGCCAACGGACATGCACTGTTGGAGGGAGTTCCGGGTTTGGCTAAGACATTGATGATTCGTACCCTTGCAAAGTGTCTTGATTTGTCTTTCAGAAGGATTCAGTTTACTCCTGATTTAATGCCCAGTGATATTCTCGGCACTGAAATTCTTGAAGAAGATCATGCCACCGGAAAGAAGTTCTTCAAGTTTAACAAGGGACCTATTTTCGCCAATATTATTCTTGCCGATGAAATAAACAGAACACCACCCAAAACTCAATCCGCCTTATTGGAGGCGATGCAGGAAAAAGAAGTTACCTATGGTGGCAAGACCTACACCCTTGATAAACCGTTCTTTATTCTTGCCACTCAAAATCCCATCGAGCAGAGTGGTACTTTTCCTCTTCCGGAAGCCCAACTGGATAGGTTCCTTCTTTATATCCGGATTGGTTATCCGGGAGAATCAGAAGAAAAAACAGTCCTGGAGCAAACCACGGGTACGGTAACGGCGGAGGTGAGCAGGGTTATAAATGGGAATGATATTATCGAAATTCAAAATCTTGTCCGTCAGGTTCCTATTAGTGATGACCTGGTGGAATATGTAAATAAATTAGTCCGTGCAACACGCCCTGATAATACGATTTCAGAATATGTGAAAGAGTGGGTACGGTGGGGTGCAGGTCCGCGTGCAGGCCAGGCAATTATTCTTACTGCTAAAGCAAGAGCATTGCTCAACGCGCGCTTTGCAGTTACTGTTGATGATATCAGACACGTCGCTTATCCGGTACTGCGCCATCGTATCATTCTTAACTTTAAAGCAGAATCTGCCCAAATTCAACCTGATATGGTCACTGAAAAATTGCTGGATGCTATCCGGCTTCCAATGAATGGCAAAGCTTAAAGAATCGAATGAAAAAATATCCGATCTTCTTCGACCCGAAATAATAAGTTCTATCGAAGGGCTGGAATTGGTTGCCAGAATAGTTGTTGAAGAATTCTTTCACGGAAATAACCGCAGCCACCGACTGGGAATGGGGCAGGAGTTTAGCCAATACAGAAGTTATGAACCCGGAGATGATCTCCGCTTACTCGACTGGAAAATGTATGCCCGGTCAGAAAGGTATTACATCAGGCAATCAGAGATTGATACGCACATCACAATTCGGTTTATTATTGATGCCAGCAAATCTATGGAACACGAAAGTGGTGGCCTTCGAAAAATTGACCTGGCCCGGATAATTGTAGCTTCATTAGCTTACCTGGCACGAAATCAGGGTGATAGTTTTGGTTTGTTTACCATAAATAATGAAAACATCAGCCGCCTTTCTCCAACAGTTCATCCACAGCAATTCACCAGATTACTGCAAATGCTCATTCAATTGAAAACAGCTGGTGCATGGCCGATAAGGCCGGCTCGCTTAGAGGACATTTACTATCCGGGGCGTAAAGAGATGGTTATATTCTTATCCGATATGTATGAAAAAGAAAATGAGTTAATGGATTTTATCACCTCATTAAAAACTCAAAGAAATGAAGTATTGGTTCTAAACATGGTTGCTCAGAATGAAATTGAATTCGCCTATGAAGGCTTTCACACTTTCAAAGATTTAGAAACAGGCGAGGAAGTGTTAACTGATGCGGATAAAGCCAGGGAATTTTTTGTTGAAAAAAAGCGGATTGCTGAAAATCATTTCCAGACTACTTTCCTTGCAAAAGAAATAGATTATCACCAATTCAATTCGGGGGATGATCTCCCGACGCTATTGTCCGGTTTCCTTCAAATTCGAAAGCGACTAGTATGAATCTCATCTTTCTAAATCCTGCCGCATTTTGGGGTTTGCTTGCGCTAACATTTCCATTGATAATTCATTTGTTAAACAAAAGCAAAGGCACAACAATCTGGGTGGGCAATATCTCATGGATAAAGAAAGTAGAAAAAACGCGGTCTCGTAGCATTCGCTTAAACGAGTATACACTTTTAGCCTTACGATCACTAATCTTTGCAGCGCTGGTTTTTATCCTGGCTAACCCTGTAATTCAAAGTAATCAAACGTTGGTTAAACGGAATCTGTTGTTAATCGATTCGGAAGTTGCGGGAATGAATCTTATTAATTTAAAACTTGATACAACTGATTATAATGCTTACGATATCAGATATTTACATAATAATAAAATTGTAAACAGCATTGATGACTCTGTCTTTTTGAGGAATAATTTATTCCTTGCGTTGGAAGAATTGGAAGGGCTAAACAGGTATGGCAAGGTCGTACTTTTTAGTCATGGATACCTTAAGAATATTGCGGGAGCTTTCCCAAAATTTAGCTTTGAGTTAACCTGGTATCAAATCCCATCGTCTCCAGGAGAGTTCCCGATAGTCAAAAAACAATTCAGTAAAGATTCGGTTTTACTTATCGGTCAGTACCTGCAAGGCAACAATCTGATAAGTCGCACGGAAATAATAGATGCCGGAAGTTTCAAAACCGGCGAATTGGGTGAAGTAAATTTAAAATTTGCAATTATTGTAACGGAACCTGGTTTCGATAAGGAAGTTGAGGAGTGGGTAAGGGTTTTGGAAGCCATTGCCAGGCAGCCGGAATTTAATTTCAAATTTAAGGGCATCTACGCTCCCGAAAGTTTTTCAGAAGATTCACTGATGAATACTTACGTAATTTGGATAGGTCCGGAGCCCGGCAAAGATCTAAAATCTCCAGGAGTTATTAATTATAATCCTTTGAAAACTAATAATATAACTGGTCCGATTTCGATTATTAAATCACAAGTTAACTTTTATGAAACCATGGGAAGGATTACCCCTGAAGCTATTTATAATGAAGAATTTCTAAGAACTGTGTTCGAATTATTTTTTGGTGGGGATGTTTCTCCGGAGAAATTACAAAATTCAGACTATAGGCAATTTACTCAGGAAATTGAAAAACAAAACATGGTGGCTGGACCAGTTTCGCGACAGACAGATTTTAGTTACCCATTTTGGCTGGCAGTATTTTCTCTGATAATTGGTGAGCGAATTTTATCTAAACGGAGGGGGCAATAATGCAAGAGAGTAAGGCAGCAGTTAGAGCTTTGAACAGTATCCAGGTAAAATGGAATTTGCTCATTTTGTTCCAGATCTTAATTATTTCATTACCGGCAAGCTTCCTTTTTCATCAAATCTTAAATGCTTTTTCCATTAATGCAATGCTTTATAGCATTCCATTCCTCATTGTACTGTCTTTTATTATGGCAGTTGTTCTAAAACCTGGAAAAATTAAAAGTAAACAGGTTGGCCAATTATTAGACCGGCAGTTTGAACAGTTGGAGGACAGCAGTCATCTACTCTTTGAGTCAGATAAGTTTACTGCGGTAGCTAAAATTCAACGCGAGAAGATTATTCCTCTCTTCGATAACTTACCAACTAAAGTGAAAATTCCTGTAAACTTTAAA
>Ga0214472_10005389_pt1 | contig 13458 bp, 9 predicted proteins | sample RVTome_6_FD_207662 | JGI IMG/M metagenome (GOLD analysis project Ga0214472, IMG submission 207662) | Soil microbial communities from uranium-contaminated site in the Upper Colorado River Basin, Wyoming, United States - RVT140D175 | ecosystem: Environmental > Terrestrial > Soil > Contaminated >... | reverse complement strand
CGACTGGAAGCACTTCACGCCCTGCTCCAGCGTCGGGAACTCGATCACGACGAAGCGGTGGAAGGTTTCCGGACCTTCCATGATCTGATACCGGCCACCGCGGGCGAGCACCTTGCCGCCGTACTTCTGCATTACGGCCGGTATGCGGTCGGTGTACTTTTTGTACGCAATCGGATCGGTGATCTTGGAGCGGGCAACCCAATATGCAGGCAAGTTGATCCTCCGGCGGGTCCGCTTCGCGGAACCCGCCCTACGGAAGAATAACTAGGCGGAACCCGCCCTACGTTGATCTCGAAAATGGCGGAACCCGCCCTACGCAATTCAAAAAGGCGTCACCGCCCTATTTCACTTCGAACAGCACGTCGCGGCTGGCGGTCTGATTGCTGCCGGTCGCCGACGCCTCGACGTGAAGGACGTACGTCCCCGGCGCCAGGTCGCGCAGCGGCAGACTCGTGGTAAACCCCTGCGCGATGCCGCGGCTGCCCGCCTGGATGACCCGGTTGTCGCGCGAGGTCACGAGCGTGCGCCCGTCGCGCGCGTCCCGCACGGACGTCGTGAAGTTGATGGCGTGCACCTGCTGGCTGGTGTTGTCGTAGACCTCGGCAAACCAGGTCAGCGTCTCCGACGGGCTGAACGTCCGCGACACGATCGGCGGTGCAGGCAGCAGCCCGCTCCACTCTGCGTCCTGGTTGGCCGTCGTGTAGACACCGGCGGACGATGACGTCAGGAGCACGCCGCTCAGCGCAAACGGCGTCTTCGAGTAGTCCGGCACCTCGACGTCGTACGGCACCGTTCCGATCGCCTGCCCGGTGGCTTCGTGCGCGCCGACGCGGATCTGGTAGCGCCCGGGCGGCAGCTCGAGCTGCGACAGCAGCCGCACGCCGGTCCTGCTGACTCGCGCGTGCGTTTCCGGCAGCAGGTTCAGATTGAACGTCTGGCGATCGCCACCCTGCACGCGGGCGCGCTGGTCGGCGGCAACGATCGACACCTCGAGCGACTCGACGAAGCGGCCGTCCCGCTCCTGGAACTTCAGCGCCGGTCCATCGATCTCGAGCGCAATCACGACCGAACCCTTGTCGCCCGCCCCGCGCAGCGGCGCGGCGAACACGCGCATCGGCAGGTCGCCGATCGGCACCGGCTTGCTCAACGCCGCCCTCAACGCGGGCGTCGTTCCAGCCTTCACCTCCGCCTCCCGGACGCGTTCGGCCGCGCGAGCGTCGGGCGGCAGGAACCCCTTGCGCGCCCGCACCCGCAGGCCCGGCCGCGTCACCTTCACCTCGATCTTCAGGAACCGGTTGCGCGACCACTTGGTGGCGTCGCTGTAGTAGCCGAGCATGTAATAGCGGCTGTTGTCGAGCACGATGCGGCCCAGCCCGCCGGCGAGGTCGCCGGAGTTGACGATGGGAATGCCGCCGGTCTCATCCGACAGCGAGATCAGGCTTTCCTGCGCGAGCAGCAGTTCGCGGAGCTGACCGCGGAAGGTGCCGTAATCGAGCTGCGGGTAGTCCGACCGGTCGTTGATCTCGATCATCCCGCCGAACTGGCTCATGCCCCGCGGATCGATGCCGTAGACGTTGACGTTGGCGCGCTGCGCCGCGGCCGCGGCTTCCCGCGCCTCGGCCACGAGCGACGAGCTCTCGCGGCCGATGTCGAACGGCTGGTAGACGTCGTAGTCGAAACCCTCGCTGAAGAAGAGCAGCGCCTTGCGGCGCCCCTGCACATCGGCCATCCAGCCGGCGACGTTCTCAATCGCCTGCAGCGAGCGGCGTGCATTGGCGGCGCGCTCCTGGTCGAACGGGTCGCGGATCGACTGCGCCTGCTGCAACCCTTCGGGCGTGCGGATCTCCTGCGGCTCGTCGGACAGACCTTCCTGCGTCGCGATCTGCCGCCGATGCAGCGCCAGTTTCTCGGCGCCCGCCGAGGGGAGCTTCTGGCCCTGGAACCGATCGATGGCTGCGGTCAGCAGCCGGCGGCTGCCGGTCAACTCCTGTCCCGATTCCTGGCGCCCGCTCGTGTAGACCACCGCGGCCAGGTCGTTGACGCCGAGGTACTCGTTGATGAAACGCCTGGCCACCTCGCGCACGTTGTTCGTGCGCGTCACGTTCGTGTGCAGGTCGTCGAGCAGGAGGATATAAATGCGGCCGTCAAACGTGCGCGTGGTCGCGCGAACGTCCGGTTCGATCGGCGCCGTGGCGTTGAGCGGAATGAACGGTTTCTCGAGCGGGACATCCACGAGCGAGAACACGGTCGGCGCCTGCAGCCGGCCGTCTTCATAGACCTCGAAATCCTCGCGCGTCAGGTCCTTGACGAAGGCGCCCTTCTGATCGGTGACGATGGCGTGGACCTCGACGAAGTTGGTTTCGGTCCGGAACGTGACCGCCGGCTGCTGGCCCGGGGGCGCCGGCGGAGCCGCAGGTTGCTGGGCGGCCACGATGCCGGCGCCGAGCAGGAAAGCCGGCAGCAGCAGCAGGGATCGAAGGGATCGAATAGTCATAAAGACCTGAATGGACGAATGGACGAATGGACGAATGGACGGATTGGAACTGGGCGACCATTCGTCCATTCGTCCATCCGTCAATCCAATTCAGTCTAGCGCGGATTTCAGAAACGGACCCGCAGCCGGGCATGGACGACGTCGGCGTCCGTGAGGTAACCGGAAATGGCGCCGCCTTCACCGAGGAACGCCACGCCCCCGACCTCCAAGTTCAGCCGTTCGACCAGTTCCTCGCTCCAGATCGCCCGGGCGAAGGCGGAGCGGTCCGAGGTGTTCCACAGTCCAAACAGCCGCACGCTGCGGGTGCCACCGGAGAAATCGCGCGTGAGACCGGCAACCACGGAAAACTCATTGTCATTCGCCGGATCGCCGAGGAGCGGGTCTTCGGGGACGAACCGGTAGAGCGCATCGAGAAAGAGCGTGCTCTCGCCCACCCGGCGATCCGCGCCGATTCCGCCCTGGAAGGTCGAACGGGACACGACGAATGGTAGTGGCTCGGCCTGCAGCGGGTCGCCGACATACACCGCGCCTTCGCCGCGCACCACCCACTCGCCGCGCGCAGCCTCGACGTCGCTCCCGACCATCCAGCGGGACGGCCGGCTCGGCGTGAGGCCGGTCGCGGACACCGTGTAGCGATCGAAGTCGACGACGTCCCTGTACACCGACGCACCCCAGTCGAAACCGGCCCTCGTGGCGTGGAGGCGAACGCCGCCTTCCATATTCGCCGGCGCGACCGGCAGTTCGGATCGCGGCAGTCCCCGCACGCGCGGATGCGAGAAGGGCGATCGCGCTTCGTCGAGCTGATCGAAGGCCCCCCGGCGGGCGAACGGGACGACGATCGCCTCGACGCTCAGATCCGCGGGCAGCAACAGGCGGAGCCGGGCCAGCGGCACGGGAAGGCGCGCCGCCGCCCGCCCCTCGAGCACGAAGCGCGCGACGTCGATCGGGTTGATCACGTCCTGCGGCGCGATCTCGTCGAGGACCCCCCACACCAAATTCGAGAGGCCCAGGCGGACCTGGAGCCGTTCGCCGCGCCGCTCGAGAAACGTCTCGAGCGGGCGGACGACGCCGGTCGCGTCGCGGTCGCCGGTCCCCACCAGACCATCCACGTGCCCGGACGCGAGGACGAACCAGCGATCGCCGATCTCAGTTTCGTAACTGGCGAAGAGCCGGACGCGGCCTTCACCAAGATCCAGTGTCGGGTAGAAGGCGCCCAGCATCTCGAGGTGCCCGCGAAACTCCTGGCCGCGAACGGGTTGGGCGACGGAGACACAGATCAGGGTCGCGGCGAGCGCACGCAGATTCATCGGGCGTCCATATTGGATTAGGCTAGACTACCCGCGCAATGGATCCATGTCTCGACCTCGTGATCGGCGCACGCGTGCGCGAACGATGGACGCTGCGGCACAGGCTGAGGGCGCTGCCGCTGCGGCGGATGTTCCTGTACGCCGACACGCCGCAGGATCGGATCGAGCGCGCCGTTCACCGAGAGCTCTCGGACCTGTCACGGCGCACCCTGCACGCGGTCGGCGGCCTGCCGCCTGCGGCGCGCGACGCCCTCGCCCGCGGCGAAGCCGAAGGCTTCTTTCCGCGCCGCGAGCTCGAGCCAATGGGGCTCCGCGGGCTCGACCCCTGGATCGAGAAGCACAAGCGGCTCGAGCGGCGCCTGCGCTGGCTGCTGAACCCTGAGGTGACGCGCGCCGAGATCGACCATCTCGATCCGCTCGAGGACGCCGACCAGCTCACCTGCTTCGTCAAGTACGAGTTCCGGCCGGAGTTCCTCTACTGCGCCTGGGCCAACGCCATCGAGCGCATCGCGCAGTCGGAAGCGGCATCGACCTTCTTCCACGCCACGGGCGCCGCCGAAGGCAACCCGGTGAAGCGGACCGAAGACACGCTGATCCATTACTACTACTTCTTCAACTGGGGGCCCGACAGCTATCACGGCCGGAAGGCCATCGAGAGCATGAACCAGATGCACGGCCGCTACTTCATCCCCAACGACGGCATGAAGTACGTGCTCCTGAACGGCGCCTTCAGCGTCATCGATTCGCTGGCGGTGATCGGACACCGGCCGCTCCACAGGAACGAGCGGCTCGGGTACTTCCACACCCACGTCAACATGGGTCAGGGGATGAACATCCGGAACCTGACCCACGACTGGGACGAGATGTATTCCTGGTTCCAGGGGATGAACAAGGCTCTGTCCACTTACGCGCCTCAGAAGAGGCGTATGTGGCTGGCGATCGAGGACAACTTCGATCGCGATGCCAAGGTGCCGGGGTGGTTCAGCCGCTTCCGCCGTCTGATGGAGATCTCGTCAATGGACGACGCCTTCCGGTCGGCGCTCGGGTTCGAGCGTCCCTCCGACAGGAAGATCGAGTTTTGCCGCGCGGTCGTGCGGGGCGCCAACCGTTACCGTGCCGCGCTGCCGCGCGGGCCGTACATCGAGAGCCTTCAGAACTTTTTCACGTACCCCGACGGCGTGGAGATCGAAACCGCGGGCGTGAAGGCGCGCTCGCCGAACATGCCGAGCGCGTGCCCGTTCCACGTGACGATCCCCGCTACGTCGATCGATCCCGAGAACCAGCGGCCGCTGGTGAACTCCAGCGACGCGCCGGAGCGTCATCTCCGCGTGTTCACCTGGGACGAGGTGCGCCGCCACGACCGCGTCGACGACCTCTGGGTCGTCTTCGGCGGCCACGTGTACGACCTCACCCCCTTCGCGAAGAACCACCCGGGCGGTCTCGAGATCCTGTTGAACGGCTCGGGCAGGGACATGACCGACGAGTTCGAGGAAGCCGGGCACAGCGAACTCACGAAGGTCTTTGCGCTGAACTTCCGCATCGGACAAATCGAAGCCGCCGCGCCCGTGTCGTACCGTCGCGACGTGCAGGTCGAAGCCCAGGCCTAGGAGTGCCCTCCCGTATGCGCCGGTGCGTCCTTCTCGGTCTCGCCGTCATCGTGCTGTGCGGGAGCCTGCGCGCGGCCCAGACAGGTCAAGGGCCGCAGGCTCCCCTCGGCGCGCAGTCCAGCGGCGACGACATCATGCGCGAAGCCGATCGGGTGAGCCGGGGCTTTGTCGGCGAGCGTTCCGTATTCACGCTGGTCATGATCAACGCGCAGGGCGATCGGACCGAACGGCGCTTTACGCTGGAGCTGCGGGAAAACGAGCAGGACGCCCAGCAGTCCCGCATCGATTTCGACTGGCCCGAGAACGTGCGCGGCACCGTCCTGCTCACCCACGCGCACAAGGCGGCCGAGGACGACCTGTGGCTGTTCCTGCCGGCGGCGGGGCGCGTCCGTCGGATCAGCGCGGGAAGCCGGTCTGGTTCGTTCATGGGCAGCGAATTCACCTACGAGGACCTCACGCCGTTTGTGCTCTCCAAGTACTCGTACAACCGGATGGCCGACGACACCGTCGATGGGAAGCCGTGCTTCCTGGTGGAGCGGCGGCCGCGAACGGAAGGCAGCGGCTACAGCCGGCAGCTGGTGTGGCTCGACAAGCAGCACGTCGCCCCTGTGAAGATGGAGTACTACGATCGCAAGAACGACTTGTTGAAGGTGGCGTACTACCGGGAGGACCGGACGGTCGGCGGATATCAGCGGTACGATCTGGTGCGGATGGAGAACCGCCAGACCAAGAGGGTCTCCGAGCTCAGGGCCGGCAACCGTCAGCTCGGGCTCGCGCTCGACGCGTCGCGGTTCAGGAGCCAGGCCCTGGATCGATAGGCCGCGAGACGTGATCCCCCTGGAAGAGCTCCACGTCTCGCGATTCAACCGGGTCGTGGTCGGGCTCATCGCGGCGCACCCGTGGCGCGCGATGGCGCTTGGCCTGGTCATGGTCCTCGGGCTGGCTCCCGGCCTCCTGCGCCTGCAGACCGACTTCACCCACACCGGTTTCTTCAACCTCGACGATCCCAAGCTGAAAAAATTCGAAGCGTTCGAACGGCGCTTCGGCAACGACGACACCGTCGTGATTGCCGTCCACAGCCCGTCCGGCGTCTATGACACCGCGACGATCGCGCTGCTGCAGTGGCTGACCGACCAGGTCTGGCACGTGCCGGAGGTGATCCGGGCGGAGTCGATCACCAATTTCAACTGGCTGCACGGTGCCGACGGGGAAATCGTGGTCGAGCCGTTCCTCCCCCCCGCGCTGTCGCCTGAAACGCTGGCCGAGCGCCGGCGACTGGAGGACGCGGAACAGATCCTCCCGCGCTATCTGGTCAGCGCGGACGCGAGGACCACGCTCGTGGTGGGCCGCATCAAGCCCGCCCTCGATGGACCGCCCGACTCCGCCGCCATTACCCGGGCGCTGCGCAGCATCGCCGGCCGCGCGCCGGTCGCGGACGAAACGCTGTACCTGCAGGGCGTGCCGGTGGTCACCTACGCGTTCGAGGAAATCACGCTGGAGGATCTGACGCGGCTGGCGCCGCTGGTCCTGGGGCTGGCGGCGATTTTTCTGTTCATGATCCTCCGGAACGTCGTCGCGATCCTGCTGCCGTTCGTCACCGTCGCCGGCAGCCTGATCTGCGCGTTCGGCATGGCCGGCTGGGCCGGCCTGGTGCAGGTCCCGCTCAGCACGGCCATCCCGAGCATCCTGATCGCGGTGGGCATCGCCGATACGGTGCACATCGTGTTCAGCTTCATCCGGGCGCTTCGCGCCGGCACCAGCCAGGACGAAGCGGCCCGCTACAGCCTGACGCGCAACCTGCTGCCGACGTTCCTGACATCGCTGACGACGGCGGTCGGCTTTCTCAGCTTCATGGGCGCGCCGCTCAAACCGCTCGCCATGCTGGGCATCGTCACCGGGTTCGGCACGGCGGTGACGTGGCTGTTCGCGTTCGCCGTGTGCGGCGGGGCGCTGTTCGTCCTGCCCTTCCATGTCGCGCCGCGGCCGGCGGACGGGGAGCCCGTGGTCAGCGCCGGCGGCCGGCGCCTGCTGGACATGGTGATCCGCCGCCGCAGAGCCGTGCTGCTGGGTGCCAGCGCCGTGGTCGGCGTGTGTTTCTGGTACGCGCTCGGCATGGATGTCAGCACCGACCCGATCAAGTACTTCCGCGAGGACGTTCCCGTCCGGGAGGCGCACGAGCTGCTCGAGCGGGAGATGCGTACCTCCCGCTCCATCGAGCTGGTGGTCGAGGCGGGCAGCGAAGGCGGCGCGCTCGACGCGGCGTTCCTCGAGAAGGTCGATACGCTCGAGCGGACGCTCGAGAAGGACCCGAGCGTGACGCTGATCGTCAGCATCATCGAGACGCTCAAGCAGATCAATCAAGCCCTGGCCGACGGCGACCCGGCGGCCTACGCGCTGCCGGCGGACAATGCGGGGGTCGCGCAGCAGATTCTGCTCTACACGCTCGCGCTGCCGCCGGGCACCGATCTCAACGATCGCATCACGGTGCGCGAAGACGCGCTCCGCGTCACGCTGGTCGGAAATCACGAGAACTCCTCGGAGGCCGTGGCGCTGGTCAATCGCGCCGTGGCGCTGGGCGCCGAGCGCGGGCTGGACGTCTGGGCCACCGGCAAGTACTTCCTGTACCAGGAGACGAGCGACTACGTGGTGCAGTCGCTCCTGAGCTCGATCATCGGCGCGAGCGTGATCATCGGCCTGATCATGGCGATCATGCTCCGCTCGATCCGGCTCGGCATCATTTCCATGATTCCCAACGTGGTGCCGCTGCTCGTGGCGGGCGCGGTGCTCAGGCTGCTGGACCGGCCGCTCGATCTCGGAACCGCCATGGTGGCCAGCGTCGCCCTGGGGATCTGCATCGACGACACCAGCCAGATCCTGGCCAACTTCGCGCGTGTCCGCCGCGACGGCGTGGCGCCGGTGCCGGCCCTGTACCGCGTGATGGAGCACTCGCTGCCGTCGCTGCTGTCCACCAACGGCGTGCTCATCGCCTCGTTCGCCAGCTTCGTGGTGGCGGCCTACATCCCGAACGCGGTGTTCGGGGTGCTCACGGCGTTCGTGTTCGCGGTCGCCCTGATTGCGGACCTGCTGCTGACCCCGGCGCTGCTGCTGCCGTATAAGATCTGACCCATGGCGCCCAGGTACCTCGACGAGCGGACCTACGACACCGGCGACATCATCTTCGCCGAAGGCGATCCGGGCTCGGAGATGTTCATCGTGTCCGAGGGAAAAGTCGTCATCACCAAGCAGGTCGCCGGGCGGGAGGTGTTCCTGGCCGCGCAGGGACGCGGTGACTTCTTCGGCGAGATGGCGCTGCTCGACCCCAGCCCGCGCCACGGCACGTGTGTCGCGCTCGTGCCGACGCGGCTGGTGGCCATCAAGAGCGGCGAGCTGCTGATGAAGCTGCGGCGCGATCCGACCTTCGCGCTCGAGATGCTGCAGCAAATGAGCCGGCGCATCAGTTACCTGGAGGAACAGATCGCCAAGCTCATGGAGCACGAGCTCGAGTCGCGCCAGGAGCTGGCCAGGATTCTGGGGAAGTCCGAGTACCACCGCGACAGCCCGGGATGATCACCGACGTCCGCGAGCCGCGGCTGCTGGTGACGTCCGATACGCATATCGGCAATCTCTTCTGCGACGCGCGCCGCGGGCTGGTTCGCCTGCTCGAGTATGCCCGGGCCCACCAGTACAACGTCTGCATCAACGGCGACGGCATCGAGGTCCAGTACACGTCGCTGAGCAGGTTCACGAAGGAGACGGCGGCGCTGCTCCGCGACCTGCGCCGGATTGCCGGCGAGATCACCATCTACTACACGATTGGCAACCACGACATCATCCTGGAGCACTACCTCGGCGACTGGGGCGGCCTCCGGCTGGTGCCCTTCCTCAACGTCAGCTCCGGCACCAAACGCATCCGCATCGAGCACGGCCACCTGTACGATCCGGGGCTCATGACGCGCCCGGATCTCCCCCATGGACTCAGGCGGGTCTTCGCCTTCATGTGCCGCATGTACCCGCCGGGCTTTTACTGGCACGAGAAGTTCGAGCGGGTGCAATACCGGTATGGCCGCCGGCTGCTCGGCCGCGATCGCCACCTGCTCGACTCGCCGATGACGAGAGACGTCAGCGCGTCATTCTATGAAGCCGCGGAAGACCTGGCGCAGCGGGGATTCGACGCGGTGATCTTCGGGCACACGCATTATCACGGCGTGCTGCCGGTGAACGGGAATCGCGCCCGCTATCTCAACACGGGCAGCTGGTTCAACCAGCCGCACTACATCGTGATTGACGAGGGCGAGGTGGAGCTCAGGCCCTGGCTGCCGTAACGCGGCCGGCCTCGAGGACACGCTGGGGCGGTTCCTTGAGGTCCCAGATGAGACCGAGCAGCGACAACACTTTCAGCGCGTAGTAGGTGACGTCGATCTCCCACCAGAAGAATCCCATGCGGGTCGACGTGGCGTAGTAATGGTGATTGTTGTGCCACCCTTCGCCCAGCGTGAGGACGGCCAGCAGGAGGTTGTTCCGGCTCGCGTCGGTCGTCTTGTAGCGCACCCGTCCAAACATGTGGCAGATGGAGTTGATCGCAAAAGTCGCGTGGAACACGAGCACCGTGCTGATGAAGAATCCCCAGACCAGCCCCTGCCAGCCCATCGCGAAAAGACAGCCGAGGGCGAGGACGACGCCGGACACGGCATACCAGTGATTCAGCAGCCGCAGCTCGGGGTACCGCGCGAAGTCCTGGATGATCTCGAACCGGGTCGGATCGTACTTTCTCGAGAGGAGCCATCCGACGTGCGACCACCAGAACCCCTCCCGCTCTGGGGAATGCACATCCGCGTCCTGGTCGGAATGCTGGTGATGATGGCGATGATGCCCGGCCCACCAGAGCGGCCCTCGCTGCACCGCGGAGCAGGCGATCGCCGCCAGCACGAACTGAAACGCGCGGCTCGTGCGATACGACCGGTGAGCGAAGTAGCGATGGTACCCGCCGGTAATGGCAAACATCCGGACGGCGTAGGTCGCCGCGCACAACGCGATGGCGTTCCATGACACACCGGTCCAGAACACGCCGAGACACGCGACGTGCACGCTGAGAAAAGGAATGCTCTTCGTCCAGTCGACGCTGTCCAGGTCGGGGGGGAATACCTTGCGCATGAATCGGGCGAGTGTACCGTACGGACTGTGCGGCTTCCACCTTCGCCCACGAGACCCGTTGGGGCCACTAACGAATTTGAAACTCATTACGACCGCCGTTTCAGCGGCCAACTTGCGCTACAGTCAAGACCCAGAACAAATCGCGATGAGCGACCCCGGCGGCTTCAGTCTTGTTTCCGCGTTGTCCGGCCGCAGTCTCCTGTTGACGGGCGCCACCGGCTTTATCGGCAAGGTGACGCTGGCGATGCTGCTCGACCGCCACCCGTCTCTGGGCAGGCTTTACGTCCTGATCCGTCCGCGTCCGGGACTCGAGGCCGAGCAGCGCTTCTTCGACACCATCAGGGCGTCTCCCGCGTTCACCCCCCTGCGGCAGCGCCATGGGGACGGCTTCGAGCGCTTCGTCAGGGAGCGCGTCGAGGTCGTCAGCGGCGATGTGACCGAGCCCGGTTTTGGCATGTCGCCGCACACCCTGGCGGCGCTGAGGGGCAGGATCGACGCGATCGTCAACATCGCCGGCCTCGTCTCCTTCAATCCCGCGATGGATACGTCGCTCAGGATCAACACCCATGGAGCGCGGTACGGCGCCGAGCTGGCGCTTGCCCTTCGGGCCAGGCTCGTTCACATGTCCACGTGTTATGTGGCCGGGCTGCGTGAGGGCGAGGTGGGCGAGGACGAGCGGCTGTCGGGTTACTTTCCGAAGGGGCTCGCAGCGCCCGGTGCGTTCTCGGCCGCCGCGGAGCTCTCCGAGTGCGACGCATTCGTCGACGCCCTCGCCCACCGCGCGAGAGACGAGATGGAGGTGACGTTCCACGAGCGGGCGCTCGAGCGCCTGGCCAGGAAGCGCCGCCACGCTTCACCGAAGGTCGTGGCCCTCGGGGTCCAGCGGCAGGCCAAGCTCTGGATGGAGGAGCAGCTGGTCGAGGAAGGCCGGCGCCGCGCTCGCCACTGGGGCTGGCCCAACATCTACTGCTTCACCAAGGCCCTGGGCGAGCAACTGATCGCCGAGACCCCGGGCCTGGATTTCACGATCGTGAGGCCATCGGTCGTGGAGAGCTCCCTGCGCTATCCGTTCCCGGGCTGGAACGAGGGTCTCAACGCGAGCGCTCAAGCGATCCTGGCCATGTGCGGGGGCCATGCCCTGTTCCCTTCTCACCCGACAGCGCCCCTGGACCTCATCCCGGTCGATCTCGTGGCTGCGGGCACGATCGCTGCCGCCGCCGCCCTTCTATCCGGCCGCCAAGCGCGCGTCTATCACCTGGGCTCCTCCGATTCCAATCCCCTGCCCGTCTGGCGCTGCGGGCATTACATCGGCCAGTACCGCCGCCGGCACTACAGAGACCACGCCCCCAACGCCGTGTGGACGCACTGGCTGTGGACGCGCGCGGGGATCTTCACGGTACCAGCCCCGGTCTACCGCCGCTTCGGCGTGCCCGCCTTCCGCAAGGCGACCGCGCGGCTCTCGAGGCTGTTCGCAACGCCGCCGAAGAAGCTCGCGAGGATCGAGCGGGATCTGGCGCAGGTCGAACACGTCATCGACACGTTCATCCCTTTCATGCACGACATCGACTGCGTGTTCAAGACCGACAATCTTCGAGCGCTCTACGCGCAGATGCCTGCAGCCGAGGCGGCGAGCTTCCCCTGGGATCCCGAGGCGATCGACTGGCGGCATTACTGGTTCGACGTGCACACGCAAGGCTTGCGGCAGTGGGTGTTCCCGGGCTTTCCCGGCCGCAACGGCGGTCCCGTGAACCCGGCCATCCGCCCCGTTGTCAATCAGGCGGTGCGCGGGGCGCTGAACCTGGGCCAGCGCGCCGTCTACGGCGGTCTCTTCCGCGCCGAGATCGTCGGGGGAAAAAACATCCCCGACGCTCCAGGCTTCATCGTCGCCTCCAACCACGCCAGCCACCTGGACATGGGCCTGATCAAGCACGCCCTGGGGCCGTCGGGCGTGGAACTCGTGGCGCTGGCAGCCAAGGACTATTTCTTCAGGAATCCGGCGCTGAACTTTTTTTTTCGCAACTACACGAACCTGGTGCCCATCGGCCGGGGCGCCGGCGTCAAGGACTCGCTGGCTGTCGCGTCCCAGACGCTTCAACGCGGCAAGAGCCTGCTGATCTTCCCTGAAGCGACGCGCTCGACGACCGGGAGGATGGCGCCGTTCAAGCCGACCGTGGGGTACCTGGCTCTGCGGAACAAGGCCGACGTCCTGCCTGCCTATGTCGCGGGGACCTTCGACGCGCTTCCCAAGGGCGGGATTCTCCCGAGGACCTTCCGGCTGGCCGCCCATCTGGGGCCGGTCCTGCGCTACGCGGAGCTCCATGAAGCGACCAGGCATCTTGCCGCCAAAGAGGCCTCGCGCGCCGCGACCGTGATCATCGAAGAGGCCGTGCGCGCGCTCGAGTGCCAGGCGGCGGCGCACAAGATGCTCTGGCGCGGGCCTCTCGCGTTGGGCGGCGCTATGTCTGGCCACCGTATGGCGCGGCTCGCGCGCCGCCTCAACCGGCTGCGTAGGCTGAGCCCAGCCGAATAGAGGCTCGTACCCAGAAACAATCGCGATGAGCGACACCGGCGGCTTCAGTCTTGTTTCCGTGTTGTCCGGCCGCAGTCTCCTGCTGACGGGCTCCACCGGCTTCATCGGCAAAGTGACCCTCGCGATGCTGCTCGATCGCCACCCGTCTTTAGGCCCTGGACGCCTCGCTCAAGATCAACGCTCACGGAGCACGCTACGGCGCCGAGCTGGCGCTGGCGCTTCGCGCCAAGCTCGTTCACATGTCCACCTGCTACGTGGCCGGTCGGCGCACGGGCGACGTGGCCGAGAACGAGCGCCTCTCCGGCTACTCTCCGAAAGGGGTTACGGCGCCCGGTACCTTCTCGCGGGGTTTGCGGCAATGGGTCTTCC
>Ga0214472_10005388_pt1 | contig 13459 bp, 11 predicted proteins | sample RVTome_6_FD_207662 | JGI IMG/M metagenome (GOLD analysis project Ga0214472, IMG submission 207662) | Soil microbial communities from uranium-contaminated site in the Upper Colorado River Basin, Wyoming, United States - RVT140D175 | ecosystem: Environmental > Terrestrial > Soil > Contaminated >... | reverse complement strand
TGTTTGTGAAATGTAAACTGCTAAAGTTGATGGTTGACAGCTGTGACAACTGTCAGATCTCCGTCAAAGATAGTATACTATCAACTCTAGATATGTTTCGTTGTACAGCTACAAATCTCTATATTAGGGTTGACGGGGTAAAAGAACCCATACCCATCACAACAATAGAGAGCTGTGACAATATAGGCATCTTTCAATCTTCCGATCAACTGTGTTATCTAATCAAGAGCTGTTGTGACATAAGAGGAACTCTCGTAGATGTGACAACAGGAGAAAGAAAAGAGAGCTACAATTTGGGTAAGATGTTTTGGGATGAGAGTGAACAGGTACTAATCTGCCTCTCACAGGATGAGGGATTTGCATCCTCCATTGTAAACTACGAGCTTAACAACATAGGTATGAGTATTGCTGTACGTCAAAGTGACAGCTTTGAAGGCGTTTCATCTACACCGCCTGTTCCTGGTGGTATGTGGGACAGATATAAGGGTATTTGATTCGTGATCTCATTCTGTACGACAATATCTAGCTAGATATTGTCGTATTCTACACATACAGGATAGAGTCGTTTCTCTATCTTGCTGTGTATAAAGACGGAGAGTTAAGATACAATGAGCCTAGTTAATAGTGTAGACACTATAGTATATAAGAGTACAGAAAGTACTCTCAGTTGTACTGTTAAAAGGGAAATGTCTACTGATAGTTTAGATAACCCAAAGATCGAAAAATCTATGGTTGTGAAAGGGCTGATGCCGGATGAGACAGAGTTTGACAATGATGAAACTCTCTCAACCCTGTCTCTAGTCTGTCTGCCCGACATAACAAATGTAAGATTAGAGATCATGCTTTCAAGGGTACCAAATCTTACTTCTTTGGCTCTGTGTAAACTACTAAAAATAACAGATGATGGCCTTACAACAGCTCTTGAACAGGTCAAAGATCTACGAACGCTACATATAGGTCATGTCGATGGTATCACAGATGTAGGTCTTCAGGCGGCAGCCAAACAGTTAATACTACTTGACTCTCTTAGACTCTGGTATCTACCCAATATATCAGACAAAGGACTAACCACAACTATAGGATACTGTAGATCTCTTATTACCCTATTTCTTTGGCAACTTCCAAAGCTAACCAATAGAGGTCTCAAAACGGCTCTTAGCAAAGCAAAGCTTGTTAGAGACCTAACTCTTAGAGATCTACCTTGTGTGGACGGTCAAGGTATTGTCGATGCGTATCAGGGAAAGTACATAAGAAGATTGGTACTGTGGAATCTGCTAGAGTTTACAGATCAGAATCTGATTAGAATGATGAGAAAAAGCTGTACTCTCAAGGAACTGCATCTAAAGAGCTTGGAACAACTTACCGGAAAAGGTATAACTACAGCTCTTAACTCTATACCTACCGTTTCAGGTATAATCTCTCAAAAGCTCACTGTTCTAGTTCTAGACTACCTGAAAACATTAACTACTAAAGAGCTAGAGCAGATACTCAGAGCGGTACCGGGTCTACTAAATCTTACTCTCGTCTGTCTTCCAGGTGTCAGAAAACTTAAATCCCCCCTCGTAAACACTACACCACAGCTAATAGAACTGCATTTAGACGCTTTTCCTAACACAAAGATAGATGAGATTAGACAGATAGTAAAAGCACCTGCAAAGGCAAGATTAGAGATACTAACTGCTTACAATATGGACAGTATCTCAAAAAAGGAGATGGATACGCTACAGATAGAGTTCAAAAGTATCTGTATACAGATATAGAAGCCATAAAATACAATAAAAGGGATCACCTTTTATTGACTGCACAACAACGTTGTATCAACTTCAATTGTACTCTCCTGTGTAAGGCGCGCGATCCGGCGTATAGAACATAGGAGAGTTGTAATGTTGAATAAGATCTCTACGATACGGCATCGGCGGTAGAAGATAGGTAACTCTAGGATCTTGACGATAGTTCAGATGAGGTCTCTTGACCTGAGCTATCTGTTCGTGTACGTGACCTTGAACCGGATACTTATCCAGTGGAAGAGTGAAGTTAACTCTACCGTCGCATCCGTAGATAGGATGACTAATACCGTTGTAACATTTGTACGCTGTAGTATCCTTCTCAGGCCACATGTACTGGTCTACCTGTGCTATAGATCGAGGACACTTTGGAAAGTATCTAGGAGTAACGTCCCTATCCATGTTATACTGTAGTAATAAAATAACAGTTGTGGAACCGCACTTACCAATAATATAATACGCTACGTTAACGTATTATACATTTTATTTACACTGCATGTGTGCTTATGGAGATAAGATCTGAGAGAGCTTTAGAGTACTGTATTTACTTCTTAGAATCCTTCTTCTTCTTGGGAACAGATCTCTTAGTAATGACCTTCTTCAAACCTTCAGCACCTGCGTATGAAACGCCATCAAGAGCTCTAATGGCCGCCTGTATGTCCTTTGAGTTCAAACGCTTTCTGCCAGCTGCATGAGCATAAAAGGAAGCTGTCTCGAGTATTCTACCAGCCTCTCGTTCGATGAGCATATCAACCTCTGCGTATGTCAACTTTGAAACACGTTTTGCATCACTGGTGGAAACAATGAATCTTTTCACAGCCGCACGAGAAATATGTAGTTCTTCGTAATTCGCCATCTTCTTTTCGTATTATTATATAACATGGAAAGAAGAATCGAATTTTCGGGCTATATTGCAAACATTGCACATGATGTTGTTGATACAAGAATAACTTCTACTGCGAAAAACCAGATAGGCGAGGTAGTGTTTATCGTCGGAAACAAGCTTGCAGAGCTCGCTATCAGTATGGCGGTCAACTCTGGCAAAAAGACCGTCAGTGGTCTTATGGTTGACTCCGCTGCCAGTATTCTGTTGAAATCTATTCCACCAGTTCCTGCCACTACTAAAATAGTGTACAAAAAGATTGAAGGTAAAACCGTGACACAAACCAAGATCGAGCAGCTAATTCCAAGTCACAGAGCTGTTAAGCTGATCAGACACAGAGGTTTTAACGTTTCCAAGGGAGCTAGAGACGCAATCTCATCGTGGCTCAGCGGTCTTGCACTAGAGTTTGTCAAAAATGCTGCCGTCTTCTCAAAAGAGCTCAAGAAGAAGACTGTAGATATTGTTGATGTTCAGAGAGCGGCTGCTTCTGGACGTCTTTGTGGTGCTCTTGGTCTTATGAAGATAGAGCTCGAAGGTCATGAGGTTGGAGGTAACAAGAATTCAAAGGAGGCCAAGCTTACCTTCATTCCGAAGGCTCAGATGAACAAACTGTTCAATTACATTCTCGAGAAACATCCTTCTTATGCAGAGGGTATGACCGGTGAAGCTAGACTTATGGTGCAGCTTTACATCGAGGATCGTCTCTCCAAAATCTTCCGCGATGGTGGTAAGCACGCTGCCATGACCGGCAGGGTCACTTTGCAGCCCAAGGACATTGCTCTTGCCGATCATGAGCACAAGCCTCACTGCCATAGGGAAGGTGGCGGACTCGAAGCTTACAGGAAAAGGTTAGAAGCCGCGAAGAAGGCTCCTAAGCCAAAGTCTCCTGCGGCCAAGGCAGCTGCTAAGAAGGCTCCTGCCAAGAGCAAACCGGCCGCTAAGAAACCAGCTGCTCGAAAGCCCGCAGCTAAGAAGCCCGCAGCTAAGAAGCCCGCAGCTAAGAAGCCTGCAGCTAAGAAGCCCGCAGCTAAGAAGCCCGCAGCTAAGAAGCCCGCAGCTAAGAAGCCCGCGGCTAAGAAGCCGGCCGCTAGAGGCCGCCGCAAGGGAGCCGCCGCCGCCGCTTCTCTGAAGAAATAAATTACCTATAGAATAGGCAGCTTGATACTCTGAACATAATAGTAGAATAGTATACAACGTATTTCTGCTATTATGTTACTTTACAGTCTGTGCGGCCTCATAATCCCTATATCATATGTCGAGTACTCAGAGTACATAGCTATACTACTATCGATAGTAGAGAGATCTTTTAGAGAAGGAATGAACCGTTTTACTACCGTTACGCTTAAGAATACAAAACTATAAGAGCTGGCTAAAAGAGTTCTTATAAGTTAGTATTCATCATTACGGGGTGACAACTTACCCCGGAAAATTAGAAATGTGAACGAATGTCAGAAAATAACTAAAATTCAAAAAACCAGTCTATTCTAATAGGCTCTTGGCTCTCGAGACCAATTGGTAGTGAATATCACTACCAATTGAAAGAACTGGTAATAGTTGGAGAGTTAATAAAGTATAAATATACTATCCTAACTCTCAACTATTGTTGAGCTAGTTTAGTATATTTATACTTTAGTATACTTTGCGATTACACTGTTGTTCAACCTTCTCTTAGCAAACTGTACTTTAAGGATCAATCTACTCTTAACACCCTCTTTTGAATGCGAAAGAAGTTACAATGACTAATCCTGATGATGGTCGTTAGGAGCTATGTACTGCCAGAAAGGATTGTAACCTGTCTCATACGAGACATCGTAAGGATGAACAGTTCGGTCGCCGCTAAGAAGAGCCTTGTCACTAGCGGAGAATACCTGTTGAACGGCGGCGAGCTGGCATCCAACCGGATTCAAAGTCTGTACCGAACAGTCAACGACCTGTTTTTGCAACTCTGGTGTAACGTATCTGTCGAATTTGGCAATGTTACCTCTATACGGCAAAGGATCGTTTTGACCGTGCTTCATAGCGAGAAACGAGTACTCATTTGAGTAGAGAAACATAGGGCTATTCATACCCACACTACCCTGTATCCATCTCTTGCAAAACCCATCATTCAACGCACCTACACCTCTCCGTGAGAGTGCGTCCCAATGATCGTTATACTCTGATGCCATCTTACTCACGATGCTTACAATTACACACCGATAAAATCCATAGATCTAAGATACTCATCTAGAGTTAGTTTTTCCTCTTCCATATTTTTACATGGATACGCTGCAAACGTTTCACCTCCTATCATAAACGTACCTTTGTCATATATAGTGTCGTGGGCCTCATCGAGATAGGTATTTATACCTCTAGCCGAAGACAGTACCGCTTTCGACCATACAATGTATCCCTGCACCCTCTTGTAGTTCCAAGAGGGCGGAGGTAATCTTAGAAGATCAAGACAGTTGTAAAGCTTATCGGCGAGCTTTACCAGCTTAGCGCTAACTGAAATGTGACGTACATGCTCTATCTGAGCTCTCTTACACTCACCTTTGCCCAGAGATTTATCATCTGTTACCTCTTCAACTATACTAGCTATCTGTTCACCGAATAATGCTTTTAGCTCTTCTATAGTAGTATCTGTATCTTCAACCGTATCATGAAGAATAGCGGCTACAATGGTGTTATCATTGGTAATACCCGCTTTCGTAAGAGTATCAGCTACGCCTAGAGGATGTACGATATACGACGATCCATCCGCTTTCCGGGTTTGAAACTTGTGTTTTTCAGCTGCGAAAACAGCAGCTTGTAAAATAGTACTATAAGCCATAATAACGATAGATGTTATTATGAAAAGTTCATACTTATAAGGGTTGTCAGCCAGGATCGAAGAGTGTTAATACAATTCTTCCTGATTTGATACCCTCTTCAAGCTCTATAGCCATACTGAACTGTGCAAATTGAATGAATATATTTGGCGATTGATACATAGTAACGTGTATAATACAGAGTTTAGAGCTTTAGATAGAGTACAGATTTATTATTCTGCGTATATGTAACTATGAACGTGTATAGAGACGAAACTCTAGACACTCTCAAAGTTAGAAGAGCTTTGACTCTACCAACGGTACCGGCCGGCGCTATACAGCTTTCATCACCTCCAGGATCTGTCGTATATCAACCTTCTACTTCTTCCCTTTTCACATCTAACGGTATAACATGGACATCCGTAGGTGGCGGTGGTAGTGGAACTGTTGTAATAGGCCCTGGGGGTGACTACTCTACTCTATTAGAGGCTCTTCAGGACGGTGTAGTATCCGTCGCTGTAGAAACAAGCTTTACGGATGCAAGTATAGTTGATGCCGCTACCATGCCTTCTAATCTTCTCATATACATTCTACCGGGAGTGGTGTACTCTTACTCTGGAACTATGGATATAACCTCCAAACGACTGATAGTAACAGGTTCTGGTAGAACATCTGTTTTTAGAGCTGATAGGGCAACTACTCCTTATACTAGTAATCTATCATCTAGCATACTCTGTATGGACTGTACATACAGTTTGGGTACTGTTTATGATGGACCTATTATAGGACAGTACGTTACGTTTGACACTAGAAACGCCGTATTAGAGTCGTTGAATCCGGCACCAACACAACCTATGCTTAGCGCTCTAGCTTCGCCTGCTAAGATGACTCTAATATCTACCACATTCATAGGTTCCAGTGCATCTTGTAGATTGATCACGGCCGTTTCTGGCGCTTCTATTGTTGCTGTTAACACTAGATTTCTGGGTACGTTTACATCCGCTTCTGGCGCTGGTCTTGCCTGTGTAGATACGGTTTCCGATGCTGCTATATGGCGCTCTTCAAGTGTTGAAACTACGGCCGGTATAGTACTAAGAGTAGGAGGTAGAATAGAGCAGGTGAGTGGAGACATAACAGTTCCATCCAGATTGGAGATAGAGTTGGATGGAACCATAGTGTTTGATTGTAGCAACTTTCTAATGAGCCCTATTACGGCCTCCAACTGTAGTCTGTCTCTCTGTAGTTTACTGAGTAATGTAGATATAGGAGGTAATCTACACTCTCTTACGGATATTAGAGTTATAGGAACGCTAACTCTCAGTGGAAACTCTTTTACTCTAAGAGGTACAACTACAGGTAACGGTCTTACTATCTCAGGTGACGATATGAACGTAGGTGGTGTACTGACATTCAATACAATAACACTTTCGGGCACAGGAGCTCTTTTTACATCTGTACAATCTGTGGGAGATATAGATATAGTAGGCAATGAGTGTCAGCTAACAACATCTAGTATCTTTGGAGCTCTTACTGTCACAGGAAACGATGCTACGATCGTGTCGTGTAAGGATCAAGGATCTGCCGTAAACATATCCGGTCAAAGGGCCAAACTTATAGGCTTTGATATAGTCGATACAGTGACGTTTACATCTACATCCGTAGGTAGTATAGTATCTGACTCTAATATAGATACACTACAGTTGAACGCCCCTTCAAGTAGAGTCAGTAACTGTACTCTTAGTACACTGAATATAGATGTTAGCACGGCTACCAACGTGGTAGTTACAGGTTCTACTATAACAGCTGTAGCTGTGAGTAACAGCGGAGGTGGTGTGGCCTCAGATCCACTGTTCGTAGGTAATAGAGTTCCAGACCCAGGAGCAGCTAATATATCACCTGCAAGTATAGGAAATCAAAGTTGATTATGATCGTTGAAACAATACAGAGAGGTATTGTTTCTATGTAGCTCGTAACAGTGTTGGTGCGCTAACGCTTTGTCAGTCTGGATATAAGATCTTGTGCTATAGCATTTTCATTAGGAGTAGATGTAGTCTTAAACAGTACATTTATTTTGGCTTTGTACAGTCTGGTATCTCTGGGAACGATTATCTCTCCCTTGTCGTTTTGTTTGTAGATCAAAAAGACTACATTCGTACGCTTTTTGTCTATAATAATACCTTTTTGCATCTTATCACCATCCTGTACAGTTATAATCTGTCCTACATGGGCTGTTTGAGGAGTTAGTCTTACAGGTGAGTTCTGTAAGAAGCTTATCTCAGTTTCATCAAGATCTGTCGATCTGATACGGTTGTAACCTGCGCTAATAATCACAGGTGGAACAGTTTGGTCTATTTTACCGTTTTTCGTCAGAAAGCACTCCAAAACAGCCATTCTAGGGTTTTTAGCCATGACCTTGCATGTATATTCTTTGTTGGTTTTTCTATCTTTGAGAGCTACTATCTGGCCCAAATGAGTAGTTTCCTTAGACAATGTGTTTGTGGAGTCTAGACCTCCTAATATTGCGTGTCTATAATCTTTGTGATAGAAGAGCTTTTTGACCAGACACATAAAAAGTCGTCCATGGGCCATAGTGTACTTTTTAGACGTGCTAGCCAGTGTAAAATCTACAAGTATGTGATGAAGAAGATGACAGAACTCATGTTCGAATGTAACGATGTAGCACTCTAATTTAGTTTTACAGTGCAGGCCATTGGCTGAGTATGAACTTTCTCCTGCTGAAAATAGCTTGGAGAATCTCTCAGATGGTAGATTTAACTTATAGTTACATCGGGCTGAGCCATGAGATTTGTCGTACTGAAAGAAGCCCATAATCCCTTCTTTAGAAGCTATTTTGGTTTCAAATGTTAAAGTGCTATTAAGGGCTTTTAGTTTGGCACTTATGCGATTGTCGAAGAGATATGTATCATAGAGCTCAAAAAGATACTCTAGCCGATCTGCATGTACAACTGTAAAGTTTGACTTCAACCCTTTTTCATTCATTTTGAACTCTACATACACGCGAAATCTCTCTATCTCCTTCTCTGTAAACCACCCGCTTCTCGAACTATTAGATGAAGAGGTGTGTTTGACTACTTTTAACTTGGAAAAATCGCCGTTCCACGTGCTCATCCTATTTTAAGTGAAGATAATGCAACTGTCATTATCTTCGTCTATCATCCATTGTATCTCACAGAGTATCAAGTATCTTTTGTACAGCCCGTTGTTCGCTTATGTCAACTGTCACAGGTTGAAGAAAGTAATAAGTAGATACATAAGTTTCAGAATCGCTATCTAACGTTATTTTACCATTTTTCAATTCAAAGCACTCTAACACAGCTGTTTTAGGAGTCATCTCTGTGATAATGCATTTATTCTCTTTTTCGCCTGCTCTCTCGACATATTGACCTATAAATGCTGTACTTTTTGTTAATGTTTTTGAGGAGTCTACGCCCTCTACCAATACATGATACTGTTTATTATGATAGAATAGTGTTTTAGCCAGACACTTGAACAGTTCTCCGTGCTCTTCTGTATACTTTCTATTCTTAGTTGCAAGATCTCTATCTACGAATATATAGTGAATCAGATGACATAGCTCATGCTCAAATGTAATGAGAAGACACTGTACTCTGTTATTACAGTTTATACCGCTGGCAGCGTGAGATCTTTCACCTTTTGTAAACAGAGACTTAAATTTACTATAAGGTATGTGTATCTCGTAGTTGCAGCTTATACTGCCATGTTCTCTGTCTGATGCGCACAACCCCATAAGACCCTCAGGTACAACGCTGGATAGAGTATAAAAAGACAATCTACTACGGTTATCGTTTATAGTACTCTGGATTCTATCCGAAAATAGTATATTATCGTAGAGATGAAAAATATACTCTATGTCGCTTGGAGATATCCTTTTAAAGTTGGATGGTATGCCCCTCTCGTTCAGTTTGAACTGTACATACATGCGAAATCTCTCTATCTCCTTTTCAGTAAACCACTCGCTCTTCGACTCACTCGAAGAGTGAGTCGAACCACTCTTCAAGTGTACCATAACTATAAGATGTTGAGATAATATGCCCTGTAGCATATTATCTACTCCTTTTCAAAAGGATACAGAGGTTTAGAAGTCATCGTCACTTGAACCACTCGAGTCACTTAGCCCCCTATTTCTATAATCTTCTACAGCTTTTTCCGCTATATCATCCTCTTCAGGAGTCATGTTAACAGACAAAGCTGCGGATGCATCTAGTCTTAAAATACGTTCATTCGTTCTTTCTGTAATCTCACCTTTCTCGTTTTGTTTCATCAAAATGACTAGTATTGTATTGGTACGGTAATCATTGAAGAAAACAACAGCTTTTCGTTGCTTTCCCTTTACAGTAGTCGCAATAACGCTTTCCACATCGGTAGACGTACTGATATAATCTTTAGCTATTTTTTGCTCGTTAGAAGTGATACTATCTGGAACAGAAAGGTTCTTGATATTAGTTCTAAATAGCGATGTAGTGGTTGAAGGTGTTGTAATCTCACCATTTTCTTGATCAAAGATCTTGTACACTACATTTGTACGGTCCTTTTTGAATATTACAGCTTTGACAGGCTTGTTCTTGTACTCAGCTAGCACTATTTGACCTAGACGTATATCCTTCATTTTTAACTTTTTCGACGTGTCTACTCCCGGTATCAGCTTATGATAATATTTACGGTGATAGAACAACCGTCTAGATAGACACATAAATAAGTCTCCATGTGTTTCTGCAAAGATTATATTCTGTGTCGATAGATCTTTGGCTATGAATATATTATGGATCAGATGACATAGCTCATGTTCAAACGTAATAAGGATACAGTGTATCCTATTTGTACAGTTTATACCTCCTGTAGAGTGCGATTTTTCACCTTTTGTAAACAAAGACTTAAATCTACTATAAGGTATGTAAATCTCGTATTGACACCTTTCACTACCTCTTGATTTATCTGTCACACATACGCCCATCGTACCCTCTGGGATATCTCTAGATAGAGTGTTAAATGACAGGTTACTAGCTGTGTTAGCTATAGCACTCTGGATTCTATCCGAAAATAGTATGTGGTCGTAGAGATGAAAGATGTACTCTATATCGTGAGGTGCAAGCTTTTTGAAGTTAGGTAGTATTTTTCTTTCTTTCAGCTTGAACTGTACGTACACACGAAATCTCTCTATCTCCTTCTCAGTAAACCACTCGCTCGAAGAGCGAGCCGAAGAGCGAGCTGAATCTCTTTTCGATTGTGTCATAGTTACTAGAGATAGTGATAATATGCCGCGTGACATATTATCTATACTTCCACTCAAAGAGCTCATTTTCTTCCAGGTGTATAAGCGTAGGGCATAGCTTGTAGAGGGGAGTTGAGTGTAGTGTCTGTTATGACAGGATGTTTGACCCACTGTCTAGAGTCCATATACGGTAACATATAGTCTGCGTACTCTCTGAACTCACGAACATTGCGATTTGTAAATGGATAGAGCTTATACTGGTACGATATCCTCTTTCCTCTACCGACGCCTGATGTGTGATACTGAGAGTAGTCGTGCTCATACATAGTACCGACAGGTACCCTCTTCTTTCTGTAGGGATACCAGTTGGGAGTACCTGTGTATAGATGTTTGATGGACATAGGTCCGGCGGCTACCTCTACCCACTCTGTAGGACCACCTACAACATCATGAGGTCCCTGTACAAGAGGACCGTTGCCACGGTTAGCCGGTAGAGTTTGATAGATACTGTTTATGGCACAGCTTGGATTGTGAGGAGGTTGAACCGGGTATACAGGATCTAGCACATCTTGAAGCGGTATAAGATTGCGCTGATTCATCTTAACAACTAGCTTGATAATACGTATACAAACTATACGTATACTTTGTCGATGTTGGGTTCAGATACAAAAAACACATCCCATTGATTGGTACCTGTTTTTCTGATCTCTACAACCACCTTTTTCTCGTATGTTACGTTTGTAAATCTATCGTTCAGATACCCAAATAGATAGAGCAGTCTAATATGCATCGGAGCCATATACACAAGAGGGTTGTAGGGCGACGCATAAAGTTTACTCTCATAGAGATTATTTGTTACAATCGTGCATCTTCCTGTCATCTCTTCTCTTAGCCTTACATCTATCTCTCCTTCTTCGAGAAGATCTGATGGGAAACTTTTTTTTGCCGCCATCTCTATTAACTAGAGGGATGATCGCCTCTATAAGTTGTTCTTTCGAGATAGGTTTTGAGAGATAAGAGTCAAATCCTGCCAGTTCGCACTTGATCATATCTTTGGGTTGTATCGATGCACTGAGAGCTATCACAATAGGAGGACGAGCTACACGTTTGACTATACGGGTAGCCTCTATACCGTTCATAATAGGCATTCTAATATCCATCAGCACTAGATGAGGCGGCCTCTCCGTACACAACTTGCAGCACTCTTCTCCGTCTTTAGCGTATCTAATATTTTCTGGAACCACGCCGATCGTTCTAAGTAGCTCTTTGATTGTGTATATGTTATGACCGTCGTCTTCAGCCACAACTATCTCCAACTCGTCCACATCTGGTTTACTCTCTTCTTCTATAGAAACTCTTGGAGTTGGTACTTTAGTGTTACTAATGAGTTCTATCACAGAGAGTAGAAGAAGTGTAATATTCACAGGTTTGAGAAGAAAGCTGTCAAAGAGCTTTTTCTCCTTACTTTCTGCAGGAAGATTTAGATCACTGATAGCTATAAGCGGAAGTGTCTCTCTTAGAACTCTTAGCTCAGATGCAAGTTGTACACCGTTTGCAGAAAGATCTATAATGGCGATATCGAACTCCATACCGTGATGAATATACTGTAGAGCCTCTTCAGTAGATTGAAGAGCTATAGGCATACAACCCCACTTCAACGTAGTATCAGATAGATAAAGACGCATATCCGATTTAGCATCGACTATCAACACCTTCTTTCCTTGTAGTATGTGTTTACTCTCCTCTAGTATCAGTTCTCTACTCTTCTGCTCTGTTCTAAGAGGAATGTAGAAGGATATACTAGTTCCCTTATTTACTTCAGATTTAGCTACTATCTCTCCGCCCATGAGTTTTACCAACTCTTTACTTATAGGAAGGCCAAGACCTGAACCCTCTGTAGGAGTATGTTCATTATCTTGAGACTGACCTATCTGATAAAAGACCTCGAAGATATGTTCTAACTTGCTCTCTTCTATGCCACATCCTGTATCTTCTATCTCAAATATCAATCTATTGCCTGATACGGTGACACGACATGTTATCGTACCTGATGCAGGTGTAAATTTAATAGCGTTTCCGAGTAGATTACCAAGTATCTGTAGTAGGCGTTGTTTGTCGCAGAGTACAGTTTTCCCTTCTAACTCTGAAGATATCTCTTTTTTCAACTCTATCTTTTTCACGTATGCACTTCCTCCAGCTATCTTAAGTGTAGTATCTATGATCTCCTCTACACTCTCTCCCTTAAGTGTTAGAGAGAGTCTGTTAGATCTCATCTTGCTGTAGTCGAGAATATTGTTGAGAAGAGATGTTAACTCCACCGCACACTCCATTAGAGTCTGTACATGTTTCTTTTGTCTACCGTTGAGAGGTCCAGAGTCGTTCAACATCGAGATTATACCCATTATTCCATTGAGAGGAGTACGTATCTCATGAGACATTGTAGCCAAAAACATGTCTTTGGAGCTACACTCCGCCTCCATTCTTCTTAGTCTTCTTTCTACAGCTGGCATAGAGGCTGCACTACCTACTCTTTCGGCTATAGCACTCGCTATGACCTGATGGAGACATCTACTGTAAGGTAGTATAACTGAAGATATCGTATCTGTAGTGTATATAGTGGTACCTGTCAAAGTCAATCTAGCTGTAAACTCTGTGCAACTAATAGGTATTGACACTAACTCTGAAGACTTACCTGTTGTTAGTAGATTTATTAGTGATCTAGGATCCTGTAGAAGAGAAGATGTGGATAGTA
>Ga0214472_10005387_pt1 | contig 13459 bp, 10 predicted proteins | sample RVTome_6_FD_207662 | JGI IMG/M metagenome (GOLD analysis project Ga0214472, IMG submission 207662) | Soil microbial communities from uranium-contaminated site in the Upper Colorado River Basin, Wyoming, United States - RVT140D175 | ecosystem: Environmental > Terrestrial > Soil > Contaminated >... | reverse complement strand
TCGACGCACGCGGCCGATCCTGCGCTACGGAGCGACGAAGGACAGCAGGTCGGGCAGGAGCGTCGCGAAATCCGGTGGATATTCGCGCGCGACGCCGTCGCGGGATTCGACGAGCGTCTCGACACCTGCTTTCCGAAGTTGCGCTGCGACGCGCGGCACGGCTGCGGCCGGCCGATGGTCGTCGTTGCCGTACGCGAACGCGACGCGCAGTCCGGCCGCGGCCGCGACCGGAATCGAATCGGCGATCTCGTCGATGTCGTTCATCGCCGGCGCGACCACGATCGCGCCGCGTGCCTTCACCGCGCCGGTCAGGGCCAGCCGTAGCGCGTGGTAGCCGCCGCGGTCGAACCCGCCGAGCACCAGATCGCCGTTCGACGCGCCGAGGTCGGCGAGCGTGGTGACGTGGCGGCGAACCTCGCCGGTCGTGGCTGCGGCCCACACGAACCGCGCCGGCCCCGAGACGCTGCCCGAGAGCGGCGCGGCAAGCAGGCGCGGCGTTCCGCTCCACTGCCGCAGCACGCTCGCCATGGGCTCGCCGTTGCCGTGCAAGGTCAGCAGCACCGGCCAGGGCGGCGGCGACGGCGGCCGTTGCAGCGTCAATGCCGGCCGAGCATGCAGCAGCGCCTGGTCGCGTCGCTCGCCGCAGACCGCCACCGCGCGTTCGAAGCGCTCGTCGCCTGTGAGCGAGTCGAAGTCGCCCGTCTCGCGCATCCGGTCGGGTGAGAACCAGTCGCCGCGCGCGAGCACGTCGTCGAGCACGCGCAGCGCGGTGTCGCGGTCACCGGCCGCGGCCGCCGCCGAGATCAGCCACCAGTCCAGCGAATGCGCCTCGCCGGGATGGCGGTGCCGTTCGGATTCGGCGAGCGCGGCGGCGGCCGCGTCGTCGCCGGCGGCACGAAGCGCGCCCAATCGCGCCGCCACCGTCGGATATTCGCTCATCATCTCCTCGATGGATCGCGGTTCATGACGGGACGCCCCGGCCGGGCGATTTCTTTTCCCCGAATTCGGCGGGAGGATCCCGGCAGAAGGATACCTGGGCGGCGGCGGCGAAATTTCCATGGTCAGTTCGCACTCGACCGGGGAGAGACCTCAATGCGCCGCATCGTCATCGTCGCTTCGCTGCTCGCCGCCGCCCTGTCCGCTGTGCTGCCGGCTCGCTCCGGGCCGGTCGCCCCCTACCGGGTCGGCGCAGCCGTCCGCGACATCAGCCCGATCGGCTGGGGCACGATCAATACCGGCGGCTTCGGCTTCGGCGACGGCTCTTCGCCGGTCAGCCAGGCGCTCGGGCCGGGCGGCAAGAACTCGTTCCAAGGCAATCACATCGCGGCGCGTGCGCTCGTGGTCGAAGACGCCGCAACCGGCGTCGCGGTTGCGATGGTCAGCGTCGAGACGCAAGGCATGTTCGCCGCCTACCAGAACGACCCCGACGCCGGCCTGGACGCGATCGCGCGACGCATCCACGCAATCGTTCCCGCCTTGCCGCCTTCGAACGTGACCATCTCGAACGACCACACGCACTCCGGTCCCGACGCGATCGGCGTATGGGGCTTCATCCCCGCCGACTATCTCGAGCACATCGCCGCCCAGACGGTGGCGGCGGTCGTGTCCGCGTATCAGACGCGACGCGAGGCGACGATCGTGGCCGGCGCGTCCGACGCGCCCGACTTGATCTACAACCAGACCTGCACCGAGGCGCTCAATCAAGGTCCCAACGATCCGTACCCGAACACGATCTGCGATCCGTTCCTGGAATCCAAGGACTCCTGGGTGCGCGTGTTGCAGGCGCGCGACGCCGGCAACGGGGCGGTGATCGCGACCGCGATGTCCTACGCCGCGCACGCGACCCTCGGCGGCGAAAGCGGCGTGCACGGCGACTGGCCGCAGTATCTGTCGGAGGCGCTGACCGAGCGCTACGGCGGGATCGGTATCGCCTACGAAGGGACGAACGGCCGCACGCAGCCGTGCCGGCCGCGCTGCTCGTTCACCGACCGCCGCAAGCCCGGCTACGGGATCGCCGACCGCCGGGGCTCGTACACGACCATGCTGATGTACCACGTCGCGCAGGCGCTGACCGGCGCCCCGGCCGTCGAAGGTCCGGTCGCCGGCGCGGAAACGATGATCCGGCACAACGTCGAAAACCCGATCGTCGGCGGGTTGCTCTTCCAAGGCGGTCTGGTCGGCGCGCCGATCCAGCGATCGCAGCAGAGCCCATGGCTGACCGGAACGACGGTCGGCACCATCGTGTCGGCCCTTCGCATCGGGGACCTGCTGATCAGCGGTGCGCCGGGCGAGCCGTACCCGAACATCGCCGCCGGAGTCGTGGAGGCAACCAACGTCGCGGCGCAGAGACATTGGACGCTTGCGCTCGCCGACGACCAGCTCGGCTATCTGATCGCGCCGGTCGAAGCGTGGCCGGCCGTCGCGTCGCAGGTCGCCGTCAACGACAACGTCATCTTCAACGTCTCGCCCACGATCGGCGATCACGTGATGTGCGCGCAGATCCGGATGGCGCGCGCCGTCGGCTTCACGTTCCAACGCCTCGTCCCCGACGCTCGGTGCGCGTTGTGGGACGCCTACGACATTGCGGAGGGATCCCTGTGAGACGAGCCATTCTCATCGCCTGTGCGCTGGCCGCGGCCACACTGCCGGCCGCCCCCGCGCGCGCCGCGACGGTCGACATCGACGTGCAGTCGAACTTCTTCTCCCCCTCGCCTGCGCATCCCGTGGCCGGCGACACGATCCGCTGGACCGTGCAAAGCGGCGGACACGACGTCGTCGCCTACGCCGGCACGATGAGTTTCGCGTCGCCCTTCATGACATCCGGCGATCCGGCGTTCACCCAAACCTACGCGGGCGGTGAGGTGCTCTACCGGTGCTCGCCCCATTCGTTCATCGGATCCAATGGGGTGTGCTCGGGCATGTGCGGAGTGCTCAGCGACCGCACGGCCGCTCCCGCGGCCCCCACGATCGCGACCCCCGCCGCAGGTTCCACGGTCCCGGTCGGCAACGTGACCTTCTCGGGAACCAGCGAGCCGTGGACGATCGTCCGCCTTCGCGAAGCGGGCACGCCGCTGGCCGACGTGCTCGCCGACGGTGACGGCGGCTGGTCGATCGTTCGCTCGATGGGCGGCGACACGCACACGATCGAGGCGCGCGCCGATGCAGCCGACGGCACGATCGGCGGCAGCGCAACGGTCACCTTTACCGTCTCGGGCGCACGCGACACGATTCGGCCGACGGTCGCGATCACCTCGGGCGCGTTGACGGCCGGGGTCGGCACGGTCGGTGTCATCGGGGAAGCGATGGACAACGTCGCCGTCGCCCGCGTGTGGGTGCGGGCCTACGATGTCTTCGGCGATTTGATCGGCGAGGCGCCGGCGGACTGTCCGTCGTGCGGGTCGCCTCGGGTCGCGTGGACCGCGACGATCCAGTTGCCTCGGGGGGTTGCCACCATTCGCGCGATGGCCGAGGACACGGCCGGCAACGACTCGACGCAGTCGAACTGGGTTCGGGCCGTCACTCTGTAAACAGGGGCTGAAAGGCCACGGGACCGGCAAAACACCGCCACCGCATGCCCAATCGTGGGTGCGCCGGCCGCCATGAATATCCCTAGGTCGGGTTATTTGTGCTGAGAGAACGCGTCTCGGCCGTCGCGGGATTAAACGAAGCCGCCCGGCATGCCGACCATAGAGAGAACTCGTCCGCGCACGACCCGCGAGGAACCCATGAATACATTCGACGACGCAGCAGCCCGCCGGCCCGCCTCGACCGCAGGATCCGTTCTGCTCTGCGGCACCGGACAGTTCGAAAGCGAGATGCTTCGCCGCGCCCTGCAGCGCGCCGGGTTTCGCGTCTCCTACGCCCACGACGTCGATGCGGCCGTACTCGCGGTGCTGGCCGACGGCCTGGATGCCGTCGTGCTGGGCGAGGCGATGCCGCCGGCGCCGCGGGCCGCGCTGGTCCGATGGATTCGCGGGACGGCCGGGGTAGACGCCACTCCAATCGTGCTGTTGTCCGACGATCCCGATCCGGCCGCCGCCATTCACGCCTACGACTGCGGCGTGGACATGGTCGTTTCGAAGCCGGTTGACGTTGATCTGCTCGGACGAAAGCTTGCGGCCGTGATCCGCCGAAGCGGTGCGCCGGGCCGGCGGGCCGACGGAGCCTGACCGGTGGCGCGCTCCCCTTCGAAGCAGCAGCTTCCGGCACCGCTGTATCTGGCGGCAAGCTACGTATTCTTCCTCGGTCTGCCGACGTTGATCTGCGTCATCATCGGGCTCAGCCACCCGGGGATACTCACGGTCCTGCATTACATGGTGGCGACTGCCTACGCACTCACCGCGATCATGATGCTGATGGAAGCCCGCGTCGCCATCCCGCGCCGCCGCGCCAAACGCGCCCACACCGAGGCGCTGCCCGAGATGCCGCTCACGACCGTGATCGTGTCCGCGTATCTTCCCAACGAGCAAGACCTGATCGCCGAGACGATCGTCCGGCTGACCACGCAGATGCACGTTCCCAGCTACAAGCTGCAGATCATCCTTGCCTACAACACGCCGGACGATCTTCCCGTCGAAGAGACGCTCGCATCGTTCGGGCAGCTCAACGCGTCGTTCCTGCCGCTCCGCGTGGTCGGAAGCCGGTCGAAGGCCGAGAACATCCTGGCCGCTCTGCCGCACGCGCGCGGCGAGATGACGGTGCTGCTGGACGCCGACCATCATCCGCATCCCGACGCTTTCGAACGCGCCTACCGGTGGCTGGAATCGGGCTACGACGTCGTGCAAGGACGATGCGTGGTTCGCAACCAGAGGCAGAATCTGCTGACGCGGCTGGTGTCGGTCGAGTTCGAGCAGATCTACGGCATCTCGCACACGGGACGGTCCCTGTCGGTGGACACGGCGATCTTCGGTGGGACGAACGGCTACTGGCGCACATCCGTGCTCAAAGAGATCGGGATGGATTCGCGGATGCTCACCGAAGACATCGACTCCAGCATTCGCGCGCTCCTGGGCGGCTACCGGCTCATTCACGACCGGTCCGTTATCTCGACGGAACTGGCTACGGCCACGATGCGCTCATGGTGGACGCAGCGCCTGCGGTGGGCGCAGGGATGGTTCCAGGTCACGCTCCGCCATCAGGTCTCGATCTGGCGCTGCGAACATTTGAATCGCCGAACCAAATGGTATTGGACCTACATGTTGACCTGGCGCGAGCTCTTTCCGCTGCTGTCGCTGCAGATCTTCGCTCTGCTGATCGCGGCGCTGGTCATCGGGCAGCCGGTGAACTGGGTCCGCAACTGGTATCTGGCGGGGACCACGGTGATCACGCTGGCGTCGGGTCCCCTGGTTGCGATGGCCACGTACCGTATCGCGCTGTGGCGCACCAAGAAGAGCCTTCGCGCGTGGTTCGTCATCTTCGCGCTGACCAGTCTTGTTTACACCACGATGAAGAACATGGTCGCGATGGTCGCGATGCTGCGCGAGTTCCGCGGCGAGAGTCCCTGGGTGGTCACGGCCCGCCAGGCCGCCGAATCCAAGGCGAAGGCCACCGCCGATATTCGCTATCACGAGAAGGTGGGAGCCGATGCGTAGGATCGCCGCGATCCTCGCGGCCTTGATGGCGATGGCGCCGGCCGCGAACGCGGTCGCCGCAACTGCCGAGCTCGAGACGCATGCGCTGTCGCTGAGCGAAGCCGGCGCGGTCGCCACCGTCCTTCGTCCGTCGCAGCCCGTCACCCGATTCGACGTCGCCGTCCCGCACCGCTGGACCGAGGGCGCCATCGAGATGGACCTGCGGTGGACCGGCTCGGAGATGCTCGCCGACGGCTCCGCCGTCTCGATCGAGGTCGGCGATGTGCCGCTGTCCGCGGTTCCCGTCGTTGCGGGGCCGGGCGCAGCCGCGGTTTCCTCGTCGCTCGCTCCAGTGGCCGATCACCGGATCACCGTCACGATCCGCGCGACGCTCCGTGCGCGAGACGGTGTCTCTCCGCGCGCCGCGGCTCGGGGACTGTTCGTTCGCCTCGATCCGCTCTCGGTCGTCCGCGTCTCCGGCGCGGGCGTCTCGACGCTGCTGCTTTCAGACCTGCCGGGCGTGCTCGTCGAGCGCGTCGGCGATCGCATCGCGCCGCTGACGATCGCGCTGCCGGCGTCCCCGCCGGCCGCCGCGATCCACGCCGCCGCGATCGTTGCCGGTGCCGTCTCGAGCCGGACCGGGTTTCCCGGCGCCCGGATCGCCACATTGATCAATCCCACCGAAGCCGTGCTCGCCGCGCGGGCCGGCGCGCTGGTACGGATCGAGGACCGGCCCGGCGTTGCGCGCGCGTCCGTGCTCCGCCGAGCCGGAGGGCAAGCAGAGCTTCGGATCGGCGGTCGCGGCGCCGCGCTCATCGACGGCGCGCAGGCGGTGGCCTACGGTGCGGCGATGCTGCCGGGAAACGCTGCGATCGTTGAAGGCGGCGGTCCCCTTCCGGCAATCCCGCCCTTCGACGACCTCGTCCGGCTTGGCCCCGCGAGCGCCGAGGACACCGAACCGGTGGTGCTGCGACTGCCGTTCCGCATTCCGGTCGGCCGCGTCGTCGATTCGGCCGACGCGATCATCGAAATCGCCTACGACACTCCGTCCGGCGCTCGACTGTCGCTCCGGGCCAACGGCCGCCCGATCGAATCTCGAACCCTGCCCGTGTCAGGCGAAGGGCGCACGAGCATCGCGGCGTCGCTGTCGCGCGCCGTCCGTCCCGGCGATAACTCGCTCGAGATCGTCGCCACGCCGGCGGAAGCGGCCGGTTCGGCCGCGTCATTGCCCGCCCGCATCGACGTCGTCCGAGGATCGCGGCTGACGCTGCGAACGCATGCGCGCGTCGCGCCCGCGCTGGATTGGTGGCCGTTCCTGACCGCGGGCGACGCGGATTGGGAGGGAACCGTGGTGTCGATTCCCGTCCGGCCGACGGTCGCCGAAGTCGACGCGATCGTTGACACGCTTGCCGAGGCCGTCCGCTGGACCGGCCGTCCGCTCCGCTACACCGTCGCATTCGACGCCTCGATTCAGGAGACACTGAGAAACCGAAACGTCATCGCGCTCGTTCGCTCTCCGGATGCGGTTGCCCGACTCGTGCCGGGCGGCGCGACCGACGGGTCGCTCGCCATCACGCGTCGCGGCGCGCATACCGCCGTGATCGCGGTGGGTCCGCGAGCGCTCACGCCGCTTTCGTCGGCCTACTTCGCCGGGAGCGTTCGCGGCTCAGTCGTGGTCGTCGACGCCCGCGGAGACACGCACCGAATCCTTGCCGCGCCGCGCGAGCCCGCCGCCGGTCGTCGCTGGTGGTGGCCCGTTGCGGTCGCCACAGCCGTCGTCGTTCTTCTGCTGGCCGCCGGCTTTGTGCGTGCGAAGCGTCGTTTCACCCCGCGCGAGAACGATGTCCCCTGGGCGCCGAGCGTTCCCGAAACCGTCGTACCGCGACCGCGGGTCGCGCCCAGCCCGCCGTCACCCGCGCCCCTCGACGCGGACCGGGCGCTCGACGAGTGGCTCCGAATTCGCGACGAGCACAGTCTGTAGCGTCAGGTGACGGCGATGGTCGCCGTCGCCGTCGAGCCCTCGACGCTCGCCGAGATCTGCGTGGTTCCGGGCGCGATGCCCGTCACGATTCCGTGAGAGCCAGAGACGGTGCCCACCGTCGCGACCGAAGTGTCGGACGAGGACCAGCTTGCGAACTCGGTCAGGTCGGCTTCTCGTCCCTCGCTGTACTCGCCGATCGCGCGCAATGCGACGGTGTCGCCGGGATCGACCGACGCGCCGGCCGGCGTGATCGACAGCGACGTGAGTATCCGGTCGATCGTGATTGTCCTTGATGGACTCGATGTTTCCAGCGCCGCGTCGCGGTAGGCGACGGCGCGCAGCACATGCGTCGTGGGCGGCGTCGCCGGAAGCGTGATCTGTGCCTGGTAGAAGCCCTCGGCGTTCGTCGCGACGATCGCGGCGGGCGCGTCGTCGACTAGGATCTCGATGGTCTGGTTCGCCAGGCCGCGCGAGTACTCGAAGTAGATGGGAGCTTGCGCGTACGCGACGAGATATCCCGAGACGGTGAACGCGGTCTGCCCCGAATACGTGTCCGGCGCGTTGATCGTCACGGTGAGCCCGGCCGGGCCTGCGGCCACGGCCGAGCCGGGCAGGAACGCGAGCAGGACCGCGAGCAGGACCGCGCCGGGGGTGATCCGCGAAGTGCTTGGCATAGCCGTCTCCCTTTCCACGATCCGAGCCGTCGAAGGCTTGTTCTGGCCGGGGCCGAAAAAATCCTGTCTCGACCTTTTTGGAACCGTTCCGATTTATCCGGATTCGATAGCATCACGACCGCCGGCTTAACGAAACGCAAACATTCGAAAGCCCGCGAGCGCCCGGGTAAACTGCGCGAACATTCGACTTCGGGAGTGATGCACGCCGTGCCGAACAACCTGACCCGTGACGAAGCGCTGCACCGCACCGCGCTCATCTCGAACCTGCGGTACCGAATCTCGCTTGATCTCACCGCCGGCGCCGAACGGTTCGGCAGCGATACGACCATCGAGTTCGACTGTGCCCGGCCGGGCGCGGAGACCTTCCTCGACTTCCTGTGCGATCGGGTCGCGCGCATTGAGATCAACGGCGCCGGCGCCGATGCGCGCGCGGCAGACGGCACGCGCATCGCCATCGCCGGCCTGGCCGGCTCCAACGTAGTGAGAATCGCCGGCGAGCCGCTCTACGAGCACAGCGGCGTCGGCCTTCACCGGTTCACCGATCCGGTGGACGGAAAGGTGTATTTGCATTCCCAGTTCGAAGCCTTCGACGCGCATCGCGTCTTTCCGTGCTTCGACCAACCCGATCTGAAGGCGACGTTCGAGTTCGAGATCCGCGCGCGGGGCGACTGGGAGATCTCCTCGAACATGGCGCCGTCGGCGGTGCGCGTCGACGGCGATGCGCGTGTGTGGTCGTTCCCCGCGACGCCGGTGATGTCTACCTACATCACGGCGATCGTCGCGGGTCCGTTCTATATCGTGAAGGACCATCACGGCACGATCGATTTGGGTCTGTGGTGCCGTCAGTCGCTTGTGCAATATCTCGAGCCCGACGAGATGTTCGAGATTACCAAGCAGGGCTTCGACTTCTACGAAGAACTCTTCGACTATCCGTATCCGTTCGGCAAGTACGACCAGCTCTTCGTTCCCGAGTTCAATGCCGGAGCGATGGAGAACGCCGGCTGCGTCACCTTCAGCGAGGCCTACATCTTCCGCTCCAAGGTCACGCAAGCCCGCCGGGAGCGCCGCGCCGCGACCGTCTTGCACGAGATGGCCCACATGTGGTTTGGGGACCTGGTCACGATGAAATGGTGGGACGACCTGTGGCTCAACGAGTCGTTCGCCGAGTACATGGCGCTCGTCGCGCAGGTCGCGGCCACCAGGTTCACGAACGGCTTCGTCACTTTCTCCGACACGGAAAAGACCTGGGCGTACCGACAGGATCAGCTCCCGACCACGCATCCGATCGCGGCCGACTGCCCGGACATCGAATCGGTCGCCGTGAACTTCGACGGCATCTCCTACGCCAAGGGCGCGTCGGTGCTTCGGCAGCTCGTCGCGTGGGTTGGTGAAGGGAATTTCGCGCGGGGGCTGCGCGCGTACTTCCGTCGCTACGAGTTCGGCAACGCCGATCTGGACGGGTTCCTCGGGTTTCTCGAGGAAGCGTCGGGCCGCGACCTGCAAGCCTGGTCGAAGGAGTGGCTCGAGACGCCCGGCGTCAACACGCTGCGCGCCCAAATCTCAACCGATGGCGCCGCGTATCGGAGCATCGCGATCGTGCAGGAAGCGTCGGACGAGCATCCGGTGCTCCGCTCGCACCGGATCGCGGTCGGGCTCTACGACGCGGGCGACGACGGCGTGGTGCGCCGCCGGCGCGTCGAGCTGGACGTGACCGGCGCCCGCACCGAAATTCCCGAACTTGCCGGCGAGCGCGTCGCGGATCTGTTGCTGATCAACGACGACGACCTGTCGTTCGCGAAGGTCCGGTTCGACGAGGATTCGCTCGCCACGATTCGGGACCGGCTTCGCGACGTCACCGATCCGCTCGTGCGGACGCTGGGCTGGACGATGACGTGGGACATGGTGCGGGACGGCGAATTTGCCGCGCGCGCCTGGGCGCGGATCGTCTACAACAACATCGACGGCGAGACCGAGGTCGGCGTGCTGCGCAACATGCTCGACAAGGTTCGGTCCGCCGCGCTCGTCTACGGCGATCCGGCGAACCGCGCAGCCGCGATGGGCATGCTCGCCGATTTCGCTCTCGATGGGCTCTCGCGCGCCGAGGCCGGAAGCGACCGGCAGCTCGTGTGGGCGCAGACGTTCGCGTCGATCGCGCGCAGTGACGAGCATCTGGCGATCTTGCAAGGATTCCTCGACGGCGAGGTTCCCTACGACGGGCTTGCGATCGACACCGACATGCGCTGGGCCCTCGTCGGTGCGCTCGCGGCGGCCGGCAAGGCGGGCGAGGCGCAGATCGAAGCCGAGCTGAAGCTGGACCCGACCGACGCCGGCAACCGTCACGCCCAGTCGGCACGCGCCGCGCGACCGGCGGCCGACGCGAAGCAGCGTGCGTGGGCGCTGATTACCGCGGAGGACGTGTCGTTTGCCACGATGCGCGCCGCGATGGGCGCGTTCTGGCGCCACGAGCAGGAATCGCTGCTCGAGCCGTACCGCGACCGCTACTTCGAGCAGCTCGTTCCCATATATCACGGCCGCGACTTGCAGGTCGCGATGGACTTCGCCGAGGACATGTTCCCAGCCGTTTTGATCTCGGAGGAGACGGCCGCCGCGGCCGAGCGCTTCCTTGCCGGCTCGGAGCTGCCGATCCCGATTCGCCGCTACGTCATCGAGGGCGTCGACGGAATCCGCCGCGCCCTCCGCGCCCGCGCCGTCGACGCCGCTTCCGGATCGCTCCTTCGATGAGCGGGACCGTCGCGGCGCTGCCAGCGGCTTGTCGGCGGCGTGTGGAGCCGTGACGCGTCGGGCGATGTCATCGCCGCAACGGTTCGGATCGGGTTGGGCGCTGCTATCTTTTTCCGAGCCGGAGCGCTGACTGCTGCCGTCCTGCGCCTCCGCCGCCGCTGACGTTTGGGGGAGGGAGCCATGATCGCCGGCAAGAGAACGTTCGCACGCGCCGGTCTCATCGTCACGCTGGCTCTGCTCGGTTCGGCATGCGGCGAGGATCAGGTGACGACTCCCGTCGCATCGGGATCTCCGACCTTGCCGGAAAAGAACCAGGGGTTGCTCGTCTACGTGCCTCCCAGCGATCGCGACGTGTGGATCTACGACTTCGAGACGGGAAGGAAACGCCGTCTCACCAACGACGGCGACACGCGCCAGGAGGTTGACCCTAAGATCGTCGATGCGAAGACCGTCTCCTACGTGGTGGGCGACGGCATCGAGATGATCGACCTCCAAAGCGGAGAGCGCTCCGTCGTCGTGCCCGTCACCACCATGTCGGTTCAGTCGGCTTCATTGGGCCATGACTGGACTGCCGACGGCCGCCGGGTCGCGTACCTCGACCATGTCGGCATGGGCGAAAGCGACTCCTTGCTGCTCGATCTCGTCATCGCCGAGCGCACCGGGAAACAGATCATGCGGACGCGGCTTCCGATCAGGGTGCCCGAAGGGCTGGGCGGCTACTGCGTCCTCAACGAGACGCGGGTGTCGGTGGCCGGCGACGGATCGTTGATCGGCGTCGAGCTCTACGCGGGCGTCGATGACAAACGCGCGGTGTTCCTCGACGGCAACGGGAAGATCGTCGGCGAACCGCGCGACCTTCGCGGCATCCGCTTCGCTCCCGACGGCACGGTCATCGCCGACGACGGAGACGGCTGGGTTCGTCTCAACCCGACAAGCGGGGAGAGCGCCTCGCTTCCGGTTCCGGCCGAGACGATCAGCGTTGGAATCTCGCCCGACGGCACACGACTCGCCTACGACGTGGTGGCGGGCACCGGCTCCGACGCAATGACCGCGACCGTCCACGTGGCCGACCTCGCATCGGGCAAGTCCCAGAAAGTGGCCGACGCGGCCGCGGGTCCGTTGTGGGCGGCGGATGACGCCCTTCTGGTCATGACCGGACCGGAGGCGCGGTGCTGGGATGGCAGAAGGATTCCGGCGTCGATGACGCTCGCCTCGCAACCGCAAGACCTGAAGATCGGCGCGGTGGAGTCCTTCGACTTCGGGATCGTGTAGAACCGACCCGCCGCCTACACGCCGATGCCGATCACCGTGATGGGTCCGGCTTCGGGGCCGGTGTTGCCCAGCGCGTTACTCGCGTGAGCCCGCACCTCGTACACGGCGATGCCCGAGGGGGCCGCCGCCGTCCACGTGTCCGGACGGCGTGCGGCTGTCCGTGCCCACGAAATCGAAGGTCGCGCTGGAGCTGGTCGTGACCCCCGGCGGCCCGGACGTCACGAACGTATCCGGCGGGACGACGTCGAACACGTAGGCCGACCCGGAGCCCGAGCCGGCGTCGTCGTCGAGGTAGGACCCGACCACGGCCGTGTCCCCCGACACCGACACCGATCGGCCGAAGTTGTCGCCCCCGGCGGCATCCGACGCGGAGAGCTTGGCCTCCTCCGTCGCGGCCCCCACCGGCGCGGCGGCCGCCACCAGGGCCAGCCCAACCACCGCCGCCACTACCGCCCGTCTTCTTTGGGCTCCCGCTCATCATCTCTCCGTTGGGGTTCGCTGGTCGTCTCCGCGTTCTCAGCCGGCTCCCACCACCACCACCGTGACGGGTCCGGCTGCATCTCCCACGTTGCCCAGCGCATCGGTGCCTCGCACCGTCACCGCGTAGATCCCGGTGGCCCGGGGAGGGTCGGCCCTCCACGCGCAGGAGCCGCCGGTTGGACCGCAGGCCAGCGAGGCGGACACGGTGGCGTCCGACGCCCCCGGGCTTTGGGCCGTGAAGGTGACCTGCACGGAGGCCACGTCGGCCGAGGCGTCGGTGACCTGCCCGCGCACCGGCACGACGAGGGTCCCGGCCACGTTGGCGACCACGTCACCGTCGGCCGTGTCGAGCTGGATCTGCGGACCGGTGGCGTCCACCGACCACGTGCGGGTGGCCGGGGTGGGGTCGGTGTTGCCAACGGCGTCGGTGGCCGCCACCGAGAAGGTGTGCGAACCGTCGGCCAGGCCGGTGTAGGTGACCGGCGACGTGCACGGGGAGGCGGGTGCGGCATCCAGCGAGCAGGTGAAGGTGAGCGCTCCGGACGGCGTGCGGTTGTCCGTGCCCAGGAACTCGAAGGTCGCGCTGGAGCTGGTCGTGACCTCCGGCGGCCCGGACGTCACAAACGTGTCCGGCGGGATGTCGATCGTCCACGTGTGGGTGGCCGGGGTGGGGTCGGTGTTTCCGGCGGCGTCGGTGGCCGCCACCGAGAAGGTGTGCGAGCCGTCGGCCAGGCCGGTGT
>Ga0214472_10005386_pt1 | contig 13462 bp, 16 predicted proteins | sample RVTome_6_FD_207662 | JGI IMG/M metagenome (GOLD analysis project Ga0214472, IMG submission 207662) | Soil microbial communities from uranium-contaminated site in the Upper Colorado River Basin, Wyoming, United States - RVT140D175 | ecosystem: Environmental > Terrestrial > Soil > Contaminated >... | reverse complement strand
ACAGATCGGCATCCAGCAGCAGACTGCCTTCCTACCCTAAAGCTGCCGGGCCTCTTTTCGTTAGCAGACCCGGGTCATTTCTCGATAGCGCCTGGGCCATTTCGCCCAGAAGTCGACCAGCACCGGCCCGGACGCTCGCATCACCTCCGTCTCCCAGTTCTCATCCGTCAGTACGCGCACGCTCTCACTCATTTCTTCGTCTCCCGGACCCGAGGCGCCGCTCCTGGTGCCATGTGGACACTCTCAGCTTGCCGCATTCGGCCTGGCGGCCCTGTGAGGCTTCCAACAGTTCTTGACGACCGTGCGCTCCCGGGCGATGGCCCGGCTACTTGTCTCTCGGGTCCCGTTCGAGCCCGAGGCGGATCGGGCCGGGGCTCGGGCGCCTCCGCAGCGCGGCCACGACAAGAACGGCCAGCAGCTTCCCCAGGGCGACCAAGTGCTGTACAGGCATGACAACCTCCTCTTTCCGGGGTAGCGGGCTGCGAGGCGATCCAGGTCCCGCCCGCTCTCCCTGGTGTGGATGACGATCGACCGTGGGGCGCTGGTCGTGAGGAAGTCCACAAGAACGCCGTTTCGCCTGCACGATGTCGCGCCGGGCCAGATGGCCGGCACTTCGAGACGCAGGATGGGCGAAGAGGCCTACCGCAGGAGGAGCAGCCCGGTCGCCGAGACCAGGTGGTTTCGCTCAGAGTCCCAGGCGCCTCATCCAACGGAAGAGAGTGGCGCGATCGACGCCGAGACAGGCCGCGGCTTCGGTCCGGCGGCCGCCGGAGGTCGCGAGCGCCGCGCGGATGCGCTCGGCAGCGGTACGCTCGAGGTGCTGCTGCAGCGTTCCGTCGGGTTCTGGCAGGCCGGTGGCTGCGGCAGCGCTGCCGCGTGCCGCCGGCTCCAACGGCAGGTCCTCCGCGCCGAGAGCTTCGCCGCGCGCCAGCACCGTGGCGCGCTCGAGCACGTTGCGCAGCTCGCGGGCGTTGCCCGGCCAGTCGTGCTCGATCAGCCGTTTCTCGGCGGCGCCATCGAGCCGGAGCGGCCGGCCGCTGTCGCGGGCGAGCTCCGCCAGGAAGTGGCGCGCGAGCGGCAGCACGTCCTCGCGCCGCTCCCGCAGCGGCGGCAGGCGGATCGGGATCACGCTCAGGCGATAGAAGAGGTCCTGTCGGAAGCGGCCCGCGCCCACATCGCTCGCCAGATCACGGTTCGTCGCCGCGACCACTCGGACGTCGACGCGGCGCGGTCGCGAGCCGCCGACCCGCAGCAGCTCGCCGTCCTGCAGCACGCGCAGCAGCTTGGCCTGGAAGGCGTCGTTCACTTCGCCGATCTCGTCGAGGAAGAGGGTTCCCGCGTCAGCCCGCCCGAAACAGCCCGCGTGCTCGGTGACGGCGCCGATGAAAGCGCCCCGCTCGTGCCCGAACAGCTCGCTCTCGAGCACGCTCTCGGCGAAAGCCTTGCAGTTGACGGCGACGAAGGGACCGGCGATGCGCGCGCTCGCGAAGTGGAGCCGCCGCGCCACGGGCTCCTTGCCCGTGCCGCTCTCGCCCAGCACCAGCACCGGCGCGCGCGGCCGCGGCGCGGTCGACGAGCTCGAGCACCTCGCGCATCGCGGGGCTCGCGGCGACGACGGCCTCGCCGTAGCGTCCGGCGAGGGCCTGGCGCATCTCGAGGTTCTCGCGCTCGAGGCGCGCGAGCTCGAGCGCGCGCGCGACGCGGCGCCTGGACGACCTGTGGGCCGAGTCTATCCCGCTCCAGGGGCTCCCTGCTGCCAAGGACGAACGAGGCCCACCGGGATCGACACGTTGACCGGAAGTAATCCTCCCGATCCCGCTTCCTGTGAAGTCCAGCACAGCTCCGGCGACGCGGGAGGCGTATCCCTGTTGAGAAAGCACGAGCGTCGAGCGGCGACGGGCCCGAGGGCCGGCTGCTGAAGGAGCGGACATGAAGCTTATCCGTGAAGCGCAGCTCCCCGGCCTCCTGCGCCGCAAGCACCCCCGCGGCGGCCAGCAGCACGCCCGCGGCGGCGGGGATGAAATGCCGCCTCGGGCCCGAGCTTGGCGAGGCCAAAGTCCAGGATCTTCACCCGCCCGTCCTTCGTCACGAACAGGTTCTCGGGCTTGAGGTCGCGGTGCACGATCCCCTTCTCGTGCGCCGCGGCCAGCCCGCGAGCGACCTGCACCCCGTAGTCCAGCGCCTTGCGAACCGGCAGCGCGCGGTGCCGCCGATCCTCCTTCGCAGCGTCTCGCCCGTCAGCAGCTCCGAGACGATGTAGGACACTCCCGCGTGCGCGCCGATGTCGTAGACAGCGAGCACGTTGGGGTGGTTGAGGGCGCCGGCGGCTCTGGCTTCCTGCTCGAAGCGGCGCTGTCTTTCCGGCTCGCCCGAGGCGGCGCCGGGCAGGATCTTCACCGCCACTTCGCGCCCGATCCGCGGATCGCGAGCACGGTACACCTCGCCCCTCCCCCCAGCGTCGATCGGGGCGAGGATCTCGTACGGGCCAACCGCCGTGCCCGCCGCCAAACCCATGGGATTTGGTTCCGGCGAGCATTCTACGTCCGAAGGAAACCTTCACAGCATCCCCACATCGACCGAAACACTTCCATCCGCGGGCGCCCTATCGTCTCGTCGACATTCCAGGTCCATAAGGTTCCACTCGACGGACGACGAGAGTCGGGCCGGGAGAGTGGTTCGGTGAAGGGTGGCCCGGGGGTCGTCAGTCAAGGAGGACGTCATGAACAGGAAGAGCTCGGTGATCGGTCTCGCTTTGGGTTGCGTGATCATCCTTGGCGGCAGCAGGACAGTCGCAGGAAAGCCTCCCTCCGGGGAGCCCAGCGCCGCACTGCTCGTCACCGGACTGGAAGGTGGCTCGGGCAGCACCATCGGCCCCGGTGGTGCGCTGTACGTCACCGAAGGGGCGGCCGGCAGGATCTCGCGCGTCGATCCGCAGACCGGGGAGATCACGGCGCTCGCCAGCGGTCTGCCGACCATGATCCCCGCCGTCGGCATCGGCGGGGCGATCGACGTCGCGTTCATCGGCAAGACCGCGTACGCACTGGTCACCCTCGTCGGCCCCGACGTCGGCGGCAACGACGTCGTCGGCATCTACCGAGTGGACGGCCCCGACAGCTTCACCGTCGTCGCGGATCTCGGCGAGTTCTCCGTGCTCAATCCCCCGAGCACCCCGTTCGACGTCCCGACCGGAGTCCAGTACGCGCTGGAAACCTACCGTGGCGGGTTCCTGGTCACCGATGGGCACCACAACCGGGTGCTGCAGGTCACACGCGGCGGTGACGTCACGGAGCTGATCGCGTTCGACAACATCGTCCCGACCGGGCTGGCCGTGTCGGGCAACACGGTCTACATGGCCGAGGCCGGCCCCATTCCTCACCTGCCAGAGGACGGCAAGGTTGTGAGGTTCCGGCCGAAGTCGCCCACCTCAACGGAGGTGGCCTCGGGCGCCCCCCTCCTCGTCGACGTGGAGTTTGGCCGCGGCCGCACTCTCTACGCCCTCTCGCAGGGCGACTGGCCGGTCGGCGGCCCTCCGGGCTCTCCGGCGCTGCCGAACACCGGCGCACTCGTGAAGGTCAACGGGGACGGCACCTTCTCCGTCGTGACGGACGGTCTGAACCAGCCGACCTCGCTCGAGTTCATCGGGAACACCGCGTATGTCGTCACCCTCACCGGGGAGATCTGGAGAATCGACGGCGTCTCGGATCCGCCCTACGGCGTGCCGCGTTGAAGGAACCGATGGACCTGGGCGCCCGTCGCTTCGTGGCGCGTCAGGTGGTGACGCCGTGCATCCTGAACAAGCGGCGCAGATTCCCCTGGCGGCGCCGGGCCACCACCGTCGGGGTACGAACGACGGGTAGAACGTCCGATCCACGACCCGCGGAGTGGACAGAGTTCTCAGTCGAGTCCCTCGACGAGGTAGAGCTCGTCGAGGTGCCGGTAGAAGGAGTACGCGTACGACCGCGCGTCGGGCGTGAGCGTGACGACGACGTTGCCGTCCAGCCCCGTCACGTCAGGCAGGACGATCTCTCGGTGATGCCGGCGTCGCCCGTTGACGACGTCCACCGCGAAGATCTCGACCGGCAGGCGGTCCGGCTCGTACACGTACAGCGCGCTTCCGTCCGCGCTCCATTGGATCGGCCACTCACCCTCGTCGACGCCGGGCAGCGGACGGATGTCTCCGCCCAGACGAGAGACGAGCACGATCTCCCCATACGCGTCGATCGCGGCGATCGTGAGACCGTCGGGAGATGACACCGGGATCGTCAGGTCGGAGGCGGCCTCCGTCAGTGGCCGCGGCGGATCGCCGTCGATGTCCTGCTGATACAGGCGTGCTCCCTCGTCCGGCGAGCTGCCGGAGAAGACGAAGCTGCGGCTGTCCGGGAGCCAGGCCGCGCCGTGGTACTCGGCCGGGAGCCCCTCGGTGATCCGCTTCGGCTCCCCGGCCCCGGTGGGCCAGAGCACGAACTGGAGCGACGCTCCCGTGCCCTTGAAGGTCAGCGCCCACCGGCCGTCGGGGGAGAGCGCCGCGCCGTACCCTTCGCCGAGGCGGACGGCCGGCGAGCCGTCCGTCCTTCGAACGCTGGTCGCGAAGTCGCGGCCGCCCCCGGCCATGACCTCGCTGAACAGGAGGCTTCGTCCGTCGCGCGACAGGTCGATCACCGTGGCGTCGTTGCGCCACGACAGGTTGCGCTCCCGGCCCTCGCCGGGAGCGAGGGCGAAGATCACGTGGCGGCCATGGGACTCGAGGTACAGGGCGCGCCCGTCACGGGACACGTCGGCGAGCTGGCCTTCCACGCCCCCGAGCTGGGTGACCAGCCGGCTCTTCCCGGAGAGCGCGACGGCACGAATGCTCCGGGCTCCGACGTACTCCCAAGAATCGAGCCAGACCTCCCGCCCCGACGCCGACCAGGCGATCCCGACCGTCCCCCAGCCGTCGAAGAGCGCCTCGGTCTGTCCCGCCCGATTGACGACCGACAGCCGTGACGTGTTGAAGAGGCTTCCCGCCACCGAGACCAGCTCGAGGAAGGCGACGAGGTCTCCGCGCGGTGAAACCCGAACGACGGGGATCCGTTGTCCCGTCTCGTAGAGAACGTGGCCGATGGGGTACTCCACCCGGTACTTTCCTTCCACCGACCGCGAGACGGCCAGCTCGGTGCCGTCGGGAGACCAGTCGGCGCTCAGCGTCTGGTCCAACATCTCGCGGGGCGTGCCGCCGGCGAGCGCGATCCGGGCGAGCGTGCCGCCGGCGAAGTTGTAGAACCCCATGGACGAGCCTTCGGCAAGGAGCTGGACCGCCACCTCGCCCGAGTTCGAGATGGAGAGGACGCGCGCGCCCTGGAGCCCGAACGGGCGTGAATCCATATCCTTGGGGCGCTTCGTGTACAGCTCGAGGGGTCCGCCGTCCCACGCCGCGCTGTAGACGATCGTCTGGCCGTCGGGAGAGAATCGTGCCGCCGAGACCGCTCCGGCTCGGAACGTCAGCTGCGTCAGGCGCGGCAGCTCCCTCGTCCGCCAGCTGATTCCCCCCACCAGGCCCAGGGCCGTCGTCGCGACGAGTGCGCCGACGAAGAACGCCGCCCGCCGCCATCGGCGTCGTTCCAAAGCTCGCGCGGGAGCCCTCGTGGGCGCGGTGTCCGTGAAACCCGAGAGGGCCTCGAGGGCGAAGGCGAGGTCCCGCGCCGACTGGAAGCGCTCGTCCGGGCTCTTCTCCAGGCAGTGCCGCAGCACCCGCTCGAGGCCGGGAGACACGGCCACCTCCGCTCCCGCCGTCTCGAGGGGGTCCTGCTTGAGAATCGCGGTCAGAGTCTCGGGTGCCGTCGCCGCCTTGAAGGCCCTGCGGCCCGTGATCATCTCGTAGAGCACGGTCCCGAAGGAGAAGATGTCGGAGCGCGCGTCGGCGGACAGCCCCTGCACCTGCTCGGGCGACATGTAGCCCAGCGTCCCCAGCAGCGTCCCGGGGAGCGTGCCGGTCACGGTTTCCAGGGCCGAGACACCAGAGCCCGCGGCGGCGGGGATGAATGCCGCCTCGGGCCCGAGCTTGGCGAGGCCGAAGTCCAGGATCTTCACCCGCCCGTCCTTCGTCACGAACAGGTTCTCGGGCTTGAGGTCGCGGTGCACGATCCCCTTCTCGTGGGCCGCGGCCAGCCCGCGAGCGACCTGCACCGCGTAGTCCAGCGCCTTGCGGACCGGCAGCGCCGCGCCACCGATACGCCTCCGCAGCGTCTCGCCGGTCAGCAGCTCCGAGACGATGTAGGGCACTCCCTCGTGCGCCCCCACGTCGTAGACGGCCAGCACGTTGGGGTGGTTGAGCGCTCCGGCCGCCCTCGCCTCCTGCTCGAAGCGGCGCTGCCGTTCGGGTTCGCTCGAGACGGCGGCGGGCAGGACCTTCACCGCGACTTCCCGGCCGATCCGCGGATCGCGAGCGCGGTAGACCTCGCCCATCCCCCCGGCGCCGATCGGGGCGAGGATTTCGTACGGGCCAACCGCCGTGCCCGCCGCCAGAGCCATGGATTGGTTCCGGCGAACATTCTACAGGGCCACCGCCGCGCGAGGGGTCGAAGTGCCGACCGCGGTTGGGCACGCCGAGGCGGGACCGTGGAGCGGCGGTCAGCCGACGAGCGAGAACCCTTCTTCGTCCAAATGAGGATCGAACGCGAAGGCCCGCTCCAGACCGCGCTGCCGCATCACGAGGAAGGATACCGCGTCGACCAGGCTCAGGTGGCGCTTCTTCCTGGCCAGGAGAAGATCGAGTCCGCTCTCGAAGGTCGGCTCATCGACCCAGGTGACCTCGGCGAGCGGCGCCAGGTCCGCACGGAAGGCCCGCATCGCGGCCAGGCCGAGACGCCGGCCGAGGAGGGCGTAGGTCTCGACGAGGACGATCGACGTCGTCACCAGGACCGCTCGCTCGCCGCGGAGCATTTCGAAGGCCCACTGCGCACGGTGATGCAGCTCGTCCTTCGGGTTCATGAGGGCGAGGCGACGGAGCGTATTGGATCAGGCATTGCGCGTCGGCCTCGACCTCGAAAGTGATCCACATCTCACGGACGCCAATCCTCGCGAACGAGCAGCCGGACAGAGCCCTCACTCGAGGCCCTCTATGAGGTGCAGCTCGTTGAGCCTCCGGGAGAAGGAGTACGCGTACGCTCTCGCGTCTGGGGTGAGCGCGACGACGACGTTCCCCTGCAGGCCGGTCACGTCGGGGAGGTCGATCTCCCTTGGGACGCAGATGATCAGGAGGTGGCCGCGATCGTCTTCCTCAATCCCGCCGACTTCCTCGGGGTGATGATCAGCGGTGTCAGGCAGTTCGATACAATCGAGTTCGTCTCGTCGACGGGAATCTGCTCCTTTGCGAAGGGTACCGAAAGCGCAGGGATTCCGGCCTTCATCGGCATTGTCGCAGCCGGCGCCAACCTCACCGCCGCAGCATTCGGTGCGCCAGAAGTTGCGCCGCTGATCGGCGCAGCTGCCAAGTTCGCCCAAGAACGATTCAAGGAGAAGGAGGTCAAGACGCTGCCGCGGGACCGGTTTGGGGTTAACCCCAAGAGCGGTGCCAGAGCGCGGCAGGCAGGTGGCGTGATTGTGAGCCTTCCCGAAGCCGGGCAGATCTTCTACAGCGGTGACAAGGATCATCAGGAGCGGTGGATCAAGAAGCCAGGTATCCGGGATTTCGCGCATCACCCCAAGCACGTGAAGGGAGCCTTCTGCCTTCGCGGCGTCAACCGCGATCGGCATCGGGCCGGTGCGGATGGCGACATGATTATCAGTGTCTGGGACGTCAACTTCGAGAACAACACCGGCTTCTATCGGCTCCACGCTTTGCTGAAACGCGGCAAGCCTCCAGTGATTCAGTAGAACTGGCTCAATGAGGAGTCGCGCTCTGGGGTTCCGGGCAAGAGCAGGTCCGAGACGACACTTCGGCGGAGCGACGCCAATCGAGGAACGATGGCCGATCAGCGCCGCAGCGGCGCGCCGCCTTTGTCCCGCTCGGCCGACGAGGCGGTCTGGGTGGACACGGCGGAGCGGGCGGCGCGGAACGTGAGGACGATCGAGCCGACGGTGATGACGTCGCCGTCCGTGAGCTCGGATGGCCCCGCCAGCTTCCGGCCGCTCAGCCAGGTCCCGTTCTTGCTCGCGAGGTCCTCGAGTGTGGCCCGCCCCGCCGAGACGACGATCCGCGCGTGGTGGCGTGACACGCTGGTGGAGTCGATCCAGACCCCCGCGTCCGGGAGCCGGCCGAGAACGTGCTCGCCCTCGCCCAGCGGGATCTCGCGCTCGCCCCAGACGAGGCGACAGGCCAGAGCGTCGGGCGGCCCGGGGCCGGGAGCCTGCTCCAGCACGGCCTCCCCCGAGAAGGAGTAGCCGAAGCCGTGAACGGTCCGCAGCAGGCGGGGGTGCCGCGCGTCGTCGCCGATCGCCGAGCGCAGGTCGACCATCACCCGCGCGAGGCTCGAGGCGCCCACGGTGGTGTCTGGCCACAGCGCGTCACATATCTCGGCCTTTGTGACCGGGCGCGGTCGCCTCGAGAGCAGCAGCTCGAGGAGCTGGAAGGCCTTGGGCGGCAGGTGGACCGGCTGCCCGGCCCTCCTCAGCTCGCGCGTGCTCGCGTCGAAGACGCAGTCACCGAAGCGGACGCGCATGGGCGGACCCTCTTCCGAAGGAAAACTTCACAACTTCCCCACAACGCACGAAACACGTTGACTTGAAGCGGTATTATCCTCTCACAGACACCTCAGCCTGATCATCGACGCTCCAGGACCGACCCGGCTCCGCCGAGAAACGGCGGATGGGGGCGGAGGAGGATCTCGATGCGCGGAGTGGCCGCGGGTCTGTGCCTCGTGGCGGGGATGGGTCTCCTCGCCGGCGGAGAGGTGAGGGCCTGCGGGGACAAGCTCCTGGTGCTCGGCCGGCACGTGCGGTCCCAGCGGGCGCACGGCGCCGTCCAGCGCGCTTCGATCCTGGTGCTCCTGGACGCCGGTGGCCATCTCGAGGCCGCCCTTCGCGAGATGCGCCTCGAGCGAGACCTCGAGCTGGCCGGTCACTCGCTCCGGGTGGTGGCGACCTCCGGCGACCTCGTGGAACAGCTCCGCTCGGGCGACCACCACATCCTCATCGCCGACATCTCGGAGGCCGCGGCGCTGGGATCCGAGCTGCTCTCCGCGCCGGGCAGCCCCACCCTCCTTCCCGTGGTCGTCAACGCAACGGGGGACGAGTGGGCCGAGGCCACGGGAGACTTCAGGTGCATCAGCCGATCACCGAGCGCCGGGAAGCACTACCTGACCGTCATCGAGGAGGTGATGCGGCAGCGTCAGGCGCAGAAGCGGGCGAGGGAGCGCAGGTGAAGGCGGCCGCGCTCGCGCGCACGCGGGCGCGAAGGGGGGAGTCGATGCGTGCCGGAAGAAACGGGATGGCGCCGGCCCTGGTCCTGGCGGCGGCCGGGCTCGCGGAGCCGGAGGCGGCGATCGCCCAGGCGTGGCTTCCTCCCAGGGGCGAGGCCTCCGTGACCCTGGGCTACCAGTCCTATCGCAGCACGGATCGCTACACCACGAGCAGCGGGGAGAGGTACTACGACGGCCTCACGCAGCAGCACGCCCTGGTGGGATACGTGTCCTACGGGATCACGGACCGCCTGGCCGTGAGCATCGGCCTGCCCCCCTACTTCATCTCGAGCTACCAGGGTCCCGACCCGCACCGGTGGCCCGTGATGGACGGTGAGAAGATCGCCAGGGATCCCAGCGGCAGGGGGCTGTTCCACCCGCCGACCCTCGACGACGGGTCGTACCACGGCACGTTCCAGGACTTCGGCGGGGAGCTGAGCTTCATGGCCCTCCAGGGGCCTTGGGTCGTGACGCCGTTCGTGGGATTCCAGGTGCCCAGCCACGCCTACGAGTACCACGCCCAGACCGCCGTCGGCCGCCAGTTGTGGGACCTGCGCATCGGGGCCAACGTGGGCCGGCGCCTGGATCCGATCCTCCCCGACGCCTACGTCCACGGGCGGTACGCGTTCGCCTACCGGGAGGCCGCGCAGGACCTGCGGTTCAACTACAGTTTCGTGGACCTCGAGGTGGGATACTTCGTGACTCCGTCGCTGTCGCTGCGGATCATGGGATTCAGCCAGATCGCCCACGACGGCCTCAAAGACGAGGAGTACCAGCTGACGGAGCCCCCGCGCGACGGCTACAGCCTGTCGCAATGGGTCTACCTCAACGTGGAAGACAAGCTGATGCGGGGCCAGCCCGGTCTGCCCGTCGCCCTCCGTCACGATCAGCTGGACCACTCGACGAGCATCAACCTGGGTGTGGGCGCCTCCTTCGCCGTGACGTCTTCTCTCGGAGTCACCGCCCAGGTGTTCCGGACGGTCTGGGGACGCGGCGGGCGGCCGACGGACCTGGCGGTCAGCTTCTGGACCACGGTGTCCTTCTCGCCGTCACGGCTCTTCGGCAAGAAGCCGCCGCGAGAGGCCGGGGGATCCGTCCCGTCGCTCGAGCCAGCGGGAGAACGACCTTGACCCGCAGGGGCCAGGAGGCTAGCATGCGAGGCAGTATCTGGCGCGCCAATCGTGGAGGCAGTATGCGGAGGCTCCTCGCCGCCGTAGCCATTGCGTCGGCCGCGTTCGTCATCCCCGCCGTCCCCGCCGATGCCTGCGGCGACAAGCTCCTCGTCATCGGTCGGCGGGTGAAGCGCGTCCCGCCGGCGAAGCATCCCGCCTCCGTCCTGCTCTACATGCGTCCGGGTTCCGCCCTGCCGACCGCGGCGAAGGAGATGGACCTCGAGTCCACGCTTCGCCAGGCCGGGCACGAGGTCGATATCGTGGACCAGGAGGACCGGCTCCGGGGCCAGCTCGCGGCGGGCCGCTACGACTTCGTGCTGGCCGATCTTCCCGACGCGGCGCCCGTGTCGCGCGAGGCGGGCAACGGTCCGGGGGCGCCCGAGGTCGTGCCCGTCGCCTACAAGGCGGACAAGGCCGCCCTTCGAGGCTCCCGGGAGAGATACCCGCTGGTGATCCAGGCCGGAAAGAGCCGGTCCTATCTGTCCGCGCTCGACAAGGCCATGCGGCAGCGGGAGGAGGCGGGGACGGCCCGCTGAGCCCGGCGCCGGCGACTCAGCGCCTCCTGACCGACCAAACCGCGGCCCAGCCGAGGAGCGTCAGCCCGCCGAGGACCGTCCACGCGTGCTCGTGGGCGTAGGTCGCGGTCGGGAAGTGGTTGCTCAGCATCACGAGCACCAGCGGGACCACGATGAAGCTGTTGTGCTTCGAGCGCTCCTTCGCCCGATCGCCGAGCGAGAGGTCGGGCGGCCGGCCGGCCCGGATCGCGGCCACCATCTCGCGCTGGGCGGGGAGGATGCGCTGCCAGACGTTCGCGACCATGATCGTGCCGAGCGCCGCGCCTATGTGCATGTAGGCCGCGCGGGCCGGGAACACGCGGCCCAGCGCCCAGGTCAGGGCGACGATTGCGAGGAGCGACACGGCGGCGGCGGGGATCTCCGCGCGCTTGGACACTCGGCTCCAGAACACGTCGTAGGTCACGAACGTGGCCGGCAGGAGCAGGAGGCCCAAGGCGATGGCGGTGCGCTCACCGAGCGCTTCGTCACCTCCGTACATCAGCCAGCCCATGTAGTAGACGACGAGGAGGGCGAGGCCGGAGGTCCAGGTCAGGGCCGCTTCCCAATGAAGAGCCACGTCTGGCCGACCCACAGGATCCCGGCGAAGACGTGGAGCCAGCGCAGCAGCAGGTTCGCCCCACTCGCTGGCCACCCTGAGCTCCCCCGATAGGTGCTGTAGCCGAACGGGCTCAGCAGCAGCGGCACATGGTGGTGCTCTTCGGGGTGGCGCACCTCGAAGACGACATTGATCTGCGGATAGAAGGCGTCGACACCGTGCGCGGCGAAGTGGGTCCCCGACCCGAACGTCAGCCGGTAGACGCCCTTAGACGTCGCGTTCTTCGTCGCGCTCGTCCACGCGGGCCTGGGCGAGAAGGATCCACCGGATCGCCACCAAGTCGGTGGTGTAGGCCAACGCCTCAAGTGGCCAGCGCATGAGCATCCTCGCCTTCGTGAGCGATCAGCACTCCATCAGCAGAATCCTCGAACGCCTCGGCTTACTCCCATCGGAGCAGGACAAACCCCCGCCCGCCCGCGAGATCCTCCGCGTCGCCGAGCACGGCGAGGGTTGGGGCGTGCCGGCAAGCTGGGACTGAGCGAGACTGCCAGGCGCTGCCGCGCGCTCATCCCAAGCCACGGGATCGCTCTGTCTGCAACAGCACGTCTTGACGCCCGCTCGGCTCGCCGGCCCCCACACCGGCCCGGCCGGCCCTCAGCAGGGCAGGAGTAGCCTCGCACGCTCATCCCGCCGGTCCTTCAGGCTCGCATCCCAGCCTGGCCCACCCGAAGCCGCGCATCAAACCACCCACGGATCCACCTACGGATTCGTCCCGGCGCAGCAGGGTGAACACCGTCCGGACGGCGTTGACAAGGGGAGCACTCAACCCGGGGGCGCAGGGTCGCCGGAACCCTCCTCGGCCGGTCTCAGTCCGCGGCCTTCTGTGCCGTCGCGGTGGCTCCCGGAAGGGGCGGCGCCCGGAACACGAGCGCCACCTCGCCGAGGACGAAGACGTCGCCCTCTCGAGCCGGGCCGAGGCTTCGACCCGCTTCTCCCTCAAGTAGGTCCCGTTCTTGCTGCCGAGGTCCTCGAGTGTGGCCTCGTCTCCCCGAACGCGGAGGACCGCGTGGCGGCGGGAGACGCTGGCGTCGTCGATCCGGATCGTGGCGTCCTCGTCGCGGCCGAGGACGTTGTCGCCCTCGACGAGCGGGAGGACCCGCCGGCCCCAGACGACGCGCGGGAGCGAGCCGCCCCCCGGTCCTGACGACGTGGGGGGGACGTCCGTGGCCTCGGCGGCGAAGGCGTAGCCGAAGCCCTGCACGGTGCGGATGTAGCGCGGCTCCCGAGCGCCGTCCCCCAGCGCCGAGCGGAGCTCGGAGACGAGGACGGTGAGACTGCCGTCCCCGACGTGGGTGTCGGGTCCACAAGACCCGCCGGATCCGGGTCTTCGAGACGGCCCCGGGCCGGGAGCGCACGAGCAGCCCGAGCAGCTCCCAGGCCTTGGGGGTGAGGTGCACCTCCCGTCCGCCACGGAGGAGGCGGTGCGCCTCCCGGTCGAAGACGTAGGCGCCGAAGACGACCTCGCGCGGCTGTGGTGCTCGAGGTGTCGCCGCAATCGCCTCTCGTTCTTCTCGCCCACCCCCAGGTCTACGCCGACCTGGCCGGGATCAACTGGATGACGCCGTGCGCCGAGTTCCACGCGTACCTGGGTCTTCTACAACAACGCGGCGTGGTTCCTGAGGCTCTCCGATAAGGTGCGGTCCGTGCTTCTCTCCCTGCCTGCAGCGGCAGCCCGGCTGGCCGCAGGTGCGATAGGTCTCGGACAAAGATCCGAAGATCGCCCGCTCGGCCAACCCGGCCAGCCGG
>Ga0214472_10005385_pt1 | contig 13463 bp, 11 predicted proteins | sample RVTome_6_FD_207662 | JGI IMG/M metagenome (GOLD analysis project Ga0214472, IMG submission 207662) | Soil microbial communities from uranium-contaminated site in the Upper Colorado River Basin, Wyoming, United States - RVT140D175 | ecosystem: Environmental > Terrestrial > Soil > Contaminated >... | reverse complement strand
CCAATCTAGCATTGTCCGCCCCGGCCGGGTAGCCGATAGGCGGCGGCTTTGCACGGTGAATCGTGGCGATGACCGTCCGTCGGCGGATGCATCCCGCGGATAAAAACGGTATAAGGCTTGAAAGCGTCCGAGACCGCCAACAAACGCAACCGAGCGGAGCTTTCTGGTGGCTGAATTTCGACCGGATGACTACGGCGCTGCATTCGCAGCGTGCTGGGACACACAGCGACTTTGCGAACTGGGACCCGGAGAACCCAACACTTCACTGCTGCCGGCGCTGGAGTCGCTGACCGTCGAGTCGGCATTCGCCGGCAGGCCGGTGGTCGATCGTCAGATGGCCGCCGGGTGTTTGGCCGGCGCCTGGCTGTGGAACGATTTCCTGGAACGATCGCATGAGATCAGCCAAGACGTCGGCACGCCGACCGGCAGCTACTGGCACGGGATCATGCACCGCCGCGAACCGGATTATTCCAACGCGAAATACTGGTTCCGGCGCGTGGGCCAGCATCCCGTCTTTGCCGATTTGTGCGCTGAGGCCGGCCGTTTGGCGGAAGCGTCACTGGACGTCGGCGCGGCGGCTTTTTTGACCGATCAGCAACCATGGGATCCTTTCCGATTCGTCGATTTGTGCGCCGAGGTTTACGAGACAGGCAAACCTGTGGAAATGCTCTGCCGCCGGATCGCGGCCAGGGAATGCGAGTTGTTGTTCGACTTTTGCTACCGTGCGGCGGTCAGCGGTTGACGCGGTCTTAGGCGGGCTCGACCAAGATGCTGTTGTTCAAGAAAAAGTACCTGACGGCCATCCGCGAGGGGCGCAAGACGCAAACGATTCGCGTGTGGCCGTTTCGCCGCATGCGCGCAGGCCAGCGCAGCTACATTCCCGGCGCCGGCCATATCCGCGTGCTGGCGGTCGACGAAGTTTGCTTGGAAGATCTGACCGACGCGGATGCCCGGCCGGACGGTTTTGAAACGGCCGACGCGCTTCGATCGGAACTTCGCACACTCTACGCCGAGCAACTGACCGACGGCTATAACACCTTCCGCGTCGTGTTTGAACTGGCCGCGGCGGAATCACGATGAACATCCCAAAAGCGGAAGATCGGCTCGGTTGGATCGACGAGCGGCTACAAGAGCTGCAGGCAGAACAACTTCTCCGGACGCTTGCCCAGCGCTCAGGTCCACAGGGCGTGACCATTCAGTTGGACGGCCGCGAACTGATCAATTTCAGCTCCAACGATTACCTGTCGCTGGCCGGCGACTCACGGCTTTCGAAGGCGGCGGCCGAGGCCGTGATGACGCAGGGCGCCGGCAGCGGCGCCAGCCCGCTGGTCGCGGGACGCGGGACTTTGCACGCGGAACTGGAACGGCGATTGGCGCGGTTCATGCGAACGGAAGCCGCGTTGCTGTTTTCGTCCGGATTCGCCGCCAACGTGGGCACGATTCCGGCGTTGGTTGGCCGCGGCGACGCGATCTTCTCCGACCAGTTGAACCACGCCAGCTTGATCGACGGTTGCCGGCTCTCGCGGGCTGACGTCCACGTCTATCCCCATGCCGACTGCTGGAAGCTCGCCGAGATGTTGGCGGGGTCCCATGACTACCGCCGGCGGTTGATTGTCACCGATGCACTGTTCAGCATGGACGGCGACGCCGCGCCGCTGGCGGAACTGGCCGAGCTGGCCGAACGGTTCGACTGCATGTTGATAGTCGACGAAGCGCATGCCCTGGGTGTCTTCGGACGCCAAGGCCGCGGCAAGGCCGACGCCCTGGGCGTCGCCGACCGGGTGGACGTGCTGGTCGGTACGCTCAGCAAAGCGTTGGGAAGCGCCGGCGGATTTGTCGCGGGAAGAAACACGCTGATCCAGTGGCTGGCAAACCGCGCCCGCGCTTACGTTTTCTCCACAGCCCAACCTCCGGCCGCGGCGGCCGCGGCGCTGGCGGGGCTGGACGTCATCGAAGACATGAACATTCCAGGGCAAGCATTGCTCGAGCGCGCCGAGCGCCTGCGCGGGCGGCTGGCGGCCGACGGGTGGAACACCGGGGCCAGCCAGTCGCAAATCATTCCACTGTTCGTGGGCGACACGGCCGCGGCGCTGAAGATCGCGGACAGGCTGCTGGAACGCGGATTGTATGTCCCCGCGATTCGACCGCCCACCGTGCCTTCCGGCAAGGCCCGCCTGCGGATCAGCCTGACACGTGGCCATTCCGACGAGATGGTCGACTTGCTGGTTGACGCGCTGGAAAAGGTAGACGGTAGACGGTAGTCGGGACGCGCTGGCGCCTTCCGGGCACCTTCGGACTCTCCGCCCTCGACCCTCGACCCTCGACCCTCGACCCTCGACCCTTGACCCTCGACCCTCGACCCCCGTCTACCTACTCGTGGCGCAGTGCTTCAATGGGATCCATCTTGGCGGCGCGCATGGCCGGGTAGAGGCCGAAGATCACGCCCACGGCGACCGAGATCAGGAAGGCCAGCGGGATCGATGACTGCACGAGCACCGGCGTCATTGTACGGATGACTTCCGGCAGGCTGGCCATCATTTCCGGTGCTGCCCGTTCCAATGCCGGGCGAATCGCGTATTCGGTAGCCGGCCCGCACAAGACGCCGCCGAGGATGCCGACCAGGCCGCCGGCGATGGAGAGGATGACCGTTTCGGCCAAAAATTGACGCGTGATGTCACGTCGCTTGGCGCCCAGGGCGCGGCGGATGCCGATTTCGCGGGTACGTTCGGTCACGGTAGCCAACATGATGTTCATGATGCCGATGCCGCCGACCAACAGCGAGATGGCGGCGATCAGCCCCAGAAACAGCATGAACATCATCCGGGTGTTCTCCGCCTGTTCCAGCAATTCCAGCGGCACGGTCACGCCCCAATCTTCCATCGCGTGGTGACGGCCCATCGTGTCCTTGACGATGTCGGCCGTCTCCATCACGCTGTCGACGCTGTCCAAGCGCAACGTCACCTGGCTGAGTTCGACGATTTCCCCCTCGAACGAACCGGCGCCGCGGGTGAAGACCGTATCGCCGATGCGGCTCCAGACCGTGGTAATGGGCACGTAGACGTCGCTGGAGTAATCCTGCGCGGCGAACGACCCGCCGATGCCGGCCGACGGGTCACGGTGTTTCAACACGCCGACGACTAGATAACGATCGTCCTCGACGTGGATCGTCCGCCCCAATGGTTCTTCGTAGGTGAACAGACGTTTGGCAACGCCGGCTGAGAGCACGCAGTGGTTCTTTTTTTCGATAATGTCCGCGGATTCCAGGAACCGCCCCGTATCGATTACCAAATTGGTGACGTCCGCGTAGGCCGGCGTGCAGCCAACCAGACGACCATCGCGAAACCGCCCGCCGAAGCGGAATTGGCGCCGCAACTCACGGATGGGCAGCGCGCTGTCGACCGAGGGAATCGTTTCGACCATGCGCTCGAAGTCGGCCCGCGTGATGCCGTAAGGAACCGGACCGCTGGCGCCTGCGGTGACCTCCGAGGGCGGCTTGATCGAACGAATGATGATGTTGTCGGCGCCCAGTCCGGCGATCTGCTCTTGGGCCTTTCGGCTGATGCCTTCGCCGATGGCCAACAGCCAGATTACGCTGGCCACGCCAATGAAGATGCCCAACACCGTCAGCAGCGAGCGGAGCGGGTGCAGCAATACGCTCTTGGCGCCCAGCTTTAGCGTGCGGATCCAAACGTAGGCCATCCGACGGGTTCACTTTCACTTGCGTTTGTCGGAGACAACCAGCCCGTCGTTGAGCCGAACGATCCGTTGCGCGCGACCGGCCACTTCCTCTTCGTGGGTGACCATGATGATGGTCTTGCCGGATTCGTTCAGTTGGGCCAGCAATTCCAGGATTTCGCCGGTGGTCACGGAGTCCAGGTTGCCGGTCGGTTCATCTGCCAGCATGAAAAACGGATTGTTGGCCAGACTGCGCGCGATGGCGGCTCGTTGCTGCTGGCCGCCGGACAACTCCATCGGACGGTGTCTCAGCCGGTCGGACAAGCCGACCAGTTCGGCCAACTCCACACAACGGCGTTGGTCCTCGGCCGAGAGCCGCCCTCGGTAATAGAGCGGCACCGCGATGTTTTCCAGCACCGTCAACTGGGGGATCAGATTGTACGACTGAAACACGAACCCAATCCGCGAGGCGCGCACTTCGGACAACTGGTCGTCGTTCATCCGCGCCACGTCATCCCCGCCCAAAAAGAAGCGGCCGGACGTGGGCCGGTCCAGGCAGCCCAGCAGGTTCAACAGCGTCGACTTGCCGGACCCGGAAGGACCCATGATCGCGACGTAGTCTCCTTCGGGCACGTCCAGCGTCACGCCGCGCAGTGCGCGGACGGTCTCCGCGCCCAAGACATAGTCTTTGCGCAGTTCCTGAATCTGCGCCGCCATTTTCATTGCCCTGCTCCGCCGCCAACGAAGCTTGGCGCGCCGCCACCGTTCAGCATGGCGACCAATTCCCGCGAGTCTAAAAACCCGTCGCCGTCGGCGTCGCTGTCTTGAAAGCGGTCCTGCATGTCCGCGGGCAATTCCTCGCGGCTGAGCTTTCCGTCCGCGTCGCCGTCGTTTTCCTGAATCATCGAAGAGACGATGTCCGTCGAATTCGGCGGCTGCGCTCCGTTGGCTTCGTTATCCCCCGACGCGTCCCCGGCGACTGAGGAGGGCGCACCTCCTGCGGAGTTCGTTTGGTCGGCGTCATCGCCTGGTCTCGCGTCGCGCTGGCCCACTATGACTTGTTGGCGAGGAACCGCCGGCAGTTCGACCTCGCTGAGATACGTGCGCGGGCTCATCAACACCTTTTCGTCGGGCCGGAGTCCGTCTCGAATGATGATGAATTTCTCGTTACTCGACGCGATCAGGACCTCACGGGTCTCGAATCCGGCGCCGTCGCGCAGCAGGCAGTAATACTTGTTACCGTGCTCGACTACCGCCTGGACCGGCACCTGCAACTCATCGGCCGATTGTTCGACCACGATGTTCACCTCGGCACTCATCCCCGGCCGGAGGCCCGGCAACGGGTTATCAATTGTCACAAAGGTGGGATACTCACGGACGTTGCCGCGCCGCCAGCCGCCGCTGGAATCGGGCATTTCACTGACGCGGGTGACGGTGCCCGTCAGCGTCGCATCCGGAAACGCGTCGATGCGAATCGTGCCCGACATGCCCGTCTGAACCAGCTTGACGTGCGCTTCGTGAACCTTGGACTTGACCTGCATCTTCGCGGGGTCGGGCAAACGGATGATCACCTGCCGCTCGCGAACCATGGTGCCTTCTTCGATCACGACGTCGTCATTGCGCCAGTCGTCCTCATTGGCATAAACGACCTGCCCGGCCGCTTCCGCGTAGATCACGCAATGCGCGATTTGTAGTTCGATTTCCTCCAGCCTCTGCAAGTCGAGCCGGTGGCTTTTTTCATCGGAGTCGAGCTTCGCCTTGGCCGTCTGAATGTTGGCTTCCAGTGTTTTGAGCATCATTTCCTTCGTGTAATTCTCCAACACGTAGAGCTTGTTTTCGGCCAGTTCCAGCGCATTCTTGGCTTCGTCGACGGCGAACTCGTCGGCCTTCAACAACGATTCGGTATAGAAGTCCTTGGCGTAAAGCTCCTTGCTGTAAATCAGGTATTCTTCGGCGCGGCGCAGGTTCTCTTCGGCCGTGAAGATTTCGCCGGTGATCGTTTTTTTCTCTTGGGTGAAGGTGCCGTTTTCGTATTCCGTCTTGGCGATTTGCGCGGTTTCGTAGACGTTTTTCGACTGAATCAGCAGGGCCATGCTGGTGTTGACGACAATCTGTTGCGCCGTGCGTTCACTTTCCAGGGCCGACGAGTCCAATTCCACCAGCTTGTCGCCCGGCTGCACGTACGTTCCTTCCGGAACGATCCACAAGATCGCCGTGCCGGAGGAGTTCTGCGACTTCACCAGGCAGCGCACGTCGACGTTGCTGGAGCTTTCGACCTCGCCCTTGACCGTAATCACGTTGGTGAACGGCTTGCGGCTGACCGTGTGAACCAGCACGTTTTGAGGGGCGCTGGATAATCCATTGCCGGACGTCAAATACCAGCCGGCGCCCAGAGCCGTGCCGGCGATCACGACCAAAACGGATGTGACTCCCAGCCAACTGGCGCCGCGGCGACCATGGATCTGTCGGCGTTCATGCACAAGGTTTCGTTCGTTCATCGGCCACCTCGAACGGTGTTTTTTACGGCCCTCGGACAACATTGCGGGGCATGTCGTCGGCGCTGACACGTGAGGACGTCGTTTGACGCCAAACTCTTCCGCCCGCTGATATCTTCTCTCGTATGATGGCGAGTCTGTAATCGGTGGGAGTGCCGACGGCGGCCTGACAGCCGCGCGTCTGGGGACTGAAGTATTGTATCGCACGGACCCCCAGTTGTCACCTTCTTACCCCCTCCTCCGGTGCGCCGGTTTGCCGCAACGGCCGCCAGCGGTCGATCTTTTGCGTATGTTGTGTGGCTGGTCTTGAACCGCGAGCGGTGGCAAGCGGCGGACGTTCGTCCGGCTCGTCGCGCTGGGGCGAATCCAGTCCTTCCGGCCTCGGTGGAGCGTCAAAAGGCGGCAGACCGTCCTCCGGCGACAACTCGTCTCGTGGCGTGTCGGTCCCCTCCGGCATGGGCTCGGTGAGCGAAGGACCATCGAATTCCTCTACTCCGTCCGGCAATATGTCGTCGGCCACGATTTCACCCGGAGCAATTGCCTCGAAGGCTTCGGCCCCTAGCTCGTCGTGGCAATCGCCGGATACGTCGTAAGTGTCCGGGCCGATTTCGCCCGGATCGATCCAGATGCCGCGGTGATCCAACTCCATCGTGCCCAGTCCAAAATCAAGCGCCAGCCGCTGCACTTCGTAATTTACCCACACGCTCAAGAATTCGTTCTGCACGTTCAACAGGTCGGTCAGCGCGGTGATCAAGTCGCGGGCCGTCGTGCTGCTCAACTGCGACACCTCGCCCGGCCGCGGCGGTTCGCTCAGCCGCAGTCGGGCCAGATCGACCTGGCGGATCGCCAGGTCCACCGCGGCGCGTCGCAACTCGAAGTTCACGCGGTTCAATTCAATCTGACGCAGCGTATTGCGTAGTCCCTGATAAATTCCATCCTGTGTGCCGTAAAAGCTTCTTCTGGCCTGCTGGTACGAAATCAACGCTTCGCGGTAATTGTTTCTCTCTTGCAACCGGGTCAACGGGGCGTCGAATTGAAAACCGACTCGCAGCCGACCGTTCGTGCTGCGGAACCGCACCGGATTGTCGCCGGTCGTGCCCAAATCGCCCTCAAACACCAAGTCGAGACTGCTCTCCAGATCGTTGGCGTTGAATTCGATCAACCGCCACACATCCACCAAACCGGCCCTGGCGTTCATCAAATCGCGGCGATACACCTGCGCGATATGGAATGCGTCGCAAGAGTCCAAGTCGATCGGCACCAGCGTCACCGTGTCGAGCCGGGCACGGGCCTGCACCAGCGACAACTGCAGCAGTTGTCCGTTCAGTTGGCGCAGCGCTTCGATCCATTGCGGCCGCAAGCCGGCCAAGTCGGCGTCCGCCGCCGCGGCCTGCAGCCCTTCCAGTCGGTCGAGCGTGGCCTGAAGCGACCGGCTGAGTAACGCAAAATCCTCCTTTAGTCTTCGGGACCGCTCCAGCAAGTTTTCCGGACTATAGACCTCCGGGTCCAACTCGCCCCGGGCAAATTCTTCTCGTTGAGCGAACGCTCTCAACTCCTCGGCCCGCTTATCCAGGTTTTCATCCAACTCGGCGATGTCCTGTTGGACCGCGTCGAAATGGAACCGAGTCCGCTGGCGCGCGTTTTCGAGGCTGGTGGCGTATTGCTCCAGATTATCTAACCCCGGCGCGTCGGCCGGGTTTCGCAGTTGGCCGATCAACCGAGCGACGGCGTCTTGCAGGGCCGTGATTTCCGGGTCGATCAATTCAAAAGGTTTGAGGATCGCGTCTTCGATTTTGATGTCGATGTCCGGCGGCAAACCCAGGTCGCTTTTAAACTGGTCCAGTTCGGTTTGGTATCCGGCCTTGCTGGTCAGCAGGACGCTCTGTGCGTTATAAAGCGCTTGACCTGCCTGTTCGACTTGCAGGCGGTCGATGCGGTCGGCGGCATAGGCGGCTTCCAATTGTTCGACGCTTTCGCGCAGCCCGGCGACGTTGGCCTCCTGGTTGCGGATCTCTTGTTGCGTTTGCAGCAAACCGAGGTATCCGCCGGCCCCCTGAGCGCCTGCCCCGCCGGTGAACCCGGCTGCCCCGCCGCCGCCGCCGCCACCGCCCAAGGTGCCGAACCCGGCGCCGCCCACGCCCTGGAACCCCTCGAACCCGGAACCGCCGAACACGCCCCCACGTCGCGAGGGGCCTTGCCCCGCGTTGATTCCAGTGGTGATTTCGGCGTAGAAGCCGCGGCGGAACCGTTCCATTTGGCGGACGTTGGCCAGCAAGGTGCGCTCGGCCAGCGTGAGCCGTTCCATCACCTGCGCGCGGCCACCGGCCCGCAGCAGCGGTTGGACGAGGCTGAAATCAAGCAGCGTGAAGGCGGTTTCGCTGTTCGCGCCGGAAAACTCCCAGACGAACGAATTGGCCAGCCCGACGACCATTTCTCCGCCCGTGGCAAACATGCGGCGCATCTGCAGATCGGTGTCGGTGCTCAACTGGCTGCGGGCCCGCCCGCCGCCGCGCACCTGGCCGTCGGCCGTAAAAAACGTGTCGTTGCCGCCAAAGAACTGCGTGTCGAACCGAAACCGCTCGAACGACACGTCCAAAGCCGATAGATACAAGTTTTCCAGTTCAGTTTGGTAATCGTCGGAATTCAACAGCGCCAGTTGCACCGCGCCGGCCATGTCCAATACGACGGCGCCGTCGTCCTCGTAGACCAGGCACGCCGGCCAGTCGGGATTTTCCACAAACGGAATGTCTCCATCGGCGTGCCAACAGGGGTAACCCCGCTTGCAGTCGACGCAGTGCATCAGCCGGTGCGAGGTGGGATCGTCCGGCGGCATGGGCGGGTGGTCCTTGGCCGTGGGATCGAACATCCGCGATTGGGGTGCCACCTCGATCGTGTATCCTTCCAGCGGCCAACGTGGATCGGCGGCCGCCCGATCGATCAGCGTGTAGATTTCCCGGTCTGCCTGCGCCCGATAGAACGCGCGGCTGCACCCGCTGGCAACAACCAACGCCGCCGCCAGCAGCCAGCCGGCGCGCCGAAATCGCCAGTTCAACGGCACTCTATTCATGCCTGGCTTCCTTCCGATCAGTGGAGACGCGATTTCGTTTGAGAACGGGCTTCCGAAGTGGTTTGCGTTGCGGGATCGCTGCCCGTCAGCGCGGCCAACATGGCAATCAGGTCACCGCGACGCGTCGCATCCAGTTTCTCATCCAATTGCGACGCCCAAGATTTCAATTCCGCCAGCGAGTCATCCAGCAGCGTCCGCCCCGCGGCCGACAACCGCCAAAGCTGCCGACGGCGATCCGTGTCACTGCGCTGACCGACGATGAGGCCGGCGGAGCGGAGTTTTTCGACCAGTGCGCTGGTATGTGCCGGCGACCGGGCCAGTCGGGCCGCCAGATCGTTCTGGACCACGCCCTGCGGCGGTGCGTGGCCGCAGGCCAGCAAGACAAAGAACTGGGGTTCGGTGATCCCGCAGGTGGAGACGCTCGAAGCGAGCTGACCGCGCAACGAAAGACCGCAAACGGTCAATAGCTCCGCGATCCGGCTCCACAGGATGGCCGTTATTTTGGCGTCATCGCCGGCCGTGAGTGGATGCTTGTTCGAAGCAGAGGAACGATACACGCGTGCGGACTCCTTTCCGGTGACCGGCCAAGCAGGCGCATCAAAAAGCGGAATCGGTCTGTCGCTAAAGATTCGGCTAAAAACCGTTCGGACTTGAACGATTAGCACAATTGCGCGGACTTTACCGGACGATTGCAACTTGGATAGACCGGGCAATTTGCGTGGTCGCCGGCGGAGCAGGCAAATCCTTGACAGTCTACCGCCCCACGCTTATCATCGATTTATTGGGCTTTTGCGCAAACCCTTCCCGCATGGGCGTTTGAGACCGCATGAGTTTTGCAAGTAAGATCATCCTGGCGCTCATCATCGTCGCTTCCTTGGCGCTGGCCTTTCTGTCCATGTACGCCCTGAAGGTACACGACCAGTGGCGCACGGCGTACGAAAACGCCAAAGACCAACTGGCGCGATCAGAGATTGACACCCTGCTGTTGGCCGACAACGAGGACGAGATCGCCTTGTCCGGTCGCCGCATGTATTCGCCCGGCGCCGCCGAACCGGACCCCGGCGTGCGCCAATTAACGCAACGATTGCAGGGCATTCTGGCCGACCGCGGCCGCGTTTGGTACGGCGCCACGCCGATGCGCGTCGACGCCGATACGAGTGCGGCCACGGTGCAGCTTGGACCGTTTCCGGATCCGCCCAACATTCAGCCCGGAATGACCGTGTATGTATTTGACGAGCGCGACGTACGGGTGACGCAAGACAACCCCGTACGCGGGCAGTACTTGGGCGAGTTCACGGTCACCGCCGCCAATGGTCCGAATATTGAACTGCGACCGTCGATGCAAATGTCCCAGCGAGAACAAGACCGGCTATTGGCAAGCCAACAAAGCGGCGCCACCTGGGCGATCTACGAAGTGATGCCGGTTGACCGCCGTGGGCTGTTCGCCGGGATGACCGACGAGGAGTTGCAGGCCTGGATGCCCGATCCGAACGTCTCTGCCCAAACGCGCGAACAATTTCTCAAGGACGGGAAACCGGCCCAGCCGGGCGATCCGGCGGAACACGTCGAAGACGGCCTCTATCGGCGGCCTTTGCGGGATTTCATGGTAATCTTCCGCGAGCACAACCGGCTGCGGGCGCTGGCCGACGACAGCATCGCCGCCAAGACAAAAGACAATGAACTGCTGGCCGCCGACCTGGCCGACGCCGGGCAACAGCAAGAATTCCGCCGCGCGGAAATCGCCATTCTGACGGAAGAGCTGGCGCACACCACGGCCGAGCGCGACTTGGTGAAAAGGATTCACGACGAGTACGAGGCCAAACTGGCCGATTTCCGTCGTCAGGTCCAAGAGGCGCTGGACGAGACCCGGCGATTGAGCGCCCAGTGGCAATCGCTGCAGGTCGAGGCGGCCCGCCAGATCGACGAAGCGACTGCCCCGCAGCAGGCCAGCGCCGTAGAATAGCGCGGTTGGCTGCCCGTTTCGCTAGTGCTTGGTCAAAGCTTGGTTTAAGCGTGGGTTTACTCTTAACGTCGCGGTGCTGGGGGCTCGCCGTCCAGGCTCGACCCTAGACACCCAACCTAAATCGTTAGATTTGACAAAGCACTCGATTGACTGTTGTGTTTCGCTAGCAATCTGCGGGGGGCGGTGTCGTTGATCCCCAACAGCACCGGGTGGATCGTGCTTGAGCCGCCGCTGGTGATCGTCTAAAAGCATCGGCACAGTAGGACGCCCGCCGACTCGGAACAACCTCCCTCTGCCACCGCCGGATCGCCATGGGTATATACGATCGAGATTATTACCGGGAAGAGTCGCGCGGTGGCTTCACCGGCGGTTCGCTTTCGATGGTGACCATTCTGATGCTCATCAACGCGGGCGTCTTCCTGGTCAACCTGCTTTTTTTCCCCGCTAAACCGGGCGAACAGGCCCAGCTAATCAAATGGTTCGCGCTCGAACCAGACATGTTCTCCAGACCGTGGGAGGCCTGGCAATTAGTCACCTACGGTTTCTTACACGACCCGACGTCCATTTGGCACATCCTCATGAACATGTTCGTGCTGTGGCTGTTCGGGCGCGACATCGAGACGATTTACGGGCGGAAGGAGTTTTTGGCGTTCTATTTGTCGACGATCGTGCTCGCCGGCGTCGTGTGGCTGGCGGCGCAGACGGTCTTTTTTCCTGGCAACACGGGGCCGGTCGTCGGCGCCTCGGGCGGCTGCATGGGCGTGGCCGTGTTGTTCGCCTGCCATTACCCGAAACGCATGCTCTTGTTCTGGGGAGTGATTCCGATTCCCGCCTGGTTGATTATCGGATTCTATGTATTGAAGGACTTCGTGGGTTTCGCGGCGCAAACCCAACCGGGCGCCGACGCGCAGCAAGTTGCTGTTGAAGCGCATTTGGGGGGCGCCGCCTGCGGGGCGCTATTTTTCAAAACCCGCTGGCATCTGGGACGGTTGCTGGGTATCTTTGGCGGCGCGCTGGCGGGCAATCCGTTCGGGCGCCGTCCGCGGCTGCGGGTGCATCGTGACGAAGCCGAAGACCACGACCTCTCCGCTCAAGTCGACGCCATCCTGGCCAAGATCAGCCGCGAAGGCGAACAGAGCCTGTCGGTGGCGGAACGCCGCATCCTCGAAGACGCCAGCCGCCGTTACCAGCGCCGCAACCGTTAGGTGGCAGAGGGCAGTAGGCAGAGGGCAGTAGGCAGAGTACCTTTTCTTCGCGTCAGCGCGTCACTGCCCTCTGCCTACTGCCCTCTGCCTACTTCCTCCCGGTAAGCGCCCCAGTCCGTAGTTCCTCGCACTTTTGAGTTGACCAAACACGTCCGATGACGGTCCGACACGAAATCCCGATCCGCGTCCGCTATCAGGAAACCGACGGTCAGGGCGTTTTGCACCACGCCAACTATTTCACGTATTTCGAAATGGGCCGCGTCGAACTGCTGCGGCACTTGGGCCACAGCTATCGCGACTTCGAAGAGACGGGCCTGAAAATGGTCGTGGTCCGCATCGAGTGCAAGTATCACCGCCCCGCGCGTTACGACGACCTGCTGCGCCTGGAAACCGAAGTCACGCGCGTCACCCCGGCCAGAATCGAACACGCCTATCGCTTGTATCGTGAACATGAACTGCTGGCCGAAGCCGCCAGTACGCTGGCCTGCCTCGACCGGACCGGTCAGATTCAGCGCGTGCCCGATTGGCTGGCCGGGCAGTAGTCGGACACGGCCAGTTCGCAACGTGACGCTCTCGTCGCCATCCTCTTCATCGCCGTCTTCTTCGTCCTCTTCATCGCCGTCTTCTTTGTCCTCTCCATCACCGGGTTTTTCGCCCTCCGGCAGGGGATCGCCCGCGGGGCCGATCGTGGAGTCGCCGCCACCTCCGCCCGAATCGTCTCCTACAAGCGCCCTTTGACTCACAGTATTCATCACGGCCTGAGAATTGACGCCCAATGTGTTGGCGCCGAGCATGATTGCCATAGCAATCAGTGCCAACAAAAAGGCATATTCGACCGCCGTGGCTCCCGACTGTTCCGCCGATAAGTCACGCCGTCGCGTCAGACTTCCCGCGACGGGCGGCTGGGCAGCACCAACGTACGTCAACGTCTCATCCCTTTCGAAACACAGTGAATCGCTTTGACAGACCCCGTGATTCTCCCTCTCACTGAAAGAGGCCCAGAGTGAGGGTCTTTGCGGGGTAAGAACGCCCAATCCCCGCGGGTCATCTTGGGCCGT
>Ga0214472_10005384_pt1 | contig 13463 bp, 10 predicted proteins | sample RVTome_6_FD_207662 | JGI IMG/M metagenome (GOLD analysis project Ga0214472, IMG submission 207662) | Soil microbial communities from uranium-contaminated site in the Upper Colorado River Basin, Wyoming, United States - RVT140D175 | ecosystem: Environmental > Terrestrial > Soil > Contaminated >... | reverse complement strand
TCGTGCTGGCGTTGACCGGGCTGGTCAGCGGTTTGATCGGGGTTTCGGCAGCGCCTCAGCCGGCGCGCGCCAATTGCTACGAGCAGATCGGCTGCACCAATTCGGACTATTTCGAGCAGGGGCAGCTTAAGCAGTTGAGCTGTCAGATCCTGTGGGAGGTGCGCAACTGGATCTACAAGGAGAACGGCTATTGCTTCCATACGCAGAAGGCGATCGAGGCCTTCGGCAATGCCGGCTGCCTTTACGACGATGCGGGCGACGTGCCGCTCAACGCCGCCGAGCGCCACAATGTGAGCGCGGTCAAGAAGGCCGAGGCGAAGAAGGGCTGCTAGGCCGTGCTCCAATAGGGCTTGGCGCGCAGGCGCGTCAGCCAGGCGGTGATGGTTGACGGGCCCAAATTCGGCCTCGAATCTTTACCATAGGCTCGCTGCGCAACGGTGTCGTCCGAACCGGTTTGGCAAACGGCAGAGAGGCTGCTATCCCCTTGTCTCCGCGCGGGGTCGGGGGCGCAATTTGGCCTTCTCCTATGATTAGGGTCGGCGCGATTGCCCTGGCACGGGGGCTTTAAAGCAATAGCACCATGGTTAAGCGCTTTCTCATAGCCGCGATCGTCGTCGGCCTGTTCCTGGGTGGGGTGGGCTATTTCAATCTCGTCTCCAAGCCGAAGATGATCGGCGAGTTCATGGCGAAGATGGTGCCGCCACCGGCGACGGTGACGGCCGAGGCCACCAAGACCGAGAGTTGGATCGATCGGGTGCGTGCGATCGGCACGTTGGTTGCCATCGAAGGCGTGGACGTTGCGCCTCAAGTGGGGGGCATCGTCACCGACTATTTCTTCGACAGCGGCCATGACGTCGAGAAGGGCGAGACGCTCGTCAAGCTCGACACCTCGGTGGAGGAGGCCGACCTCGCCGACAACAAGGCGACACTGCAGCAGACCCACCTCGATTTCGCGCGCCATTCGAAGCTCGTCAAGACCAGCGCCGTGTCGCAAGCCGTCCTCGACGCAACGATCGCCAAGCGCGATTCCGCCGCGGCGGCCGTGCAGAAGATGGAGGCACTCATCGCGCAGAAGAACATCGCCGCGCCCTTTGCCGGAAGGCTGGGCTTACGCCGGGTGGAGAAGGGGCAATATGTGTCGGCAGGGCAGGCGCTGGTCTGGCTCCAGGCGCTCGACCCGATCTGGGTCGACTTTCCCGTGCCGGAAGGAACTATCAGCAAGTTCACGATCGGAAGCGCGACCGAGCTGACCGCCGAAGCTTATCCGGGGCAGCTCTTCAAGGGTGAGGTCGAGGCCTTCGACGCGAAGCTCGGCCAAGATACGCGGACCTTGATGGTGCGGGCGAGAGTGCCCAATCCCGACCGCAAGCTCCTGCCCGGCATGTTCGCCAACGTCGCCGTGCTTGCCGGCTCAGCCAAGGAGTTCGTCACGGTGCCGCGCACCGCCGTGACCTACGGCCTTTATGGCGACAGCGTGTGGGTGGTGAAGGAGGGTGCCTCCGAGCCTGCCGCAAATCCCCCCACGGCCTCGGCCGAGCCGGTTGCCTCCGCAATAGCCGCAGATGCCACGCCGACCGGTTCGGTTCCAGCCGAGCCCAAGCTCACCGTCGAACGCCGCTTCGTACGCGTGGGGCCGACCGAGGGCGACCGGGTCGCCATTCTCGAAGGCGTCAAAGTAGGCGAGCAGGTCGTCACCAGCGGCCAGCTCAAATTGCAGCCCGGCGCTACGATCAAGGTCGACAATTCGGGCGCGCTAAAAGCCCCGGCGGAGCTGCCGAAGCAGTAGATCCATGCGCTTCACCGATATCTTCATCAAGCGGCCCGTGCTCGCCACGGTGGTGAGCCTGCTGATCCTCCTGGTAGGCGCCCAGGCCGGGTTCAAGCTGCCCATCCGCCAATATCCCGAGCTGTCCAACACGACGATCACCGTCATTACAACCTACCCCGGCGCGAACGCCGATCTGATCCAGGGCTTCATCACCGTGCCGATCCAGCAGGCCGTGGCGAGTGCCGAGGGCATCGACACGCTCACCGCCTCATCGACGCAGAATGTGAGCACGGTGACGCTCAACCTGAAGCTCGACGCCGATCCCGACCGGGCCATGACCGACGTCCTGTCCAAGGTCGCCCAGGTGAAGAGCATTCTGCCGCGCGAGGCGAACGATTCCATCGTCACCAAGAAGACCGGGGAGGGCTACGCGCTGATGTATCTCTCCTTCAATTCCAAGATGATGACGGCCTCGCAGATCAGCGACTACCTCACGCGCGTGGTGCAGCCGAAGCTGCAAACCGTCAATGGCGTCGCCAACGCGGAAATCCTCGGGGGCCAAGTGTTCGCCATGCGCATCTGGCTCGACCCCGACCGCATGGCCTCGCTCGGGGTGACCCCGCTCGATGTGCGCGCGGCGCTCGCCTCCAACAACTTCACCTCCGCGCCGGGCCAGGTGAAGGGCGATTTCGTGCAGACCAACATCGACGCCAAGACCTCGCTCGAGACGCCGGAATCCTTCGGCAAGCTCGTGGTGCTGGCCCGCGGGGATTCGTTGGTCAGGCTGGCCGACATCGCCGAGATCGAGCTCGGGCCACAGAACGCTGACTCCTCGTCGGCCTTCGATGGCCTGAAGGCCGTGTTCATTGGCGTCTACGCCACGCCCACCGCCAATCCACTGACGGTGATCACCGACGTACGCAAGGCCTTCCCGGAAATCCAGAGAGAGCTTCCGCCGGGCCTCGAGGCTGCCATCGCCTACGACGCCACCAATTTCATCCGCGCCTCGCTCTGGGAGGTCATGAAGACCTTGGGCGAGGCGGCGATCATCGTCATCGTGGTGATCTTCCTGTTCCTCGGCAATCTCAGGTCGACCATCATTCCGATCGTCACCATTCCCTTGTCGCTGATCGGCGTGCTCGCCTTGCTCGCGGCGCTCGGCTACTCGATCAATCTGATGACCTTGCTCGCGCTCGTGCTCGCCATCGGGCTCGTGGTCGACGATGCCATCGTGGTGGTGGAGAACATCCACCGGCATATCGAGCAGGGGATGCGCCCATTCGATGCCGCGATTCTCGGCGCGCGCGAGATTTTATACCCCATCATCGCCATGACCATCACGCTGGCCGCGGTCTATGCGCCAATCGCCTTCGTCTCGGGGCTGACCGGCGTTCTCTTCCGCGAATTCGCGCTGACCCTTGCCGGTGCGGTGATCGTGTCTGGCGTCATCGCCGTGACGCTGTCGCCGATGATGTGCTCGAGGCTGCTGAAGGCGGAGACCAGCCATGACAAGCCCGGCTGGCTCACGCGCAATCTCGACCGCCTGTTCGAAGGGCTCAAGCAGCGCTATCAGCGGCGTCTCAGCCGCACCCTCAACTACCGGCCGGTGACGATCCTGGTGCTGGCCGGCGTGATCGCCGCGACCGGCCTCATGTATATGACGACGCAGAGGGAACTCGCGCCGGAAGAGGACCAGGGCATCCTGTTCACGCTGGTGAAGACGCCGCAATACGCCAATCTCGACTATCTCGAAGCGGCGACGGACCAGCTCAACAGCGTGTTCAGCACCGTGCCGGAGAAGGACCATGTGTTCGCCATCAACGGCATGGGGGACGTCCATCAGGGCTTTGCCGGCATTCTCTTGAAACCCTGGGGCGAGCGTGAGCGGAATCACAAAGCGATACTTCAGGAGCTGCAGCCGAAGATCGCCGGCATCGCGCCGGCGCTCGCGCTATCGTTCTCGCCGCCGCCTTTGCCCGGCTCGGTGGGCGGCCCTCCGGTGCAGTTCGTCATCACCACGACGCGCGACTTTCGCCAACTTGCCGACGTGCTCGCCGACGTCGAGAAGTCGGCGCGCGAGAGCGGGATGTTTATCTTCTCCGACTCCGATCTCCGCTTCGAGACGCCGCAGATCGAGTTCAACATCGACCACGACAAGGCGAATCGCCTCGGTATCACCATGGCCGATATCGGCGGCTCGCTCGCGACCCTGCTCGGCGGCAACTACGTCAATCTGTTCGACCTCTATGGGCGGAGCTATCAGGTCATCCCCCAGGTGCCGCGCCAGTTCCGCCTGAACGAGGACTGGCTCACGCGCTATCAGATCCGCACGAGCGCTGGGACCTTGGTGCCTCTTTCCAATGTGTCGTCGGTGACGAAGGTGGTGCAGCCGAACTCGCTCACCAACTTCCAGCAGCTCAACTCGGCGACGCTGTCGGCCGTGCCGTTCCCCGGGCGGACCGTGGGCGAGGCGATCGAGTTCCTCAAGAAGAAGGCAGAGGAGAGCTTCCCCGAAGGCTTCACCTACGATTTCCAGGGCGAGAGCCGGCAATTCGTGCAAGAGGGCAACGCGCTCGTCTACACTTTCGTGTTCGCGCTGATCGTCATCTTTCTCGTGCTTGCCGCGCAATATGAGAGCTTCCGTGATCCGCTCATTATCTTGGTCGCGCTGCCTACCTCGATATTCGGCGCGCTCATCCCGCTCAATGCCGGGCTGGCCAGCATCAACATCTATACGCAGATCGGTCTCGTCACGCTGATCGGGCTGATCTCCAAGCATGGCATCCTGATGGTGGACTTCGCCAACAAGCTGCAGGAGGAGCAGGGCTATGGACGCCGCGAAGCGATCGAGCATGCGGCCGCGATCAGGCTCCGCCCCATCCTGATGACCACGGCGGCCATGGTGGTGGCCATGGTGCCGCTGCTCATCGCCAAAGGCGCGGGCGCCGCCAGCCGCTTCGACATCGGCGTGGTGATCGCTGCCGGCATGACCATCGGCACGCTGTTCACTCTGTTCGTGACGCCGGCGGTCTACACCTTTCTCGCCAGAGACCACCAGAAGGCCAAGGCGCAGGCTGCCATGCCCGATCAAGCCCATCCTGCGACGCCGGCAAACGCCGAGACCGCGCCCGAGACCCTGGCGGAGGCCGATGCTGCCGCCGAAGCCGGGGTGCTGTTCCCGGCTGAGGCCGAGGCCGAGCCTGTCGCCGCGGAAGGTCCACTCTCCTCCGAGGCGCATGCCTTCAACTCTGCCGCTTCTGCCGCCACCTCCGGCCAAGGCCATGAGCGCCGGGCGGCCAAGCGCCGGGGCCGGCGTAGGCGCTACCCGCCAGCCGCGGAGTAAAGGCGGTTAAGCCTGCCGCGCTAGTTTACTCGCCCCGAGCGAGCCTCTAGAAAGCCTGGAGCAGTCAGGGGCCGGGACCACATGTTCGCCAAGCTTCTCATCGCCAATCGGGGCGAGATCGCCTGCCGCATCATGCGGACGGCGCGCCGGCTCGGCATCAAGACCGTGGCAGTCTATTCCGAGGCCGACCGCGATGCGTTGCACGTTTATATGGCGGACGAGGCCGTTTCCATCGGCCCGGCCGCAGCCTCGCAATCCTATCTCGACATCGGCAAGATCGTCGCCGCCGCCAAGGCGACCGGAGCAGAGGCAATTCATCCGGGCTACGGTTTTCTCTCCGAGAACGCAGTCTTCGCGCGGGCACTCGAACAGGCCGGCATCGTCTTCGTCGGGCCTAACGTCAAGGCCATCGAGGCGATGGGCGACAAGATCGAGTCGAAGAAGCTCGCCGCCAAGGCCAAGGTCTCGACCGTCCCGGGGCATCTCGGCGTCATCAACTCGGGCAAGGAGGCGGTGAAGATCGCCGACGAAATCGGCTATCCGGTGATGATCAAGGCCTCGGCCGGCGGCGGCGGCAAGGGCATGCGCATCGCCTATATCCGCAAGGAGGTGGAGGAGGGCTTCACCTCGTCGCAGTCCGAGGCGCGCTCGAGCTTCGGCGACGACCGCGTGTTCATCGAGAAATATATCGAGGAGCCGCGGCATATCGAGATCCAGGTGCTGGGCGACAAGCACGGCAACGTCATCCATCTCGGCGAGCGCGAATGTTCGATCCAGCGGCGCAATCAGAAGGTCGTGGAGGAGGCGCCGAGCCCGTTCATCGACGCCAAGACGCGCGAGGCCATGGGCGCGCAAGCTGTCGCGCTCGCCAAGGCGGTCGACTACGACTCGGCCGGCACCGTCGAGTTTATCGTCGACAAGAATCGTAACTTCTACTTTCTCGAAATGAATACGCGCCTCCAGGTCGAGCACCCGGTCACCGAGCTTGTCACCGGGCTCGACCTCGTCGAGGAGATGCTGAAGGTCGCGGCCGGCAAGAAGCTATCGATCAAGCAGAAGGACGTGAAGCTCAACGGTTCGGCCATCGAGGTCCGCATCTATGCCGAGGATCCGCAGAGGAACTTCCTGCCCTCGACGGGGCGGCTCGTGCGCTACCGGCCGCCCAAGCTCGGCACCGAAGACGGCATTACCACGCGGCTCGACTCCGGTGTTGAGGAGGGGGGCGAGATCTCCGTCTATTACGACCCGATGATCGCCAAGCTCGTCACCCATGCACCGAAGCGGCACCAAGCCATCGAGCATATGGGCAGCGCGCTCGACGCCTTCGCCATCGACGGGTTTCGCCACAACATTCCCTTCCTTGCCGTGGTGATGCGGAACGAGAGGTGGAAGGAGGGGCGGCTCTCGACCAAGTTCATCGCCGAGGAGTTTCCGGAAGGGTTCAAGCCGCCTCAGCCCACCGGCGAGGTTCGCGATGCGCTGGTCGCGGTCGCGGCGAGCATCGATCATCTGAGCAATCAGAGGCGCCGCGACATCAGCCAGCAGATGCATGGCGAACCAGTGTGCTTTGCCGAGACGCGCATCGTGGAACTCGGCGAGGAACGCGTGCGGGTCAGCGTCGCAGGTGGTGTCGACGGGCCCATGACGGTGACCCTTGGAGGTGAGGGGACCGGCGAGAAGAAGCGGTGGATCGAGCTTGCCTCGTCGTGGTGGTTTGGCGCTGCCGTGTGGGAGGGGACGATCGCCGGCGCGCCCGTAGCGGTGCAGGTGCGTCCGATCCTCAACGGCGTGGTGCTCACCTATCAGGGCGTCGAGATCGCGGCGCGCGTCTTCACCGAGCGCGAGACCGAGCTTGCGGCGCTGATGCCGGTCAAGGAGCGGCCTGACACGTCGAAGTTCCTGCTCTGTCCGATGCCGGGGCTTGTGGTCTCGCTGGCGGTAGCTGAGGGCCAGGAGGTCGCGGCGGGCGATGCGCTGTGCGTCGTCGAGGCGATGAAGATGGAGAATGTGCTGAAGGCCGAGCGCGACGCCAAGGTGTCGAAGATCATGGCCAAGCCGGGCGACAGTCTGAATGTCGACGCGGTGATCCTCGAATTCGCCTAACGCTGTCGACTCCACCAATTTTTGTGATTGCCCGGCCTGACCGGGCAATCTAGTAACCCCCAGCCTATATAGGTAACTGAGGCCAGTGGTTACTGGATGCCCGCCTTCGCGGGCATGACAGCTGAACTTACGTCGACTCCGCATGGCGCAAAGAGCTGATACGCGGACCGTCACGGTCAGGATCGAAGGCCGGGTGCAGGGCGTTTATTACCGCGCCTGGACCGATCAAAACGCACGCGCTCTCGGGCTCGACGGGTGGGTGCGCAATGCGAGCGACGGCAGCGTCGAGGCGGTGTTCTCAGGGCCTCCGGCGCAGGTGGAAGCGATGCTGCGGCGCTGCGCCGACGGTCCGCCCGATGCGCAGGTGACCGCCGTGACCGTTATCGACGAGGGCGGCGCGCCGCCGTCTGGCTTCAAGGTGATCGCAACGGATCGTTGGCGCTGACCGCCTCTTCAGCAAAGACCTTAGCGAAGGCCGCGCGAAGCGCGCGATCGACCTCGCCCATATCGGTTGTAGCACCGAGGGCGGCGAGGCTCGTCACCTTCGTGTCGGCCAATCCGCACGGCACGATGCCGGAGAAATGCTCGAGGTCAGGATCGACGTTCAGGCTCACGCCATGCAAGCTGATCCAGCGCCGGACGCGGACACCGACGCTGGCGATCTTTGCGCCCGCGACGACGATGCCGATCTGGCCGGGATGACGCTCGCCCTTGACGCCAAGATGAGCGAGGGCCGCGATCAGCCAATCTTCGAGGGAGGCGACGAAGGCCCGGACGTCGCGGCCGCGCCTGGAAAGGTCGAGCATCACATAGGCCACGCGCTGCCTCGGGCCGTGATAGGTGAAGCGGCCGCCGCGTCCGCTCCTGAAGACCGGGAATCGCGCGGGCGCGAGCAGCTCGGCTTCATCGGCGCTGGTGCCCGCGGTGTAGATGGCAGGGTGCTCGAGCAGCCACACGCATCCTTGCGCCGCGCCGTCGGCAATGGCGGCAACGCGCCGATCCATGGCGAGAATCGCCTCGGCGTAAGGCACGGGCTCGGCGCTCACCAGCCATTCGACTCGATGCTCGGCCGATCGATAAGACTTTTGTTCGAGGGCGGTCATGGCCTGGGCGCGTCGATCCACCGGGATTTTCGATATCCTAGAGCAAACCTTGCACCGTCCAGAGGGGTTTGCTAAGGCAGCGGGCCCCTGTTCGCGCTTGCCGAGGGGGCAGCCTATAGCCATATTGGGGACGGATAGCCTCGGAAATCCTCGTTTTGAAGCATGGCCTTTGCGAAACGTCTGTCGACTTTTCGGGGTCAAGCAAAGCGGTCGTGGCGGAATTGGTAGACGCGCAGCGTTGAGGGCGCTGTGGGCTTAGCCCGTGGAGGTTCGATTCCTCTCGACCGCACCACTCCTTGATTTTTGCATTTTCAAGGCGTCGCCAGCGCAATCCTTGCGCGGCATTTTTTGGCTGGAAATTCTAACGCAACCAGCGTCTAGTGGCGCCCAAGCCGCGCCTGTTGTTGCAGGCCCGGAAGCGGGAAGCCGCACTTTTCAAGCGCCAATTTCCGCCCCCGAGGATCCCGCGGCCCTTCCCGCTTGACGCTTTCAACTCTGGCGATCGAACAGGCCATGCAGGACGCCGCAGGCGAGGTCGAACTGCGCGACGAAGAGGGCGGACTCCGCTCCGATTTCCTGCACGCCGTCGTCTCCGCCCTCGATGAGGGCGACGCGGCGAAAGTGCGCGAGCTGACGCTTCCGCTGCACGAGGCAGACCTCGCCGATCTGATCGCTTTGCTCCGACCGGAGCAGCGCGGAGCCCTCATCGCCACCCTTGGCGAGGACTTCAACGCCGCGGCGCTGCCTGAGCTCGACGAAGCGGTGCGCGACCAGGTGCTCGAGGTCATGCCCACCGAGCAGGTGGCGGAGGCCTTGCAGCAGCTCGACTCCGACGAAGCGGTCTACGTGATCGAGGACCTCGACAAGGAAGAGCAGTCCGACATCCTCGCCAAGCTTCCCTCTTTCGAGCGCGCCCAGCTCGAGCGCAGCCTCGAATATCCCGAGGATTCCGCCGGCCGCATCATGCAGACCGATCTCATCGCCGTGCCGCCGTTCTGGTCGGTGGGGCAGACGATCGATTTCATGCGCGTAGCCGAAGACCTCCCCGACCGCTTCTATGAAGTCTTCGTCGTCGATCCGGCCTATCACCTGATAGGCTCGGTGGCGTTGAACCGGCTGCTTCGCTCCAAGCGGCCGGTGACGATAGAGTCGATCACCGACCACGACATTCATCCCATCCAGGCCGAAGCCGACCAGGAGGAGGTCGCGCGCCAGTTCGAACGCTACAATCTAACCTCGGCGCCGGTGGTCGATCAGGATAAGAGGCTGGTCGGGGTGATCACCGCCGACGATGTCGTCGAGGTCGTGCAGGAGGAGGCCTCGGAGGACATTCTGACGATGGGCGGGGTGGCAGGCGAGTCGGTCACCGACTCGGTATGGCAGACCACGCGGCATCGCTTCACCTGGCTCTTGGTCAATCTCGGCACCGCCCTGCTCGCCGCCTCGGTCATCGGCCTGTTCGAGGCCACCATCGAGCAGATGGTCGCCCTTGCCGTGCTGATGCCCATCGTCGCCTCGATGGGAGGCAATGCCGGCAACCAGACCATGACGGTCACGGTGAGGGCGCTGGCGATGAAAGACCTCGGCTCCGCCAACGCTTATCGGGTCATCGGCCGCGAGGCGATGGTCGGCCTGCTGAATGGCCTCGTGTTCGCCTTGCTGCTCGGCGCGGTGGTCTATTTCTGGTTCGGCAACGACGAGCTTGGCGTGGTGATCGCGGCAGCGATGGTGGTCAATTTCCTGGTCGCGGCGCTGGCCGGCATCCTCATTCCCTTGACTCTCGACCACCTGGATGTCGACCCGGCTGTCGCCTCCGGCGTGTTCGTCACGACCGTCACCGACGTGGTTGGCTTCTTCGCCTTTCTCGGGCTAGCCGCTTTGTGGTTAGTTTAAGGGCGGGGGGCTTTCACATGTTCTTCTATCTCGCCAAAGGGCTGTGGTTTCTGCTGCAACCGTCGACTTTGATCGCACTCCTGATCGGCTACGGCGCCATCTTGATTTGGACGGGCTGGGCGCGGTGGGGGCGGCGGTTCGTGACGATCGGCGCGATCCTTCTCCTCGTCGCCGGCCTTTCGCCGCTCGGCAACGCGTTGATCCTGCCGCTCGAGAACCGATTTCCGCGGGCTAACCTCGACGATCCGCCGCCGCCCACGGGCTTCGTCATTCTCGGGGGCGCCGAGGATCGGCTCGTCGGCACGGCCCGCCACGCGCCCGCGCTCAACGAGGCCGCCGAGCGCATGGTCGAGGCTGCGATCCTTGCCCGGCTCTACCCCGAGGCCAAGATCGCTTTTTCCGGCGGCGATGCCGGGATCCTCTATCAGACCGGCAACGAGGCCGAGGGGGCCGAGACCCTGCTCACCGCGCTCGGCGTTCCCCAGGACCGGCTGATCCTCGAGGCCAAATCGCGCGACACTTATGAGAACGCGGCCTTCCTCAAGGAGGAGCTCACGCGCTTGGGCGAGCTTGGCCCCGGCCAGCGTTGGCTGTTGATCACCTCGGCCTATCACATGCCGCGCGCCATGGGTGTCTTCCGCGCGGCCGGCTTCGACGTCGAGCCCTGGCCGGTGGATTATCGGACGCGGGGGACGGCCGATCTCACGCGGCCCTTTGACAAGGTCTCGGAGGGCTTGCGGCGTGTGGACGTGGCGTCGCGCGAATGGGCCGGGCTCCTCGCCTATTGGCTGAGGGGCCGGAGCGATGCTCTGTTTCCCGCGCCGCGCCCGCGTTATGTGGCGGGCTGTGATCTGGCGCAGCCCGGGGCTAGCCCGTCTGGCAGCCCGCCAGCATCCCCGTGTCGACCCAATTTTTGAGATAGGTCGCGGCACGGATCTCGGCCTCGTCCTCGCCGGCAAAAGTCGCCACCATCTCGCACAAGACGCCGAAGCGGACGCCCTTCGCCGCCTCGTTCCACATCATCGCTTCCTCTGCCGAGAGTGGCCGGAAGCGCGCCATGAAATCCTGCCGCCAGACCACGATGGCTTGCGGCTCGGGCAGATGCTCCGGTTTCGGCGGTACGGCTTCGCTCTTGAGCGCCGACCAGATTTCGGCGGCATTAGTGTTGAAGGTGAGGCGGATTGCGGTTGGATGCGGCTCGAAGACGAGACTCGGCCACGCCTCGGGTACGAGCGCCGCGAGCGCGTCGATACGAAGCGGCTCGGCGTCAGGCCCGTCGAAGGCATCGGCGAGCGCCTTCTCCAGTTGGGCGAGCTCGGCGACCTCTCGATGTTTGGCGTAGGTCTCGCTTTCCCTCACGAAGGCGGGAAGGTGACGGCCGAACCACCGCGCACTCCTCTGGTCCGACGGATTGGCGGCGATATAGGCTTTGACCAGACGCGCAAAACCCTGATCGCCGAGATAGGAATGCAGCTGCTCATAGTCGTCGCCGAGAATCTCGGCGAGCCTCGCGACATAGGCGTTGCGATAGACGCCGAACAGCACGTTACGCTTCTCCTTGGCGCTGTCTTTGACCTCGGCAAGGATGGCGTCGTCGCCGGCAAGAATGCCGCGCTGAAAGGTCTCCTGCAGCTTTTTGAGACTCTTCATTCCGCGGCTTCGAGCCGCTTCTCGCCCAACACCTCGCGGGCGATGGAGCGCGCATGGTCGAGCTCGTCCACGAGCTCGGCGAGCGGCGGGATGTTGTCGTCGCGCTCGATCATGGTCGACACCGGACCGAAATGGGTGACCGTCTCACGATAAAAATCCCAGACCTCGTCGCAGACGGGGTGGTCGTGGGTGTCGATGATGTGGCTCTCCTCATGGCTGTGGCCTGCCACATGGAACTGAACGACACGATCGCGCGGCACGCCATGCAGGAAATCGTCGGTGGAGAACCCGTGGTTGAAGGCGCTCACGTAGACGTTGTTGACGTCGAACAGCAGCCAGCAATCGGCGCGCCTCGCCACCTCGCTCACGAACTCCCATTCGGTCATCTCCGACTGGCCGAAGGTGACGTAGCTCGATACGTTCTCGAGCGTGAGCCTGCGGCCAAGGAAATCCTGTACCTGGCCGACGCGATCGACGACGTGGTCAAGCGCTTCCTTGGTGTAAGGAACGGGCAGGAGGTCGTGCAGGTTCACCCCATGCACGCCCGTCCAGCACAAATGGTCTGAGATCCATTTCGGTTTCACACGCTCGGCAAGTTTCTTCAGCGCGCCGAGATAGTCCATGTCGAGCGGCGCGGTCGAGGCGATGGAGAGCGAGACGCCGTGCATCACAACGGGGTAGCGCTCGCAGATTTGGTCGAGCAGGTGCAAGGGCTGGCCACCCTCGATCATATAATTCTCGGAGAGGACCTCGAACCAATCGACGGCAGGGTTGCCGTCAAGGATCTCCCGATAATGCTGGGGCCTGAGCCCCAAGCCAAAGCCGAGATAAGGAGGCTTGTCGCTGGTCATGACCTTAGCTCCTTGCGTTTGGCGGTCGAGGCCGGCCGCGAGTGCCGCGGCCGGCCGTTTCTAGCCTAATTAGCTTAACTGTCCTGGAACTGGCCGCCGTGGCCCTTGCACTCGTCCTGGAGCATCTCGACCCAGCCTTGGCCCTTGCAGGCATTCTTGCCCTTGCAGTCGTTCTTGGTGGTCTTGCAAGCGCCCTTGCCGGCGCAGCCGTTGACGCCGAAGCAGCGTCCCGGAATCCCTTCGACAGCAAAAGCCGAGGCGATCAACGCCGTGCTGGAAACGACGAGAGCAGCCGCAGTCATGGCAATCTTAGCACCAGATTTCTGGTTGAGCTTCATATTCCTCTCCTGTGCATGAGTTCTAGGCATTCGTGGCGGAGAGCCGCCGAGCAAGCTATAGCGCTGATTTCTGGGGGGCCTGCGTCACTCCTGTTCAAAGCTCTGTGACCCTCCTTGACCCTCCTCCTGCGGCGGTCAACTGTTCGTGATTGGAGCGCAGGGATAAGATTGTGACGAGTGTGTGAAGCATGGGGCTCAACGACATCGTCGTCTATGTGGACGGCGCAGAGGCGACCAAGACCCGCGTGGGGTTCGCCGTGGCGCTCGCCAAGGAGCATGGCGCGCATCTCGTCGGCATCGCCTTTGCTCCCACCGCCCTTCTTCCTCTCTACGGCGCCGATGTCGGCTTTGCCGACATGACCGAGGTGCTCGAAAGTGTGAAGATGCAAAGCGCCAATGCGCTTGAAGCCTTCA
>Ga0214472_10005383_pt1 | contig 13465 bp, 10 predicted proteins | sample RVTome_6_FD_207662 | JGI IMG/M metagenome (GOLD analysis project Ga0214472, IMG submission 207662) | Soil microbial communities from uranium-contaminated site in the Upper Colorado River Basin, Wyoming, United States - RVT140D175 | ecosystem: Environmental > Terrestrial > Soil > Contaminated >... | reverse complement strand
CGCTACTACAGCAAGTTGCAGGTCAAGTCCGTCATCACCGCTCCGGCACCCGGCGAGATCGTACCGACCGGCGGCTACACGCTGACCGGCGTCGCCTGGTCCGGCGAAGAGGACATCGAGAAGGTGGAGATCAGTGTCGATGGTGGCGAGACCTGGCGTCCGGTGGATATCTTACACCCGCGCGTCGGCTACTCCTGGTCGCGCTGGGAACACCGCTGGAACCCACCTGCCACAGGCGCCTACACCCTCATGTGCCGGGCCACTAACGCGAAGGGAGAGACGCAGCCCCTGGAGTTTCCCAACCCCTGGGATGGACGGGGCTACGGCAACAACATGGTCTTTCCCTATGAGGTCGTGGTCGGCGACAAGTAAGTGGCGGGGGTGTCAGCACCACCCGCCGACGAGCGTGCTAGCATCTGGGGGAATGATGGGATCAAGGCTATCAGAGTCATTTTCCCGGGTGCCAAAAAACGTCTCGGTTGTAGGCGCTTAGACTCCGAAATTGGCCTCCGTCGAGTCTCGAGGCCTTTCAATGCGACTGCTTTTTAGTACCTGCATTTATTTGCCTCAGCGAGACTCGGCGCCATGGGGCTTCGTAGAAACGCAGCCTGTCAAACGCGCCAAGTCTGTTCGATGAAATCGGCAAGCCAAAGTCTGTCAAACCGGACCTCCGGTAGTCACTACATCCTAGGTGGTGGAGAGCGAAGGCGCCGACGGCATCGCCACGATGTCTTCAGGCCCGAGCACATCCACCTCTTTCTGGTACACCTGAATGCGATGCGGCCCGCAGTCGGCCACATACATTCTGCATTCGTCATCGACCGCAATGGAGACTGGCCCGTGGAAGCGCTTCTGTGGTTCCAGACACGCCATTTCGCGCAGTCTGAGCGGCCTTGGATTGGCCCGCACATAGGTGCGAGCCATGGTCGAGAGGGTGGCGTCACCGATGAATTGGTCGACGTACTGCCCATCCGGGTTGAACAGTTGCACGCGGTTATTGCCCCAATCGGCGACGTAGATATCGCCGTGCCGATCCACTGCAACCCCGGTGGGCCGCACAAACTGCCCGCGCTCACTGCCTTCGGAGCCGATCACTAGTTGAAGCGCGCCACCCGCACTGAATTTCTGGATGCGGTGGTTGCCCCAATCGGCGACGTAGACATCGTCCTCATCGTCCGTGGCAATGCCCATTGGCAGATTGAGTTCGCCTGGAGCAGAACCCTGCGTCCCCCAGGTTGACAGGAATTTTCCGTCCCGGGTGAACAACTGCACACGGTGGTTTAACGAATCGACCACGTGGAGATGACCCTCGGGATTGAACGCCATACCGGCGGGCCGATTGAATTGCCCATCACCAGCTCCGGCTTCGCCCCACTTGCTCAGAAAGTCGCCTTCTTTGTTGAAGATCGAGATGCGATTCAAGGCCTCGTCGGAGACGTAGAGATTCTCGTCTTCATCCACTACCACGCAGACCGGCCAGCGGAATTTGCCATCTTCAGTGCCCGGTCCACCAATCGTGCCCAGGTTTTCGTCATCCCAGGAGAGACGGCGGATTTCCGTGGCCAGTTCACTCCGGCTCAAGACGTAGATCCGACCTTCTTTTCCCAGCGCCAAATCAACCGGATTCGAGGTGACGCGGCGCATGCCCAGCGTCTTTAGATACGGGAATCCGGCCCTCAGGAGTGCATGTGCTCTCGCCATGATAACCCTCGTTTAAGCCGCAAAGGGCTGTAACTGTTCGTAATGCCCATTGACGATTGGCCTCGCTTCGACGCCGAGCCACTGCTCCAGCAACGTCGAGTAGACGCCGCGGTAATCGACGTGATGCACTAGATCCTCACCGTGCTCCTGCTGACTCGGGTCGAGCGAGGGGTACTCGCCGTAGAGCCCACCTTTGATGCGCTCGCCAATGAGAAACGCACCGCCACCGGAACCGTGATCCGTGCCACTGCCGTTGTCCTTCACCCGCCGCCCGAATTCGGTGAACACTAGAATCGCCACTTCCTCTGCTCGCTCATGCTCCCACAGGTCTTGCATAAAGGCGTACAGGGCACTGGAGAGTTCGTCCACCAGACGCGGATGGGTCGGCACCTCATTGGCGTGGGTGTCATAGCCGGCGTGTTGGGTGTAGAACACACGCGTGCCCAAATCCGCAAAATGAACGCGGGCCACATCGCGTAGGCTTTTGGCGATGGGGTTATCGGGGTAGTCTACCGTCGAGCGATAGGTCTGCGGCGCTTTCTTGATGACATCCGATCCCTTGAGCACGTCCAAGCCGGTTTGGGAGAGGTAATCCCTCACTGCCCCAGAGCCGACTGCCGGGGCGTACATCTCCTTAAAAATCTCAAGGCTTTCCAAACGCTCTTGATCCTGCTGGATGCTCGTCATCATGCCGTAGTTATCCAGGTTTCCCACCGACGTCACCGGCACGCCGGCTTTGGCCATGGCCCGGGGCAGGCCTCGTCCAAAGCTGACACCGGTCAGGACGTTTTCGTGTTGGGGATCGAGCTCATAAAGGGTTTTACCGAGCCAGCCCTCGGTCACCAGACGATCCGGCTCACAGGTGTGCCAGATGTCCATGCCGCGGAAGTGAGAACGATTGGAGTTGGGATAGCCAATGCCCTGGATGATGGCGACCTTGTCCATGTCGTAGAGTGCTTTCAACCGACCGGTGCGAGGATGAAAGCCCAGCGTGTCATTGAGCGGCAGCACCTGCTCGGCAGGAATCCCTACCGTCGGCCGTGAGTCGTGATAAATGCCATTGGTGTAAGGGATAATCGTGTTCATAAAATCATTGCCGCCACTCAACTGAAGCACGACCAAGACGGAATCTTTGCCATTGATTTTCATCGTTACGTCTCTCCTCGTTAGCCGAACTGGTACTCTTGCGTCGCCACGATCAGTTGCAGCATGCGGCCAACGCGGGCTGCACTTGCGTCTGCCTCCTCTGGCGTACCGAAGCGAAGCTCGCCCCCCGAATGGGCATAGCGGCTCAGCGCCCGCCGCGCTTCGTCACCCATCTCTAGCGGTCCCATGAGGTCCAAACAGGTGTCTACAAAGGTTTCCGGCGCCACGGCTGGGCCCTGGGCTCGCAGTCGCTGAATCATGTCTTGGATACCTGGTTTAGACACATCCGCCATTTCATTGACCGCAAAATTCACGCGCTCGGTCAACGTGCCGCCGTCAATCCACTCTTTACCGGTATGCCACCCCTCGACGGTGGGGGCATTGTGCAAAAATTGCCCCATAGCGGTGGAGGCGGTGGCCAGATCGTGTAGCCCCGGTTCCGGGAAGCGATGCGTGCCGACCAGTCGAATAGTGCCGGCAATGAGTTCCGTCGGGCTCTTCACCCGTTTGAAACGGGCGGCTTTGAATGACGCTGAGTTAAACAGCACCCGCAACATGGCCCGTAAGTTGCCGTCCGACTCGGTGTAGGCTTGACACATCGCCTCAATGGCCTCCGGGTCCTGTGGCGGCTCAATCTGCCAGGCCGGTACTTGCGGCTCATCCGCCACGAAGAAATTGTACAAATGACGGGCAATGAAGCGCGGCGTGGCGGGTTGCTGCACGACGATATCGATAATATCCTCGCCGTTGAAGCGCCCGGTGTGACCCAGAAACGTCTTTTCGCTATCGTCGTGGTCGCCTTCACGGTACTCAAAATGAGTGGAGTAATAGCCGTAGGGATACAACGGAATCGGCTGCGCAAAGGTCCAACCGGTAAACGCCCGGGCCGCGTTTTTGATATCCTGCTCGGAGTAGTTCCCCACCCCCATGGAGAACAGTTCAAGCAGCTCGCGGCCATAATTCTCGTTGGCTGCGCTCTTGTGGTTTTCGTTGTTGTCCAGCCAATCGAGCATGGCTGGGTCGCGCGATAAATCGAGCAAAATGGTACGCATGTCGGACAGACCATTGCGGCGGAAGGTATCCATCTGATGCACCATGGCCGGGGTGTTTTCGCTCTTGTGCCAGCCGGTGGCAAAGACGTGATGCCAGAACAGCGCCATCTTTTCTTCAAGCGGCCGCTGGGTGTTGATCATGCGATAGAGCCACCGCGCATGCCACATCACTGTCGCATCCACCATGGTCGACCCCAGGGCGTAGTAACGGCAAAACAGCGTGTCGTCGAGCTCGGGGAAACGCTCCGGGTGCAGCAGGTCTTCCACCACTTCTTCGTAGCCTTTGGCCACATAGGCTTCCAGCTCTTCCCGTGTGGCCCCAAAGCCTGCACGGCGCATCAGATGCGCCATCAAAGCGAGGTCTTTATCTGCCATGTCTTCGTCCTTCTAGACAATCGGTCTCAGTCACTTCGCCCGTTGGTATACCTGGACGCGGTGTCGATTCGCCTCAGTCACGAAAAGCCGGCCTTCGCGATCCAGCTTCACCGATACTGGCCCCCAAAAATATGGCTCGGTCTGCGAGGAGACGTGGTGCGGAGCACTGAGATGGGGTGGCAAGGCGGGAACCAGGTTGGACTGGGCCCGCGTCTCGCGCTCATCGGGGTTGACCGCAAAGAATTCTTCAGCCCATTTGGAAAGGGTCGCCTGGCCTCTGAGATTGGCCACACAATCGCCGTCAGGGCTGAGTACTTGCAGGCGTTCGTTGCCCCAATCGGAGATGTACATGTAACCATCGGGGTCCACCGCCACACCCGAGGGCCGGTGAAGTTGCCCATCGCTATTGCCCGACTCGCCGTAGCTGGCCAGGAACGCACCGCTGGAGGTGAATTTCTGAATGCGGTCATTGCGCCAGTCCGCCACGTAGACATCGCCTTGCGTATCGACCGTCACGCCCCATGGCATGTTGAATTGGCCGGGTTCACTACCCGCCCCACCCCACTGTGTGACGAACTGTCCATCGGCGGTGAATTTTTGGAGACGATGGTTGTGCTGGTCCGCCACGTAGATATGGTCATCCGCGTCGATGGCAATGCCGGCCGGGCCATTGAATTGGCCGTCTCCACTTCCCGAGCTGCCCCATTTCTTGACGAATTCGCCTGACAGATCGAAGATCGACACCTGATGGGTATGCTCGTCGGTGATATGAAAGCGCTCCTGACTATCGAGCGCCATGGCCACCGGCAACATGAGCTGTCCATCGCCCGGGCCATAGCCTTTGCCAAATTCGCCCAGGTAGTCTTCATCCCAGTTGATGATCCCGACCCGGACCAATTGGGCGCGAGCTGAGTCACACCGATTGAGCACAAAAATGCGTCCATCCTGGCTCACCGCCACGTCGTACGGATTGATAAACCCGCGTCCGAGCTGCACCGTGACCGAGCCGATGGTTTTGACATAATCCAACTGAAACGCAGTAGCGGTTTGCGTACTCACGTTGAATGCTCCCTCTGCAAATAGTAGGGGCACGGCGAGCCGTGCCCAGAGTTCGCACCCCCCGAGCCATGCCAGGAAAACGGGCACGGCTTGGGGGGTGATTTACATTTTCTTTAGACCAGTTGGAACTCGCGGGTAGCCGTCATTAGCCTTAGGAGATCGCCGACTTTTTGTTCGGCGTCATCGCCCGGTTGGTGTCCCTCTAGGTTCACGTCGCCCTGCTTGTTGGCGAACTCCACCAGAATTTCACGCGTGGTGTCCGCCAGCTCCAGGGGCCCGATCAAATCCAGGCATCGATCGACTAACGCCTCAGAGGTCAGACGACCGCCACTCTCTGCAGCCAGCCGGTCGATGATTGATCGCACGCCCGGATTCATCACATTGCCCATCTCTTTGGAGACGAAATTCACCCGTTCCACCAGGGCACCGCTATCAATCCACTCGGCGCCCTCATGCCAGCCTTCCACGCTGGGCGGCTGCAGGAGACCTTGCCCCATATAAAAACTCTGACGAGCCAACTGGTCGACGCCAAAAGTGGGACGTTGATAGCTGCCGGCCATGCGTACCGCCCCTACGACCAACTCGATCGGACCCTTGACGCGGGCAAAGCGGGCTTTGTCCGATTTGAAGTAGTCGGAATTGAACAGCGTGCGCAACACCGCGCGGGTCTCGTAGCCGGAGTCGAAATAGGTCTGCCTCATCGACTCGATCACCTGCTCCCCATCCGCATCCACCTCATCGGCGGCGAAAAATTGGAACAAGCGGGTGCTGATGAAACGCGCCGTGGCCGCCTGCTTGGCGATGATCTTGATAATATCTTCGCCGTTAAAATTGCCGGTCTCACCCAGGAAGGTTTTCTCGGTATCATCGTGATCGTAGTCGCGGTAGTCAAAATGCCAGGCAATACGGCTGTAGGGCCAGATGGAGTCTTTGCTGGCCCGCGTCGCCATGTACTCGGCATTGCCCAGGGTCCAACCAGTAAAGGCTCGAGCGCACTCTTTGACATCGTCTTCCGTGTAGTTGCCGATGCCCATCGAGAAGAGTTCTAGCAGCTCACGGCCATAGTTCTCGTTGATCGCGCCCTTGTGGTTGTCGTTATTATCCAGCCAAATAATCATAGCCGGGTCTTTGGACAACTCGAGCAAGAACTCCGGCAACGGTCCCAAGGCTTGACGCCGGAACATCTCAATTTGATTGAGGAGCGACCGGGCCTGGTTCAACTTGGAATAGCCAGTGGCGAAGAGGCCGTGCCAGAACAGGGCGAGCTTCTCTTCCAAGGGGCAGCGGGTGGTGACCATGCGATACATCCAGTAGGCCGCGACGCTGTACAGCTCGCGCATTTCAGCCATATCCGTGTGATAGCGCCGGATCACGTCATCGGGAATACTCTGCGCATCGCCGGGATGTAGCAATGCCTCGACCGTGGCTTCATAGCCACGGGCAAGGTAGCCCTCGAGTTCTTGCCGTGTTGCACCGAACCCGGCCCGGCGCAACAGGTGGGCCATAAGCGCCATGTCTTGCTGGCTCATATCGCCTCCTTTCGCTAGATAGCAAATAAATAAATCACATGTCAGGAGCGAGGCCGGTGGGGCTACGCCGTGAGAAAATCGAATTGCTCGAAGTGGCCATGGACAATCGGCGCAGGTTCTAGACCGAACCAACGCTCCACCAGAGTCGAATACGTCGAGCGGAAATCGTTGTTGAAGTGCAGATCGCCTTCGAGCTGGTCTTCCGGCTTCAGCGAGGGGTACTCACCATACAGCCCGCCGTGTACCGCCCCGCCGATGACAAAAGCGGAACCGCCGGAGCCGTGATCCGTGCCCGTACCGTTGTCGCGGATACGGCGGCCAAACTCGGTCCAGATCAAGACGGTCGCATCGTTTTCCCAGCCGTGCTCTTCCAGGTCCTGATAGAAGGCACTCACTGCGCCTGAGACTTCCTGCCACAGATTGGTATGGGCAATGAGCTCGCCACCATGGGTGTCGAAACTGCCGTAGGTGGTGTAGTAGACCTGCGTGCCGAGTTCGGCGAACATCACTTGTGCCACGCTCTTCAGGTTAGTGGCGATCGGGCTATTCGGATAGGCCACGGTAGATGTATACTGTTCCGGTGCGGTTCTGAGAATATCTGCGCCATGCAGAGCGTCCCGCCCGTTTTGACCCAGAAACGTCAAGACCTCATCTTTCATATCGCTGCCGTACATCTTGCCGAAGGCCTCGAGCACGTTTTGCTTGCGCGCCGTGTCATCGACTTCCGGAAACAGACCGTAGGTGGCCAGGTTGCCCACTGAGGCGACGGGAACGCCTCGCAGGGCCAGCGATCTCGGCAGACCCCGACCGAAGTTCACACCGGTGAGCACGTTATCGCCGTTCGGATCCAGCTCCCGAATCACCTGGCCCAACCAGCCTTCTTTGCCGACGGCAGCGGGCTCGGCGGTATGCCAAATGTCCATGGAGCGAAAATGGGAACGATCCGGGTTGGGATAGCCAATGCCATTGATGATCGCAACCTTGCCGAGATCCCACAGCGCCTTGATCGGTGCTAAATTGGGGTTGAACCCGAGTTCATCGTTAATCGTGAGGACGTCGTCAGCCGGGATGCTGATGTGGGGCCTAAAGTCGTAGTAGAGACCATTGGTGTAAGGAACGATCGTATTCAGCGCGTCATTGGCGCCGGCAAGCTGAATCACGACTAGAGCTCGTTTTTTTTCGGATGGCATAAGTGCCCCTCCATTTGAGTATTTGCATCATGATTGACCGCCGCGGTACCTCCACGGACGAGAGTCAATGCATTTAATATAGCTTTACCGATCGGCCTCCGCACGCTCAGGTGAGGTCAGGTCAATATACCACATTGGGCAGAAATTTTTAATCCACTTTTTGACCCTAACGCCCTTCCTTTATCGTGGTCTTACGTCCCTCCGGTGATTCAAAAAACACGCCGCACTTGACAGCGTGAGGAGGTCTAAGTAGGGTACCTGCTGACCACGGCAAACGACTTCTTCCATTTGATTCCCTCAACGTCACAAACCATGGTAGGCGTGTATGACACTAAAAGTTGGGTACGTACCGTATCTTCATGCTGAGCCTTTCTATTTCGATATGGAGCGTCGCGGCCTCGAATTGGTTGAGATGCTCCCCAACGCACTTGCGGTAGCAGTCGAAAACGGCGAGATCGATGCTGGGCCGCTACCGCTGGTAGACGGATTTCGCCTTCAAGACCGCTGCGAGCCGGTTTCAGGCTTTGGCCTCGCCAGCGTGCAAAAGACCGGGAGTGTTTTTTTATATGCCAGTGAGCCCGTAGAAGCACTCCAGGAGGCGCGTATCGGCGTGATGGCTGGCGCCTCCACGTCGCTATGGCTGTTGAAAGTTCTACTCAAGCTGTACTATCAGGTACAACCCTCAGCCTATGTCACGCTGCAAGAGCCGCATGATGCGTTTCTCGTCATCGGCAACCGGGCACTGCGTCAGCGGCGGGGTGTGCGAGGCTTTCCCCATCGATACGACCTTGGCGAATCCTGGCATCAGTGGACTGGCTTACCGTTTGTCTTTTCCCGTTGGTTCGTCCGCCAGGACGTCGATGCCAGAGACAAAGCCCTACTGGAGGATACGCTATATGTTGCACTAGAAGATGGGGTCAACGCCATGTATCAACTCTCTAGCCCACGGGAAGAGTTGTTGATGCTGCCGCGCGAAGTCATGCAGTATATCCAAGGGTTTCGCTACTTCCTTCGCATGGCAGAGCAGCGGGCGATTGAACACTTTCAACACTGCCTGAAAGAACTGCCTGAAAGAACTGCCCGAAAGAGCTGGACAAAGAAGTGAGGTAAGCAGCCATACGGGCTGCTTACCTAGATGGTGGTCAGTACGGCCTAGCGTGTCTAAGCCAGCACCGGCTCCACAGGCTTCACGTACACCTGGAGCCGTCCGCGGATATTATCCGCCACCACAATGCGATTTTGACTGTCAACTTCCACCGCACAGGGATGGCAAAAATGCTTCTCAAACTCACCGCGATCGTGAGAAATTGCTAACGCTCGCTGCCGGATCATATCCGGGTTGGACTGCAGTTTCTCGACCCCCCACTTGGAGATCTTATGATCGCCGTAGAGAGCGGTCACGAAACGGCCGTCAGGCGCCAGGACTTGCACGCGGTCGTTTTGCCGGTCGGCCACGTAAATATCGCCATCCGCGTCCACCGCCACATCGCTGGGGCGGTTAAACTGGCCGATGCCACTGCCGCTTGAGCCAAAGATCCCCAGGCACTCGCCGCTGGCAGAGAGTTTTTGGATACGGTCGTTGCGCCAATCGGCCACATAGATATTGCCATCCGCATCGACATCCACGCCCCATGGCATGTTGAACTGGCCCGGTCCATCACCGAAACTGCCGTACTTGCCCCGGTACTGGCCATCTAGGGAAAACTTCTGGATGCGGTGATTCTTGGCATCGGCAACGTATATCGTGTCATCCACGATACACAGCGACGCCGGCCCGTTGAGTTCACCGTCACCGGAGCCTTGGGTACCCCACTTGCTGAGGTAGTTCCCATCTTTGTCAAAAATCGAGATCCGGTGGAGCCAATCGTCGGCGACATACACCTTGCCATCGCCATCCAGGGCAATCGAGGTGGGCCAAATCAGTTGCCCATCGCCTTCGCCAGAAGAGCTGAACTCACCGATAAAATCCTCGCCGAGCGTACAGATTGAGATGCGGACCCCATCAGGCCGATTTTCATAGGACCGGTTCACGACATAGACCAAGTCATTATCGCCAACCGCTAGGTCCACAGGATTGCGGAACCCCGTACCGCCGAACTCATTGCGGCCAACAGAGTGACTGTAGGTGAACGTCCGGTCTGTGAGCCCAAAAAAATGTGTTGCCATAACGCCTCCACGCCATTGTATCGTATTATAGGCTCGCCGCCACGCTTGCGCACCGCGGCGAGCCCCTCATTAGGTCTCAGCGATCTGCGGCTTATAGAAAAGCCAATTTCTCGAAGCTACCATTGACAATGGGGCTTGCGGTCAGACCGAACACATCCTCGACGATGGTCGTGTAGATCTGGCGGAAGTCCGTATTGTACCTCAAGTTACCGCCCTCTTCCTGCTGGCTCGGCTCCAGGGAGGGGTACTCGCCGTAAATGCCGCCCTTGACATTCTCACCGATCGCAAAGGCGATACCGGCTGCGCCATGATCCGTGCCGGAGCCGTTGTCCGCCACGCGGCGGCCGAACTCGGAGAACATCAACAGGGTGAGGTTATCGCTGGCATTGTGCTCCCGCAAGTCGTTCATGAAGGCATCGACATTGTAGGACACGTCTTTCCAGAGCTTGGTGTGATTCCCAGCCTGGGCCGCATGCGTATCAAACCCATTGTAAGGCGACGTCGTGTAGAGCACCCGCGTGCCGAACTCCGCCAAATGCGTCTGGGCGATGTTCTTCATATACTGACCTACAGCCGTGTCAGAATACTCCACCGTCGAGGAGTACTGTGCCGGTGCAGCAGCCAGCACGTCCGCCCCCTTCAGGGCATCTGTACCGGTACGCCGAATGTAGTCCATCACATAGCCGCTACCGATAGTCGAACCGTACATTTTGGAGAAGACATCCAACGCCTCGGTGCGCTGGTCGTGCCCCTCAATGCCGGTCAATAAACCGTAGGTTTCCAGATCGCCAACCGAGGCCACCGGGACACCCTCTTTGGCCAGAGCCCGTGGCAGGCCGCGCCCAAAGTTGACACCAGTCAAGACGTTTTCAGCGCCCGGATCGAGTTCTTTGAGCACCCGGCCCAGCCAACCCTCGCTGCCGATTTCGTTCGGCTCACAGGTGTGCCAAATATCCATGGAGCGGAAATGGGAGTAACTCGGGGTCGGGTAGCCAACGCCCAAGAAGATTGCCATTTTCCCCTCGTCCCAGTACTTCTTCAGCGGTGCCATATGCGGGTTGAAGGCCAGATCATCAGTAATCGGAATCATATCCTCTTCCGCGATTCCTAGATTGGGCCGGTAGTCCCGGTACAATCCGTTGGTAAACGGAATCACAGTATTGAGACCATCATTACCGCCGGACAACGAAAGCACTGCCAACACATTATCTTTTGCCATTACGCGTTCCTTCAATTATAGATTAGCCGAGTTGGTACTCGGCAGTTGCCGCTATCATCTGGAACATCTCGCCGGTTCGACTGGTAAATTCGTCTTGCTTGGCGCTGCTCAGCGCGCCGCTTTTCTGGGCGTGGGCCACCAACTGGCTACGCGTATCATCGCTGAGGTTGAGACACCCGACCATGTCGGCACATGCATCCACAAACTGCTCAGGCGTCATGTCGCCCTGGGCCGCGAGCCGATCCACCATATCTTGAACCCCCGGCAAATCGGTTTTACCCAAGAAGTCTGCGGCAAAGTTAATGCGCTCGACTAAAGTCCCACTATCGATCCACTCGTGCCCAGTGTGCCAGCCTTCGACCGTCGGGGGATTCATCAGATCCATCCCCATGTATCTGGGGTATTGGGAGAGTTCAAACAAGCCGGGTTTCATGTCGCCCCGGTGTTCCCCGACCATACGCAAGGTGCTGACGACCACTTCCGTCGGATTTTTAACCTTGGTGAAGCGGGCATTTTTGAAGTTGTCAGAGGTCAACAAAACCCGCAACATAGCGGAGATCTCGTAACCTGAGTCGAAGTATGCCTGCTCCAAGCGGCCAATCAGCTCCGGATCCTTGGGCTGAGTCTGGCGCCAGGAGGGAACGGGGACTTCATCGGCCACGAAGAAGTTGTACAAGTGCCGGGAAATAAACCGGGCCGTAGCGGGCTGCTCCACGACGATGTTGACGATGTCGTCACCATTCCAGTTCCCCGTGCGGCCGAGGAACGTCTTCTCACTCTGATCGTGATCCGCAGGGTCATAGCGGAATTCCCACGGGCTGCGGCCATATGGGAACGGCGGGTAAGGCGGTGCGACGTTCCAGCCGGTAAACGAGCGGGCACACGCTTTTACGTCATCTTCGCTATAGTTGAAGGCGCCATCTTTGCCGACGCCCATAGAAAACAATTCGAGCAATTCGCGGCCGTAATTCTCATTTACCGCTACTTTGTGGCTTTCCGTGTTGTCCAGGTAATACATCATGGACGGGCTCGTCGACAGCAACATCAACAGGTCGCGGAAGTTGCCCATCCCATGTTCCCGGAACATGCTGATCATACGGCCCATTTCCCAGCCGCTATCGATTTTGCTGTGGCCGGCGCAAAAGATCATGTGCCAGAACAGCGCCATCTTCTCTTGCAGTTGCCGCGGCGTATTAATCATCCGATACATCCAGTTTTGGATGTTGACTTCGATGGCCGCTGCCTGATAGAAGCTCGGGAAATAGCGCATCATCAAGTCTTCATCGACGTTGGGTTGCGATTCCGGATTGAGCAGCGCCTCGACCACGTTGTCATAGCCCTGTGCGGCCAATTCTTCGAGTTCCGCACGGCTTGCACCAAAGCCGGCTCGACGCATGAGGTGCGCCATTTGAGCAACATTTTGGTCCGTCATGTTCGCCTCCTTAACCAAAATTTCGCCATTGTATATGCAGTTAATCAAGCCATCATCCGCATCTCAAGAGCAATGCGGTTACTGCGATTCGCAAACGGTGAGAGTGGGTGGAAAAAGGTGTCACCCCATCGCATCAGCACAAAGCCCCCTGTAGACTCCCGCTGTATTGACATGTGGGTGCACGTAGCATAGGCAACTAGACTTAGCCGCCTTCGCCGCTGGCCTGCGACTCAGAATCATTTTGAATTAGAAAATAGTATAAATTCGGCTTCATTGTCAATAGGCAAATTGAGGTCGTCGCCGAGAAATTGTATATGCGAGCAAAATGGTCCGGTTATGGCGGTAATTCCAGGGCGAGAAGGCGCATATCCGTGGTGCATCGAATGGAGAATAGCCAAGCGCCGCTGAGAACGGCTCCAGCGGCGCCCATAAAGGTAGTGGAACGAGGTACGATCTCGACTAGAGATTGAGCTGGGGAACCATGTAGCCGCTTTGCTTGTTGTAGATTTGAATGCGGCTGCGCTGTGTGTCTGCGACCAGCAGGCGGCCGTTGGCCGCGTCGAACACTACCGCCGTCGGCTGGGCGAAGGTCCACT
>Ga0214472_10005382_pt1 | contig 13466 bp, 13 predicted proteins | sample RVTome_6_FD_207662 | JGI IMG/M metagenome (GOLD analysis project Ga0214472, IMG submission 207662) | Soil microbial communities from uranium-contaminated site in the Upper Colorado River Basin, Wyoming, United States - RVT140D175 | ecosystem: Environmental > Terrestrial > Soil > Contaminated >... | reverse complement strand
GAGGAGACCGCGCTCAACCCTCGTCTGGCCACCCGGTTCGACTACGACGAGGTCTTCGGCACCGCCCTCAACCGGTTCTGCCTCCAGGCGGTGATCGGCCACCCGCTCACCGTCTACGGCAGGGGCGGCCAGACGCGCGGGTACCTGAATATCGTCGACACGCTCCGGTGCGTCGAGCTCGCAGTGCTGAACCCACCCGACCCGGGCGAGTACCGCGTGTTCAACCAATTCACCGAGCAGTTCTCCATCGTCGAGCTGGCCCACAAGGTGCACGAGGCGGGCCAGGACTACGGCATCGCCGTCGAGGTGCACCACCTGGAAAACCCCCGGGTGGAGGCCGAGGAGCACTACTACAACGCCATGCACACGAAGCTGCTCGACCTCGGCCTGGAGCCGCACCTGCTGTCGGAGACGCTGATCGAGTCGATGTTCGCCGCCATCGAGCGGCACAAGGATCGCGTGATCCTCGACCACATCCTGCCGAAGACCCGCTGGCGGGCGCCGGTCCGCGAGCCCGCGCCCCACTGACGGAGGGTCGATGATCGCCCTGCGGATCCTCGGGGCCGTGGCGGCGGTGGTGTTCCTCACCGTCGCCATGCTCCGGTACCGTCGCCGCCAGATCAGCCGGCTGTCCCTGATCATCTCGTCGGTCATCACGTTGGGCGTCCTCCTGCTGGCCACCGTGCCCGACCTGTTCAACCCCATCTTCGACATCCTCAACTTCCGGCCCGGGAGCGGCCGCCGGCTCACGGCGGTGTTGCTGTTCGCCGTCATCATCCTGTTCGCGCTCCTCGTCCGGATGCAGTCCTCCGTGGATCTGAACGAGCGGAGCATCCGGCTGTTGGTCGAGGCCCTGGGGAGGGAGCGATTCGACTGGGAGGCGACCTCCGGGCTCCCCCCGGGCAAGCGGATCGTGGTGATCTCCCCCGCCCACAACGAGGCCGAGAACGTGGGCGCGGTGATCCACGCCATGCCGGACGAGCTCGAGGGATACGGGGTCGTGCCCATCGTGATCGACGACGGCTCGGAGGACGCCACGGCCGAGGTGGCCCGGCGGGCCGGCGCGCTCGTGGCGAGCCTCCCCATCCGGCGAGGCGGCGGGCTGGCCCTTCGGGTGGGCTACGAGATCGCGCTGAAGCTCGGAGCCGACATCGTGGTGACGATCGACGCGGACGGCCAGCACCTGCCGGAGGAGATGCCCATCCTGGTGAAACCGATCCTCGAGGGGGAGGCCGACCACGTGAACGGCTCTCGGATGCTCGGCGAGTTCGAGCGGGGGCCGCTCGTCCGCCACCTCGGCATCCACTTCTTCTCGTGGCTGGTGACCATCCTCACCGGGCAGCGGGTGACCGACGTCGCGAGCGGCTATCGCGCCACCGGGGCGGAAACGCTTCGAAAGCTCGTCCTGGAGCAGGACCAGTTCTGGAGCTCCGAGGTCCTGATCGAGTGCCTCCGCCACCGAGCCCGGATCGCGGAGGTCCCCGTCACGTTCCTCACCCGCCGAGGCGGGGAGTCGAAGAAGCCGAAGTCGCTTCGGTACGGCTGGAACTTCGCCAAGGCCGTCGGCAAGACCTGGCTCAGGTAACGGCCAGGGCCGCCGCCACCTCGGCGGCGAGGGCGGCGTTCGATTCGAGCAGCGCGAGGTTCGCCTCCAGGCTGGCCCCACCCGTCCGGTCCGAGAGGCACGACAGTAGGAACGGGGTGACGTCCTTGCCCCGGACACCCTCGCTCTCGGCCCGGTCCTCGCACCCGCGGACGGCGGCGTCCACGACCTCGCGGTCCAGCGCGTGGCCCCGGGGCACCGGGTTGCAGAGCAGGACCGAGGAGCCCACGCCGAGGTCTCGCCGGCTGCGCGCCACGTCGGCCGCGGCGGCGGGCGACTCCACGCGGTGCTCCAGCTCGACGTCGGCCTCCAGGACCATGAAGAACGGGAGACGGCCGCAGCGGTAGCCGACCACCGCGACCCCCAGCTCCTCCAGCCGCTCCGCCGTCGCCGCGGGGTCCACGACGGACTTCGGCCCGGAGCAGACGACGAGTCCCGGCGTCCGGGCCAGCTCCACCAGGTCGGCCGACACGTCGCCGGAGCGCCGGTGCACGCCGCCGACTCCGCCGGTGGCCATGACCTCGATCCCGGCTCGGTGGGCGGCCCAGAGCGTCGACGACACCGTGGTCGCCCCCAGCCCTCCCGACGCGAGTGCCACGGGCAGGTCCCGGCGGGCCACCTTCGCCGCGCGCCCCGGTTCCGCCAGCCGGGCCAGTTCCTCCTCTGCCAGCCCGACCCGGACCGCGCCGGCGTCCACCGCGACCCACGCCGGGACCGCACCACAGCTCCGGATGACCTTGCCCATGGCTGTGGCCGCATCCAGGTTCTGGGGGACCGGCAGGCCCTGCGCGAGGACGCTCGTCTCCAGGGCCACCACCGGCCCGCCGCCGGCCAGGGCCCCGGCCACCTCCTCCGAGACCCGCAGGACCTCCGTCATCCCGCCTGCCGGCCCGGCCACAGCTTCGCGCTGGCGGCCACGCGGGCCCCGGCGGCGCATGCCGCGCGGAGGGCGTCGCCCGCCGAGGCCCCGGCCGCCAGACGGGCCAGGAGCACCCCGTCGAACGCGTCGCCGGCCCCCGTGGGGTCGACCTCCTTCACCGGTTCGGCGTCGTAGCGGATCAGCAGGCCCTGCCACGACATGGCCGCGCCGCGCTCCCCGAGCTTCACGCACACCACCGGATACCGCTGAGCCAGGGCCTCCGCCGCATCCTCGCCCCGGTGGCCGCACAGCACCTCGGCCTCCCGGTCGTTCGCGAGCAGGACCGTGGCGGCGTCCGTGGCCTCGAAGAAGCGCTGTGTGCCGAAGTCCTTGAGGAGCGGCCAGGAGGCCGCGTCCACCGCGACGTACTGGGCTCTCGCGCGTTCGAGGGCGGCCCGGGCCGCCGGGAGCGAACCCTCGTCGAGCACGACGTACCCGGACACGAGGACGGCGCCGGCCTCGATCTCGGCGGGGAGGTCGTCCGGTGACAGCCGGGCGTTCGCTCCCCGGTCCGCCACCATCGAGCGCTCCCCCGCCTCGTGGATCACGAGCATGGTGCCGGTGGAGGCGCCGGGGTCGACTGCCAGGACGGTCTCGACGCCCCACTCCGCGATGGACTCGCGCATCAGGCGGCCGGTGAGATCGTTCCCCACTCGGCCGTGGAGCCGGACCCGGGCCCCCGCGGCGGCCGCCCACACCGCGGCGGTGGCCGCGCTCCCTCCCGGGCGGACCAGCACGCGCCCGTGCACGTCGCCGCCCTCGGCGAGCGCGGCGGTCTCCACGCTCACGTCCACCATCACGTCCCCCACGGTCACCACGTCCATGGACCGACAACCCTATCGCGCCGATCTCTCGGGGCGGCAAGGATCGGTGGACCGGTCGGCCGGCGAGGCCGAACGTGGTGAGCGGTCGAGCGTCAGGCCATCCGGGCCTGGGGAGACCGGCGAGCCGAGCGCCGCCAGTGGTAGACGAAGACGGCGTAGGAGGCGAGCGCCGAGAGGCCGCCGGTCACGAGCTGCGCGATCCCCCCCTGCCGTTCGGCGGACGCCGAGGAGAACTGGGCCGTGATCCCGGGGGCGATCACCCTGAACAGCCCGTAGGCGGCCGCGGCCCCGGCCACCAGGACGATCAGCACGGAGACGAAGCAAACGGCGTGAACGTAGGCCTGGTAGGTCCGCCACGCCGGGCTGACCTCCACGCCCGGCTCGATCAGGAGCTCCCGGGCCTTGGCCGCGTGGAACCGGAGGACGACCCCGGCCGCCACGGCGATGAGGGCCGCCTGGACGGCCATCCGCCACCGCTCCCGGTCGGGGTCGAACGACTGGAGCTGCGCGAAGTCCTGCCATCCTAAGGATCCGGGGGCCGGGGCGATGAGCTCCTCGCCGTACACCGCGCTACCGGTTCCGATCGAGACGGGGAACTCCCCACGCCGGTCCGAGAGCGGGATGTTGACCAGGGCCTGGACCACGCCGATCAGCGCGAACAGGGTGATGAACAGCGAGACGAACGTGACGGCGAAGACGTAGAAGGCGTAGGTGCGGCCCCCCGTGGGATCGGGCTCGCCCCGTCCTGCCAAGGCCAGGACCCCCAGGACGACCAGCCCCAGCAGGACCAGGGGGATCAGCCCGAGGAGCGCGAAGAACTCCATCTCGGCCGAACCGTACCATCAGGCGCTCTCTCTGATCCCGGCGGCCTCCTCGGCCCACCGGCCGAACGCCCCCCAGAACGGGTCCAACCCCGGGTGCTCCAGCGGCTGCTCGCCCCGGTCCGTCACGAGCACGGTCCCGTGTTCGGGCTCCGTCACCTCGCCGACCACGGCCGACTCGATGCCGGCCTCCGCCAGGGCCGACACGAACGCATCCGCTCGGTCCGCCACGACCGTGGCGATCAACGTGCCCTCGGAGATCGAGGTGTAGGGATCCATGCCGACGTACTCGCACACGGCGCGAACCTCCGGTCGCAGGGGGATCGTCGCAAGCTCGACCCGCATCCCCACCTTCGACGCCGCGGCCACCTCGGTGAGGCCGCCGAACACGCCGCCCTCGGTGGCGTCGTGCATGGCGGTCACGCCCTGGTTCCGCAGGCCGAATCGGCGCGCCACCGTGGCCTCGGGCACCACGGTCATCCGCTCGAAGAGAGCGTCGGCCGCCTTCACCACGTCGTCCCCCAGGCCCTTGGCCAGACGCTCGGGGAACGTCGCAGCGAACAACGCGGTGGCCTCGATGGCCGCGCCCTTCGTCACGACGACCTTGTCGCCGGGACGCGCCATCTTCGGCGTCACGTAACGGTCCTCGGGGCCTGCGGCCATGCACACCGCGCCGCCCACCATGGGCCAGTTACAGCCCTCATAACGCGCGGTGTGGCCGGTGACCACGGCGATGCCGATGTCCTCGCACGTTCGGTGGAAGGCGTCCCACAGGGCCGTCAGCTCATCGTCCGTGATCTCGGGTGGTAGGTTCAGGTCCACCGCCATCCACCGGATAGGCAGGCCGCTGGTGGCCGCGTCCGAAGCCAGGATGTGCACGGCGAACCACGCCGCCCGCTCCCAACCGTAGGCCGGCACGACGAAGACCGGATCGGCCGTGAGCGCAACGGCCACGCCGTCAGCCACCCGGACCACGCCGACGTCGACGCCGTGCTCCGGGCCGACCAGCACGTCCGCGTCCTTGGCCCCCAGCCGTCGCAGGATGATCTGCTCGAACAGCTCCGCGGTGGCCTTGCCCAACCTCGGCTCCGTCATGTGCTCAGCCTCCTCGCATCGATGCCTGGGCCCGAACGACCTCGACGAGCTCCCGGGTCGCCGCGACCGGATCCGGTGATGCGCCGACGGCCGAGACGACGGCGACGCCGACGGCCCCGGCCTCCAGCACCTGCCGGGTGTTCGAGGCGTCGATGCTGCCGATGCCGACGACGGGGAGCGACGTCGCCCGGACCACGGCCCGAAGCCCATCCAGCCCGATCGGGACGGCCTCTGGCTTCGTGGGGGTCGACCACACCGTAACGCCGAGGTAGTCGGCGCCTGCGGCTTCGGCCGCTCGGGCTTGGTCCGGCGTGCCGGCGCTGATCCCCAAGACCCGGCCGGAGCCCAACCGTTCCCGCGCGTCCTCGAGCCGGTCGTCCTGGCCGACGTGCGCTCCCCCAGCGCCGCTCGCCACCGCGATGTCGATCCGATCGTTCACGACGAACAGCACGCCGGCCGCCCGGCAGGCGCCGGCCAGCTCCGTTGCGAGCGTGAGCAGGTCCTCATCGGAGAGCTCCGGCGCGCGAAGCTGCACGGCGTCGGCGCCACCCCGGATGGCGGCGAGCGCCACGTCACGATGGTCTCGGCCGGAGGCATGCCCGCTCGAGGTGATGACGTACACCCCGAGGGAAAGGGACCTCGCGTCCATCGCTCCCTCCGCCGGCATTACCCGGATCAGGTTCCGCGGGTCGCCGGCGCGTTGACAGCCGGCCTCTCAGCCCGGTCGTCCCGAGCTCCCCGGTCCTTCGCTCCGAGTATACGTGCGGGTGGACGTCGAACGTCTGCCGATCGCACGGACCGGATCGTGCGGCCGAGATCATCGGCCCGCTCCCTGCGCTCGCGCGATGCGCCGCTCGCGCTTCACCTTCTTCCAGTCGCTCGACTTCGTGGAGAACACGACGTCGGTGATGATCTGGAGCACGCCGAGGGCGGCGACCGCCCACGCCGCCCAGGCCGGTGCCTCCGTGGCCCACCAGAACGCCAGCGCCACGAACGGCGCGACCTTCGTGGCGAGTGCGCCGGACGCATGCATCCAAGCCCGGACGCCGGCCGACGCGCGCAGGTAGGTCGCGTAGTCGGTCTTGAGGCCCGGCCGGGGCGGGAACGGGCCGCCGAAGAAATACGCGACGAACCGGATCCCGGCCAGCCGCCCCGCGGCCCAGTGCGCCAGGTCGTGGAGGCACACGGACCAGGCGCCGGCCGCCACCACGAGGGCGATCCCGGCGAGCGTGGGATCCTCCGCACGGAGCGCCACGACCGCGGCTCCCGCCCCGATCAGCGTCCCTGCCGCAAGCACCAGGTTCCCGAACCACACCGGGAACCGGATCTTCACGCGCGCCTCGAAGGCCTTCCGGTCGATCCGGCCGGCCTGGTCGGCCCAGTGCGCGGACAGCATCGGGTCGGCCTTCACCTTGCCCAGGAGCCGCCAGAAGCCGAGCCCCGACAGGTCCGTCTCCCCCTCGTCGACCGCGGCCTCGATCCGGGCGAACGCGTCCTGGTAGGTCTCGTCTGCTTCAGGAACGCCCGTTGCTTGGCCCATCCGGCCTCCGTTCCACGCTACGATGTGCCCCCGGCCCCTCACACGGCGCCCGCACGCGGGAGGAAGAGCCACGTCCAGTCGCACGCAGCCGGACCCCACGGTCCGCATCCCCGAGACGAACCCCAGCCTAACCACCCTCGATGGCCGGTACCACGTCCTCGATCGGCTCGCTGCGGGCGGGATGGGCGAGGTGTTCCGGGCGCACGACGCCGTGCTCGTCCGGGAGGTGGCCGTCAAGGTCCTGCACCCCAACCTGGCGGGCGACCTCGGGTTCGTGGACCGGTTCCGCCGGGAGGCCCGGGCCGCCGCCGGGCTGAACCATCCGAACATCGTGGGCGTGCACGACTGGGGCGCCGTCGACGGCGTCTACTTCATGGTCATGGAGTTCGTCCGGGGGCAGAGCCTCCGGGAGATCCTGAACGCCGAGGGGATCCTGGCCCCCGCCCAGGCCGCCGACGTCCTACTCCAGGTGCTGGCCGCGCTGGACCACGCGCACCGTAAGGGCATCGTCCACCGCGACATCAAGCCCGAGAACGTCATGGTGGCCCCCGACGGCGCGGCGAAGGTGACGGACTTCGGCCTGGCCCGCGCGTACGCGGACGCGCGCGTGACGCAGGCGGGGGCGGTCACGGGCACGCCGCAGTACCTCGCACCAGAGCAGCTCCAGGGCGAGCCGGCCGACCCCCGGACCGACCTGTACTCGCTCGGCATCGTGGCGTTCGAGCTGTTGACCGGGCGGGTTCCGTTCGAAGGCGAGACCTCCATGGCCATCGCGTACCGGCACGTCCGGGACCGGGTCCCCAGGCCGTCGGCCCGCAACCCTTCGGTGCCGCCGGGCCTCGACGGCTGGGTGGCGTCCATGACGGAGAAGGACCGGGAGCTCCGCCCGGAGTCGGCGGCCGAGGCCCGCCGGGACCTGGCGGCCGAGGCCGCCTCGTTCCCGCCGGCCCCATCGATCGGCAGGTTGGTCCAGGAGGCGCCGGAGCCGTCGCCTTCCGCCGATCCCCGGCGCGCCCGCACGGTGGCCATCGCCCGCGGCACGCGCGCCGGCGAGAGGCGCGGCAAGCGGCGCGCGCTCGGCGTCCTGTTCGCGCTGCTCGCGGTGGCCGGAACGGCATGGGGAGCATGGACGTACCTCGTCCCCCACAGCGTGGACGTGCCGAGGGTGATCGGCCTGCGGATGGACCAGGCCCAGGCCCGTCTCGGCGATCTCGATCTCACGGTCACGATCGGCGAGGGCGAGTACTCGCTCCGGGTGCCCGCGAACCACGTGCTGGTGGTCCAGCCTCCCCCGGGGACCACCGTGCGGGAGGGCACTAAGGTCTCGCTGACCCCTTCCCTCGGCCCTCCGCCCGTCCCGGTTCCCGACCTGATCGGCCGGACGGTACCGGAGGCGCAGCGGCTGCTGAAGGAGGCCCGGCTGGGCCTGGGTGAGCGGAAGCATGCTTACAGCGACCGGTTCGCCGTCGGCGAGATCATGGAACAGAGCGTGCCGGGGACGGACCGAGCGCCCCAGGGCAGCGACATCGACGTCGTGGTGAGCAGGGGCCCGTCGCCCGAACCGGTCCCCAAGGTCATCGGGAAGTCCGAGGAGCAGGCCCGCGGACTGCTCGCCGCGTGGGTGGTGAAGAAGGAGACGAGGTACTCCGACGAAGTTCCGCGGGGTGTCGTCATCGACCAGCGCCCCCAGCCGAAGACCAGGCTCCAGCCCGGCCAAGACGTGACGATCGTCGTCTCGCTCGGCCCGAGGTTCGTCCAAGTGCCGAACCTCGAGGGGATGAGCAAGGACGAGGCCGTGGCCAGGATCCGCGAGCTCGGCCTGATACCGCAGGTGAACCAGGTGCCCGGATCGACCGGCGACACGGTCGTGGGCCAGCTCCCCGCCGCGGGCGAGACCGTTCGCTCCGGCTCGACCGTCACGATCTACGTGGCGTGAGGATCGGGGCCCACGTCCCCGCCCGAGGCAGCCTCCTCTCCGCGATCACCGCCGCCCGGGAGTGCGGGGCCGAGGCGGTCCAGGTCTTCATCTCCAACCCCCGGGCGTGGGCTCCGCCGCGGATCACGAGCGCGGAGGCCGAGCAGTTCGGCGTGGCGTGGGTCGAGTCCGGAATGGGACCATTCTTCGTCCACGCCCCGTACGTGGTGAACATCGCGTCCCCCAACCCGGAGTTCGCGCAGCGCTCGATCGACCTGGCGAAGCGCTCTGTCGCCGCGGCATCGGCGGTGGGCGCGGCGGGGTTCGTGGTTCACGCGGGCTCCGGCGGTCCCGCCGAGCTGGAGGAAGCGCTGGAACGGGCGGCGAAGGCCCTTCGGGCCGTGGCTCCCGAGGGCGACTGCGCGGTGGTGGTGGAGCTCACCGCCGGTACCGCAGGCTCCGTGGCTTCCACGTTCCCGGAGGCGGCCCGGCTGTTCGCGGCCGTGGGCGATCCCCGCCTCCGGCTCTGTGCGGACACGTGCCACCTGTTCGTGGCGGGCTACGGCCTCGACCGGCCCGACGGCATCACCGACTGCTTCGACGAGCTTCGGGCCACCGGCCTGGCCGAGCGCCTGGTCCTGATCCACGCCAACGACGCCAAACACGAACGGGGTTCGCATCGGGACCGCCACGAGCACATCGGGGAAGGCAGGATCGGCGTGGAGGGCTTCTTCGGCGTCCTCCACCGACCCGAGGTACGGGATCTCTCGGTCGTCGTGGAGACCCCCGGCGACCTGGTCGCCCACGCGCGTAACATCGCCACGCTGCGGCGCCTGGCCGCGGACTGACCGGCTACGACTCGAGCTCGGCGCGCGGGCCTTCCTGGTACGAGTAGCGCTCCTCGCCCCACGGGTCGGCGTGGACGTGGTACCCCCGGACCTCCCAGAACCCTCGCTCGTTCTCGGCCGTGAACTCCAGGCCCCGAAGCCACTTCGCGCTCTTCCACGCGTAGCGCTTCGGGACCACCAGCCGGAGGGGGAACCCGTGCTCGGGCACCAGGTCCTCCCCCTTGTGGGCCCAGGCCACCAGGACGTCGTCGTCCATCATCGCTTCCAGCGACAGGTCCGACGTGTACCCGTAGTCGCAGTGGGCGATGACCCACTTCGCCTCGGGCTTCGGCTTGGCTCTCTCGGCGAGCACCCGGAACGGGACGCCCGTCCACTCGTTGTCCAGGGTCGACCACCCGGTCACGCAGTGCATGTCGGCGGTGACGTCCGCGGGCCCCAGGGCCTTCAGCTCCGCGTACGTGAGCCTGAACGGGCTCTCGACCAGCCCGGACACCTCGAGGTCCCATTCGGCCTGGTCGAACTTGGGGATGGGCCCGTAGTGCAGCACCGGCCAGCCCTTCACCAGACGCTGGCCCGGTGGGACGCGTTTCGCGATCTCCTCCGGGTACCGCGAGCCGAACAGCTTCACAGATTCCCTCCTAGTGGGCCGCCTCGACCCTTCGCCAGGCCGCGACCGCCGTCTCGATGTCCTGGTCGGAGATGCCGACGTGGGTGACCATCCGGACCTTGCCCGAGACGAAGGTCGCACCCACGCCCTCCCGTTCCATCCGGGCGATTGCCTCGAGCGGATCGAGTCCCACCGCTTCGGTGTCCACGTAGACCATGTTCGTTTCAACGGCCGAAGGATCGAGGGAGCCGGGAAGGGCCCGGGCGACCCCCTCGGCCAGGACGCGGGCCCGCTCGTGGTCCTCGTGGAGGCGCTTCGGGCCTTCTTCCAGGGCGACCAGCCCGGCCGCGGCCACCACGCCGGCCTGACGCCAGGCCCCGCCGAACAGGATCTTCAGCCGGCGGGCCTCGCCGATCATCTCGGCCGGGCCGCAGACCAGGGAACCGATGGGCGCCCCGAGACCCTTCGAGACGCAGAACATCATGGTGTCGGCCTCGGCGCAGAACTCGGTGACGTCGGTCCCAGAAGCCACCGCGGCGTTGAAGATGCGCGCCCCATCGAGGTGGACCGGCACCCCGGCCTCCTGCGCCACCTTCCGGATGGCCCGGAGGTCCTCGATCGGCAACACGGTGCCGCCCGCGTGGCCGTGCGTGTTCTCCACGGCCACCACGTCCACCACCTCGACCTCGTAGTAGACGTCGGGCTCCAGGGCCGCCCGGACCTGCTCCGGCGCGATCTGCCCCCTGGCATCGCCGGCGATGGCCTTGAACGCCATCCCGGACAGGACCGCCGAGCTCATGACCTCCGTGGTCGCCACGTGGGACCGAGCCTCCGCGACCGCGAGATGCCCGCTCCCCCGGAAGTGCAGCCGGAGCGCGATCTGGTTGGCCATGGTGCCGGTGGGGACGTACAGGGCGGCTTCCTTGCCGGTCACCTCGGCGGCCCGGTCCTGGAGCCGGTTGACCGTAGGATCGTCGCCGAACCAGTCGTCGCCGACCTCCGCCTCGGCCATGGCCCTCCGCATGGCCGGCGAAGGCTTCGTGACGGTGTCGGAGCGAAGGTCAACCTGGTAGCTGCGCACGATCGGGCCAGTATATGGGCGGAGCAGATGAGCACCGCCGCAGGCTTCGGTGGATCAATCGAAGCGCTCGGCGGAACGACGCTACGTGACGTCCCGCTCCCGGAAGGCGACGAGCGCCACCACGATCAGGGCGACGGTATAGGAGCCCAGGAGCGCGGCAGCCCCGAGCATCGACCGGTTGAGCCACCGGAATGCGTCCCTCTCGCCGGTCAGGAACAGCACCGAGTTGTTCCCGACCAGCCAGCGCTGCCAGGGGGGCCGTAGCGCCTCGATGAGTCGCTCCACCACCGCCAGGTACACGAGCGCGGTGCCGAGCGCCGCGGCCGTGTTCCGGCCGATGGTCGCGACCGAGAACCCAATAACGGCGGCCATGACGGCGAGCGCGGCGGACCGGAGCGCGACGCCGCTGACCGAACGGAGCCACGAGCCGCCCGTCCCCTCGGTAGTCCCCCGGAGAGCCGCGATGGCCGCGAGCACCAGCCCGAGGATCGCCTGGAGAACTAGAGCCAACAGGAACACCACCACGACGGCCGCAGACAGCTTGGCCAGGAACACGCGGAGGCGGCGAGGTTCCCAGGTAAGGAGCGTGGTGAGCGTCCCGGCGTGCCATTCCGCGCCTATGAACGACGCTCCGAGCAGCAGGCCACCCACCGTGAGGATGAAGCTGGTCCCCAGGAAAACGTTGCGGAGTCCCGACAGATGGAAGCGCTTGTCGCCGAAGAAGTACTCGAGCCGGAGGGTCTCACGACAGAATCCGTCGGGCTTGACGCCCGGCGGGAGCCCGTACTCTTCGGGGCTCGCTCTCACCTCTTGTTCGCACGCCGCACGTGATTGCTCCAGCTGTTGACGGGCGGAGGCTAGATCGGAGGCGGATGGGCGTCGCGAGTTGACCGCCACGATCAGACCGCCCAGGACGATGCCGATCAGAGCCATCAGCAGGAACACCAGGACCAGCCGCCGGGCCAGCATCCTCCGGAGCTCGACGGAAAGCAGCGCCCTCACGACGGCCCGGTCTCCTTTGTGAGCTCGAGGAACACCGTCTCCAAGTCCACCTCGTCGGGGCGGAGCTCCGTCAGGAACAGCCCTCGCTCGGCCAGCGCCCTGGTCACCGTGGCCGCGTCGGCCGGCGAGACGGCGACCCGGAGCGCGTCGCCGTCCATCGAGAACGGCATGCCGGCCGCCCGGAGAGCCTCCGCTCCGGCCGCCGGGTCCTCCAGCCTCACGATCAGGCCCCGGGCCCGGCCGCCGGCCAGCACCTCCTCCACGGGCCCCGCGGCCACGCACCGGCCGCGCGACAGGATGGCCACGCGGTCGGCCGTCTGCTGGACCTCCGACAGGATGTGGCTGGACACGAACACCGTGCGCCCCTCGCGTCCGAGGCTCCGCAGCAGCTCCCGGACCTCCACGATGCCCGCCGGGTCGAGCCCGTTCGCCGGCTCGTCGAGGATCAAGACCTCTGGGTCCTTGAGGAGCGCGGCGCCGATGCCCAACCGTTGGCGCATGCCGAACGAGTAGGTCTTCACCGGGTCGCCCGCTCGATCGGCCAGCCCGACCCGCTCCAGCACGTCGGCCACGCGATCCTTCCCGATGCCGTGCAGCCTGCCGAGCAGCTGGAGGTTCCGCCGCCCGGAGAACCGCGGGTACAGGGTGGGGGTCTCCACGATCGAGCCGACGCGACCGATCACCCGGTGCAGGCCCGTGCGCACGTCCGCGCCCAGCAGGCGGCAGCGCCCTCCCGTCGGGCGAACCAGGCCGAGGAGGCACCGGATCGTCGTGGTCTTGCCCGCCCCGTTCGGTCCCAGGAACCCGAACACCCCGCCTTCGGGGACGGACAGGTCGAGCCCGTCGACAGCCAGGGTCCGCCCACGGCGCAGGCGGCGATACTCCTTGCGAAGCCCCTCGACCTCGATGATCCCGGCCATCGCCCCTCCGATCGTGGGCGATTCTACGCTCGGCCCGGACCCTCAATATCTCCACGCACTCTCCCCCGCGGCACTCGTCAGCACCCTGACACCCTCGACCTGGGGGTTTGCTGTCAGCGTGCTGACAGGTTCCGCGCGGCACGGGGGCGGAGACGGGCTCGGGGGGCGGGACCCGCTCTAGTACAGGAACATCGGCTTGCCGTCGACGTGGCGGACCATGGGCCGGTAGTTCTGCACGTCGTACAGCGCGCCCACGTCGACCCGCTTCACCCCCTGGCGGACCACCGCGAT
>Ga0214472_10005381_pt1 | contig 13467 bp, 13 predicted proteins | sample RVTome_6_FD_207662 | JGI IMG/M metagenome (GOLD analysis project Ga0214472, IMG submission 207662) | Soil microbial communities from uranium-contaminated site in the Upper Colorado River Basin, Wyoming, United States - RVT140D175 | ecosystem: Environmental > Terrestrial > Soil > Contaminated >... | reverse complement strand
TCATCGCCTCGGTGTCACGCCAGAGACCACGCGCCGCCTCGCCGACCTTGTCGTCCTCAAGGATCTGCGGATAGCGCCCGGCAAGATCCCAGGCCGAGAAATACGGCGTCCAGTCGATATAGCGCGCCAGGGTCGCCAGATCGATTTCCGTGAAGGCGCGCGGGCCGGTGAAGGCCGGCTTCGGCGCCTCGTAACTTGCCCAATCGGGACGAAACGCTGCCTTGCGCGCCTCGACCAGCGTCAAGCGCGGCTTTGGTGGACCATCCTTGCGCGCCTCCCGCATCCGTTCATACCGCGCGCGCGTCTGCGCCACGAGCGCCGGCTTGTCGTTCTCGCTGAGCAGCGCCGAGACGACGCCCACCGCGCGGCTTGCGTCCGCCACATGGATCACCGGTGCGACCCGGATCACGGGATCGATCTTCACCGCCGTATGTGCCGGGCTCGTCGTCGCGCCGCCGATCAGCAAGGGCTGCGTCATGCCGCGCCGCTGCATCTCGCTCGCCACATACACCATCTCGTCGAGGCTCGGCGTGATCAGGCCCGACAGGCCGATGATATCGACATTCTTCTCGATCGCCGTATCGAGAATCCGGTCCGCCGGCACCATCACGCCGAGGTCGATGATCTCGTAACCGTTGCAGGCCAGCACCACGCCGACAATGTTCTTGCCGATATCGTGCACGTCGCCCTTTACGGTCGCCATCAGCACGCGGCCGTTGGAGACATCCACCGTGCCGAGGCGTTGCTTTTCCTCTTCCATGTGCGGCTCCAGCCAGGCCACCGCCTGTTTCATCACCCGCGCCGATTTCACCACCTGCGGCAGGAACATCTTGCCGGATCCGAACAGGTCGCCGACGACATTCATGCCGTCCATCAGTGGGCCTTCGATCACATGCAATGGCCGCTCCGCCGCAAGGCGCGCTTCCTCCGTGTCCCGATCGATGAACTCGGTGATGCCGTGCACCAGCGCATATTCCAGCCGCTTGGCAACCGGCGCCTCGCGCCAGGAGAGGTCCTTCTCCGCGCTCTTGCCCTTCTGACCTTTCAAGCCCTCGGCAATCTCGATCAGCCGCTCGGTCGCGTCGGCGCGCCGGTTGAGGATCACGTCCTCCACCCGCTCGCGCAGGTCCGGCGCGATATCGTCATAGATGTCGAGCTGGCCGGCATTGACGATGCCCATGTCCATGCCTGCGGGGATCGCATAGTAGAGGAACACCGAGTGCATCGCCCGGCGCACCGGCTCATTGCCTCGAAAGCTGAACGACACGTTCGAAAGCCCGCCGGAAATATGGCAGTCCGGGCACGTCTCTCGGATCACGCGCGCCGCCTCGATGAAATCCACCGCGTAATTGTTGTGTTCCTCGATACCGGTGGCCACGGCGAAGATGTTCGGGTCGAAGATGATGTCTTCGGGCGGAAAGCCCACGTCTTCCGTCAGGATACGGAAGGCCCGCTGGCAGATCTCCACCTTCCGGACTTTCGTGTCAGCCTGCCCCGCCTCGTCGAACGCCATCACCACCACGGCAGCGCCATAGGCGAGGCACGCGCGCGCCTGCTCGCGGAACTTGGCTTCGCCTTCCTTCATCGAAATAGAGTTGACGATCGCCTTGCCCTGTACGCATTTCAGGCCCGCCTCGATCACCTCCCACTTCGAAGAGTCGATCATCACCGGCACGCGCGCGATATCCGGCTCGGCCGCGATCAGGTTCAGGAAGGTGCGCATGGCAACAACGCCGTCGAGCATGCCTTCGTCCATGTTGACATCGATCACCTGCGCGCCGTTCTCGACCTGCTGACGCGCGACTTCGACCGCGTCCGCATACCGCCCATCGGTAATCATCTTCCGGAACACGGCCGAACCGGTCACGTTCGTCCGCTCACCGATATTGATGAAGTTCTGGGAGGAGCTGCGCGTCATTTCCGTGTCTTTCCCGCATCCAGCGGCCAATTGCCATCCGCCACGGCATCGAATCCGTCCACGGAGCGGTTATACCAGTATATCCAAGCCATTTCGCCCGTCGCCTCACCTGTATCATCCAGCAGCGGCACGCGCACACGCAGGTAGAGCGAGGTCGCCGTGTCGTCCGACACGTCCTCGAACGCATCCATTGCCGGCACGATGCCTGCATCGCTCACCCGCCAGCGGATGCCATGACACAGGGTGTCGCCCGCCACCACGCCCGGAAAGCCGCCAAGATCGACCATCCTCCCGCGAAACCGGCACGCCCCGCCAAACTCGCCCGCCCCCGCCAGGTCCAGAGCCTGCGGCGCACCGGCCGCGCCCTGCTTCAGGAGCCCGTAAAAGACGAACAGGTCGCCGGAAGATACGCACGTGGAAGCCGGCATGTCAGGACTTGCCCGCCCCGCTCAGCCCCGGCAAGCCGTCGATGCTTTCGCCATTGGACGCGTAGCGTCGCTCGCGCCATTTGGCGTCCGTTTCGACATTGTCGATCCAGCGCTTCAACTGATCCCGCTCGCTCTTGAACTCATAGAAGGGCACGCCCCAGCCGCAGCTGTCCTGGATACGCTCGATCTTGATACGGATCACCGCCCGGGCGCGATCATACCCCGGGAAAAGTTTCATCAGTTCCGGAAACTCCGGGTGATCGAAGTCGATCGCCTCACCCCGTCCATAGAGCCGCAGGATATTCGCCGCGCCCTCAAAGGCGCAGAACATGATCGTGATCCGGCCATTCTCCTGCACGTGCGCCTGTGTCTCGATGCCCGACCCACCGAGGTCGAGATAGGCCACCTCGAGATCGCTCAGGATGGCGAAACTGTCATAGCCCTTGGGCGACACATTGACATGGCCGTCCGCTGCCAGCGGCGCTGTGGCAACGAAAAATATCCTCTGTACCCGGATGAAATCCTGCAGCTTATCGTCAAGGCGCGCGTGTGTTTTGCCCATCAGCCCGCAACCTCGAACGGCTCCAGCCCCGCCAGCCGCATCGTGTGCTTCGTGGGCGCCGGATCACGCGGCTTCACGCCCTCGACGGCCTTCGCAATCGCCGCGATATGCTCCGGCGTCGTGCCGCAGCAGCCGCCAAGGATGTTGACGATGCCGTCCCGCGCCCAGCCCTGCAGCTCGCCGGAAGTCTCGCCCGGTGTCTCATCATATTGGCCCATCTCGTTCGGCAGGCCGGCATTCGGATAGGCCGCCACCAGCGTGTCGGCCACGCGTGACAGGTCCGCGATGTGCGGGCGCATAAGGTCGGCGCCAAGCGCGCAGTTGAACCCGATGGCGAAGGGTTTCGCATGGCGTACCGAGTTCCAGAACGCCTCCACCGTCTGGCCGGACAGCGTGCGGCCCGACCGGTCGGTGATCGTGCCGGAAATCCAAATCGGCAGCTTTTCCAGCCCTTCGGCTTCAAGGTCCAGGATCGCCTTGATCGCCGCCTTGCAGTTCAGTGTGTCGGTGATCGTCTCGATCAAGTAGAGGTCGCAGCCGCCCTCGTTGAGCGCCGCCACCTGCTGGCGGTAGGCCTCGTGCACTTCGTCAAACGTGACCGACCGCGCGCCCGGATCATTCACGTCCGACGACATCGACAGCATCTTGTTCAGCGGCCCTATCGAGCCTGCCAGGAAGCGCGGCTTGTCCGGCGTCTTCGCCGTCCAGGCATCCGCCGCCGCCCGGCCAAGGCGGGCGCCCGCGAGATTGATGTCGCGCACGGCGGCCGCGTCCAGCTTGTAGTCGTCCTGGGCAATGGTGGTCGCGGAAAACGTGTTCGTCTCCGAAATGTCCGCCCCCGCACCAAAATAGGCATTGTGGAGATCGGTCACGATATCCGGCCGCGTCAGGCACAGGATGTCATTGTTCCCCTTCATCTGGCCTACGTGATCCTTGAACCGGTCGCCGCGGAAATCCCCCTCGGCGAGGCCGCGCCGCTGGATCATCACGCCCCACGAGCCATCGAGAATGAGGATGCGTTCCCTGGCGGCCGCCTTCAGCGCCGCGATGCGTTCCTGCCGGTTCATGTCATGCCGCCTTTGCAGTTCTGGGTTTCAGGCCAAGCAGGCGGCAGGTCGACAAGGCCAGGCTCGCCCGGTTCAGCGTATAGAAGTGGAAGTCGCGCACGCCGCGTTCATGCAGCTTGTGGCAAAGCTCCGCCGCCACGGTCGCTGTCACCATGTCGCGCGTCTCGTCATCCTCCTCGAGACCGTCATACAGCCGGTCGAGCCAGGCCGGTATGGTCGCCTGCACCAGGGCCGCCATCTTCTTCAGCCCACGGAAGTTCGGTTGCAGCATGATGCCCGGCACGATCGGCAGCGTCACACCGCCCGCGCGCGCCTTCTCCAGGAACCGGAAATACAGGTCCGGCTCGAAGAAGAACTGCGTGATCGCCCGGTCGGCACCCGCATCCTGCTTCGATTTCAGATACGCAATCTCGGCGTCCCAACCCTTCGATTCCGGATGCAGCTCCGGATAGCACGAGACTGAAATCTCGAAACACTTGCCCAGATCCGGCCGGTGCGCCCTCAGTCCGCGGATCAGGTCCACCGAATCCACGAAGCCGCCGGGATGCGGCTCATACGCCGCCGCCATGCCGGCCGGCGGATCGCCGCGCAGCGCCACGATATGCTTCACGCCCGCCTGCCAGTAGTCTTCGGCCACGGCCAGCACTTCGGCTTTCGTTGCACCCACGCAGGTCAGATGCGCAGCCGGGCGCAGCGTCGTCTCCGTCGCAATGCGGCGCACCGTGTCATGCGTGCGCTCGCGCGTTGAGCCGCCAGCGCCATAGGTCACCGACACGAAATCCGGCGCCATCGGCTCCAGCCGCTGGATCGTCTCCCACAGGCGGACCGACATGCCTTCGGACTTCGGCGGAAAGAACTCGAAAGACACCCGCAGCGGTTCCTTCGTGCGATCAGCTTGCGTCATTGTACGGATCATGCCGCCCTCGCTTTGGACAAGGCAGGCTTGGTCGCCCGCCAGATGTTGACCGTCAGGCCAGGCGCGCCCTGCTTCGGCGGATCAAAGGAGCGCGGATGTTCAAGGTTCAGGCCCGCCTGCCCCGTCCATTCGGCCAGCGCGTCATGGCGCACGCCAAGCCGTCGATGACCATGATCGGCGCGCAGGAATTCAAGGTCGTGCGGTGCAAAGTCGATCACCAACAGCTTGCCGCCCGGCACCAGCACACGCGCCGCCTCGGCAATCGCGTCGCCGGGCGTGTCGAGGTAGTGCAGCACCTGGTGCACGATCACGAGATCCGCCGAAGCGTCCTCGAACGGCGCCGCCGTCACATCGCCGAACCGAACCCGGCTGTTGTTGACGCCCGCCCGCTCCAGGTTGGCGCGCGCAACCGTCAGCATCCGGTGGCTGAAGTCGATGCCTTCTGCCTCGGCGGCATGGCCGGAGAACAGGAGCAGCATCCGGCCCGTGCCGGTCCCGAAATCCACCACGCGCCGGTAAGGCCCGGCGCCTGCAAGGTCGAGCAACGTGTCTTCGATCGCCTCGTTCGGAAAGTGCAGCGCGCGCAGCGAGTCCCAGTTCTCGGCGATGCTCGAGAAATAGGCCTCGGCCGAGGCGGCCCGGGCGAGGATCACCTCGTGCAGCTTGTCCCGGTCGCCCTGGAATTCCGGCGCATCCTTGCTGACCTGCGCAAACAGCTGGTCGAGGAATTCCCGCCCCAGCCCCGATCTGGCCGCCCGGTAGAAGACGAACGCGCCTTCCGGCAGGCGCTCGGCGAGGCCAGCTTCCGACAGATTCTTGAGATGGTGTGACAGGCGCGGTTGGCTCTGCCCCAACACCTGCACCAGCTCGCCCACAGACAGGTCATTCTCGCGTAAAAGCGCCAGCAAACGAAGGCGCGTCGGCTCGCCGGCCGCTTTCAGTTGCTCAAGGAGATTGTCAAAGGAAGTCATCACAAATCATATAAACATTCATTTATATGATTTTGCAACAAGGTTCTGCCGTTTTGTCACGTCAGACATTCTCAACGGTGTTGCGTAAATGCTACGGCAACCATGAAACCAGCCTCCCTCACCCGTTGAACGACGGGTGGGCCCTCCCATCTAGAAGCTGAAATTGCAGGAATTCCTCCATGAAACTGCCCGCCAGCGCCGCACTCGCTTCGCTCGTACTCGGCGCTTGCGCCACGGCTCCTTCCGCCGAACCGGGAGCGGTGGCTGACCCCTATGAGGGCTTCAACCGCAAGATGTTCGCCTTCAACAACGGCGTCGACAAATACGCCCTCAGCCCGGCCGCAACCGCCTACAAGACGGTCACGCCCGCCTTTGCACGTGACCGGGTCGGCGATTTCCTCCGCAACCTCAACGGCCCGGTGATCTTTGCCAACGACGTCCTCCAGGCCGAGCCCTCGCGCGCCGGCACGACGGCCGCCCGCTTCACGATCAACACGACGGTCGGCCTGCTCGGCCTCTGGGATGCCGCCGATCATTTCGGCATCGACGGCCATTCGGAAGATTTCGGCCAGACCCTTGCGGTCTGGGGCGTCGGCAGCGGCCCCTACCTCGTGATGCCGCTCCTCGGCCCCACCACCCCCCGCGACCTTTTCGGCACCGGCATCGACTATGCCCTGGATCCGCTCACCTGGGTTCAGATCGACAACGATGACGACACCGATCTCGCCGTGCGGGCCGGCCTGTCGGTTGTCGGCATCCTGAACGCACGTGTGAACCTGGATGAACAAATCGACACTTTGAACGCACAGCCGGAACCCTATGTCGCCCTCCGGCGTATCTATTCATCCCAGCGTCAGGCGGCGATCGCTAACGGCAAGGTCGATGAAGCGACCGCCTATGACGATCTCCCAGATTTTGACGAATTTGAAGAATAGTCAGCGTTCGCGCCGGAAGAGGAGAAATATTGTGAAACATCTCATTCGATCAGCCTTGGCCGCTTCGGCCCTGCTGGCCAGCGCCGTGCCCGCCTTCGCAGATGCGCGCACCGAGGCCTATGTCCAGAAGAATGCCAGCGAAGTGCTGCAATCCCTGAACGACCCGCAACTGTCGGCCGCCGAACGTACGGCTGCGTTCAGCGGCTTCATGGACAAGTTCACCGATCTCGATTCGGTCTCGAATTTCGTCATCGGCAAGTACAGCCGCCGCTTCACGGAGGCGGAGCTGACTAAATACCGCAAGTCATTCCGCGAATACGCGCTCGCCGTCTATGAATACCAGCTCGATGCCTATCGCGGCGAAGCCGTGGTCGTGAAGAACTCGGTCGATCGGTCGGAAACCGACTCGATCGTCAACACGGTGATCAAGCGCCAGGACGGCAGGGACATGGATGTCCGCTGGCGCGTCCAGGGCAAGGAAGGCCGCTACCAGGTGGTTGACGTCGCCCTGAACCTCGACGGCAACCTGATCTGGCTGGCCATCGAACAGCGCGCCCAGTTCATCGCCCTGCTCGACAATTCGAATGGCTCGTCCGACAAGTTGATCAAGAAGATCGACGCGATGACCGCGGACATGAAATCCAGGACCCGCAGCTAAACCCGGCCCTGCTTACGTATCTGGCGCCCTGACCCTACGTGGTCAGGGCGTTGCTGTTTCCGGCATCAGGTATGAAACCGGTGCGCCGGGGCCGAGATCGATACCGAAGAAGAACCAGATGACCGTCAGGCCGATGCCGGAGATCAGGAGCCAGACCGAGTAAGGCAGCATCAGCGCGGTCAGGCTGCCGAGGCCGAAATCCTTCTGCCAGCGCTGGGCGAAGATCAGGATCAGCGGGAAGTAGACCATCAGCGGCGTGATGATATTGGTCGCCCCGTCGCCGACCCGGTAGGCCGCCGTGGCCCCTTCCGGGCTGACGCCCAGCAGCATCAGCATCGGCACCAGCACGGGTGCGAGTAGGGCCCATTTTGCACTCGCCGAGCCGATGAAGAGGTTCAGGAATGCGGCGAACAATACGATCAGCCCCAGCACGGCCGGTAGTGGCAGCCCGCTCGACTCGATCGCCCCGGCGCCGTGGACCGCGCCGATCAGGCCAAGGTTCGACCAGCCGAACATCGCCACGAAGTGCGCTGCAGCGAAGGCCAGCACGAGATAGTACCCCATGTCCTTCATCGCCTCAGCCATCATCGCGACGAGGTCGCGGTGGTTCTTGATGGATCCCGCCGCTGCGCCGTAGGCCCAGCCGGCCAGCAGGAAGAGAAGGAAGAAGGCCGCGACGAGCGACTGGTAAAGCGGGGCAAGGTTTGCGTGGATCGAACAGGCGCCCGCAGCCCGCGCTTCCGGCAGGCAGGCTTCTTCATTGATCAACGGCGTGCCGGGCCCGATCGCCATGAACACCCAGAGCGCAATGACCGCGAGCGCGGCGAGGCCGGCCCAGCCGAGACCCTTGCGCTGGGCGGGCTCAAGCGGCTTGTCTTCATTGCCGAAATCCTTCGCCTGTTCGGCCGTCGGCGTCCACTTGCCAAGCCGGGGCTCGATGATCCGGTCGGTGACGAACCAGATGATCGGCAGATAGATGACCAGCAACGCCGAAATGAAGAACCAGTTGCCGGCGATATTGACGTTGAGGCCTTCTACAAGACCGGAATTGTCGACCGCCTGCTGGGTGATGCCGAACAGGAGCGCGTCCAGCTGGCCCGGTGTGACGTTGGCCGAGAAACCGCCCGAGACACCCGCAAAGGCCGCCGCGATTCCGGCAATCGGGTGGCGCCCGGCCGCGGCATAGAGAATGCCGGCAAGCGGAATCAGCACGACATAACCGGCATCGGACGCATGGTTCGACAGCATTGCAATCAGCGCGACGACCGGGGTCAGCAGCGCCGTCGGCGCGCCGCGCACGGCGGCCCGCATGCCGCTGGCAAACAGGCCGGAACGTTCGGCCACACCGGCGCCGAGCATCACGACGAGCACGTAACCGAGCGGATGGAAGTGCGTGAAGGTCGCCGGCATCTCGACCCAGAGCCGCTGGAGATTGGCAGGCGCCAGAAGGCTCACCGCCGAAATCACGACCGGCGTGCCGTCCCCGTTCACCTGGGTAGGGTGGATCGCGGAAACGCCCAGCAAAGTGCAGGCGACCGAGATCCCAATGAGGATCAGGATCAGGTAGAAGAACAGGAAAACGGGATCAGGCAGTTTGTTGCCCGCACGCTCCACAAATCCGAGAAGTCCTTTCTGCGTTCCCGCAGCCGGTGCATCCGTCATTCGCCGCCTCCCATGGTTCCGGGGCAGAACTGACTGAAGGATGGCGGGAAAGGCAAGAACTTTGTGACGGGTTTGCCCGGAACTCGCGCTCGCCGCGCGAATGCTCCAATCAGCGATCCGCGTCAGGCGCCCGCGGGGCCCGGGTTCACGTTTGGCGCGCGGCGCGGGAGATTTGCGTCACTCTTCCCGCTTCACCCTTGCCTTGCCGCGGCCCAATGCGAGAGCTTTTATGGCGCCTCGGAAGGTGCGTACTTCCTGCGTCGTCCAGTTGGCCCGGATGAGGGCGTTGCGCAGGTTGTTGATGATCACCGGGGTCTTCTCTGGCGGATAGAAATAACCGGCCCGGTCGAGTTCGGCTTCGAAATGTTCGAACATGCCGATCAGGTCTTCGCGGGGCGCCGGGGCGCCGACGCCTTCCTCCTTGCCTTCAAAGCGCCCGCCGAGCCCGGCCGCTGCGCCCCATTGATGGCAGAAGACCCCGACCGCCTGGGCAAGGTTCAGCGAGGCAAAGGCGGGGCTCACCGGATAGGTCAGGACCGCGTCGCAGAGGGCGACCGCCTCGTTCGGCAGGCCGGACTTCTCGCCGCCGAAGAGGATGCCTGCCAGGCCCGCCCCGCCGCGCACGGCGGCGACCGCGCCCGGCGCATCGAACACCGGTTTTTCCATGCCGCGCGGACGAGCGGTGGTGGCGATTGTGTAGGTCAGCCCGGCCATGGCGGCCTCAAGCGTGTCGAAGACGCTGACCTGGACACCCTGCCCTAGCGCGCCGGCGGACATGGCCTCCGCCGAAGCGCTCGGCCAGCCATCACGGGGGGCGACGAGGCGCAGGTCTGCCAGGCCGAAATTCAACATCACCCGGGCGGCTGCACCGATGTTTTCGCCCAGTTGAGGCGTGTGGAGGATGATCGCGGGGCGGCGCAGGTCTGCCATGTTCTATCCGGTTTTGACGCCTGCCCGGCGTCTGCTATAGGCCGGGCCAAATCGTTACAGCGCAAGGATTCCAAAAGATGGCGAAGATCAAGGTCAAAAACCCGGTTGTGGAGATGGACGGGGACGAGATGACCCGGATCATCTGGCAGGTCATCAAGGACAAGCTGATCCATCCCTACCTGGATATCGACCTGAAATATTACGATCTTTCGATCCAGAAGCGCGACGAGACCGACGACCAGATCACCATCGACGCGGCCGAAGCCACCAAGAAATACGGCGTCGCCGTCAAATGCGCGACCATCACCCCGGACGAGGCCCGGGTCGAGGAATTCGGCCTCAAGAAGATGTGGAAGAGCCCCAACGGCACGATCCGCAACATTCTCGGCGGCGTGGTGTTCCGCGAGCCGATCGTGATCTCCAACATCCCGCGCCTCGTGCCGGGCTGGACCCGGCCGGTCGTGATCGGCCGCCATGCCTTCGGCGACCAGTACAAGGCGACCGATTTCACGGTGCCCGGCCCCGGCAAACTGACGATGAAATTCGTGGGCGCAGACGGCAAGGTGATCGAGAAGGAAGTGTTCGACTACCCCTCCGCCGGGATCGCGATGGGCATGTACAATCTCGACGAGTCGATCCGCGACTTCGCCCGCGCCAGCTTCAACTACGGCCTGCAGCGCCAATGGCCGGTGTATCTCTCGACCAAGAACACGATCCTGAAAGCCTATGACGGCCGCTTCAAGGACATCTTCCAGGACGTCTTCGACACCGAGTTCAAGGACAAGTTCGCCGCCTTCAAGGGCACCTATGAGCACCGCCTGATCGACGACATGGTCGCCGCGTGCATGAAATGGTCGGGCGGCTATGTCTGGGCGTGCAAGAATTATGACGGCGACGTTCAGTCCGACACCGTGGCGCAGGGCTATGGCTCGCTCGGCCTGATGACCTCGGTGCTGATGTCGCCGGACGGCCAGACGGTGGAAGCCGAAGCCGCGCACGGCACGGTGACGCGCCACTACCGTAACTGGCAGAAGGGCGAAGCGACCTCGACCAACTCGATCGCCTCGATCTATGCCTGGACGCAAGGGCTCGATCACCGCGGCCGGATGGACGCCACGCCGGACGTGCGCAAGTTCGCCCAGACGCTGGAGCAGACCATCGTGAAGACGGTGGAAGCCGGCTTCATGACGAAAGACCTCGCCCTGCTCGTCGGCCCGGACCAGGGATATCTGACCACCGAAGGCTTCATCGAGAAGGTCGCCGAGAATTTCGAAGCCGCGATGGCGAAGAGCTGATGACACCCCTGTAGGGTGCGGCGAGCACAGCGAGGTACCCCCTCGCTTCATTCGCTGCACCCTACGAATATTCCGGCGCCGGATGACCGAGACACCCCCCTTCCGTCTATCCGGCAGCCCCTGGCGCAACCTGCTCCTGCCTGCAGGCCTCATCTTCGCGACCTGCGCTATCGCCTATGCCGCATGGTCCACCGGCAATGCCAGCGCTCTGGAGGCCGGCGCGTTCGTCAGCGGCGCGGTCTGTGTCTGGCTGGTGGTGCGCCAGAATATCTGGAACTTCCCGCTTGGCCTCATCAATGTCGCGATCTCCGGCTGGATCTTCTACCAGTACCGTCTGTATGCGGACTCCGGCCTGCAGGTTGTCTATTTCGCGCTGAACCTGATCGGCTGGTATCTTTGGCTGTATGGCGGTGAGCAGCGCACCGCGCTGAAAGTGGGCCGGTCGCCGCGTGTGGAGCTGGCCATCATCGCCGTGTTCATCACGGCCTCGACGGCCTTCCTCTGGTGGCTCCTGCATAAGGCCGGCGGGGCGGCGAAATTCTGGGACGCGCTGACGACCTCGATCAGCCTTGCGGCGCAATGGCTGCAGAGCCGCAAGAAGCTGGAATGCTGGCACCTCTGGATTCTGGCGGATGTGTTATATGTGCCGCTCTACATCACACGGGAACTCTACCTGATTGCCCTGCTCTATGCTGTCTTCCTCGCGCTCGCCGTCATGGGCCTCTTTGCCTGGCGCAAGGCGGCGGTGACATGAGGCGCGAACGCGAGCTGCGCGTCGTCCTGATCGGCGCAGAATCGGTGGGCAAGACCACGCTTTGCGAGCAGCTGGCTGCGCACTACGCAACGGTGTGGGTCGCCGAGTATGGGCGCGAGCATTGGGAAAAGAAGATCGCCGCGATGGATGCGCCCGGCGAAATTCCGGCGTGGACGGACGATGAGTTTATCCATATCGCCGAGGTGCAGCAAAGCCGCGAGAACGAGGCGGCCGCGCATGCCAACAGAGTACTGATCTGCGACACCAATGCGTTTGCCACTGCTACCTGGTTCGAGCGGTATGCGAACAGGCGCCACGCCGAGGTCGATGCCATCGGCGCGCGCGACATCGTCGATCTTTATCTCATTCCGGCCCCGGACGTTCCTTTCGTGCAGGACGGCGTGCGCGACGGCGAGACCATCCGCGGCTGGATGCACGCCCGTTTCCTGGAACTGATCGCGGCGAATGGCACGCCGCATGTGCTGATCACCGGCCCCTATGAAAGTCGGCTGCCGAAGGCGATCGCCGCAATCGACACATTGCTGGCCCTGAAGAACGCGCGCCTGCCGCAGCCCGGCGTGATCATCCGGCGCGCGGGGCCGGCGGACGCCGAACGGCTGAGCCAGATCGGCGCGGCGACCTTCCTGGAAACCTATAGCGAGCTGATCGACGGGGCGAACCTGACAGCGCATTGCGCCCGCCAGCATTCGCGCGCCGCCTATGAGAGCTACCTTGCCGACCCTGCCAGCGCGGTTTGGCTGGCAGAGCTCGAAAACACCGGTGCGCCCATCGGCTATGCTGTCAACTGCCTGCCTGATCTCCCGATCCCGCTGGAGACCGGCGACGTCGAACTGAAACGCATCTATGTGCTCTCGCGCTTCCACGCCGCCGGCGCCGGGCGAGCGCTGATGGAGGCTGCGGCAGCGGATGCGCGGGCCCGCGGCGCACCGCGCCTGCTGCTCGGCACCTATCAGGACAATGCCCGCGCCATCGCCTTCTACCGCAAACACGGGTTTGAACTCGCGGGCACGCGGCGGTTCCAGGTGGGCGAGCGATTGTTCGACGACGTGGTGCTGGCGAAGCATCTTTGATCCGGACCCGGAAATCTACCTATGCGGCGCGGCGCCATCGCGGGGTAGGCATCGCGGCCAACGCCATGGTTCAGGATATCACGGTATGAGCGAATTCAGGATCCGCAGCGCCGAAGAGCGCCGAGAAGACATCCGGGCGCACGCCGCTTCGCTCGGCATCGACCAGGCCTATATCTCGGTGCTAGAGCAGATTCCGGCTGATGTAGGTCACCGTCTATATCCCGCATGGCGAAAATAGTTGGCGCACTGTTCGGGGGCAAAGGATTTTACGAGTTTGCCG
>Ga0214472_10005380_pt1 | contig 13467 bp, 9 predicted proteins | sample RVTome_6_FD_207662 | JGI IMG/M metagenome (GOLD analysis project Ga0214472, IMG submission 207662) | Soil microbial communities from uranium-contaminated site in the Upper Colorado River Basin, Wyoming, United States - RVT140D175 | ecosystem: Environmental > Terrestrial > Soil > Contaminated >... | reverse complement strand
CTATTACGTCATGGAATTTCTGCCGGGGCTGAGCCTGCAGGACACCGTCGACCGCACCGGGCCGCTGCCCGTCGGCCGCGTGATCCACCTGCTGCGGCAGGTGTGCGCGGCGCTCAGAGAAGCGCACGGCTGCGGGATGGTTCATCGGGATATCAAGCCGGCGAACATCTTTGCGGCCGAGCGCGGCGGGATCTTCGACTTCGCCAAACTGCTCGATTTCGGGCTGGTTAAGTCAATGCAGTCCCCCGCGGACCTGACGATCACGCGCGAAGGGCTGGTTCTCGGCTCGCCGCTGTTTGCCGCTCCCGAACTAGCCGTTGATGAGCGCGAGGTCGACCACCGCGCGGACATCTATTCGCTAGGCGCGACCGCGTATTTCCTGCTCACGGGGCGGCCGGTGTTCGCGGGGGAGAGCCCGCTGCGGGTGGCATTGGCACACGCGCAGCAGACGCCGGCGCTCCTTTCGGAATTCCGCAACGACATCCCGCCGGCGCTGGAGGCGATTGTGCTCAGATGCCTGGCCAAGTCCCCCGATGATCGCTTCGCCTCGGTCGCGAAACTGGAGGCGGCGCTCGCCGCCTGTGCGTGCGAGCACCCCTGGGCCCAGGAGCAGGCCGAACGCTGGTGGCAGGACGCGGTGGATTTCACCTCCGGCCCGGCAACCAGCGCAATCGATCCCCTCGCCGAAACATCCATCGCGGCGGCAAACACGGCGACCGCACCAGAGCAGCCGACCCGCGCCGCCGGAGCCCAAGAAGGTCGCCACGACTCGCATTGAAAGCGAAGGGCGGCAAGCAGCAGAAACCACTTGCAACGGCATTGGAGTAAGTCATGGCTTCCATTGAATTGCCGACCAAGTCGTAGCCAAGCGGCATTGGCGGGCCATGATCGGCAATAAGCAATCTAACTACCGTCTCAATAAAGGCGCGAATGTGAGGTCCGAAGCTTGATTGCAACCAACGAGGAGCACGGCGATGGTGGTCTGTTGATCATCGGCCATTTTGGGAAAACCGGCAGGAGAGAAAAGTCGGGTGCCTGGGGCTGAATTGTATTGCGTGCGGTGTCCAGCCGCAACGCTTAGAAGGTAGCGTGACATCCACAACATCATCCTGTCGGGGTGCAGGCAAACTTCTGTGTCGAATTCGGTCCTAGATTCGGAGTCACGTTGTGGGAAGTAAAGTCAAACAGATCGGAGTTTGAAGAGAAAAAATCATGTCCACTGCAACACACGAAAGAACGAACGACAGACAGAAGGCAGTTAATAGCCTCGCATCAGCCACGGGAAACTGGGCGGAACGCATTGAAACAATCGGACGCCATTCCATTCGATATGGTTTGGTTCTGGTCCTGCTGTGGATTGGCGGCATGAAATTCACCGCCTATGAAGCCGAAGGCATTTCGGGATTCGTATCCAATAGCCCTTTGATGTCGTGGGCTTATCAGTTGTTTAGCAAGGGACAGTTCTCTGCGATCTTGGGCATCGCGGAACTGCTTACCGCCGCGCTGATTGCCGTCCGGCCATTTTCGCCAAGCCTTTCAGCAGTCGGCAGTGCATTAGCCGTGGGCACGTTCCTGACGACTCTGACGTTCCTGTTTTCCACGCCGGGCGTCATTGAGCCGTCGCTTGGTTTTCCGGCCCTGTCCACTCTGCCGGGACAGTGTCTCATCAAGGATGTCGTCTTACTGGGCGCCGCTGTGTGGACCATGGGTGAAGCGATTCGAGCAGTTCGATGAGAAAGCTAATCAAGACCATGGAGGAATTTCTCATGAACGACAAAACTCGCATCGTGATTATCGGCGGGGGGTTTGCGGGGACAGCAACGGCCCTGAACCTCGAAAAAAACTACTGCCATGATCCGTCAGTCGAGATCACGTTGATCGACGCGGAGAACTTCTTCACCTTCACGCCGCTTCTACCTGAAGTGCCGTCAGGTTCGATCCAACCCACGCACATTGTGTTTCCTTTGAGAGCACTGCTCAAGCGGACCAAGGTGAAGCAAGCCGAGGTGAAAAGCGTTGATCTCAAGAACCGGACGGTGATTGCCGCGCATTGCGAGGCCTGCGGGAACGAATCGCTTCCATTCGATCAGTTGGTCTTGGCTTCGGGATCGGCGCCGAACTATTTCGGATTGCCCGGCGTGGCGGAACATGCCTTGACCATCAAAAGCCTGGCTGATGCGACGGCACTTCACGCCCAAGTGATTGACAAATTGGAGCACGCCGACCTGCAAAGCGATCCAGGCGCCCGGCGGCAGTTGCTCACGTTCGTCGTTGCCGGCGGGGGCTTTGCCGGGGTCGAGACACTGGCGGAATTGAACGATTTCGTTCGCGGAGCCAAGAAGTTCTATCCCAATGTCTCGCCCGAGGATGTGCGAATGGTCCTGATTCACTCAGGCAACCGCATCCTGCCCGAAGTCAGCGAATCCTTATCCGCCTATGCGCTTGAGAAACTGCGCAGCCGAGGCGTCGAAGTCTTGCTGGAAACTCGCGTGCTCGGCTGCAGGGGCGATTCCGTTGCGCTCTCTAACGGCGAGGAGTTGCTCGCCAGCACGTTTGTTTGGGCCGCGGGAACCGCGCCCAGTCCGATCCTCGACCGCTTGGACTTGCCTCGAACCAAGGCCGGCAAAATCGAAGTGGATGCCACAATGGCCGTGAGTGGTCATCCGGGACTGTGGGCGGTGGGTGATAGCGCGGCGATTCCCGATGTGGTCACGGGCGGTTTTTGTCCGCCCACTGCGCAATACGCGATCCGGCAGGGAAAGCGGCTGGCTCAAAACATCGCCGCCGTCCTGGAGGGCGGGGAAGCGGAGCCATTTGAGTTTAAGGCCCTCGGCGTTCTCGCCGGTCTGGGACGGCGCAGTGCGGTGGCGGAGATTCTCGGTTTCCAGTTTTCCGGCTTCGTCGCCTGGTGGCTCTTTCGGACCATCTACCTGATGAAACTGCCCGGCTTTGAGCGCAAATTGCGGGTGGCGATTGACTGGACCCTCGATCTGTTTTTCCAGCGTGACATTGTTTATTTGAGGCCTCTGCACACCGCAGGCGGGCCTGGTCTGATTCGAGTTGGCACGACGGAACAAAGTCTTCTAGATGAGCATCCAGAACACCACGTTGAGCCCTCAGCGGCGGCAGCATTGGCCTAGCCTGCTCCACCACCGCCACATGTATCGGTTGAGGACGCTCTGAAAAGGGATGGCGGTGCGGATGCGGTTTACTACGGGACTCAGATGCGAGGCGTATCGAATGCCAAGGCAAAACGCGAACTGAATTTTCAGCCGCGACCACTGGAGTGGATCGGTGACACCGCCATGGCTCAAGCTGGTTAACACGTTAAACACAGCGTATTGATGGGAGGTCTTACACATGCAGCCCAAGATTCAAAACGGCGAAGCCTTTGGCAGGCCAGGCATAGAACCACGGTGGACGCGCGGGGACAAAGACGCGATCGGCACAGCCTATTCGGCTTCCAGCCGGCTTTGGTTTACGTTGGCCGCTGGAATTGTGAATGAAGTGTACTTTCCCACGATCGACAGGCCCCAGATTCGCGATCTTCAATATCTGATCACCGATGGGGAATCGTTTGTGCACGACGAGCGGCGGCATCTCAAGTCAACGACGAAGGAGCTCTCAAACTGTACCTTAGGTTATCAGATTACGAATACCGACCCGGACGGGCGATACCAGATTGAAAAGCAAGTCATTACTGATCCGCATTATGCTTGTCTTCTCATTCAGACGCGGGTCGAAGCGAATGAATCCATTCGCGATCGACTTCGCTTGTTCGCGCTTTTAGCGCCGCACCTGGGTTCTGTTGGTTGGGGAAATAGCGGCCGCGTGTACCGAGTTGGGAATCGCGAAATTCTTCTCGCGAACAATGGCAACTACTGGCTGGCCATGGCCGCCACGACGCCCTTCGTGCGATGCTCGTGCGGATACGTGGGCCGTTCCGATGGTTGGACGGACCTATTCGACAACTTGGAAATGGATTGGGAGTTTGCCTCCGCCGAAGGCGGCAACATCGCGCTTACCGGTGAACTTAACGTCCGTGAGAATCCGGAGTTCACGCTGGGGCTGGCTCTCGGCTATACGCGGCACAATGCAGTCACGACACTACTTCAAGCGCTGGGCGTTTCGTTCGAGGAACAACGCGAGCGGTACATCGAACAATGGGGCCGAGCCCAGCGCCGTTTACGGCAGGTGCAAGGCGTCGGACATCATACAGAACGGCTCTACGGAATCAGCCACAGTCTGCTTTTGGCGCACGAAGATAAGACGTATGCCGGCGCAATGATCGCCTCGATGAGCATTCCCTGGGGCGAGGGAGCGGGCGACGACAACGTCGGAGGTTACCACTTGGTGTGGACTCGCGATATGGTGAATTCGGCCACGGGCCTCTTGGCCACCGGAAACATTCACACGCCGCTGCGGGCATTGATCTATCTGGCTTGCTCACAACAGGCCGACGGCAGCTTCCATCAAAATTTCTGGATCGACGGAGAGCCGTATTGGCAAGGCATTCAACTCGATGAAGTTGCGTTCCCCGTTATGCTCGCATGGCGGCTGCATGAAGCAAAAGCACTCAGAGATTTTGATCCTTACCCAATGGTCTTGCAGGCCGCGGCATATCTAATCTGCAATGGGCCCGCAACACAACAAGAGCGCTGGGAGGAGGCAAGTGGCTACTCCCCGTCAACATTGGCGTCCAACATCGCTGCCCTTACCTGTGCGGCCGCATATGCCCGCGAGCGAGGCGACCACGAAACTGCGCAATTCATTCAGGAGTACGCAGATTTTCTTGAATCGCACATAGAGGCGTGGACCGTGACGACGGAAGGTTCGCTGTTGCCGGACGTTCGCCGGCATTTCATCCGCATCAATCCCGCCGACCCAGGGGATTCCAACGGGGACGAAAATCCAAATAAAGCACGTTTGGTCATTCGCAACCGCGCTCCGGGCCAAGTTGCCGAGTTCCCGGCAAAAGACATTGTCGATGCCGGGTTTCTCGAACTTGTGCGTTACGGCATTCGCAAGGCCGGCGATCCGCTGTTTGAGGATTCGCTTCGCGTGATCGACGCCGTTTTGAAAGTCGACACTCCCTACGGCCCGTGCTGGCGGCGGTACAACCACGACGGATATGGCCAGCGCGCCGATGGTGGTCCTTACCAGGGTTACGGCAAAGGCAGGGCGTGGCCCCTTCTGACCGGCGAGCGCGGACACTACGAGCTTGCTGCCGGACGCGACCCCACCCCCTACCTCCGCGCGATGGAGGGCTTTGCGTGTTGTGGCGGGCTACTGCCGGAGCAGATCTGGGATGAGCCTGATCGGCCACAACAACATCTGTTCCTCGGCAAAGTCACCGGCTCGGCAACGCCGCTGCTTTGGGCACATGCGGAATACGTGAAGTTCCTGCGATCGATGCTCGACGGGAAAGTCTTTGACTCGATTCCGGTCGTCGTCGATCGATACACCCAGCCGCGGCGCCGCATACAACTCGAAGTGTGGAAACCAAATCGGAAAATTGCAGCAGTACAAGCGGGCGCCACACTACGGATTCAAGCCACTTCGCCATTCCTCTTGCATTGGACGCTGGATGAATGGCAAGCGGCAAACGACACGCAATCGACGCCCGTGGCGCTGGGCATCGAGTTTGTCGATATTCCGATCGTGATCGCGCAGCGCGCCCCGATTCGCTTCACATTCTTCTGGCCGAGCGACCAGCGGTGGGAAGGAGCCGACTATTCAGTAACCATTCGTCATGAGGTCAGAGAAACATCGGCAGCGCCCGCGAGCGACGGTAGGCCCGCTGCGCGCAGAACTCCAGCGACTGCACGTGCTGGTGTTTAGGCGTCGGAGATACGAGTTGTGAATGATGCGTTACCAGTAGTGTACTTGGCGCGGCACGGCGAGACAGCGTGGAGTCGGACCGGACAACATACCGGACTTACCGATTTGCCTCTCACCGAACGAGGCGAGTGCAATGCTCGCAAGCTCGGCGAGCGATTAAAGGGACTTGCTTTCGCCAGCGTATTCACGAGCCCATTGCAGCGCGCAACGAGGACATGCGAATTGGCCGGTTTTAGCGCCAATTTCACAATCAACCCTGATCTGGTCGAGTGGAACTACGGCCAATATGAGGGCCTGCGCACTGTGGATATTCAAACGCAGCGTCCAGATTGGCAGCTCTTTCGCGATGGCTGTCCTGGAGGGGAGACGGTCAACGACATTTGTGAACGGGCGGACCGCGTTGTCGAGCGAATTCGAGCGGTTGAGGGAAATGTGCTCGTGTTTTCGAGCGGACACATTTTGAGGGTATTGGCAACTCGTTGGCTCGGTCTCGAGCCAGTAGTGGGCAAGTATTTGTTGCTCAGCACTGCCAGCCTGAGCGCACTAGGTTATGACCATAACCTGTCCGAGCCTGCGATTCGATTCTGGAACGATACGGAGCATCTGAATCCTCGAACCTTAACGATCGACATTGATGGCTCGGCAGTAATTGCGGCCGCCGCCAGCGTAGATTAACTCGTTCTCTCGAAAACCAAACCTCGACGAGAAAGGCAATGAACTCCCTTCACGAACTTTACCGCCTTGGCCAGAGCATTTGGCTCGATAACATCACGCGAGAATTGCTTACCAGCGGCACGTTGAAAAGCTACATCGAGGACTGGTCGCTGACGGGGCTTACGTCGAACCCCACCATCTTTGCCCATGCGATCAAGAACAGCATGGCGTATGACGTGGCCATTTGCCGGAAGCTCAAGGAAGGCAAATCAGGTGAAACGCTCTTTTTTGAGTTAGCGCTCGAAGACATTACCGAAGCGGCCGACCTGTTTCGGCCAATCTGGGATAGGACCAGCGGTGCGGACGGTTGGGTGTCGCTCGAAGTATCTCCGCTGCTGGCTTACGACACGGCGCGGACGATCGCGGCAGCCAAAGAGTTGCATGCCCGCGCCGGTCGCCCGAACGTGCTCATTAAGATCCCGGGCACGAAGGAAGGCCTGCCGGCTATCGAGGAAGCGATCTTTGCCGGCGTGCCGATCAATGTGACGCTCTTGTTCTCGCGCGAACACTACCTGGCGGCCGCGGAAGCCTATCTCCGCGGAATCGAACGACGAATCGACGCCGGGCTAAACCCTTATGTCGGTTCCGTGGCTTCGTTATTTGTTAGCCGCTGGGACGGCGCTCTCTTGGGCAAGATTTCCGACTCATTGAAAAATCGCCTCGGAATCGCCATCGCAAGGCAGGCATACAAGGAATACCAGGCACTAATTGCATCGCCCCGCTGGCAGCGGACTTACAATTTCGGCGCACGGCCGCAGCGATTGCTGTGGGCCAGCACGGGCACGAAAGACCCGGCGGCGTCCGACACTTTGTACATAAAATCGCTCGCCGCACCGCTGACAGTAAACACGATGCCTGAAGCAACCCTGAAGGCCTTTGCCGATCACGGCGAAGTCGGAGCGGTCATGCCGTTGGATAGGGGCGATTGCGAGGCGACATTCGCAGAGTTTGTCAAAGCCGGCGTCAATATCGATGCGCTCGCCGTACAACTCCAGGAGGACGGTGCGAAGTCGTTCACTAAATCGTGGAATGAACTGATGGATGTACTCGACTCGAAGTGTACGGCGCTCGCGGAAGAGAGAGAGGAGAGTTACGTGTCCAGATAACGAGCGCGTGTAGAAGCCAGAAGGAATCATCGAGCAATATGGAAGAGGGTGTCGCGATGAATGTGCTGACCGTTGATGTCGGTGGGTCCAACGTGAAGATTCTTGCCACCGGCCACGACGAGCCGCGGAAGTTTCCGTCCGGCCGCGCGCTAACGCCCGCGCAAATGGTCGATGGCGTCAAGAAGCTTGCCGCCGATTGGAAGTACGACGTTGTGTCGATCGGGTATCCCGGAGCCGTTCTACATGGCAAGCCCGTGGCGGAACCACACAACCTTCGCCGCGGCTGGGTCGGCTTCGATTATGCACGAGCGCTCGGCTGTCCCGTAAAGCTGATCAACGACGCAGCCATGCAGGCACTCGGAAGTTACCAAGGCGGACGTATGCTCTTCCTTGGGTTGGGCACTGGTTTGGGAACGACGTTCATTACCGATGGCGTCATTGCGCCCATGGAGCTGGGTCATCTCCCGTATAGAAAGGCCACGTACGAAGATTACGTGGGACTTCGCGGTTTGAAGAAGTACGGACGTCGCAAATGGCGGGAATACGTCGCGGACGTGGTTAAGCGATTAGTCGCAACTCTTGAGCCGGAGGATGTGGTTCTCGGCGGTGGGAACGTCAAACAGTTAAAAGAACTGCCTGCCCGTTGCCGGGCTGGCGATAACGCCAACGCGTTTCTCGGCGGATTTCGCCTCTGGGACGGCGCGGCCAACGATGCCTGTAACGGCTCGTCACACGCTGGATCATCCCATAGCACGACGCAATCAAAGCGCGCGCTCAAAGATGCGTCGCGGTCGCAATCTCCGGCCTGGCAAAAGCTCGAAGCCCATTATCAACAGCGTCGCAACGTACATTTGCGCACGCTGTTTCGCGACGACCCAACGCGCGGCGAGCGGATGACCGCCGAAGCGGTTGGCATCTTCCTCGACTACTCGAAGCAACGCGTTTCCGATGAGACGCTTGCACTTCTTTTAAAACTCCCGGAAGAAATCGGCCTGCGAGCTCGGATCGACGCAATGTTCCGCGGCGAGAAGATCAATGTCACGGAGAATCGGGCCGTCTTGCACATAGCTCTGCGGGCGCCACGAGGCTCGTCGATTCTTGTTGAGGGCGCCAACGTCGTTCCCGAAGTCCACGCCGTGCTCGATAAGATGGACGATTTCTCGAATCGGGTCCGTTCGGGGGATTGGAAGGGCCACACTGGGAACCGCATTCGCAACGTCGTCAATATCGGAATCGGTGGCTCGGATCTCGGCCCCGTCATGGCCTACGAAGCGCTAAGGCACTATAGCGATCGCTCGATGACGTTCCGCTTTGTCTCGAACATCGACGGCACCGACTTCGTGGAGGCGACGCATGATTTGGACCCCGCCGAAACGCTATTCATCGTCTCGTCAAAAACCTTCACGACGCTCGAAACCATGACCAACGCTCACAGTGCGCGCGAGTGGTTGCTTCAGGGTCTTGGCAACGAGACCAGCGCGGTGGCGAAGCACTTCGTCGCCGTTTCCACCAATGCCGCCAAGGTTGCGGAATTCGGCATCGACACGGCGAACATGTTTGAATTTTGGGACTGGGTGGGCGGCCGTTACTCGATGGATTCGGCCATTGGGCTTTCGACGATGCTGGCGATCGGACCAGAGCACTTTCGCGAAATGCTCGCTGGCTTTCACGAAATGGATGAGCATTTCCGCACTGCGCCCTTCGATCAAAACCTGCCAGTGCTGATGGCGCTACTAACAGTCTGGAATAACAACTTTCTTGGAGCGGAGACGGTAGCCGTGCTGCCGTACGAGCAGTACCTGAAGCGTTTCCCGGCCTATCTGCAACAGCTCACTATGGAGAGCAACGGGAAGCACGTCACGCTTCAAGGTGCCGCAGTCGACTATCACACTGGGCCGATTTACTGGGGCGAGCCAGGCACCAACGGTCAACATTCGTTCTATCAGCTCATCCATCAGGGCTCACGGCTCATTCCCTGTGACTTCATTGCATTTTTCGAGCCGCTCAATCCCCTCGGCCGTCATCACACGATGCTGCTTGCCAACGTTCTAGCGCAGGCAGAGGCGCTCGCGTTCGGCAAGACGCCTGAACAGGTCAAGGCGGAAGGCACGCCGGATCGGCTTGTGCCGCACCGCGTGTTCGAGGGGAATCGGCCGTCAAACACGATCCTTGCCCAACAACTGACCCCTGAGACGCTCGGCAAGCTGGTCGCTCTTTACGAACATTCAGTGTTTACGCAGGGCGCGATTTGGAACATCGACAGTTTCGATCAATGGGGCGTGGAGCTCGGTAAAGCGCTCGCGCAACGAATTATTCCGGAACTGGAAGCCGACGGAGAGCCGGAGCTTCACCACGACAGCTCCACGAACAACCTGATTCGGCAGTGCCGAAGATTGAAGGAGCGGTGATGAAAGCGCTCATCTTTAATGAACAACAACTGCAGAAGATTAAATCCAGCCCTGGTTTCATTGCGGCGCTTGACCAAAGTGGCGGCAGCACTCCCGGTGCGCTGCGTGTTTACGGAATCAACGACCATGCCTGGTCCAGCGATGATGAAATGTTCGAGATCGTGCATCAGATGCGGACGCGCGTCATTACCAGCCCCAGCTTCACCGGCGATCGGATTATCGGTGCGATCCTGTTCGAGAACACCATGGACCGGGAAGTCCAGGGGCAGCCAACCTCGGATTATCTCTGGAACGTCAAAAGGATCGTGCCCTTTCTCAAGATCGACAAGGGTCTGGTCCCAGAAAACGATGGCGTTCAATTGATGAAACCGATACCACAGCTTGGCGCGCTGCTCGACAAGGCCACGGACAAACTCTTTTTCGGCACGAAAATGCGCTCGTTGGTTAAGCAAGCCAGCGCCGCCGGAATCAAGGCGATTACTAACCAGCAATTTGAATTGGCGGGAACAGTTGGTGACGCGGGTCTTGTTCCCATCATCGAACCGGAAGTCGACATTCGCTGTCCCGACAAAGCAAAAGCCGAAGCGCTCCTCAAAGCGGCAATCCATGAAAAGCTCGAGCGTTTGCCGCCAGGTCATTCGGTCATGCTCAAGTTGACGCTTCCGGAGCAGGACGATTTCTACGCCGATTTCGTCGCGCATCCCAACGTGCTAAGAGTCGTCGCCTTGTCCGGTGGCTACACGCGGGACGAAGCCAACGACCGCCTGCGGCGCAATCACGGCGTTGTGGCCAGCTTTTCCCGCGCGCTTGTCGAGGGGCTCTCGGCGCAGCAATCCGATGCGGAGTTCAACGCAGTGCTGGATCAGTCGATTCAGAGCATTTTTGAGGCGTCTAATACGTAAGCATTCCAACAGCGAAAGGAGCCGGAAATGCCAATCGGAATGATTGGGCTTGGCCGCATGGGCGGCAACATGGTGCGCCGACTACTCAAGAGCGGACATCAGTGCGTCGTCTTCGACCGCTCGCCGAAGGCGGTGGACGACTTGGCCAGCGCAGGCGCGCTGGGCGCCTCTTCGCTCGGCGACTTCGTGAAGAAGCTGCAAAAACCGAGAGCCGTTTGGCTGATGGCGCCCGCGGCGGTGGTCGACAACGTGATCGCCGATCTCCTGCCCCAAATGGAAGCGGGCGACATTATTATCGACGGCGGCAACTCCTATTACGTCGACGACATTCGAAGGGCAAAGCTGCTGGCGTCGAAGAAAATCCATTATGTTGACGTTGGCACCAGCGGCGGCGTTTGGGGAGTCGAGCGCGGCTACTGCATGATGATTGGCGGCGAGGACGAGGTCGTCAAATTTCTAGATCCGATCTTCGCCACGTTGGCGCCGGGCGTCGGAAGTATCCCGCAAACGCCTGGTCGCGAGAAGATCGGCGGCACAGCCGAACGTGGCTACCTCCACTGCGGGCCCAACGGCGCCGGTCACTTTGTGAAAATGGTGCACAATGGCATCGAGTACGGCCTCATGGCCGCGTATGCCGAAGGGATCGGCATTCTGCGCGACGCGAACACCGGGAAGCGCACGCACGAGATCGACGCCGAAACAACGCCGCTGCGCGACCCCGCGCACTATCAGTATGACCTCAATCTGCGAGATATTGCGGAAGTCTGGCGGCGCGGCAGCGTGATCGCTTCCTGGCTGTTGGATCTGACGGCCAAGGCGTTGGTCGACGATCCTGAGTTGTCGGAGTTCGAGGGTCGCGTTTCCGACTCGGGCGAAGGTCGATGGACCATTAAGGCCGCCGTCGATGAAGGCGTGCCGGCGCCAGTACTCAGCGCGGCCCTCTACCAGCGATTCACCTCGCGCGGCGAGGCCGACTTCCAAGACAAGCTGCTCTCGGCGATGCGATTCCAGTTCGGGGGGCATATCGAGAAAGCACGGCCGAGCTAGCAAATACGGAAATCAGCATATGAATACTTCCCAATCCGATGCACTGGTGATTTTTGGCGCCACGGGAGATCTGGCATACAAGAAGATCTTTCCCGCGCTCCAAGCGATGGTGAAGCGCGGAGATTTGAAGGTCCCCGTCGTCGGCGTGGCAAGGTCCGCTTGGACTTCCGATGAGCTCCGCGCCCGCGCGCGCGACAGTGTCGAGCATCGCGGCAAAATCGATCCAGCCGCTTTCGATAAGCTGTCCGGGCTGCTGCGATATGTGTCTGGCGATTACAACGATCCGGCGACATTCGAGCGCATTCGCAAAGAGCTTGGTTCCGCAAAGCGTCCAGTGTTCTATCTGGCGATTCCACCAGTCCTTTTTGAGCCGGTCGTTGAGCAGTTGGGCAAGAGCGGCTGCACGATGGGCGCCCGTGTCATGATCGAAAAGCCATTCGGGCGGGACCTGACGTCGGCACGCGAGCTGAACGCAGTCCTTCGTAAAACCTTCGACGACCAGTCGATATTTCGCATCGACCATTACCTGGGCAAAGCGCCTGTCCACAACATGGTGTTTTTCCGCTTTGCCAACTCCTTTCTGGAGCCATTTTGGAACCGCGATCATGTCGAAAGCGTGCAGATCACGATGGCGGAAGATTTTGGCGTCCAGGGGCGGGGCGGCTTCTACGATGAAACTGGGGCGATCCGCGACGTGGTGCAGAACCATCTGTTTCAAGTGATGGCAAACCTGGCGATGGAGCCGCCTGTCAGGACCGACAGCGAATCGATGCGCGATGAAAAGGTAAAAGTACTCAAAGCGATCCCTCCCTTAGACGCAAACAACCTCGTCCGCGGCCAGTTTCGCGGGTACCGCAATGAGAAAGGCGTCGCACCGGGTTCGCAAACCGAAACCTTTGCGGCGCTTCGTCTGGATATCGATTCGTGGCGGTGGAAGGGCGTTCCATTCTACGTTCGCGCCGGCAAATGCCTGCCTGTGACTTGCACGGAAGTCACGGTCCGACTCCGAAAACCGCCGACAATGTTTCAAGGATACAGGCTGACTTCGAATTACGTCCGGCTTCGGATCAACCCGGAAAATGTATTTGCGCTGGGCATTATGAGCGTTTGTGAAGGCGATGAGAACGTCGGGCAATCTCTGGAATCGATTGCTAGCCGACATCGGTGCCCAACGGAGATGGATGCGTATGAGCGATTGCTGGTTGACGCTATGACGGGAGACGCCACTCATTTCGCTCGCGAGGATTATGTGGAAGAGGCCTGGCGAATCGTCGACCCGGCACTCAAGGCTGGCACGCCGGTGACTGAGTACGAACTGCAAACTTGGGGGCCAGCTGACGTTGACTCACGAGTTTGCCCACCGGGTGGATGGGTAAATCCCGTGGTCGCTACGGAGCCGAACAGTGAAAATTGAAATTCTCCACGACGCCGCAGCTGCAGCCCGCGAGG
>Ga0214472_10005379_pt1 | contig 13467 bp, 11 predicted proteins | sample RVTome_6_FD_207662 | JGI IMG/M metagenome (GOLD analysis project Ga0214472, IMG submission 207662) | Soil microbial communities from uranium-contaminated site in the Upper Colorado River Basin, Wyoming, United States - RVT140D175 | ecosystem: Environmental > Terrestrial > Soil > Contaminated >... | reverse complement strand
ATCGACGAATTCCGTGCCGTCGACCACGACATCCCGCCGGGTGTCTGGCCGGATATGACCGCCCACGGGCACGAGACGGACGAGTGGCCAGGTTTATTCCAGAGGGTTATGGACGCAGACATCCTTGTCCTCGGCACCCCGATCTGGCTCGGCGAGAAGTCCTCGGTTTGCACGCGGGTCATCGAACGGCTCTATGGCAACTCCTCCCAACTGAATGAATCGGGCCAGTACGCTTACTACGGCAGGGTGGGTGGGTGCCTGGTCACGGGAAACGAGGATGGGATCAAACACTGCTCCATGAACATCCTCTACTCGCTGCAGCACCTCGGTTATGTCGTACCTCCCCAGGCCGATGCCGGCTGGATCGGGGAGGCGGGGCCAGGCCCTTCATATCTCGATGAGGGCTCCGGAGGTCCCGAGAACGACTTCACCAACCGGAACACAACATTCATGACATGGAATCTCCTCCACGTGGCGCGGTTGCTCAAAGAGGCCGGAGGCATCCCGGCGCATGGCAACCAACGCTCCGCTTGGGACGCCGGCTGCAGATTCGACTTTCCCAACCCCGAGCACAGATAGGCACAGACAAGACCTCCCATCTACGCTCCGGCGCACATGGCGCAACGCGAGTGCAAGACGGCACTTCTGCGAAGCAGCCCCGCTCTCTCCCCTAGTGGTCTGTCGCGGCGGGCGACTGCACGGGTCACCAGTCCCAACCGATAACGGTCCACACGGCCACCATGGTGAGCGATAGCTCGACATCAGTGGCAAGGCCGTCGGTAAGACCGCTTCTGATCAGGTCGTTCATGGGGAAGGATGGTGGTTCAACGAGTTGAACACTCAAGCGATTTGAATCGCGGCGCAGATCTTTGAATGTTCAGGTGCGGAGTCGGTTTGCTGAACCAGTGGAGAGGATGCTTGGCTTGGGAGATGGCCGGACTCAGACTTGGAATTGACCTCGATGGTGTCGTGGCCGACTTCACCAAAGGCTGGATGCATTTCTACAACCGCGATTTCGGGGCCGAACTCAAGGTGGAAGACTCCGTTTCCTGGAATGGGATCACCGACCTCACTCATTTCAGGTCGATGGGCGAATTCTGGCATTGGGCGTCCGACCTCGATGGAAAGTCCCTGTTCTGGCACCTGGAAACTTTCCCCGGAGCGGTGGAGGCCCTCGATGCGCTCGCCGGCGACGGTCACCACATCGCCATCCTGACGACGAAGCCGGTGTTTGCAGTCCACGACACCTATGACTGGCTGGCCAGGCATCAACTTCCCACGACCGAGGTCCACATTCTGGAGGACAAATGGAGGGTCGACTGCGACGTCTATCTGGACGACTCCCCCGAAGTCTTACCCCAACTCGTCAGGCATCGCGGGGATCGGACAATATGTCGATTCGTCAGACGGTGGAACCAACCGGTGGACGGAGCCATAGATGTGACCGGGTTTTCTGAGTTTCGCGAGGTTGTCTCGCGCTTGGCATGAACCACATCCCTTGAACTAAGTTGACTGACGCGGACACGGGGATTCGCACCCAATAGCAACCACGGAAAGAGTGAGCATGAAAAAGAGAAGCCGTTTGGCTCTCGTAGCTGTTCTCGCACTAGTCCTTGCCGCTTGTGGTGGAGACACCGAAGAGACAACGACGACGGCTGGAGCAGGAGAAACGACAACCACGGAAGAGGTGGTCGACGAGACCACCACAACGGAAGCGACGGTTGAAGTCGGCACGGAGGAAAACCCGATCCAGGTACTCTTCGTCCCGTCGGTATCTGCGGAGGAGATCATCGCCGGTGGCGAGCTTCTCGAGCAGACCCTCGAGGCCGAAACCGGCTATTCCTTCACTGTTGACGTCCCGACCTCCTATGGAGCGGTCGTCGAGGAACTATGCGCCAACCCGGCAGCCACGATGGCGTTCATACCAGCGCAGGCTTATGTGTTGGGTAATGATCTGTGTGGAGTTGAGGTCGCACTCAAGGCCCTCCGCTTTGGCTACACCGAGTACTGGACCGAATTTATCGTTCCCCGCGACTCGGACATCGAGAGCTTCGAGGACCTCGCCGGACGCACCTGGGCATACCCGGACGCCACCTCGACATCGGGTTTCTTGTTCCCCCAGGGAATGTTCCTTGACTCAGGAATAGAACCAGGTGACACCCTTGAAGCCGGTGGCCACAACCAGGTAGTCCTCGCGGTCTACCAGGGTGACGCCGACTTCGGCACCACCTTCTTCTCCCCGGCAATCGATGGGGAAGGCAGCGACCTCTGGGATGGCGACCCCGCCAACGCCGATGTCCCGGATGACCGGGTGGACTCCTGCACCCTCGACGGTGAGGGCGAGATCGTCTGTGGTGAGGATTACTACCCGCGCGACGCACGCCGCAATATCAGGGACACCAACCCCGATGTGATCCAGCAAGTGCGAATCGTGACCCTCTCGGACCCGATCCCGAACGACACCTTGTCCTTCGGCCCGGAGTTTGACGAGATGCAGAAGGAGTCGATAATCGCGGCTCTGACGGCCTTCGCCAGCGACGACCCGGATGGGTTCTCGACGGCGTTCGAGGCATACTCCTGGTCCGGAGTGGCAACGACCACCGACGCCGAGTTCGACGCAGTGCGGGCGATTGTCGCCGCCCTGGGTCTGAGCCCGGACGACCTCTAGGTCGAAACGATCAGGAGTGACGCCGGGTGGACCTTCCACCCGGCGTCACTCCTACCAAGATGCTGCGCGTCGAAAATCTCACGAAGGTCTATGACAACGGGACCGTTGCCCTCAAAGACGTCAGTTTCGAGGTACCGGCAGGGCAGTTTCTTGCCATAATCGGATTGTCCGGATCCGGAAAGTCAACGCTCCTGCGCTGCATCAACCGGCTTATCGAGCCGACTGAGGGCAAGATCTACTGGAACGACGAGGACGTTACGGCCGCAGGCCAGGAGGATTTGCGCCGTATCCGCCGTCGAATCGGAATGGTCTTCCAACACTTCAACCTGGTCAATCGCTCCCAGGTCATCACCAATGTCATGGCCGGGCGCCTCGGGTACACAAACCCTGCCCTGGCGATGATCAACCACTTCTCAGCCGAAGATGTCGCCAACGCGATGCGTTCTCTCGTTCGGGTCGGACTCGATGAGAAAGCATTCTCCCGCGCTGACGAGTTGTCCGGTGGTCAACAGCAGCGGGTGGGAATCGCGAGAGCACTGATGCAGGATCCCGAGATCGTCCTCGCCGACGAGCCGGTGGCAAGTCTCGATCCGGTTCTTGCACATTCGATCATGCAGCACCTCGAATCGATCAACAAAGACGACGGGACCACCGTCTTGTGCTCGCTCCACTTCCTCGATCTGGTCCACCGATACTCGGATCGGGCACTGGCCCTATTTGACGGAGAACTCGTATTCGACGGCCCTCCGTCCGGGATCGACGACGCCAAGTTCAAGGACATCTACGGACACGAGGCGGAACGAGTTGGCTGACCGAAAGAGGGGCACCAACAAAAAACCGCGCCGCCGACTGTTACTCATCGCCGGCATCATCGGCGCGATACTCATCTATGGCCTCGCTGTGGAGAGGACTGGGGTCAGCCTCGACGAGATAACTTCCGAGTCGCGGCAGACATCCCTCTTCCGGATCATACGTTCCCTCGCCAGACCTGAACTTGTCACATACGACACCGCAGAGGTGATCACCGAAGTCGACCTGTTCATCCCGTGCGTTGGAGAGCCAGCCCCCGCAACGGGCCCCCAGCTGGGGGTGACGCCGGGCTGCGGTGAGCCCGGAGATGTGGTGACGGTTGTCGGCAGCGGGTTTGAGCCGGTGACCCTGGGTCGCCTCCAATTCATCCCCGATTCCGAATTCGAGGTCACCTTACCTCTCACCTCCTTCGAGACGGACCGCGACGGGAGATTCGAAGCCGAGATCACGCTGCCGGAACGTCCTTCCGACAATCCACAGCAGCTCCGAGCATTAGTTTCTGAACGACTGGGGACATGGGCTGATCGCGAGGAGGTGTGGACCGACCTCAACGAAAACGGTGTGGTCGACCTCGGAATCATCGAGAACGGCCAATTCACCACGTCGGTCCAGGGTGTATCAACGGACACACCGGCGGTGGCCTTGTTGGATGCAACCCGGCAGGTAACCGAGTTCCTCACCACTGGAGAGGCCTTTGTCGCCGCTGAAGGGCCAGCCAACGGCCTGGAGGCACTGCCTATCGGCGAAGGGTCAGGCGATATCTCAATCCAGTCGATTGAACCCTCACCCGATGGGGTGTCGGTCACTATTTTCGGCCCTGACGACACAGACATATCCGCATATCGTGTTGCGGTTTATGACGGAGCATCGGGCGAAGAACTCGGTACGGCGGTGCTCGGCGATCTGATCGAGATGTCGCCTCGGGTATCTGAAACTGCCTGGCTGACGCTCGAGAAGATCATTGACACGGTCTTTCTCGCTCTGGTGGCAACGACTGCGGGCCTGATCGTTGCCTTGCCGCTCAGCTTCATAGCCGCGCGCAACCTGATGAGGGATGTTTCGACGACGGTGATCGGGCTCGGGTTTGCCCTGATCGCCATCCCTGTTGGATTCTGGCTGGGCATGCAGTACGTCCGTTTCCAACGATCGGTGCTGGACGGAACGGTCGACAACGTCGCGATCCAGCTGGCATTGTTTGTGATCGGTGGCCTGGCGGTGTTCCTCCTGATCCGCCAGATTCTCTTCGGTCCGGAGGTGGTATCCACGCCGGTTCGAGCCCTGAGGGGTATCGGAATGGTGGTGGCGGGAGCAGCCTTCCTGGAAGGAACCTTCGGTCTCCTCACGGCATTCGGTGAAGCCCTGCACGATCCGTTCGGACCTCTGGGCTTTGTCCCGGGCCTCTTTTCTACCCTTGGTGAGCTAGGCACGGTCGCCCTGCCGATCATCATCGGATTGGGGGCGATCGTCATCCCGGTCGGGTTGACGAATCGCGCAGCCCACTGGTTGCGGAGCCACCTTGCGGAGGGACCGCGAGCGGTTGTCCAGTTCTCATCGATGGCGCTTGGTGGAGCAGTCGCGGCCGCAATCCTCGGTGGTCTCATCGACTGGGTGTACCAGATCACCGACCCGGTCAAGACCCTATGGATTCCAGCGGCTGTGGGTGCCGTCGTCGGATTGGTCCTCGCCGAGGTGGGACGCCGAAGTGGCGAGGTCAAGATCGGTCTGTCCATCTATTACGTGGCTCGAACCATCTTCAACACTCTGCGCTCCATCGAGCCATTGGTGATGGTGATCGTCTTCGTCGTCTGGGTCGGTTTCGGTGAGTTCGCGGGTTCGATCGCCCTCGCCATTCACACGGCAGCGGCTCTTGCCAAGCTCTACTCGGAGCAGGTCGAGTCGATTTCCTCGGGCCCACTGGAGGCCGTGCGTGCAACGGGAGCCACACGGATGCAGCAAACTATCTATGCCGTTGTCCCCCAAATCGTCCCTCCGTATATCGCTTTCACCATGTACCGCTGGGATATCAACGTGCGACTCTCGACGATTCTCGGATTCGCCGGTGGTGGCGGGATCGGCTTCCTGCTGCAGCAAAATGTCCAGTTGGGCCTGTACCGCGCCGCATCGGTGCAGATGCTTGCGATCGTGATCGTCGTCGCCAGCATGGACTACACCTCCAGCCGTCTGCGCGAGCGTTTCACGTAGTGATCTGTCGACCCACCGCCACCTCGGCCAATCTCACTGCACGCTCTCATGACTGAGATGAGGCGCATCACCCGGAAGGAACGCGAGGACCAAGAAGCGCTCCTGCTCTCCCCGGCCGCCACCCTTTCGACACGGACCAGGGGCCGTCAGAAGCCGGAGGAGGATGACGAGTTCCGTACCTGCTTCGAGCGCGATCGTGACCGCATCATTCACACCAAGGCGTTTCGCCGCCTCAAGCACAAAACCCAGGTGTTCTTGAATCCCGACGGGGACCACTACGTGACCCGGATGACCCACACCATCCATGTGACCCAGGTCGGTCGGGCGCTGGCCAGGGCACTCGGGCTCAACGAATCACTTGCGGAGGCCATCTGCCTGGCCCACGACGTGGGACATTCTCCCTTCGGCCATACCGGTGAAGACGCCCTCAGCCCCTTCGTCGACGGGGAGTGGCTCCACTCGGCGCACGGGGTCCGGACACTTTCCGTTCTCGAGCCACAGAACCTCACCCACGAGGTTCTCGACGGGATCCGAGCGCACTCCTGGAGAATCAGCCCTCCCCCGGAAACCCCCGAAGCCTGGGCTTGTCGGTTCGCCGACCGGATCGCCTACCTGACCCATGACGTGTCGGACGCGTTGCGCGCAGGAGTGATCGACTACCACGACATCCCGCCCGACACCTTCACCACCTTCGGCGCCACCAGCCGCGAATGGATCGGGTCCATGGTCAACTCGGTGATCGAGGCAAGTTATCGCTCCGGGACGGTGGAGATGGAACCAGAGCACCTCGAAGTGATGGACCGGCTGCGGGTCTTCATGTTTGAGCGTGTCTATCTGAGCCCCGAGACCGAAAAGCAGAAGGGGCGCGCGATCCAGGTGATTCAGGACCTGGTTGGCTACTTTCGGGACAACCCCGGCGAGGTGCCGGCGACCTTCGCGGTGCCGGGCTCAGACGCCTTGACCGCGGCGATCGACTACGTCGCGGGGATGACCGACAGATTCGCCCTCACTACCTGGGACAAGCTCTTCCGGCCACAACTCGAGTTCTGATCCGCTGGTGACGACGGAAATTTCGGGCATCCACCCAGCGTGGTTAGCGTTCAGCCCTCATGCTCAGGATTGACTCGCTTGCAAAGCGGTACGGGGACGTCGTGGCGCTCGATAACTGTTCGTTTGAGGTAGATCGCGGCCGGATGCTCGGTTTCCTCGGGCCGAACGGAGCCGGAAAGACAACAGCAATGAGGGCTGTCTTCGGCCTCGTCAAGCCAGACGCCGGCACAGTTACATGGAATGGGACCGAAATCGACGACGAGGCCAGAAGACGATTCGGCTATATGCCAGAACAACGAGGTCTCTACCCGCGGATGAAAGTTGCCGACCAGGTCGCGTATATGGGTCGCCTCCACGGGATGTACAAAACCGAAGCTCAGCAGGCAGCCAACTCGTGGTTGGACCGGCTCGGGCTCGAAGATCGCAAGGACAGCACCCTCGAATCGTTGTCGCATGGAAACCAGCAGAGGGTCCAGCTGGCGGTGGCTTTAGTCCACGACCCAGAGCTGCTCGTACTCGACGAACCGTTCAGCGGCCTCGACCCGATTGCCACCGAGACGATGGCGGAGATCCTCACCGAGGAAGCCGCAGCGGGAAAAGCAGTCGTGTTCTCCTCTCACCAACTGGACGTGGTGGAAGACCTCTGCGAGGACGTGGCAATCATCAACGCCGGTTCAGTGGTTGTCGAGGGGATCGTCAAGAAGTTGAAAGATGCGGCCCCGATCCGCCACATCGAGATAGAGCTGGACGAGGGGGCGGAAGAACTGCTGTCTGACCTCGATGGAATACGCCGGGTCACCCAGAAAGGCAATGTCCACACCGCCATCGTCGACGCCGGCACGGACGTGCGAGTACTGCTCCAGAAGGCACACCAGACCGGAGCGGTCCGGCACTTTACTTATACGACGCCGTCGCTGACCGATCTCTTCCGCGAGGCAGTCAGATGAGGTCGATGTCGTTGATCGGGCTAGTTGCGGCGCGAGAGATCGGAGAGCGCGGGAGGTCGAAGCCATACCTGATCACCTCGAGCCTGACTGCTCTCCTCGTCATTGCGTTGATCGTCCTGCCAGGGTTGTTCGAAGACGAGACGGACACATTTCGCATCGGGTCCGTCGGTGAAGGGAACAGCGCCATAATCGAGACGGCCGAAGTCCTTGGCAACTCTGGTGATGAGGAGGGAGCCGCGCCGACCCTCGAGATGGAGGAGGTCGGGTTCTCCTCACGCCAGGAAGGGGAATCTGCTCTATCAGAGGGCGACGTGACCGTCGTGCTGGTTGATGGGGTCGAGATGATCATCGAACGTGAAGGGGGCTTCTTCGGTGGTGGCGGAGGGCCGACGGCGTTGCTTCAACAGGCCGCAGGCGCGATCGCCCTCGAACAAGTTATAGCAGAGAGCGGTGAATCGGCGGAAGCGGTCATTGACATCATCTCCTCGGAGTCGCTGGACGTGACACCTCTCGTCGAAGCGGAGGGTGACACCGGTGAGGCGTCGGTGGTCGCGTACTTCGGCCTCATACTCCTGTACATGGCGATCATCCTCTATGGAACTTGGATTCTGACCGGCGTCACCGAAGAAAAGTCGAACCGCGTTGTCGAGGTGATGATCTCTGCGATCCGTCCCTGGCAACTTCTTGCGGGGAAGATCGTCGGCATCGGGTTTCTCGCCCTGGTCCAATTTGTCGGCACAATCGTCATCGCTTTGGTGACCATCAGGCTTTTCGCAAGCTTCGACATACCTGACATACCTCCCGGAAGCCTGTTCAATCTCGCCGTCTGGTTCGTCCTCGGATTTCTCCTCTATGCGGTCCTCTTCGGGGCAGCCGGATCGTTGGTGGGACGGCTCGAGGACGCCCAGAGCGCCGCCATGCCGATGACCATCTTCTCGGTTATCGGCTTCTTCGCAGGTTTTGCCGTGCTCGACGACCCCGACGGGATCGTTGCTCGAATCAGTACGTTCTTCCCGTTCACCGCCCCCTTCACGGTTCCGATCAGGGTGTCACTCCAGGCGATCCCGCTATGGGAGTACGCTGTGTCTGTTGTCATCACCGCAGCCACCATCTACCTGGCGGTACGGGCCGCCGGCAGGATCTACGCAGGGGGAATCCTGAGATCCGGCTCGAGAACCAAGATCCGCGACGCCTGGCGATCGGCCGAAGGTTGAGACCGGTTGGCGGGGGGTTGGGAGGATGACCTACCAGCACCTGCTCATCGAGAAGAAAGGCGCCATCGCCACCCTGTGGCTGAACCGGCCGGACAAGCTGAACGCACTCTCGGCCGACATGTGGGAAGACATCCCACGCGCTGTTGGTGAGCTCGGAGAGGACACAGCGGTCCGGGTGATCGTGGTCGCCGGCAAGGGCGATTCCTTCACCGTCGGCATCGATGTCGGAATGCTCGCAAGCCTCGCTCCCGAGGGCCGGTCGCAAGCCGCTACCAACAAAGCCCTCTATGGCAAGATCAAGGAACTCCAACACACTGTCTCAGTGTTTGCGGAGTCGGACAAACCCGTAGTCGCGGCCGTCCACGGTTACTGCCTTGGCGCCGGCATGGATCTGGCAACCGCGTGCGACATCCGACTTTGCTCCAGCGATGCAGTGTTCTCGATTCGCGAGACGCGGATGGGACTGGTCGCCGATGTCGGCACCCTACAGAGGCTGCCCGGGATCATCGGGTCGGGACATGTTGCAGAACTCGCGTTCACCGGAGCCGACATCGACGCCACCAGGGCCAGTGAGATCGGATTGGTCAGTCGGGTCGAGCCGGACCCGGATACTCTCATGGAATCGGCAACCGACCTCGCACTGCGCATCGCCGACAATTCACCGCTGGTTCTCGGAGGAGTGAAGAGGGTTCTTCAAGCCAACCGGGGTCGGACGGTCGAAGAAGCACTCGATTACGTCGCCCATTGGAACAGTGCCTACCTCCTTTCCAATGATCTCTTCGAGGCGACTTCGGCGTTCGTGGAGAAGCGAAAGCCTGAATTCAGCGGGGAATAGACATTGGGCAACCCGGATGCGGAAGTCGTCGGGGCGGGTCCCAACGGACTGACCGCAGCAGCGCGTCTCAGCCGCTGCGGCAGGAAGGTCCTTGTCCTCGTGGCTTCCGAGACCATCGGTGGTGGCACCCGGACGGCTGAGTTGACCGAACCCGGCTTCAGCCACGATGTCTGTTCTGCCATTCACCCATTCGGGGTGATCTCTCCCGCATCCACAACCCCGCGATGGACCTGGTGGGATCACACCCAGACCGATCACAGCAACCGCCAATCCTGTCCACGGGACGATCGGTTCCGAGGTCGGCGCGGCATAGCCCTGACGGATCGAGTTGAGAGTAACGCCCGTGTAGTAGGCGGTGGCGGTTGCCCGGCAGGTCACCGTGGTACAGACTCGAAGCAGGTCGGTATAAAGGTGCTGGTCGAGTTGGAAACGAGCCGAGGCGCCGAGGCGCGAGTCGGTTCGCTCGGCGTATCGCAAAAGGTCGTAGCCGAAGTCGTGGACACGGCATGCATCATCGAATGAACCGGGGCCGATTCCTCCTGGTGTGGAACAACCCCCATTCGGATTCAACAATGTCCCGCCTGCTGCGACGGGTTGGTAGCCGAGCTCACCCTCGAAGGTTCCCGGAACGGTGTCGAGGACCGAGTAACCGCCCCCTAGAGAGGCAACCGTAAGTGCTGCCTCAGGGGATGGGTTTCGTACCGGGTGGAAAAGCGTGTGCCCGATACCGCTGGTGATCAAGGCGATCCATCCCAAGACTACGACGCGGATGAGCCGGCGACCGGCTCTGAGCTGTCGGACATAGGGAAGCGCAAACGGGTTCAGGGACCTGCCCCACCCTCGATGCTCCACCATCGTGATGAGGCTGAACGCGAGCCGGCGCACTGACCCGTTGGGCTGGTAAAGCGCACGAAGATGGCGAGTGGCAGAGGCAGCGCCGTTTGAATCCACCGTCGGTGTGTTGGTGCTGTGGCTCATGCCGACAACATCACTCAGAATCCGGGATCCGCCTATCGGGTCTTGCCCCCACGGGATTCACCCATGGGGGAGATCCCCCATGTCAGCACCTCGCGCCCTTTGATACGCTTCGCCGTAGCCTCGGAAAGGAGAAAACATGAGGCTCACACGATTACGGGCAGCCATCGTCGCCATTGCACTGGTGGCCTCCCTTCCGGGGGTAGCGGCCGCGGAGCAACCCAGCGAGACGGTCTACCTTTCTCTCGGAACTTCACTGGCGGCCGGATCCCAGATCGACGCCGAAGGTTCAACCACCGCCTCCTCGGATTGGTCGTACCCCGACCAGCTCTACCAGCGGATCAAGGGACGCTTGTCACCCTCTCTTGTCCACGAAAAGCTGGGGTGCGCAGGCGAGACAACGGACACCATCCGAGGTGGCCTGACCCCCACCGGGCGCGGATCGAATTGCAGCTACGAAAGCGGGTCACAGCTCGCCGAAGCTCTGGGCATAATCGAACAGGGCAACGTCGTCCTGATAACGATCGACCTCGGAGCCAACGACATTCTCGACACCCAGCTGGCATGCGGGGGAGTCCCGGCATGTATAGCCCCACAGATCCCCACCATCGCCGGCAAGGTCGGGGCTGTCGTCGGGGAACTTCGGGAAGCAGGGTACGGCGGGCCAATCCTCGCCATGAACTACTACAACCCTCAGGTGGCTGCGGCTATCGGCTTTTTCGCCGGGATGCCCGGACCACTCAGTCCGAGTTTGGCCCTCGCCGTCGGCAGCGACCAGCTGCTCCAAGCGTTCAACGCGGCTCTCGGATTCTTCTACCTCCAGGAAGAGGCCGAGGTCGTGGACGTCTACGCCGCCTTCAACTCAGGAGATTTCGGCGACGACCGCCCACTCAACGGAGTACCCGACAATGTCGATGTTGTCTGCGCACTCAGCTACATGTGCCCCTCCGACCCAGAAGTCAAGGCGAACATCCACCTGAATCGAAAAGGCTACAAGGTGATCGCTAAGACCTTCCTCGAGGCAGTTGTCGGACTCGAGCCGGCGGCTTGAACGTCAACCGAGCGGGTGCGGGCCGGAGAAAGCTCGCACCCGCCCGGCCTGCGCCCGGGTGGAGGAGTAGCGTTCGCATCATGGTGACCACGACGGAGGGGGTTCCTACGCCGGTCAACGACACCCTGCGTGGCGTCGCCGCGGGTTATCGGGTTCTTGCCTGGGTGTGGATGCTGATTCTGGTCGTTGTGGAAATCACGGGTGGAAAACCCTCGAACCGACCGGTGCTGACGACAGCAATGGCTTTGGCCACCGTCTGGTTGGGGGTGAGCCTGTGGGCCAGCCGGAGAAACGAGCGGCTGGGCAGCGCCTGGTTTGTCGTCACCGACGGGATCGTTGCGCTCGCCGTGAACGCCTCAGGGTGGCTGGCAGGCACCGAAGACTTCGTAAGCGGGGGTTGGCCCGGTTCGTGGCTTTTCATGGTCGCCTTCGCCACCAACCTCTCATGGACTCTCGGCGCAGGGTTCCTCCTGGTCGCTTGGAACATTGTCCTACACCTTCTCCACGGTCTTCCGCCTGGCCGCACCGCAGGCACATTTCAGTTCATCGCACTCGCCTTGATCGTCGGGTGGACCTTTGACGGACTGCGCCGGAGAGAGAATCTCCGGCTTGAAGCCGAGGGCGCCCTCGCCAGGCAGAAGGAAGAGACTGCTCGGCACCAGGAGCGTTCCCGGCTGGCAGACCATCTCCATGACTCCGTTCTGCAGACTCTTCACGCCATCCGGGTTGACGCTGACCACGCCGATCAGGTGCGATACCTCGCTCGACGCCAGGAGCGCGAACTCCGCCGGACCATCGAGGAGTTCCGTTCGCCTCATTCGGACAGTTTCAAAGCGCGCCTGCTCCGATACCGGGACGAGGTCGAAGATCTCTGTAGGGAGGTCCGCATCGTGGATGTCATTCGCGACGACAGACTCGTCACTCCAGCACTCGAAGTGGCGCTGGCAGCGGCGCGGGAAGCGCTTATGAATGCGGGAAAACATTCCGGCGCAGCACAGATCGACCTTTACAGCGAGATCACCGACGGCGAGGCCGTCATCCATATCCGCGACCGCGGCGTCGGCTACATCGTGCCAGCCAAACATGAGCGTGGACTGGGGAGGAGAGTCGTGGATCCGATCGGACAGGTCGGAGGACAGGCCATGGTGGCCTCCCGGCCCGGGGAGGGGACCGAGGTCACCATACGCGTCCCTTGCCCATGAAAGAGCCTGCTCTTCCTTCGGTGTTCATCGTTGAGGACCACCCCCTGGTTCGCAAGGGAATCGAGGCAATGATCGCCGACCGATACTGCCTCGCAGGCTCAGCCGATGAGGTTTCCGCCGCTGTGGAGATGATCCGAGAGCGCAAACCCGACCTGGTCCTTCTCGATGTCAAGATCCCTGGCGGTGGCGGAGCGGCGGTAGTGGAGGCAGTACGCCGCTTCGACGGCAACATGCCCTTCCTGGTCCTCTCCGTGTCCGCCTCCCGTGAGGATGTGGTGCGGATGTTCGAGAACGGGATCGATGGCTATCTGGTCAAGACTGCCGATGAGGATTTTGTCCTGGAAGCGATCGCCCAGACATTGGCAGGCTCCCGACCCGTCTCCCCCGAGGTCGCCGGGTTTCTCCTCGACATCGATCGAGATATCCCCGAGGCGGCGGGCATTCAAAAGCTCACCCCACGGGAAAGAGAGGTCACCACCTACGTCGCACGAGGGTACTCATACCGAGAAACGG
>Ga0214472_10005377_pt1 | contig 13474 bp, 10 predicted proteins | sample RVTome_6_FD_207662 | JGI IMG/M metagenome (GOLD analysis project Ga0214472, IMG submission 207662) | Soil microbial communities from uranium-contaminated site in the Upper Colorado River Basin, Wyoming, United States - RVT140D175 | ecosystem: Environmental > Terrestrial > Soil > Contaminated >... | reverse complement strand
GTGAAGACGATGCGCCACATCGCCGCCGGGGTATTCCAAGGGGGTTGTGCTCCGGCGGGGCCGGCGCTAAAATGGCGTTTGAAAATCCTATCCGTTTCCGCTTGCAATTTTCGCAACACTGATTTTTAAGGCTTTGCACATCAGGGATGTCACTCTACAAGCTCAGATCGACTGCCGAGCCCAGGAAGAATTTTATTGATTTTGCTTGTGTTCACGCCTTTTCAAATCTGTCAAGACAAAAAAACTTGAGGATCGAGTACCAGGATTTTGTCAATGCGCCGCAGTTCATGGCGGCATCGCAAGATATTTTGTATGAAGACAAGAATGTCGGCACGTTGCAAGTCGTGATGTCGCAGCATAGTCTGCAGCAACAATTCTGGCGCAACATTGCTGGCATTCTCGCCCTGACCTTGATTGTCATTGCGGCCATCTTTCTCACCTCGATGCTGGTCACCCGGCGCTATATCTCGCCGCCGCTCATGAAACTTCAACACGCCGCCGCCCTGATTGCCAATGGGGATCTGGAGACGCCCATTGAGACCCGCGGCCGGGACGAGATTGCCAGCACGGCCAGGGCGCTCAGTCTCATGCGAGACTCCCTGCGGCAATTTGTCGGCGCCTTGCAAAGCCGCAACGCCAAACTCGAAGTCTACAACCGCACCCTCGAATATCGGGTTGAAGAGCGCACTGCGGCATTGGCCGAAGCCATGCAAGCCGCCGAATCGGCCCGCCTGGCCGCCGAGGCCGCGAACCACGCCAAGAGCACGTTTCTCGCCAACATGAGCCATGAGTTGCGCACACCGTTGAATGCGATCATCGGCTACGGCGAAATGCTGACAGAAGAGGTGGAGGAGCGCGGCCACCACGAATTCATCCCCGATCTCGAACGCATTCAGACTGCAGGACGCCATCTGTTGACGCTGATTAGCGACATTCTGGATTTGTCAAAAATCGAGGCGGGCCACGTGGAGCTGGAACTCGAAACCTTCGACCTCGCCACCATGATTGAGGAGGTGGTGAGCACGATTCAACCGCTGGTGCGCAAAAACGCCAACTCGCTGGACGTACAATGTGCGCTGGATTTAGGAACCATGCGGGCGGATACCACCAAGGTGCGGCAGACGCTACTGAATCTGCTGAGCAATGCCTGCAAGTTTATAGAGAAGGGCACGATCAAACTGCGAGTGGAGCGGGACAAGCAGGCTGAGACCGAGAAGCTGATTTTCGAGGTGACGGATACCGGCATCGGGATGAGTGAGGAGCAGCTCAACCATGTATTTCAGCCGTTTACCCAAGCAGGTGCGTCAACGACCCGCAGATATGGCAGCTCTGGTCTCGGCCTGGCGATCAGTCAGCATTTTTGCCATATGATGGGTGGCTATATCACCGCTGAGAGCACGCTGGGCGAAGGGTCAACGTTCTGCACCCGACTCCCGGCACACGTGTCTGATGCGGCCACGTAGAAGGGGATACCCCATCTCCAGGGTGATGAGCCCCGTTATTTAGGCTCTCCGCATGGCGTGCGCAGCTGCTGAAGTATGGCACGCGCAGCTGCTGGATTGTGGTGTGATGGGGGTGGACGAACGCATCTGACCGTTGTTTGAGGGACAACTTGTTCCTGTCTTGCCAACCAAACCTGTGAAGTGGGACATGCTAAGGAGAGTGAAGTGGGACATTCGCTACAGCAGACGACGACTACCGGGAATAACAGGGGCGAGGAAATTGAGCAGTTCGACGTGATCATCATTGGCGCCGGAGTTACGGGGCTGTACGCGTTGTACCGCCTGCGCGAACTCGGGCTCTCGGTGCAGGTCTTCGAGGGCGGTGGTGGCGTGGGCGGCACCTGGTATTGGAATCGCTACCCCGGAGCGCGCTTCGACTCCGAGAGTTATACCTATGGCTATTCATTCTCGGAAGAACTCTTACAGGAGTGGGACTGGAAAGAACTGTATTCAGGCCAGCCGGAGAACGAGCGCTACCTCAACTATGTGGCGGACAAGTTCGACCTGCGTCAACACATCCGGTTTAACTCACATGTCGTTTCGGCCGTCTTTGACGAAGGCGAGGGCCTCTGGCAGATCCACTTGGAGGATGGCCAGCAGGCGCGAGCACAGTTTTTTATCACGGCTGTAGGTAGCCTGTCTGCCTACTACGTACCGGACTTCGAGGGCATCGACAGCTTTCAGGGCGACTGGTGTCACACCGGTCGATGGCCGGCGGCAGGCATGGACCTGGCCGGCAAGCGGGTAGGGGTGATCGGCACTGGGGCCACCGGCGTTCAGCTCATCACGGAGATTGCCAAAGAAGTCGGCCATCTGACCGTCTTCCAACGCACCGCGAATTACTGTGCGCCGCTGCGCAATCGCCTGATCGACCCCGAAACGCAGCGCCAGATCAAGGCGAACTACCCGGAGATCTTCAAAAAGTGCAGCGACACTGCGGGTTCGTTTATGCATCAATTCGACTCGCGGTCAGCCATGTCGGTCTCACCAGAAGAGCGGCTGGAGCAGTACGAGAAGTTGTGGACAGAACCGGGTTTCAAAAAATGGCTCAGCAATTTCTATGATGTCATGATGCCCGGAGAGGCCAACGAGGACTACGCCGAATTCGTTCGCAATAAAATTCGCGAGCGTGTCAAGGACCCCGTGGTGGCGGAAAAGCTCGTGCCCAAAGACCACATGTTCGGCTCTAAGCGCCTTCCCTGCGAGAGCGGGTATTACGAGGTTTACAACCAGGACAATGTGCTACTGGTTGACGTGCGCGAGGCCCCCATCGAGCGCATCACCCCCAGGGGCGTCAAGACCACGGACGCCGAGTATGAACTGGACGCCCTGATCTTTGCCACGGGATACGACGCCGTGACCGGGTCGCTGATCCGGATCGACATTCGAGGCGAAGGCGGGCAAACCTTGAAGGACAAGTTTGCCAACGGCCCCCGCACCTATATGGGCATCTCTAGCGCTGGCTTTCCAAATCTCTTCACCATCAATGCCGCTTCGGTTGGCAACTTCGTGCGAGCTTGCGAGCCGCTGGTGGACTGGGTGAGTGAGGCCATTTGCTATGTGCGCGACCATGGGTTTGCGCGCATCTCGCCCACCCTCGAGGCAGAAGCGGCCTGGACGCAGCACGTCTCCGAAGCGGGCGCCAAGATTCTCCGGACCCAGGCCAACTCTTGGTTCGTGGGGGCCAATATTCCCGGCAAAGCCCGGGTCTTACTCACCAGTCCGGACAGCGCCCCAGTGATGCGGGCGAAGCGAACTGAAGTGGCCTCCAAGGGCTACCAGGGATTCCTACTGAAATAGGGCAATCAAGGTTGAGCGGGGCGCACTCCTGTGCCATTGTTTGGCCACCGGAGCGACTCTGTGGGAGCCAAGTCCCTGGGACGTGCCGGCAAACCCACCCATCATCGAGCCTCCTGCCGCGGAGGCTCTGTCGCGGCAGACGATGCTGATCGCCGAAGCGTTGGATGCGGCCGGCGACCGTATCACAGCTTGAACTTCGTTACCGGCCACGATGCTTACACAATGGCCCATGGGCCGCGTCCCCGCCTAGGGTTGATCGAAGATTGACTCGGGACCCTGCGGCACGTCACCACCCACCCCGATCTGGAGGGGTGGGTCTATTCCTGGCTGTTTGGGGCTATAACTCGCCAGACAAGCGGGGTTGATATCGGTTGTTCGATTCCACCAGAGACTGCAAATCCACAGATGAGGATAAATGCAATTCTTCGCCTACATTAATAGAATCTAAATCATTGTGGGTTATCCTCCTTGCCCAAGAACGCTTGAAATGGTTTAAACTCTTGACTATGATATGTTGGAAAAGTCTGATCGGCATCTGTTCGGAGATATCCTCCACTCGGCTTGGCTAGCGAGCCTCCCTTCGCGCCGTATTGATGGGGTAGGGCCAACTTCTCTCTGTCGCGAACCGATGCACTCAAATCGACGTCAGGAGAGCGCAAAACGGATTTCAGTATGGCGCAACTCTTCCATCCGAGCATCAATACTCTCTCTCGTCTCAGCATCTTTGGTGCCGTCATCGTGGCCATTGTCCTATGGTGGCTGCTCGCCAAAATCAATCACTCATCATATGTCACCCAACTGGGTGTGGCACGCACACAAACCGTACCCTTTAGCCATAAGCACCATGTGAGCGGCTTGGGCCTGGATTGCCGCTATTGTCACACCTCGGTTGAAACTTCCGCCTTTGCCGGTATTCCATCGACCAAAACGTGCATGACCTGTCACTCTCAAATATGGTCCGACAGCCCCATGCTAGAGCCGGTGCGCGCCAGTTATCGCACGGGTGAAGCACTCGTTTGGAAGCGGGTGTACGACTTGCCGGATTATGTCTATTTCAACCATAGTATCCACGTTAAAAAAGGCATCGGCTGTGTCTCCTGTCACGGGGATGTCAGTCAAATGCCGCTGGTGTGGCAAGCATCGACCCTCCAAATGGATTGGTGTCTGGATTGTCACCGCGCGCCGGAGAAGTTTGTGCGACCGAGGTCGGCGGTGTTCAAAATGGACTGGCGACCTCCCACCTATCAGGTGGCTCTCGGCGAACAATTGGTACGGGAATATCACATACAGTCATTGATCTCTTGCTCGGTGTGCCATCGATGAAACGTCCTACACAGCTCTTCACCGGCTCGTTGGAACCAACGGATGACGCCGCGATCCGGTCACGGTTAGATACGGCTCAAGGGCCAACCTATTGGCGCAGTTTGGAAGAACTTGCCGATACCGAAGCCTTCCGAACGCTCCTTCACAACGAGTTCCCCGAACAGGCATCGGAGTGGCACGACCCGGTGAGTCGACGACGTTTTATGCAACTGATGGGGGCCTCCATGGCGTTGGCCGGTCTGACGGCGTGCACGCGTCAACCGGAAGAATCGATCGTGCCCTTTGTACAAGATCCGGAATCCACGGTGCCTGGCAAGCCAAAATTCTATGCCACCTCCCTGACCCTCGGCGGGCTGGCACACGGTGTGTTGGTCGAAAGCCATATGGGGCGCCCAACCAAGATCGAGGGCAACCCGCAGCACCCTGCAAGTCGCGGTGCTGCCGATGCCTTTGGGCAGGCTTCCATTTTGTCTCTCTACGATCCGGATCGCTCTCAGGCGATTCTACAGGCGGGTCAGATTCGCACCTGGAATACCTTCGTATCCACGATGGGAGCCGCTTTGGAAGCCCAGCGCATTAAACGCGGCAGTGGCTTGCGCATATTGACAGAAACGGTGACCTCTCCGACGCTGGCCAGCCAGCTCCAGGCGCTCCAGGACACGTTTCCCGAGTTGACCTGGCACCAGTATGAACCCGTCACGCAGGAGGCGGCACGGGCAGGCACCTATCTCGCGTTTGGGCAAGCGCTCAACCCCGTCTATCATCTGGACCGCACAGAGGTGATGCTAACGCTCGACGCGGATCTCTTTGGCGCTTTTCCTGGGGCGCTGCCCTATGCGCGCGACTTCGCAGCCAAACGCCGCGTTCGAGACGGCCAGGGTCAGATGAACCGCCTGTACAGCGTCGAGAGCACCCCCACATTAACCGGCGCCTTAGCCGATCACCGCCTGCCGTGGCGAGCGAGCGACATGGCCGTCTTCGCCCAGGCCCTGGCGCAAGCCATCGGCGCGCTCGATGGCACCTCTGAGAACGCCGACCCTGTGCCAGCGTCTCCATGGCGCCAGGCCCTGGCAGACGACCTCAATCAACATCGCGGCAAAAGCCTCATCGTCGCCGGCGATGCACAACCGGCCGAGGTCCACGCTCTCGCCCATTTGATGAATCATGCCCTGGGGAACATCGGCCATACCGTGGTCTACACGGAACCCGTCGAAGCCCATCCCGCCGATCCATTGCAGTCGCTGACCGACCTGGTCAACGCCATGGCCGGCGGCCAGGTAGAGCTGCTCATTATCGTCGGGGGCAATCCCGTTTATACGGCTCCGGAGGACCTGAACTTCGCTCAACAACTCGCCAAGGTCAACTCACGGGTGCATTTAAGTCTGTATGATAATGAGACGTCCGAGCTCTGTCACTGGCATATTCCGGCGGCGCACGATCTGGAAGCTTGGAGCGATTGTCGAGCCTATGACGGTAGTGTGAGTCTCGTCCAGCCCTTGATCGAGCCGCTATACGGCGGCAAATCTGCCCATGAACTGTTGGCCGTGCTCTTGGGCGAGGCCTCGCGTCAAGGCCTCGACATCGTCAAGGATTACTGGCAGCGCCAGCACGGTGAGGCTGACTTTACCCCCTTTTGGCGCCAAACCTTACATGATGGCGTGATGTCAGAAACGGCTTTTCCGACCCTTGACGTCACACCGCAATCCTTTCGTCCGGGTGCCCTCACGCTATCTGATTCGGAAGCCATCGAACTGATCTTTCGCCCGGATCCAACGGTCTGGGACGGCCGCTTTGCCAATAACGGCTGGTTGCAAGAACTGCCCAAGCCACTCTCGAAGCTCACCTGGGACAATGCGGCCTTGATGAGTCCGGCCATGGCCCAGCGATTGGGCTTACGCAATGAAGATGAAGTGGAGTTGCGTTATCAGGGGCGCAGCATCAAGGCTCCGGTGTGGCTGCTGCCGGGTCATGTCGACTACGCCGTCACGCTACATCTCGGATACGGGCGCTGGCGCGCCGGCCGCGCCGGTACCGGCGCGGGTTTTAATGCGAATCGGCTACGGATGTCTCGTGCGCCATGGTTTGACACAGGTCTTGAGATTCGCCGCACAGGCAAGCGCTATACGCTGGCCACGACCCAACAGCACCACCATATGGAGGGGCGTCATCTGGTGCGCGAAGCGACGCTCGCGCACTTTCAAACCCACCCCCACTTTGTCAACGATCTGGCGCACGATCCGCCAGCCGATCTCTCCCTTTTTCCGCCGCATCCTTATGAGGGTTACGCCTGGGGGATGGCGATTGATTTAAATGCCTGCATCGGCTGTAATGCCTGCACCATGGCCTGCCAGTCCGAAAACAATATTCCGATCGTTGGGAAGACGGAAGTCCAACGTGGACGCGAAATGCACTGGATTCGCATCGACCGCTATTACAGCGGCGGCCTGGATAATCCGTCGACGTATCATCAGCCGGTGACGTGTATGCACTGTGAAAATGCCCCTTGCGAAGTCGTCTGCCCGGTTGCTGCCACCACACACAGCGACGAAGGACTCAACGATATGGTGTACAACCGGTGTGTGGGGACCCGTTACTGCTCGAACAACTGCCCTTACAAAGTAAGGCGCTTCAACTTCTTCCATTACGCGGACTACGATACCCCTAGTCTCAAACTCATGCGGAACCCCAATGTGACGGTGCGGAGCCGAGGCGTGATGGAAAAATGCACGTATTGTGTGCAGCGCATCAATGCTTCCCGGATTCAGGCCAAACTAGGAGATCGCCCGATCCGAGATGGAGAGATTGTCACCGCCTGCCAGGCGACCTGTCCGACGGACGCCATCGTATTTGGCAATATTAACGATCCCGAGAGCCGGGTGGCGAAACTCAAAGCCGATCCGCTCCACTACGGGCTGCTGACGGAACTCAATACCCGGCCCCGTACGTCTTATCTAGCCAAGTTGCGGAATCCCAATCCAGCCTTGGCAACGGATCGTGCGGACAGTCGTCATGGCTAGGGTCGTCGGTAGCAAACGGAGAGTGCAGACGTGAGACCGGAACCGGACTCCACACAGCCTCCACAGAGACCCAATGAAGCGTCGTCTTCAATTCTGGCGCCGGGGCACACCTTTTCGTCTGTGACCGAAAATATTAGCGCCATTGTTCTAACCGGTCGCACAGCGCGCGGATGGTATATCGGCATGGGGATTTCATTCATCCTGACCATGCTGATGCTGTATGCCATCACGTATCTCGTGTTTGTGGGCACGGGCATTTGGGGCTTAAACATCCCGGTGGGCTGGGGATTTGCCATCATCAATTTTGTCTGGTGGATTGGTATCGGCCATGCCGGCACCTTGATTTCAGCCGTCTTGCTGCTGTTGCGTCAGCCCTGGCGGACCTCGATTAACCGGTTCGCTGAGGCCATGACGCTGTTTGCCGTGTCTTGCGCCGGGATTTTTCCCCTCTTACACGTCGGGCGTCCCTGGCTCGCCTACTGGCTGCTCCCCTATCCCAATACCATGGATATGTGGCCGCAATTTCGCAGTCCGCTGATCTGGGACGTGTTCGCGGTCACCACCTACGCGACGATCTCCCTGTTGTTTTGGTTTGTGGGCTTAATTCCGGATCTGGCAACCCTACGGGACCGATCGCAGTCGCAGGTCGCCCGCATCATCTATGGCATCCTGGCGATGGGGTGGCGGGGCTCGGCACGTCACTGGCATCGCTACCAGACGGCCTATCTGCTGCTTGCAGGCCTGGCGACGCCGTTGGTCATCTCGGTTCACACCGTCGTGAGTTTCGATTTCTCGATCGCGATTGTTCCCGGCTGGCACGCCACCATTTTTCCACCCTACTTTGTGGCTGGTGCGGTTTATGCCGGGTTTGCCATGGTCCTCACTTTGGCCATACCGTTACGGGCTGTCTATGGTCTACAAGACTTTATCACGGCGCAGCACCTGCAGAACATGGGCAAGGTCGTCCTGGCAACCGGGTTGATCGTCGCCTATGGCTATGTCATGGAGATCTTCATGGCCTTTTACGGCGCCAACCCCTATGAAGAATATATGCAAGTCAATCGCTTCGTCGGGCCGTATGCAACGCAATACTGGTGTCTCATTCTGTGTAACATTGCAGCCCCACAGGCGCTCTGGTTCAACCGGGTACGCTCCAGTGCCATCGGGCTTTTTATCGTTGCCTTGTTCGTCAACGTCGGTATGTGGCTGGAGCGCTTTGTCATTGTCGTCACCAGTCTGCATCGGGATTTTCTCCCGTCGTCATGGGGTATGTATTCCGGTACGGTTTGGGATTGGTCCCTATTTATTGGCTCCATCGGGTTCTTTTTTGCCCTGCTCTTCCTATTTATTCGCTTTCTACCCTTGATTTCCATCTTTGAGATGCGGGAACTGGTTGAAGAGCAGCACGAGCAAGGGGGATAAGCTCATCATGCAAGCGAGAGCACCAATGTACGGCTTGATGGCAGCCTACGACGAGCCGGAGGCGTTGTTGCAGGCGACGCAACGTGCCTACGAGGTCGGCTATCGTCGGATGGATGCCTATTCGCCCTTTCCGGTGGAAGGTTTGTCGGACGCACTGGGCTTTACGCGATCGAGGCTGCCGCTGCTCGTTCTCGGGGGTGGTATGATCGGCGCCCTCGGCGGGTACATGCTGCAGTACTACACCTCAGTCATCACCTACCCGCACAATGTGGGCGGTCGGCCGTTTCATAGCTGGCCGGCTTTTATTCCGGTGACGTTTGAAAGCGCGATTCTGGTTGCTGGGGTGACCGCTGTGCTGGGCATGCTGGCGCTAAATGGTTTGCCACGACCGCATCATCCCGTCTTTAATGTCGAGCGTTTTGAGCGGGTGTCCAATGATCAATTCTTCCTGTGTATTGAAGCCGAGGATGGGCAATTTGACTACGCAGGCACAAAGCAATTTCTCCTGAGTACCTCACCGCGAGAGGTGGCAGATGTTCTGTACTAGCTCCAAAGCCTATTGCTTTGCGTTTGCAGGGTTACTCTTTTTCTCTACTTTAATATTGACCGGGTGCCGTCAGGATATGCATGATCAGCCGCGTTATGAGCCGCTTGAAGCGAGTGATTTTTTTGCGGACGGATCGGCGTCTCGCCACGCCCCGGAGGGTACGGTGGCGCGCGGTGCGTTAGAGGCAAGCCCGTATGTCAATACGGCGAAGCGGGACGGGGAGCTGGGGACAACGTTGCCATTTGAGCTAACGCGTGCACTGCTTGAGCGCGGTCAAGAGCGCTACAATATTTATTGCTCCCCTTGTCACGACCGAGTGGGAACAGGCCTTGGCATGATTGTGCGCCGGGGCTTTCGTCACCCGCCGTCCTTTCACAGTCCACATCTGCGCGAGGCACCCCTCGGCCATTTCTTCGACGTCATGTCCAACGGGTTTGGTGCCATGATGGACTACGCAGCTCAACTGCCCCCCCATGATCGATGGGCCATTGCCGCTTATATTCGCGCCTTGCAACTGAGTCAACACGCCACGCTGGCGGATTTGCCGATATCGGATCGCCAGCAACTTCAGGGAACGCGCCCATGATACCACGCATCGCACAATCGCTAGGCTTGGAGCTAATGCTCGATTTGGATGCGAGCGAAAAGCGCCGGGTCATCATTGGGGCTGGAGCCTTGCTGTTCTGTCTATTGTGGGGGATCATTTTTGGCCTGTCGCAATTTTTTCACTCGTATCTGATGGCGTATCTCTTCTGGCTTGGCGTCTCCCTGGGTTGCCTGGCGGTTCTCATGCTGCACCATCTTGTGGGCGGCTCCTGGGGCGCGATGATTCAGCGCATTCTCGAAGCCGGAACGCGTACGTTGCCGCTGCTGGCCGTTTTGTTTATCCCGATTCTCCTCGGGATGGGATTTTTGTACGAGTGGGCTCTACCCAGTGTGGTTGCCAAAGACGAAATTCTGCAAGCCAAACGATGGTACCTCAACACTCCCTTTTTTCTCGTCCGCGCCGTGATCTTTTTCGCGGTCTGGCTGGTCATCGCCCACTACCTAAATCGCTGGTCACAACGGCACGAGGAAACGGCCGGACAGCCGATCCAGGCCACCTATCGCTACCGCATCCAAACATTGAGTGCCGGTGGCATTTTGGCTTATGGGCTCACCATGAGTTTCGCTTCGTTCGACTGGGCCATGTCGCTGGATGCACATTGGTATTCAACGATGTACGGTTTGCTTTTCATCACCAGTCAGGCGTTGTCTGCCTTTGCCTTTGCCATCATTGTCGTCTGGCGCCTGGCAGATGTCCCCCCGCTTCGCAATGTGTTAACGACGCAACGTATACACGACCTGGGAAATATGCTCTTTGCCTTTATTATGCTCTGGGCCTATCTGGCTTTTTCACAGTTTTTGATCATCTGGTCGGGCAATACGGCAGAGGAAGTGCCCTGGTATCTGCACCGCTCGCAGGGGGGGTGGCAATGGATTGTGATGTTGCTTTTCCTCGTCCATTTTGCCTTACCGTTCGTCTTGCTTCTGATGCGCGCCATGAAACGGAGTCTACCGGCTTTGACTGCCATTGCCATCATTCTTTTTATCGCGCATGTTCTGGACCAGTTCTGGCTCGTGCTGCCAGAGTTGCATCCTTCCCGATTCACGATTCACGTCATGGATATTTTAGCGCCGATCGGTATGGGATCTATTTGGGTAACGCTATATGTCAAGTTGTTGCACCAACATTCATTAATTCCGCTCGAAGATCGGCGGTTGCAGGAAGTCTCGGATCATGAATGAGCCACAAGCCACTCAGCCATCGCATGCAGGGCATGAAGCTAATGTGATAGGGAGCCGGGCCATTTTAATGTTTGGCGCGGCGCTGGCGCTGGTGACCGTTGTCACCCTCCTCTTGATAAGCGGGTTGTTTCACCTGTTTGACCGGCAGGAGGCGAAGACGGACCCGGGGCCATCTCTGCTCGCGAAGACGCGGCAACCCCCGCCGGCGCCGCGCTTGCAGATCTCCCCTATCAAAGACCTGCAGACCATACGGGCGGCAGAAGAGGACCTGCTGTATGGCTACGGCTGGGTGGATCGTCACCACGGCGTCGCGCGGATTCCCATCAGTCGTGCGATCGACCTGTTGATCGAACGAGGCCTACCCGCTCACCCCCAGGAGTAAGATATGGCATACGGGATAGCCGGCTACGGTCTTCTGCTCCTTCTACATGTGATGATCCTGCCCGTTTGGGGACATCATAACACCCAACACGTTCCTGAAATTTTGCAAAAAGTCGGCCTCGACCAGCAGCTCAATGCCCAGATTCCATTGGATTTACCATTCCACGATGCAGCGGGCAAATCGGTCCAACTGGGAGATTACTTCCAGGACAAGCCGGTCATCTTGATACTGGCCTACTTCGACTGCCCCAATCTATGTCCCCTGGTGCTCGATGGGCTCGTCAAAGCGATGCGAGTTGTGCGGCTCGAGCTAGGTAAGGATTTCGACGTCATGACCGTCAGCATTAACCCCAGGGACACTCCGGAGCTGGCGACCAAGGCCAAAGAGGGATACCTGAATCGGTATCGTGGCGCTCATGCGGCGGCGGGCTGGCATTTTCTCACCGGTGAACAAGAGGCCATTGCACGTCTGGCTCAGACTGTGGGCTTTCGCTATACCTACGATCCACAACAAAAGCAGTATGCCCATGCCAGTGGCATCATGGTACTCACCCCTCAAGGTCGTGTGTCACGATACTTCTACGGCGTTGAGTTCTCGCCTCGCGACCTGCGGCTCGGGTTGGTCGAGGCGTCCCGGCATACCATCGGCTCACCGATCGACCAACTCATTCTGATGTGTTACCACTACGATCCCATGACGGGCCAGTACAGCTTCATCATTTTGCCGTCCATCCGCCTTGCCGGTCTTCTCACCGTCGCTGGCCTGGCCATGTTTATGGGCGTCATGATCCGTCGGGATCGTCGCAGAAAAACCGAGGTCGGATAATACGTTATGTTGTCGAATCTGCCCCTATTTCCTGAGCAGGCATCGACGGTCGCCAGATCGGTCGATGCCCTGTATCTGTTTCTCGTGCTGGTAAGCGCTTTCTTTAGTGTCCTCATCTTCGTTTTGTTATTGTACTTTGCAATCAAGTACCGGCGTCGTTCCGACGCCGAGCGCCCCGCTCCGATTCACGGTGATCTCCGTCTCGAATTCCTATGGATTGTCGTCCCTCTCGGGCTTACCATGGTCATGTTTGTGTGGGGTGCAAAATTGTTTTTTCATATATCGACTCCGCCCACCGAGGCCATCGAGATCTCGGCGGTAGGCAAACAGTGGATGTGGAAATTTCAACATCCAAGCGGACACCGGGAGATCAACGAATTACATGTTCCGGTGGGTCAGGCCGTGAAGCTGACGATGTCGTCAGAAGACGTCTTGCACGACTTCTATGTGCCCGCCTTCCGCGTCAAGATGGATGTGTTGCCGGGCCGCTTTACCACCGTCTGGTTTGAGGCAACCAAAACCGGGGCATTTCACTTGTTCTGTGCCGAGTATTGTGGGACGGTGCACGCCGGGATGATCGGCAAGGTCATCGTCATGACCCCGGCCGATTACGAACGCTGGCTCGGTGGTGATGCCGCCGGTGAAACGATGGCAGAAACGGGCGCCAAGCTCTTTGAGCAACTCGGTTGCCAGACATGCCACAGCGGTCGACTGGATGCCCGTGGTCCGTCGCTCACCGGCATTTTCGGGCGCGAGGTCACCCTGCAGGACGGTAGTCGGGTACGGGCGGATGAAAATTACTTGCGCGAGTCTATTCTGGCTCCAAATGCCAAGGTCGTCGAAGGCTACACGCCGATTATGCCGACGT
>Ga0214472_10005376_pt1 | contig 13474 bp, 11 predicted proteins | sample RVTome_6_FD_207662 | JGI IMG/M metagenome (GOLD analysis project Ga0214472, IMG submission 207662) | Soil microbial communities from uranium-contaminated site in the Upper Colorado River Basin, Wyoming, United States - RVT140D175 | ecosystem: Environmental > Terrestrial > Soil > Contaminated >... | reverse complement strand
ACGCACATGTCGCGCTTCGTCGAGATCCTGAGCGCGCACGAGCGCGAGATCACGGTGGACTCGTTCCAGGTCATGGTGAAGGAGATGGTGGCGCGGCTCGAGGCCGAGGAAGGCGTGGTCGAGATGACCTTCCCCTACTTCATCGAGAAGAGCGCCCCGGTGTCGGGCGTGAAGAGCCTGATGGACTACGAGGTCAGCTTCGTCTCCCAGATCGTAGGCGGTAAGCAGGGCTTCGCCATGAAGGTGCTGGTGCCGGTGACCAGCCTGTGCCCGTGCTCCAAGGGGATCTCGGACTATGGCGCGCACAACCAGCGATCGCACGTCACGGTGACCGCGCACACCGGCGAATTCGTCTGGATCGAGGAGCTCGTCGACCTGGTGGAGAAGCAGGCCTCGAGCGAGCTCTACGGCCTGTTGAAGCGCCCGGACGAGAAGCACGTCACCGAGCGCGCCTACGACAACCCCAAGTTCGTCGAGGACATGGTGCGCGACGTGGCCGCGCTGCTCAACCTCGACGAGCGCATCACCCGGTACGTGGTCGAGTCGGAGAACTTCGAATCGATCCACAACCATTCCGCCTACGCCCTCATCGAGCGCGACAAGACGGCTGGCTAGCTGCGTGCTGGCCTGGCTCGGCATCAGCGCCGCGGCGGCCCAGGATTTCGACGCGCGGCGCGCGCGCATGATCGACGAGATCGACGCCATGTACGCGGCGACGCGCGCCGAGACCGGCCTCGCCGCCATGTCGCCTGCGGTGCGCGCAGCCATGGCGCGCGTCGAGCGCCACCAGTTCGTGCCCGAGAGCCAGCGCGCTGCCGCCTATGGCAACCATCCGCTGCCGATCGGCGCCGGGCAGACCATCTCGCAGCCCTACATCGTGGCGCTGTCGACCGATCTGGTCGAGCCGCGCCCCGGACACACGGTGCTCGAAATCGGCACCGGCTCGGGCTACCAGGCGGCGGTGCTGGCCAAAATCGTGGCGCAGGTGTACTCGATAGAGCTCATTCCTTCTCTGGGCAAGGAGGCAGCGCAGAGGCTGAGAACGCTCGGCTACGCCAACGTCGAGGTGCGCATCGGCGACGGCTACGCCGGCTGGCCGGAGAAGGCGCCCTTCGACGGCATCGTCGTCACCGCGGCGGCGCCGCAGGTCCCGCAGGCGCTCGTCGACCAGCTGAAGCCGGGCGGGCGCCTCGTGATCCCGGTCGGCGCGACCCATGCCGTACAGGAGCTGCGCGTCATCACCAAGCGCGCCGACGGCGGCGTCGACACGAGAAGCGTGCTGCCGGTGCGCTTCGTGCCGCTGGTGCCGGGGAAGTAGCTAGTAGCGCCGCGTGAGGGTCATGAGCTGGCCCTCGTTCTTCATCTCTACGCGGTTGAGGAAGCTCATGCCGAGCAGCGCGATGTCCAGTCCCTGCTCGATGACCACGCCGTCCACGGCGGCGACTTCGATGCCGCCCACGCGCACGCTGTCGAAGCGCACGCGGTACACCGGAACCACGCCGGCCGCCGTCTTGGTGAGCGCGACCTCGCCCTTGCGGTAGTCCAGGCCCAGGCGCAGGGCGTCGCTCGCCGGCAGCGCCACCATGGTGGCGCCGGTATCGACGACGAAGCGCACCGCGCGGCCGTTGATCGCCCCCTCGGTGATGAAGTGCCCGCGCGTGTCCGCGGCGAGCGTCACGCTCTGGCGCTGGTCGCCGGCGCCCGTGCTGTAGTGCTGGCCGCGCGCCAGCGTGCGCTGCGCGCCGGCGACCTCGATGACGGCGCGGTCGCGCTCCACCGAGACCACGGTGACGCCGGCCACCTCCCGTCCGATGCGCACCGTGCGCGGCTCACCGCCGTCGATCACCAGGATCGCCGCCTTGTCGCCGAAGGTGCCGACCAGGCTCACCTCCAGCGCCGCCGCGCCCGCCGGCGCCAGCGCCAGGGCGAGCACCACGGCCCCACTACAATGCCGCCTGATGAAGCCGGTCGCCATATTCCGCCACGCTCCCAGTGAAGGTCCGGGGTATTTTGCCAGCTATCTCGAGCGCAAGGCGATCGCCTGGCGGCTCGTGCCGCTCGACGAGGGGCACGCGGTGCCGCGCAGCGCGCGCGGCTTCGCCGGCCTGGTCTTCATGGGCGGGCCGATGAGCGCGAACGACGCGCTGCCGTGGATTATTCCGGCGCTCGCCCTGATCGGCGACGCCGTGCGCCAGGACGTGCCGGTGCTCGGGCACTGCCTGGGCGGCCAGCTCATGGCGCGCGCCTTCGGCGGCGCGGTGCGCGCCGCGCCGGTGAAGGAGATCGGCTGGGGCGAGGTGGCGGTCGCCGACAACGCCGTGGCGCGCGACTGGCTGGGGCCGGTGCGCGCGTTCGAGTCGTTCCACTGGCACGGCGAGGCGTTCTCCATCCCGCCCGGCGGCACGCGCGTGCTCGAGAACCGGCACTGCGCCAACCAGGCGTTCGCGCTCGGGCGCCACTTCGGCATGCAGTGCCACGTCGAGATGACGCCGGAGATGATCGCCGACTGGGTGCGCGGCGGCGCGGGGGAGATCACGCAGTCGCAGGACTCGCCCGGGGTGCAGGCGCCAGGCGAGATCGAGCGCGACGTCGAGCGGCGCGTCGCCGCGCTGCACGCGGTCGCCGACCGCGTCTACGACAAGTGGAGCGAAGGCCTCAGTCGCGCAGGTTGATGAACTGGAGCGGGACGTCGGCCACCGACGTCCGCACCAGCTGCATCGCCGCCTGCAGGTCGTCTTTCTTGCCGCCCGAGACGCGCACCAGGTCGCCCTGGATCGAGGCCTGCACCTTCAGCTTCGCGTCCTTGATCGTCTTCTGGATCTGCTTCGCCTTTTCCTGGGCGATGCCGACCTTCACGGTCACCAGGCGCTTCGCCTTGTCGCCGGCGGCCTTTTCCACGGCGCCGAGCTCGAGGCAGCGCACGTCGATCGAGCGCTTCGCCAGCCGCTGGCGCAGCACGTCGATCACCTGCCCGAGCTTGTACTCGTCGTCGGCGAACACCGTGAGCGCCAGCTCCGCCTGCTCGATGCGCGCGTCGGAGCCCTTGAAATCGAAGCGGTTCTGGATTTCCTTGTTGGCCTGCTCGAGCGCGTTCTTCACTTCCTGGGCGTTGACCTGCGAGACGATGTCGAAGGAGGGCATGGCGGGATCTTACGCGAGCGCGCCGCGCAGGTAGAGGGGCTCGCCCGTGAGCTGCGCAGCCGCAAGCGGCTCGCCGTAGGCGTCTTCGACGCGCCCAGCGGATGCCGCGGAGGGCAGCGACAGCGCCGGGCCGTGGGCGTAGGCGAGCGCGACGCGCTCGCCATCCGGCCGCCGGAACTCGAAGCGGTAGGCGCCGTGGCGCTCGCCGTGGCGTGCGGGCATCTGCGCGGACACGAAGGTCGCTTCGCCCAGCAGATGCTGGAACCGCTGCAGCATGCGGTAGGCGGGGCGAACGCGCAGCGCCGCCGGGTCGGTGTCGTCCACCAGGCCGAAGCCGCGCGCGGCGAGGCGCCACCAGTAGACGCGCTCAACCATGCCCGAGCCGAGCGCGAGGCACAGGTAGCGCAGCAGGTAGCTGCCGTACTCGACCTCTGTGACGCCCGTGTCGCCGGCCTCGCGCCACGGCGGGAAGTACGGCGCGTGGATCGGCGCGTGCGCGCCCGTGCCGCGCAGCGGCCAGTTCACTTCCGACACCACGAAGCGGTCGGCGCACTGCGGCGTGGCGCGCGCGAGCGCGCGGCCGAGCGCGAACTTCTCCGGTGCGCCGAAGCCGTCCTGCGGGTTCTCGGGCGCGCCGCGCCGGTCCACGTACAGATGATGCGAGAGCGCGGCGAGCGGCACGCCGTGCGGCCACTGGCGCAGCACGGGAAAGGCGACCGGATACTCGAAGTCGATGAGCGCGGGCCCCATGAAGCGCAGCGCGGGAAAACGCGCCCGCAGCTGCGCGAGCGGCGCATACAGCGCGCGCAGGTCCTCGAAGCCCCAGATGCCCCACTTGACGCGGTTGACGGCGTGGCCGACTTCCACTGCGTCGACCACGCCCGCCACCTCCGCCAGCGCCTCGAACGCGAAGCGGCGCCATGATTCGGGCTCGCGCACCGCGCGCCGGTCCTGCACCAGTGCCACGCTCACGGCGTGCCCGGCGCGATGCAGGGTGTGCACCAGCCCGGCGCGCCAGCGCAGCGTGTCGCGCGCGTCGTGATGATAGAAGCGCACCAGCGTGGGCAGCGGGCCGAGCCCGGCGAGCAGCGCGAGCTCGCGCTCGAGCGTCTGCGGCGTGGGCTCGAGCGCCATGCCGATGCGCCCGGCGAATTCGACCGGCTGCGCATAGGCAAGCGGCAGGAGCCTGCGGTACTCGCGCCAGGCGCGCGGCGCGCCGCGCAGCGCATCGACGAGCAGGCGCGAATAGCGCGAGCGCGGGAAGTTGCGCACGCGCTCGCGGCGCATCAGCGCGCTGATCGGCTGGGCGGTGTCGGCGTCCCAGATCCACAGCTCGCGCGGCGCCGGGTAGTCGCGCGCCGGCGCATCGGCGCCGCGCACGCCGCGCCAGCGCCGCAGCGCGGCGAGCGCGCGGCGCTTGAGCACCTGCAGGCCGTAGAGCCGCCGGTACCTGCGGTCCCAGGCGAGCAGCGCGCGCGGCGGCACGCCGCGCCAGAGCATTTCCGCGAGCATCTGCAGCAGGTCCGAGGGCAGCTCGAGGCGCGACAGGTCGCGCGCGCGCTGGCGCAGGCCGAGCGCGGGCCGGATGCGGCCGCGATTCAGGTCCACCACCATGAAGCCGGACCAGCGGGCGGCGCCCTCGGGACGCAGCAGCACGTTCTGGTTGCCGAGGTCGTTGTGCACGAAGCCCGCATCGTGCATGGCGCGGATGCCCGCCGCGACGCACTCCAGCAGGGCGACGAATCGGGCCGCGAGCGGCGGGCGCTCGTCGAACAGGCGCAGCAGCGCCTCGCGCAAGGTCTCGACCCCGTCCTGGTATTCGGCCAGGTAGTAGCTCTCGCGCAGCCGCGTGCCCTCCCAGCGCTCGAGGTAGCCGATCGGCGGCGGCGTGCCGGCACCGTGCGCGACGAGGTGCGTCGCCGCGCGCCAGGTACGCTCCGCCTTCGAGCCGCGGCGCCGGTCGCGCAGGTCCCGGAGCCACGGCTGCACGCCGAACGCCTTGACCATGACGGCACGCGTGCTGCCCGCAAGCGGCAGCTCGACGCGGATGTTGCGGTTGCGCCCCTCGGCGATCAGGCGCGCATCGGGCGCGGCCAGCGCTTCCGGCAGCCGGGCCAGGCTCGCCAGCAGATCCGGCGCCCGGTAGGGCGCCGAGATCTCGCCGGTGTAGGGCCCGGCGACGGTGCGCGCCAGCGCGCTAGCGGGCATTCAGGCGCTGGAGCTCGCTCGTCCAGCGCTGCGTCATGTCGAGCAGCCAGGCCGCGTCGGCCGCGTCGTTGAAGCCGGTGTACACCGAGACGGTGAGCACCTTGCCGCGCAGCAGCAGCTGCGTGGTGGTAAAGAGCAGATAGAGCGGCGTGTCGCCGTGGCGCGGCGGCAGGCGCGTGCCCATGAGCCTCGAGACCGCGAGCGGCTCGCGGCGCAGCACGCGCAGCACGTTGGCGCGGCCGATCGCCTGCGCGCGCAGGAACGCCCGGATGTCTTCGGGCTGCGCCGCCTCGCCGAGGCTGCGCGCCGAGTCCGCCGCGAAGTCGCGGAACTGGCTCAAGCCGACGCTGTCGCGCTCCAGCGCGCGCGGCGTGGCGAGCAGCAGGTAGCGGTGCAGCGCCGGCGCGTCGCCGCGGCTGAACAGGCGCAGGTCGGCGTCGGTCAGCGCGAAGAGCAGGATGCGGTTGGACGCGGAGGTGAGGCTCTCGGCGAGCTCCTGCAGCCGCGGCGAGCCGAGATCGAGCGTGTCGGCGAAGCCCGGGGGCGTATCCAGCACCATGCGCAGCTCGCCCACCCGCACCGCGAACGGCGCCGCGGCACAATTGAGCGACAGGGCGGCGAGCAGCGATAACGCAAGGGCGCGCACGGCCGCCATTCTATCCACCATCCCGTATCATCCCTAGTTTTCGGAGGGCGGGAACTTGGCCACGATCCTCGGCACGCTGCCCAGGGGCGAGAAAATCGGCATCGCGTTCTCGGGGGGCCTCGATACGAGCGCCGCCGTGCACTGGATGCGCGCGAAGGGCGCGATTCCCTACGCCTACACGGCCCATCTCGGCCAGCCCGACGAGTCGGACTACGCCGGGATTCCGAAGAAGGCGCTCGCCTACGGGGCGGAAAAGGCGCGGCTGGTCGAATGCCGGCCGCAGCTCGTCGCCGAGGGCATCGCCGCGATCCAGTGCGGCGCGTTCCACGTTTCCACGGGCGGCGCGACGTACTTCAACACCACGCCGCTCGGCCGCGCGGTCACCGGGACGATGCTGGTGCTCGCCATGCGCGAGGACGCGGTCGGCATCTGGAGCGACGGCAGCACCTACAAGGGCAACGACATCGAGCGCTTCTACCGCTACGGGCTGCTCGCCAACCCGGGCTTGCGCATCTACAAACCCTGGCTCGACCAGAAATTCATCGACGAGCTCGGCGGCCGCAGGGAGATGTCGGCGTACCTGGCGAAGGCCGGCTTCGACTACCGGATGAGCGCCGAGAAGGCGTACTCGACCGACTCGAACCTTCTCGGCGCGACCCACGAGGCGAAGGACCTCGAGTTCCTCGACAAGGGGCTGGCGATCGTCGAGCCGATCATGGGCGTCGCCTTCTGGCGCGACGAGGTGAAGGTGAAGGCGGAGCGGGTGAGTGTGGAGTTCGCAGAAGGCCAGCCGGTTGCACTGAACGGCCAGCGCTTCCCGGATCCGGTCAAACTGATGGAAGAAGCCAACGCCATCGGCGGCCGGCACGGCCTGGGAATGTCCGACCAGATCGAGAACCGCATCATCGAGGCGAAGAGCCGCGGCATCTACGAGGCGCCGGGGATGGCGCTCCTGCACATCGCCTACGAGCGCCTGGTGACCGGCATCCACAACGAGGACACGATCGAGCAGTACCGCGCCAACGGCCGGCGGCTCGGCAGGCTGCTCTACGAGGGGCGCTGGTTCGACCCGCAGAGCATGATGCTGCGCGAGAGCGCACAGCGCTGGGTGGCGAAGGCCGTGACCGGCGAGGTGACGCTCAAATTGCGGCGCGGCAACGACTGGTCGATGCTCGATACGACGAGCCCGAACCTGACCTACAAGCCCGAGCGGCTGACGATGGAGAAGGGCGAGGCGTTTTTCACGCCCGCGGATCGCATCGGGCAGCTCACGATGCGCAACCTCGACATCGCGGACACGCGCGACAAGCTCCGCGTCTACGGCGAGGCGGGGCTGCTCGGCGAGGCGAAAGACGGCGGCGTGCCGCTGCTCGGGCCCGGCAAGCCGCCGAAGCGCTAGCGCTTCCCCTCGGCTAGCGCTTCACCTTTCCCAGCAGGAGGAATTCGATCAGCGCCTTCTGCGAGTGCAGGCGGTTCTCCGCCTCGTCCCAGACCGCGCTCTGCGGGCCGTCGATCACCGCCGCCGCCACTTCCTCGCCGCGGTGCGCCGGCAGGCAATGCATGAAGAGCGCGTTCTTCTTCGCCGCCTTCATCATCTCGGCGTCCACCTGCCAGTCCTGGAAGTCGCGCCGGCGCTCCTCGTTCTCGGCCTCGAAGCCCATGCTGGTCCAGACGTCGGTGGTGACGAGGTCGGCGTTCTTCGCTGCGTCCATCGGATCGCGGAACTCCTCGTAGTGGTCGGTGCCGTACAGGCCCGCGCGCTCGGGCTCCACCTCGTAGCCGGGCGGCGTCGAGACGTGCACGTTGAAGTCGAGCACCTCGGCCGCCTGCAGCCAGGTGTTGCACACGTTGTTCGAGTCGCCGATCCAGGCCACGGTCCTGCCCTTGATGGCGCCGCGCTGCTCGACGAACGTGTAGAGGTCGGCGAGCACCTGGCAGGGGTGGTACTCGTTGGTGAGGCCGTTGATCACCGGCACGCGCGAGTGCGCGGCGAAGCGCTCGAGGATCGCCTGCTCGAAGGTGCGGATCATGACGACGTCGCACATGCGCGAGATGACCTGCGCCGCGTCCTCCACCGGCTCGCCGCGGCCGAGCTGCGAGTCGCGCGTGGAAAGGAAGATCGCCGCGCCGCCCAGCTGGTGCATGCCCGCTTCGAACGAAAGGCGCGTGCGCGTGGACTGCTTCTCGAAGATCATGACCAGCGTCCGGTCCTCGAGCGGCCAGTAGCGCTTGTAGCGCTTGAACTGGCTCTTGATCCAGCGCGTGCGCGCGAACAGGTGCTCGAGCTCGGCGCGCGAGAAATCGTTGAATTGCAGGAAATGGCGCAGCTTCGCCATGCGCGCAGGCGCTCCGTGCTCAGCGCGCCGCAGCGGCGCGCGGGGCGGCGGGGGCGGCGGACTGCGCGAGGAACTCGCGCACGATGGGCGCGAGGCGCTCGACCACCTGGCGACCCTCGATCTCGCTCATGACCAGGGGCGGCAGCAGGCGGATGACGCTGTCGGCGGTCACGTTCACCACCAGGCCGTGCGCGAGCGCCGTCTTCACGATCTCGCCGCAAGGCCGGTCGAGCTCGACGCCGATCATCAGGCCCATGCCGCGCACTTCGACCACGCCGGCGACGCCGGCCAGCGCCGCCGCCAGGCCGCCGCGGATGGCGTCGCCCACCCTGACGGCGTTGGCGAGCAGGTCTTCTTCCTTCACGGTGTCGAGCGTGGTCACCACGCCGCACATGGCGAGCGGATTGCCGCCGAAGGTCGAGCCGTGGTTGCCCGGCTTGAACACGCCTTTCGCGCGCCCGCCGACCACGCAGGCGCCCACCGGCACGCCCGAGGCGAGCCCCTTGGCGAGCGGCACGACGTCGGGCTGGATGCCGGCGTGCTGGTACACGAACCATTTTCCGGTGCGCCCGAGGCCGCATTGCACCTCGTCCGACATGAAGAGCCACTCGTTGGCGTCGCAGACCTCCTTCAGCCCGCGCAGGTACTCCAGGCGCGAGACGTTGATGCCGCCTTCGCCCTGGATCGGCTCGACGAACACCGCGACCACGTTCTTGTTGTACTCGGCGACCTGGCGCACCGCGTCGAGGTCGTTCAGCGGCACGCGGACGAAGCCCTGCACCAGCGGCTCGAAGCCCGCCTGCACCTTGCGGCTGCCGGTGGCGGACAGGGTGGCGAGCGAGCGCCCGTGGAACGCCTTTTCCATGACGATGATCGCCGGCTCGGCGATGCCGCGGTCGTGCCCGTACTTGCGCGCCACCTTGAGCGCCGCCTCGTTCGCCTCCAGCCCCGAGTTGCAGAAGAACACCTCGTCCAGCCCGGTGATCGCCGCGATGCGGTCCGCGGCCTGCTCCTGCAGCGGGATCTGGAACAGGTTCGACGTATGGATGATGCGGCCGATCTGCTCGGTGAGCGCACGCACCAGGCGCGGGTGGGCGTAGCCCAGCGTGTTCACGGCGATGCCGGCGAGCGCATCCAGGTATTCCTTGCCCGCCTCGTCGTACAGCCAGACGCCGCGGCCGCGCACGAACGCCACCGGCAGGCGGGCGTAGGTGTTCATGACGTGGCTCATGGCTTCACCTCCATCTTCAATGCAAAACGGCGGCTTGAGCCGCCGTTTCGGGAATGCTAGCACAGCCGCCATAATGCAATCACGATGACGCAGGACCAGCTGCTCATTCTCGCCGTTCTGCTTGGCACGGTCGCCATGTTCGTCTGGGGCCGATGGCGCCACGACATGGTGTCGGCCGGTGCTCTGCTTGCCTGCGTGCTGGCGGGGCTGATCGCACCCGCGGATGCCTTCGCCGGGTTCGGCCATCCCGCGGTGATCACGGTCGGCTGCGTACTGGTGCTCAGCCGCGGGCTGCAGAGTTCCGGCGCGATCGACGCGCTGGCGCGGGTCCTCCTGCCGGCGGGGGCGGGGCCGACGCTGACCATCGCAGCGCTGACGGGGCTCGGTGCGGTGCTCTCGGCATTCATGAACAACCTCGGGGCGCTCGTGCTCTTGATGCCAGTGGCCATGCAGATGGCCGGCCGCCTCGAGATGCCGCCCGGGCGGGTGCTGATGCCACTGGCCTTCGGCTCGATCCTGGGCGGCATGACGACGCTGATCGGCACACCGCCCAACCTGATCGTATCCGGCTTCCGCGGGCAAACCGGCGCGAGCACGTTCTCCATGTTCGATTTCACGCCGGTCGGACTCGCGGTGGCCGCGACGGGCGTCGCATTCGTCGCCCTGATCGGGTGGCGGCTGGTGCCAGCGCGCAAGCAAGCCGGCACCGAGGGTTTCGACACCGGGGCCTACATCACGGAGGCCCGCGTGCCGCAGGACAGCAAGGCGGCGGGCAAGACGTTGCGCGAGATCGAGACGGCGCTCGAGGAGGCCGATGCCCAGGTGGTCGGCTTCGTGCGCAACGACGTTCGCGTGACTGCGCCCAGCCCGGGGCGAATGGTGCGCGCCGGCGACATCCTGATCATCGAGGCGGAAGTGAAGGCGCTGGCCAGCGCCCTGACCAGCCTGGGCCTGACGCTGGAAGAGGTGGAGAAGGACAAAGAGGCGGTGGCGGAGGAGAAGGAGAAGGAGAAGGAGAAGGAGAAGGAGAAGGAGAAGGAGAAGGAAGACGACGCAGTTGAAGGTGCGGCTGCGAAGGACGCCGGGAAAGAGGAAGAAAAGCCCGCGGCGAGCGACGAAATCGTGCTGCTGGAGCTTGCGGTCCTGCCGGAGTCGGCGCTGGCGGGCCGTTCCGCGAGCGACATCCTCCTGCGTTCGCGTTACGGCATCAACCTGCTGGCGGTCTCGCGCCAGGGCCAGCGCTCCGTGGCGCGGTTGCGCACGCTGAACTTCGAAGCGGGTGACCTGCTGCTGATGCAGGGCCCGCCCGACGTGCTGTCCGAATTCGCCTCCAACATGGGCTGCGTGCCGCTCGCACAGCGCGAACTGCGCATTCCCGACAAACGCAGGGCGCTGGTCTCGGGCGCGATCATGGCGGTGGCGGTTGGCGGTGCGGCCTTCGGCCTGCTGCCGGCTGCAATCACGTTCGCAGGTGGCGTGCTCGCATCCATGGCGCTGCGCACGGTGCCGCCGCGATCGGTCTATGAAGCCATCGACTGGCCGGTGATCGTGCTGCTCGGTGCGCTGATCCCGGTGGCCGGTGCGATGGAGAACACCGGCACGGCCGATCTGATCGCGCAGTTCCTGCTGGAACGCGTCGCGCAGGGGCATGCGATCCTCGGTCTCGCGCTGCTCCTCGTCGTCACCATGACCCTGTCGGACCTGATGAATAACGCCGCCACTGCGGCGGTGATGTCCCCCATCGCCATCAATACGGCCAAGCAGCTCGGCGTGAGCGCCGATCCGTTCCTGATGGCAGTGGCGGTGGGCGCGTCCTGCGCCTTCCTCACGCCGATCGGGCACCAGAACAACACCTTGATCCTGGGGCCGGGGGGATTCCGCTTCGGCGACTACTGGCGACTTGGCTTGCCGCTGGAGATCGTGGTGCTTGCGGTCAGCATTCCGATGCTGCTGCTGGTGTGGCCGCTGTAGGAGGTTTCGACATGGACAAGCTCATCGGCTGGTTCGGGAAAATCCGCGAGTTCCTCGAAGTGCCCCTCATCAGTACCCCGGACACCAAGATCACCTTGTGGTCGCTGCTCTACCTCGTGTTCTTCGTGGTGCTTCTGTTCTGGGCGGCGCTATGGCTGCAGCGCTGGATCGCGCAGGGGCCGCTCGCGCGCACCAGCATGGGTGCCGGCGCGCGCCACGCTGCGGGAACGATCGCACGCTACCTGCTGCTGCTCGTTGGCCTGCTCGTCATCCTGCAATCCGCGGGCATCGACCTCACCACCTTCAACGTGCTCGCCGGTGCCATCGGCATCGGCGTGGGCTTCGGCCTGCAGAACGTGGTGAGCAATTTTTTCGCCGGCCTGATCATCATGTTCGAGCGGCCGATCAAGATCGGCGACCGCATCGTGGTCGATCAGGTGGAGGGCGACGTCATCGAGATCGGCGCGCGCGCCACGACCGTGCTCACCAACGACAACATCGCCATTCTCGTGCCGAACTCCAAGTTCATCACCGAGAACGTGGTGAACTGGCAGTACACCGACAACAACGTGCGATTCCACATTCCGGTGAGCGTCGCTTACGGCAGCGATGCGGGCAAGGTGGAGAAGATCCTGCTCGAGGTCGCCAAGGAGAACGGCGACGTGCTCGAGGAACCGCCGCCCGCCGTGCGCCTGATCGAGTTCGGCGACAACGGCCTGATCTTCGAGCTGCGAGCCTGGAGCGCCAGCCTCATGCACCGCAAGGGACGGTTGACGAGCGCGCTCAACCGCGCGATCTACGAGAAGTTCAATGAGGCCGGGATCGCGTTTCCCTTCCCGCAGCGCGACCTGCACGTGCGCGGCGGCGTGCTGGAGATTCGCCAGGCGGGCCGCAAGGACTAGCCCAGGGATCGCAAGCCCTTCTCCTCATCCGCTCGAAGCACCCGCACGCACGGCTGGTAGCCCTCGTGCACCACGCCGTGGATCTCCATGCGCTTTTGCGACCTGAGCAGGCTCGCCAGGTACTCGGCGATGTCGCGCGTGATGACCTGACCGGGCACGAGCACCGGGATCCCCGGCGGGTAGGGCACGATCTGGTCGGCGCACACGCGCCGCACGAGCGCCCGGTTGACGCGCTCCTTGTCGTCGAACACCGGCGCCAGCTCGCCGCCGCAGTAGTAGGCGTCGCGCGGCAGGTAGCGCAGCTTGGTGAAGGACGGGATTTCGGGCGTGCGCACCAGGCGCCGCGGCGCGCGCTTTTCGCGCGCGATGCGCATCAGCGCGTCGTAGAGCCGCGACACCTTGGAGCGCGTGGTGCCGATGGTGAGCAGCAGCGTCAGCGTGTTGAAGGTGCTCTTCTCGGTCTGGATGTTGAAGCGCTCGAACAGCACCTTCTGCAGGTCGTCTACCGTGTAGCCGCAGCCGGAGATGTCCACGGTCACCTTGGTGGGATCGAGGCGGATGCCGTCGTGCCTGAGCTCCTCGGGCAGCAGGTCCTCCAGCTCGAGGCTCCTGAACACGCCAGTGGAGTTGATCTGCGCGCGCAGTTCCTTGGCGAGCGCGAGCGTGCGCGAGAGGAGCTTGTAGCCCTCCATCACCGCCTGCTTCCTCGCCACGTCGAGGCTCGCGATCAGCCCGTACTGCGGGCTGGTCGAGGTGTGCATGTTGAAGTTCTCGCGGAACAGGTGCTCGCGGAAGTCCGGGTCGTTGACGTGGATCATCGAGGCCTGCGAGAACGCCGAGAGCACCTTGTGCGTGGACTGCGTGGCGTAGTCGGCGCCGGCTTCCAGCGCCGTGGGACGGAATTCCGGGTGGAAGCGCGCGAAGCCGTACCAGGCCTCGTCGATGATCACCTTGATTTTGTTCGCGTGCGCCGCCTCGACGATCGGCCCGAGGTCGTAGCGCAGGCCGTCGTAGGTGCACGAGGTCAGGATCAGCGCCT
>Ga0214472_10005375_pt1 | contig 13475 bp, 11 predicted proteins | sample RVTome_6_FD_207662 | JGI IMG/M metagenome (GOLD analysis project Ga0214472, IMG submission 207662) | Soil microbial communities from uranium-contaminated site in the Upper Colorado River Basin, Wyoming, United States - RVT140D175 | ecosystem: Environmental > Terrestrial > Soil > Contaminated >... | reverse complement strand
GCCGGATCAGGATGTCCGGCGTCCAGTCCTCCGTCCAGCGCGCGCGATAGTTTTCGAGGACGTCGCCGAGCGAGGGCACTGTCCCGCGCGTCACCTTGCGGTAGAGGGCCTCCAGCGCTGAATGGACCTGGCTGCCCACGAACATCTCCACCGTCTTGACCTCGGGCACCGGCACCTTGTCTACGTACTGGAAGCGGTACTGCCGCGCGCACGTCTCGTAGACGCTCAAGCGCGAGTGCGAGTACACCGGCATGGCGCTAGAGCTCGGCCGCGGCGTGGCGGAGCACGGCCGCCCGAATCGCGGCGAGCCGTCGCAGATCGTGGGGGAAGCAGAGCTCGAAGACGGGCACCCGCGACGCGAGGCGGCTCAAGGCCTCGAGCTCAGCGGCGAGCCGGACCCGGTCGGTCACGTCAAGCCGGTGGGTGTGGGCGAGCAGCCGGCCCACGGCCTCGCGCGGCGCCAGCCTGCTGATGCGAACCTTCTTGGCCGTCCCCGGCGCTGCCAGGACGTAGATCGCCCTGAGCGGCGTCGCCGCGGGCCGCCGCGCGGACGGGTGGCCCGGGTTCAGGCGTCGCTTGTCGCTGTAGTCGGCCACGGGCGTTCCGCCGAGCCTGCCGCGCGACAGCGCCCGCGCGCTGTCCGGCCAGAGCCTGAGGCCGGGGTAGCTCGGCACCGCGACTGCGCGCCCGCGCCGCTCCTCGATCACGAGGCAGTCGTCGGCCAGCGGCGGCCCGCCGGCTCGCGCGAGGCTCGCACAGAGCGTGGACTTGCCCCAGCCCGTCTTGCCGGCGAAGGCCAGTGCCCCTCCGACAGCCGCCACGGCACTCGCGTGGAGAGCCAGGTGTCCCCGATGAGCCAGAACCATGGGGAGGACCTGGTCGAGGAGGAGGTGGCGGATGGTCAGCGCCGGCACGCCGGGCCGCGGGCAGCCGAAGATGACGCTGCCGTCGCGCGAGAGGAGAAAGTCGGCCACGCCCGCGAAGCGCAGGAGGTACCCGCGTCGCGTCCGGCCCAGCGAGATCCACGCGCTGCGGTTGTCGCGCCGCCAGCGGTGCAGCCACGCGGGCGGGCCGCCCGCGGGACGGCGCGGCGGCAGGAGCCTGAACCGGCAGTCCGCCGCCGCCCCCCGGGCGCGCGGCAGCTCGGGCAGGGGGATGTCGGCTGCCAGACTGAGCCCCGACACCCGATGCACCGCCATCAGCCGTAGCGCGTGACGACCTCGGCGACGAAGCCCGAAGCGGCCGCGCGTGAGGCGAAAAGCTCAGGGTGTCGGCGGAAGACGTCCGTCTCGATCTCGGCGAGCGGGCGACTCCCGTCGCACAGCTCGAGCACTGTCCGCCGTGCCTCGCCCCAGGCCGTCAGCCGCGGCACGTAGTCCGGGTGCGTCCGCGTGAGATCTTCCCGAGCGACCAACATGCCTCCACCGGTCGAGTGGGTGAATGCCGCCTTGAGTCCTCCCGCCCGGGATTCCACCGACACGCTCCAGCGGAGCATGACCTCGCTGGGCCGCACCCGCACACCGATCCGGATGACGTCGCCGCGTTCGACCGGGGTCGGCCTGTCGAGCGGCAGGAAGACGTTGCGCCGGGCGATCCGTCCAGGATCGGTCGGCGCATTCGACATGAAGATGCCCCCGGCCAGCTCGGCCCGGAACCAGCCCCCGAGCCCGTGCAGGGTGCCGCCTCGACCGACCTCGACGACGGCGTCTCCCGCCACGGACTGTGGCTGCGGCTCGGAGAGGTCGAGCGTGGCGAGCCTGGCCGGCTGCCCGAGCAGCTGCTCTGGGGCGAGGGCGGCCGGGTAACCCGTGTTGGCCGCCATGCTGCGGGCGGGCGACACGTCAAACCCTGCCGGCCTGCTGTCGGTCCAGAACTCCACCTGCTCGAAGAGCGCCTGCGCCTCGACGGGCGCGGTCCACAGCTCGATGGCCGAGGGGACGCAGAGCCCGCCCGGCTTGAGCAACCGCGCCCGCGCGTCGGTGAAGTACCCCCACCCGCGGGCCTCGAAGCCGAACCGCCCGATCTGGTCCGCCACGACGAGATCGGCTTTCTCCGGCAGGCTCACGCGGGTCGAGAGCCCCTTGACGAAGACGACGCGGTCTGCGAAGCCATTGGCGCGGCACAACGCCCGCGCGAGCTCGATGATGCCGCCGCCTTCGATCGCGTAGACGCGTGCCGCGCCGGCCCGGCACGCGAAGAGGCCGAGGATGCCGGTGCCTGCGCCGAGGTCGATCACGACGTCACCCGGCTTGACCGTGGCCGAGATGGCCCGCTCGAAGGCCGCGAGGCGGTGAGGATCGGACAGGTACTCGCGGTGCTCGTCGACGATCAGCGACACGGCGCGCCTCCCGTGCCGCTCGCCCGGAGCCAGAGATCGAGGCCCCAGATGGTCCAGAGCGGCCAGGCGAGGCCGGCATAGGCGGGCGCTCCGCGCGCGTAGAGCCCCGCAGCCTGCCGATAGAGCGTCCGCACCCGGGGCTCGTCCACCCAGCCGCGCTCTGCCAGGGTGAGGCCGTTGAACAGACGCTCGCCGCCGGCCGCCTCCAGAACGTCCATGAGCAGGAAGGAGTAGTCGGGCTGATCTCTCCGGACCCGCACGCGTTCCGGCACGAGCCCCCGCATCGCCTCGCGCAGCACGAACTTGACCGTCGGCCCGCGCCACCGCTGCGTTTCGGGCAGGGCGAGGCAGAACTCCACCAGCCGGCGGTCGGCGAAGGGATGGCGCTCCTCGATGCCGTGCCGCGCCGCCCCGCGCTCGGTGATCTCACCGGCGTGGATGTTCCAGGCGCTGCACCCCATGCGATACACGGCACGCTGGGCCAACGTCGGATAGGGGGGCACCCAGCCGGGTTGTCGAAGGCGGTCTCTCAGGGCCACCCGCCGCGCGAAGGTGTCCGGCACGAAGTCCGGGATCGGCGGTCTCCGCAGGAGCCGGCTGAGCGCGCGGCGGGCCGGTCGCGGGATGAGCGGGCGGAGGCCGTGTCCGAGGAGGACCGACAGAACCCCGGACCCAAGCGGGTGTCCACCACGCCGGGCCCGCCGGATCGCCGCCACGGGATGCCCCTCGCGAAGCAGGTCGGCCACGTGCTCGACGGAGCCCTCGAGGAAGGCGTTGCCCCAGATCCCGGTGAGCATGACCCGGCAACCGGCGTTTGCCGCACGGCGGTTCATGGCCTCGCTGGCGGCGGCACCATTCGGGTAGTCCGGGAAGTCGAGATAGCGCCGCGCCTGCGCCTCGTAGTACGAGGGGCCGGGCGTGGCCTGAGGAAGGAAATGCGCCTTCACGCCGCAGTGGCGTACCACGGCTTCCGCGAACGGCTCCACGTCGTCGGGGTGCTGGGAGTAGGTCTGCGAGAACGACTCGAGCGAGGGCGCCGTCGCGGCGCCTGAGTGCACAAGCCGCTGCCCCAGGGCAACGACGGACGAGGAGTCAATGCCGCCCGAGAGATGCGCGCCGACGGGACCCGGGGCACGGAGCCTGGCCCGCACAGCCTCCTCGAGCAGCGCCCGGAAGTGCTCCGCGTACTCCGCATCGCTCGCGTACCGGATGGTCGGGGGCGGGCCGGAGGGCCAGTATCGGACCGCGCGGCATCCGGCGGCATCCAGCGTGAGCGTGTGGCCGGGCGCGAGCCGCGTGATCCCCTGCCACAGCGTCTCCTCGCGGCTCACGAGGTAGCCCGCGAGCATCTCGGCGACCATGGCCTCATTAGGAATTCTCCCGACGGCCGGATCCTCCAGGAGCGCCTGGGGCTCGGAGCTCCACCGGAACGTGCGCCCGTCCCAGTGGTAATAGAAGGGTCTGACGCCGAGCGGATCCCGCGCGCAGCAGAGGCGCCGATGCCGCCCGTCCCAGACCGCAATCGCGAAGTCGCCGACAAGCTCTCGCGCGAAGCCTTCGCCCCAGCACTCGTAGGCGCGCAGGACCAGCTCGGCGTCGTGCTCGGCCCGCGGCGGACGGCCCTTCGCCTCGAGCGCGGCGCGGAGCGGCTCGCGGTTGTCGATGCGCCCGTCGAGCGCCACCGCGAGCGCGCCGTCGCGCCACGGCTGGGTCTCGGTCGCGGCCTCGGGGGTCGCGCGAAGCATCCGATGACCGAGGGCGACCGGTCCCGAGGTCCACGCCCCGGCTCCGTCGGGCCCCCGGTGGGCGAGCGCCGCCATCATGCGGTCGAGGACCGTGGTGTCCGGCGAGCTGCCGTCGAGCGCGAAGAGGCCGGCGATGCCGCTCATGCGGTTTCAGAGGCAGGGGTCCGCGGGCTCCCTCCTGCCGGAGCCGCCGCTGTCGCCGCTGTTCGTCTGGTTCCCCTGGGTCAGCTTGATGATGCTCCCGTATTCCACCAGCTGAGGCGTCGCGTAGGGCTTGCGATCCTGTTTCGGCTTGGCCTTCTTGTCCTGGTTCATCGCTTCTCCGTTCTCGCCATAGGGAGGTGTGCGGCATCGGCCGGTGTGCCGTGTCCGCCGGCCGCGCCGGCAGGCGGGCCAACGCCGCCCGGGGCGCCGAGCAGGGGCGCAAAGTGATCGACCGGCCCCCCTGCGGTGAGCGGCCGGCCGCCGCAAACGACCCAAGCGTGAGCGCCGAAGCGACCCTCGAGCAGCGCGCCTCCCAGGACCAGACGTGCCTCGCGGCCCTGGCCGCGGAGGAGGCGGCAGAGCACGAGCGCCCTGGTGAGGCAGGTCGTCCGAAGGAGATGGTACCGTGCGGCCGCCTCGACGAGGGCGGCGACACGTTCCGGGGCCACGCGAGTGTACGGACGGCACGCAGGCTCGGCGGCCCGCAGGAGGGTCGAGAGCCGTATGGCCCGGAGCGCGACGGCGGCCACCGGCAGCATCAGCCAGGCGCGTACGAGGACAGCGCGATCAGGGGGCGCCATCCTCAGCGCCTTCGCGAAGGCGGTCATCAATCCGGCGCTACGCATCGATCACCCGGGCGAGGCCCTTGTCGCACAGCCGGCCCGCGAGGCCCAGGAGATCGCGCTCGAGCACATCCGGAGCCGCCTCGTACTCGGCCTGCAGCGCCTCCAGCACCGCGCGCAGGCTCGCCCGCTCCTGGATGAGCGCCCAGATGCGCGTGCCGACAGTGTTCAGGCCGAAGTACGCGCCCCTTTCGAGGTCGAGGAGAACGGCCTCACCGTCGAGCTCGCGGAAGACGACATCCGGGCTCACGGCCAGCCGGTGGGCGAGCGTGGGCGCCTTTCCGCTCACGACGGCGCCCCCGCGAGCCGGCGAAGGCCGAGACGGGCGACGCCGGACGTCCACCGGCACCCCAGTCTCAGCGGCCTGACGGCGTAGTAGAGCGGCTCGAGCGCCGGCGGCAGTTGCAGCGCGCGGCGCTCGGCCAGGGTCGGGCGCAGGAGCACGCGCGCGAGATACATCAGACGCGCCCGAGTTCCGCTCAGCAGCCGCGCCGGAAGCAGCGCGTCCTTCCACATGTCTGAGGCGGCCGGCGCTTCCGGATAGAGCCGGAGCCACGGCGGCAGGGTGACCGGCGGAAAGGCGGCGGGGAAGGCGGTTCCGAACAGCGCGTGGCAGGCGCTCAGGGATACGCGCACGACGCGGGTCAGGTCGAGGCCGTTCGCAACCCGCCGGGCCTCGTGCCAATCCATGCTGGAGCGCGAGGCCAGCTCGTGGATGTCCACGAGCCACTTCAGCTGCTGCCACCGGTGCCGTGCGGCGTGGGTCGCGAGGTACACGAGCTGCCAGGGATCGTCGAGCGTGAGGCAGGGCACGCCGCGAAGCCTTGCCGGACGGGCATGGGCCCAGAGATCCTCCGCGGCGCGCCCCCGGCGCTGCCAGCGCCAGGCGATGTCCCAATGGACCTCGAGGATCGTCGGGAGTCGGCCGCGGAGCTTCGTGAAGGCGTACTCCATGTTGCTCTCCATGAGCCAGCCGAGGTCGGCGGCATCGACCGTATAGGCCTCGGCAGGCGCCCAGCCGTTCGCGAGCAGAAGCGCCCAGGCCTGCCGCAGCCTGCCCGGCGGCACGAGGAGATCGAGGTCGCCGCACTCGCGGAGCGCCGGGTCGCCGTACAGCGTATCGGCCAGCGCCGGGCCCTTGAGCGGGATCGCCGGCACCCCCGCCGCGTGCAGCTGACCGAGCACCGCGCTCAGGGCGTCCATCAAGAGCTCGTTCCTCAGCGCTGCCCCCCGGGCCCTGGCTTCGAAGTCGCGGCGCGCCATCTCTGGCACGCCGGCGAAGTCGAGAGCCCGGAGATTGCGGAACACGAGGGGCCCCACGCCGTGGGTGTCCGACCGGTCGAGGAGGAGTGTCCAGTCGAGTGGTCCTTCGAGGAGATCGAGGGCCCTGGCGCGCGCCCCCGCGTCGATGCTCCCTTGCGCGAGGAGCAGGCACAAGCGATCCTCGGCGGAGAGATGATCGATGGCGCTCACGGCAGCGCTCCGAGACGGGTCACCGATTGCCGCGCCTCGACGTGGCCGGGATCAAGCGCCAACACCCGGCGGTACTCGGCAATCGCGCGGGCCCGCTCGCCCGCCTTGAGATAGGCGCGCGCCAGCGCGACCCGGGTCACGATATTGCCCGGCTCCTGGTCCGCGATCCACTGCCACTCGCCGATGGCCTGGACGTACTGCTCGCTGTCCCACAGGCGCTCGGCGAGCCTGGCGTGGTACGCCGTCGAGCGGCCGTCGAGGGCGACGGCCTGGCGGTAGGCCTCGAGCGCCCGCGCGCGGTCGCCGGCCGCCTCGAGGGCCTGGGCGCGCGCGAAGTGGCCGGCCGCCTCGAGCGGCCCCTCGGCAAGCGCCCGGTCCCACTGCGCGAGCGCCTGCGGCCAGCGCCGCTCGTCCGTGAGGCGCAGTGCCAGCGCCCGGCGGTAGCGGGCGACCGTGAGATTGCTGTCGCGTCCGAGGCGCTCGGCGATCAGCACGTGCAAGCCGGGTCCGGGATCGGGGAAGAGCGGGCGCCGCCCGTCGTGCGACTGCGCCTCCGCGGCGGCCAGCGCGGCCTCGTAAGCGGCCAGCGCGTCGGGGCGACCGAGGGCTCGCAGTGACTGGGCCCGCGTGAGACGAAGCTCCGGGTTGTCGGGCGATGCGGCGAGCGCGGCATCCATCTGCTCGAGCGCACGTGCGGGCTGCCGTATGCCGAGCAGCAGCCGCGCGAGAGCCCAGCGGATCACCCTTGCCTCGCCGGGTGACCCGACGTCGAGCGCCCGCTCATAGAGCGCGACCGATTCGCGGAGGAAACCGCGGGACTCGAGTAGGGAGGCGAGCGCGGCCCGGTCGGTCGCGCGCGGCGGAACGAGAGTCGCCCACTGCACGGCATCGAGCATCCGTGGGGCCAGCCTATCCACGAGGTCGGGCAGGAGAGCCAGCCGTCGCTCGACTGCCTGCCGCCCGGCCGCGAGAGCCAGATCCATGCGTGGCGCGGGCGTGGCGAGAGCCAGCGCGGCCTGCGAGCGGTAGAGGAACGGATTCTCCGGCTGAAGGGCCGCCGCGCGCTCCATGTGAGCCAGGGCGGCCTGGCGGAGCTGGGCGCCGTTGTCACCGCTCGTGGCGGCCTGGAACTCGAGAGCCCAGGCGAGCCGCTCGTGGGCGAAGGGGTTCGACGGCGTCGCGGCGACTAGGCGCTGGAGGTCCGTGACCGACGCGGCGACGAGCGCGTGCACGCCCGGTCGGTCCGCCTCGCCGGGCCCGCGTGCCGCGAGCAGTCGGCGCGCTGCGTCCAGCCCGGCCTCGGCGCGCCCGGCGGGCCTGGCCTCGGCCATCGCGGGCCCGACTATCCACGGCACGGCGGTGGCGGTGAGTGCCAAGGCCAGCATGGAGGCTCCAGCCCGCGCGACGAAACCCGCGCCCAAGGTGCTCCGCCGAATCGCCTCGAGGGGCCTGGGCCCGGCCGCCGTGAACCGGGTGTGCGCGGCCGTCGTCGCGAGCCCGAGACAGGCGGCTGCCAGCATGCCGTCAGCCGGGATGCGCGCCGGGAAGTCGACGGCGCTGTGCACGAGGAGCGCGATCACCGCGCCGAGCCCGCCGAGCGCGACGCCGACGCTGAAGGGATCGCTCCGCCGGGTCCCGCCCTCCGGCGTCACCGGACAGCGGCCGCGCCCGAAGAGGTGGATGCCCGCCAGATCTCGCGCAACCCGCACCACCGCCCAGACGGCGAGCGCCGCCCCGAGCGGTCCGGTCTCGATGGTCAACTGGAGAAGATCGTTATGCGCGTAGGGGAAGTACATGCTGCCCGCCTCGAGCCGGAGCGGCTGGAAGCGAAAGAAGATCTCCTTGTAGGCGCCGAGCCCCACGCCGAGCACGGGGAAGGTCTCCAGCATGGGCACGCTCGCCCGCCACTGCAGCCACCGTCCGAGTGGATCGGCCGAGCCCAGGCGGTGCAGAAGCGGCTCGAGGCCGATCCAGAGACCATAGCCCAGGATCGCGGCCCCGAGCGTGCCCACAAGGGCCAGCGACCAGCGGAGCCCTCCGAGCCGGCCCAGCGCCAAGAGGCCGAGCGTGCCCGTCACGGCCAGGCTCAGCAGCGCACCCCGGCTCAGCGTGAGGACCACGGCCAGCGCCATGAGCCCGATGCCCAAGGCGGGGAGGTAGCGTCGCAGCACCTCCTCGCGGACCTCAGGCGCTCGGAGCAAGCCCGCCAGCCCCGGTTCACGGTGCCCGGCTTCGCCGCGGCGCGCCGCGAGATATCCCAGGCCCAGGCAGACCAGCATCACGAGCCACGAAGCCAGATGATCCGGGTTGGGGAAGGGCCCCGCCAGCCGCGCGCCCAGCCGCCCTTCGCGCCAGCGGAAGAGCCAGGCTTCGCGTGAGAGAAAGTCGACGATCGACGCGAAAGCAAGCGCTCCGCCACCGATGAGAAGCAGCCGCAACAGCCGCTCCACATCCTGACGCTTGCGGACGAGGTTGACGACGAGCGCGTAGACGGCGGCGTAGGTGAGGAAGAGCAGGAAAGCCTGCGCCGTGTCGCCCGGCGAGACTGTGCCCACGCCCAGGAACTGCTCGGGCAGTGCTTTCCTGGGGCCGGCGGGGGCGAGGGCCCAGACCGCGAGTGGGCCCGGTCCCACGGCCAGCTGCAGGGCGATCAGCAGGATGAGCAGGGCCAGCGGGAGGTCGAGCGCCGTGCGCCGCCATTCGAACCTGCCCGCGGCCGCCATGCCCACGATCCAGCCCGAGAGCGACAGGAGGATCAGGAGTTGGGTCGCGGCGAGAGGCCAGCCGACATGCGCGCCGCCCGCGAGAGCGGGCCACAGGAGCGCCGCGTAGAGGAGCCAGATGCTGGCAGACTGAAGCGGCCCCGCCGAGCCGTCACCCCTTGGGGTCGGCGCCATAGTAGGCATGGTAGTAGTGGTGAGAGTCGGCGTAGTAGCCGTGGCTCCGCATGTCCACGCGGTTCAGCACGACGCCGAGGATTCGCCCCTTGACCGCGTCGATCTGCTCGGCCGCGCGCCGCGCCGCCTCGGCCGACGTCTTGTTGCCGCGCACGACGAGGATCACGCCGTCGCACTGCGCCGCGAAGGCGATCGCGTCGGACACCGACAGCACCGGCGGCGTGTCGCAGAGGACCAGGTCGAAGGTGCGGGTCGCGCCCTCGAGGAGGTCGTGCATCCGGCGCGAGGCTGCGAGCTCCGCGTGGTTCGGCGGCAGCGGCCCGCTTGTGACCGCGGAGAGATTGGGCACCCGCGTCGCCGCGGCCACGTCGGCCAGGCTCTTGCCCTCGATCAGCGCCGTCGTCAGCCCACGGTGATTGTCGAGGCCGAACACGGCGTGGATCATGGGCTTGCGCAGGTCGCCGTCTACGAGGCAGACGCGCGAACCGGCCTGGGCGCACACGACCGCGAAGTTGGCCGCCGTCGTCGTCTTGCCCTCGTTCGGCGTCGCCGACGTGACGACGACCGTCTTGCAGGGGCGGTCGAGCCCCGCGAACTGGATATTGGTCCGGAGCGTGCGGTAGGCTTCCGCCGCGGCGGACTTCGGGGCCGTCTCGGTGATCAGGGCGGACGCCAGGCCTGCCCCGTCGCGCTCCCGGTCCGAGCGGGCCATCAGCGCCTCCCCTCGAAAGCCGGGACGACGGCGATCACCGGGAGCCCTAGTATCCGCTCGACATCTTCGGTCGACTTGACGCTGCGGTCGAAGTACTCGACGGCCACGGCCGCGCCCACGCCCAGGCCGAGGCCCAGCAGCAGGCTCATCATCAGACCCAGCTGCTTGCGCGGCCGCACGGGCGAGCCGGGCACCGAGGCCTCCTCGACGACCCGCGCGTTGTTCGTATCCAGGCCGCCGGCGACGCCGGTCTCCTTGAGGCGCTTGAGCATGGCCTCGTAGAGTTGCTGGTTCGACTCGGCCTCTCGCTGGAGGACGGAGTACTGGATCTCCTTCTCGTTGAGGTCCTGCCCCTCCGCGCGCAACCGGCTGACAACCCCCTGCAGGTTGTCCTCGCGGGCCCTCGCGACCTTGTACTCGGTCTCCAGCGAACGCAGGGACTTCTGGATCTCCGTGTCCACGCGCTGGGTCAGCTGCTGGATCTGCGCGTCCACCTTGATGACCTCGGGGTGGCGCTCCTTGTACGTCTGCATGAGCTTCGAGCGCTGCCCCTGCAGGTCCGCCATCTCGGCCTTGAGCTTGCGGATGAGCGGGTCGTCGATGGACGTGGAGAGGCTCTCGGTGCTCGATTGCTCCTTCGCGATGCGGTTGAGCTCGTGCACCTTGGCCTCTTTGGAGAGGCGCTGGGCCTGGGCCTCGAGGTGCGCGCGGTTGACCTCCTGGGTCTTCTGCGCCGTGAGTGCCCGCTGCTCCAGGATGCCCAGGATGCCGGACTTGACCCGGTAGTTCTGGAGCGCGACGGACGACTCCTCGACCTTCGCGCGGAGCGCGCCCATCTGCTCGTTCATCCAGGCCAGCGCGTCCCGCGTCCCCTTGAGCTTTGAGTCGAGATTGTACTTGACGTAGGCGCGCGCCACGGCGGTCGCCACTTCGGCCGCGAGCGCGGGGTCGGGGGCCTCGAAGCGAACGAAGACGAGCTGCGTATTGCGGATAGGCTCGATCGACATCGAGCCCACCTGCTTCACGTGCGGGTCGTGCCCGACGCCGAGGGCGGCCAACGCCGCGGTGCGCCCCTGGCGCTTGAGGGCCTGGACGGCCTCCTCCATCACGGGGCGGCTCCCCATGAGCGAGTACTGCGTCCGGTAGTAGTCGAACGTGCCCATGCCCGGGTTGGTGATCTCCTGGATGTTCAGGATCTTGGGCATCATGGGTTCGATCAGCACGGTCGCCGAGGCCTGGTAGATGGGCGTCTGGAGGAACGTCCAGACCGATCCGGTCACCGCCGTCACCACGAAGACGGCGGTCGTCAACCACCGGTGCTTCCACAGGATCCGGAGGTAGTCGGTCAGGTGGACCTGACCCTCCGCGGAGCTCGGCTCGTAGTTCATAGGGTCATCTCGGAACAAATCCCTTCACCCTGGGCTCCGCCACTAAAAAAAACTTTCGGGGACCACCACGACATCGTTCTCGCGGAGCGGGATGGCCTTCTCCCGCTCGCCCCGCTTGATGACGTCGTTCATGTTCACGTTGATGACCTGCTGGCCGCCCTCGAGCGTGCTGCGAATCACCCGGACCCGGCCCGGCGAGGCCTTGTCCGTGAAGCCGCCCGCGAGCGAGATGCCCTCGAGGATGTTGGTCTCCCTGTCCAGCGGGTACGCACCGGGTCTCCTGACCTCGCCCAGGATGAAGAAGGTGTTCCCCTTGGGGACGACGATGGAGTCGCCATCCACCACAGGCAGGTTCTCGGCCGGGTCGCCGGACATGACCCGCGCGAGGTCGAGCCGTTTCGTTGTCGGGCCGATGGGCTGCCCGGCCGCGTCGCGAGCGCCATCGCCGCGGACAAGGAGCACCTGGCCGCCGGCGGTCTTCGCGAGCCCCCCGGCACGGGAGAGGATGTCGCGGACCGTCGTCGGTCCGGAGAGGAAATAGACGCCCGGCTTCTCCGCCTCCCCGTTGACGTGGACCTTTTGCGACTGGAACTCCTTGACTGAGACGAGGACTTGCGGGTTGACCAGGTAATCCTTCTCGAGGGCGGCGCGGAGGTAGGCCGCGAAGGCCGTAGATGTAAGCCCTGCCGCCTTGACACGCCCCACCAGCGGGAAGGCAATATAGCCGTCGGATTCCACCGGGTAGTCCTTGGAGAGGTCGTCCTGGCCCCAGATGGTGACCTTCAGGGTGTCCCGCGTCCCGATGACGTACTCCTCCGCCGAGGCCGGGACGGCCGGGCCCTGGACCAGCAGGAGCGCCGCCAGCAGCAGCGGGAGCGAACCTCGCACGGTGGTCACCATCCCTCTCGTCACCCGCCTAAAACTGCACCGTCATCCTACCTGAGAACGTGCTGTCGTCATAATTGAACTCTGAGATGTTCGAGGTGCGCCGTTGGTACGTGTACTCGAGCCCCGCCCGAAGCCAGGGCTGGATGACGTAGTCGAGGCCCAACGTGCCCCCAAAGAGACTGTCGTCGCGCCACTTCGTCTGGGGGCCGTTCGGCACCGGCTGCTTGGTGTTGTAGGCGTTGGTACCCACGGCCACCTTGGCAGAGGCGTTGATCTTGTGCGTGAACTCCTGCGTGACGCCGAGCGTGGCAGATGATGCGATGTAGAACTGGGCACCCTCGAACGCCGACTCCTGGACGCTGCGATCGGTGTCGAGGGTGAATGAGGTCCGATCGCTCAGGCGGTAGACCCAGCCGCCACCCATCGTCAGGCCCGTGATATCGGGCGCGGCCCCTTGGGATTCGCTTCGATGCAGGATGCCGATCCGGAACGTCGACGAAAGCTTCGAGGTGACGTCGCCCCGGAGCTGGCCCGAGAGAATCTGGATCGTGGCGCTGCGGTTCGAGGAGGCGCTGGAGAAGTTCTTGGTCCCGTATTGGTAGCCGAGCCCGATGTCGGCCCTTGGAAGGGCCTTCCAGAACAACGTCACGCCGCCGATCTGCTCGTCCCGGTCGAGCTTCCGGACGTTCTGGTCCTGCTGGGTCTGGAGGGTTCCGCCGGTGCCGCTCCCGCTGCTGCTACTGCTGGCCGGGAACTGGATGTGGGTCCACGTGTAGTTCGCGCCTACCGAGAAGCGCTCGGTCAGGCGGTACTCGGCCGTCGGGGCCAGGGTGTTCGTGGTGCTCTCGATGGGGCCCGTGAGCTCGGTGCCCGGCGGCACGGTGGTCTGGACATAGTCGTCGCGGAAGAGAATCTGGAGCTTCGCCAGCGCCAGCTTGGCCTGCACGACGCCCGTAAGGTTGACGGTGTCCTGCCCGGAGATATTGAAGTACTCCACGAACTCGGCCTTGTAGCCGGCCCCGAGCTGGAGGGTGCCGCGCCCGTACTCGACGAGGAGCCCAGGGGTTGTCCGAGAGATCACACTGCTCTTGGCCCCTGTCGCCGTCTGGAACACGTTGGTCTCATACTCCATGCGCTCGGACAGGAATGGCGTCACGGTCAACCCCGGCACCCACTCCTCGAAGTTGAGCGCCGGCGCCGACGCCGG